>Ga0209773_10000552_pt1 | contig 12278 bp, 10 predicted proteins | sample BogFormECP14_OM1_FD_188244 | JGI IMG/M metagenome (GOLD analysis project Ga0209773, IMG submission 188244) | Bog forest soil microbial communities from Calvert Island, British Columbia, Canada - ECP14_OM1 (SPAdes) (version 2) | ecosystem: Environmental > Aquatic > Freshwater > Wetlands > Bog ... | reverse complement strand
CCATGCAAACGGCAAAAATAAAATGGGTAGCTCGCGAGGAATTCCTAGCCACCCTACCCTCCGGCCACGCCGTCCCCTTCGACGCCGACCGCAAACACAACACCGCCCCCGGCCCCATGGAAATGCTCCTGGGCGCCCTGGGAGCCTGCACCTCAGTCGACATCGTCTCCATCCTCGAAAAAAAACGCCAGAAACTAGCCAGCCTCGAAATCGAAATCTCCGGCGAACGCGCCAATGACCCTCCTTCGGTCTGGACCAAAATCGAAATGTTCTACCGCCTCTCCGGCCAACTAGACGAAAAAGCCGTCCGCGACGCCATCGAGCTAAGCCAAAACAAATACTGCTCCGTCGCCGCCATGCTCCGCAAAACCGCCGAAATCACCTACCGCTTCGAAATCCTCCCCCAGTCGTCGTAGGGGCACGGCGTTCCGTGCCCGCCGCAAGTAATGCCACTACCCGGGAACGCCAATCTCCCGATTGGCGATCCGCACCTTCGACGCAACACCACAAGGTCCTCCTGGCAGCTACCAGGAACCGTGGAACTATCGGGCACCCAGCCTGGTATATGAGACCATGAAGCAGCCCGGAAGCTACCGTTCCGCTTGCAGCTGCGTCAGAACATATGGCAGAACTCGAAGCCACGGTCGATGCCGGCGATTCGACGACCTTCCGACGTTTCCTAAAAATTGGGTGCGGCGCTCTCTGTGAATCCCTGATTGGTCCGAGGAGGTAACGCGGACATGAGCATCCCTCAGCTTTTCGAAACTCTGTGGGCTGACGTGAAATTCGCAGCGCGCGGCCTGCGCAAAAGTCCCGGCTTTCTCGCCGTAGTCGTCCTCTCCCTCGCGTTGGGAATCGCCGCCAACAGCACGATTTTCAGCGTCCTCAACGCGCTGTTGTACCGCCCGCTGCCTTATCCTCAGCCGGGAAGCCTGGTAGTGATTTGGCAGATCGACCAAGCTCACCCCGAGTCCACGAACCCGCCGCCCATCGCCGAAAACGTGGACTGGAAGAATCAGAATCACGTCTTCGAAGACATTTCGCTCAGCAGCTTCACGGATAGAGCCATAGTTTCCGGTCTCGGCGAGCCGCGCCCGCTGCACACCCAATATGTCACCCCCAACTTTTTCGACATGCTAGGCGCAAAGCCAGTCCTCGGGCGGATTTTTCAGGCCGCCGAGCAACAAGATCTGTCGCAAGCCATCGTGATCAGCACTCCGTTCTGGAAGCGCGAATACAATGCCGACCCCCGCGTGCTGGGAAAGACCCTCAACATCGAGGGCGTCGTTTCCACCATCGTTGGAGTAATGCCCGCAGGATTCGCTCCGTTCTATGGCTTCCCGATTGATCTCTGGCAACCGATCAATCCCGCGAACCCCCGCTACAACGCGCGATTTGATCACTGGCTAATGCCCGTTGCGCGCCTGAAACCTGGCGTGACGCTGCAGCAAGCGCAAGCCGACATGGACCTGGTCGCGCGACGCCTGGAACAAGATTATCCGGCAACGAATAAAGGCCTGGGCGACAAGGTTTTTCCCTTGCACGAGGATCTCTACCGCGACGCCGGCAGCGCGCTCTACCCGCTTCTCGGCGCCGTTGCGTTTGTGCTGCTGATCGCGTGCGTGAACGTCGCCAACCTGATGCAGTTCCGCACCGAAACCCGGCGCAAGGAATATGCGTTGCGCATGTCTCTCGGCGCGGAACGCCGTCGCCTGCTGCAACAGTTGCTCACGGAAAGCGTTTTGCTCGCGGTCATCGGCGGCGTACTGGGTACAGTGTTGACGCTCGTGGGCATCCGAGTGTTCCTCTCGCTGGCCGGAGGGGATGGGGATTTCCCTAACGCGGAGACAATCACGCTGGATGGCCGCGTGCTGCTCTTTACGCTAGGAATTTCGCTGCTCACTGCCATCCTATTCGGACTAGCCCCCGCGCTGCGCGCCTCTCGCCCCGATCTGAATGCCGTGTTGCGCGAAAGCGAACGCAAAACAACGTCCGCGTCCAGCCGCCTCGCGCGCCACGCCCTCGTAATTTCCGAAGTCGCGCTGGCCATGGTCCTGCTCGTGGGCGCCGGTTTGATGATCAACACCATCTTGCATTTGAAGCGAGTGAATCCAGGATTCGATTACAACCGCCTGCTCACCATGGATTTTCAACTTCCTGAAGGCGGCAAATATCTGGAACGTGTGCCCGGCGGCGACATGGAAAAGGTTCTGCCCACCGCCACAAATTTTTATACGCGTCTTCTCGATAGCGTTAGCGTGCTGCCAGGCGTGGAGTCAGCGGCGCTGATCGGCGCATTACCAATGCACTGCTGCTCGGAGTACTACACATTTTCAATTCTGGGACATCCGGCGCCGCCTCCTGATGACCGCCCGAGCGCTGGATACAGCGAGACAAGCGCCGACATATTTAGCACCATGAAAATCCCGCTTATAAAAGGACGCTATCTCGACGAGCACGATACCGAGAACACTCCCTGGGTGATCGTCGTCAATCAAGCGTTCGCTCGTAAATACTTTCCGAACGAAGACCCGATCGGCCAGCAAATTCTGCTGCGCTACGATCCTTACCCCGTGGATCAGCCCCGCCCGCGCCAGATCGTCGGCATCGTGGGAGACGTCAAACATCGTGGCCTGGGCAGAGACACGCCTCCATTCGTTTACGCTTCCTACCTGCAGCAGCCCGCGATTTTTCCCGGCGGAGCGACGCGCGCTCATTTGCACGAAAATCTGGTTTTGCGCACATCGCTAGGACGTCAGGCAGGCCTCGTCGCCAGCGTGAAGCAGGCCATCGCTAACGTTGACCCCGATGAGCCCGTCAGCAACGTCAGGTCCATGGAAGAAATATTGGGCGCTTCGCTCGGCGACTGGCGTTTTTACATGCAGCTGCTCGGAATTTTCGCCAGCGTCGCGATTCTGCTGGCCGCGGTGGGAATTTATGGCGTGATGTCCTATTCAGTGAACGAGCGCACCCACGAAATCGGAATCCGCATCGCGCTCGGAGCGCAGCCTTCCGACGTCCTGAAGCTGGTAGCCAAAATGGGATTGCAGCTCACCTGCATCGGATTAGTGATCGGAGCGGCGTTGGCGCTCGGTCTCGCGCGCTTGATCTCCACTTTTCTCTACGGCGTCAAGCCCAGTGATCCGCTCACCTATGTCGCGGTCGCCCTAGCATTGGCCGCCGTCGCGTTCCTCGCCTGCTACATTCCCGCGAGACGCGCGACCAAGGTCGATCCGATGGTCGCGCTGCGATACGAATAGCACCAGACGCAAGCCATCGCGCCTTCCCGGATGCGCGTCCGCTGAACCCGTGCCGGTTCGCGATCCCCAAAATCTTCAGCAGCGTCACATTTCCAGCAACGCGACGCCTGCTGGACGCGCTTGCCGGAACAGTGAAACTCCACGTAAAATACTCGTTTATCCTACAAGCCGGAGGAGAATCCATGTACGCAGTGAAATTGGAATACCAGCACCGCACCAACGGCCCGCAAGGCCGAACGATTCAGGTTGATACCGGCTCCATGGCCGCGGCCATCGGCAAAGCCGCCAGGGAATTCTTGAAAAGCTTGGATCGCAAAGAACGATTCGACGCCAACAAGAACGGCTTAACCATCGCCTGCACCAAGGTCGCCGAAGACGCAGCTGCTGCCACCGCGTAGCGCCGCCTGAAATCAAGCGACGTCGCCTGGCGAAAAACCCAGCGCGGCGTCGCACTTCAACGGGGCTGCCGGCTTTGCCGCAAGCGGTGATTTCGTTAGCGTCCGTTCGGACCTAACCCACATGCGTGAATAACGCAGCTATCGGAAACTCACGCATAACTCATCGCGACAATCCCTTGTCACACCCGCATCCAATTGCATACAATCGCCTGCTGTTCTTTTTATTTCTTTCTTTTCTTTCTTGCTGGGGGATATGAATGGGCCGACGCATCGCGGCAAAAATTACCGCAGTGGCTGGATACGTTCCGCCGCGCGTGGTCAGCAATCTCGATCTGGAAAAACGAGTGGACACCAGCGACGAATGGATTCGCACCCGCACCGGAATTCGCGAGCGGCATTACGCTGACCCCGGCGTCGCCGCTTCCCATCTCGGCGCCGAAGCCGCTCGCAAACTTCTCGCCGGCCGCGGCGTCAGCCCCGACGAAATCGGCCTCATCGTCGTCGCCACCGTCACCCCCGACATGCTTTTCCCCGCCACCGCCTGCCTCATCCAGGATCGCCTCGGCGCGAAAAATGCCTGGGGCTTCGATCTCTCCGCCGCCTGCTCCGGCTTCCTCTACGCACTCACCGTCGGCGCGCAATTCGTCGCCAGCGGCGCCCACAAAAAAGTCCTGGTCATCGGCAGCGATGTGATGACTTCCATTCTCGATTACACCGACCGCGCCACCTGCGTCCTGTTCGGAGACGGTGCCGGCGCCGTCCTCATCGAGCCCGCCGCCTCCGATTCCGAAGGCGTCCTCGATTTCATTCATGACGTGGACGGCTCCGGCGGCTGCAACCTCTATATGCCCGGCGGCGGCTCCCTGCATCCCGCATCGCAGCAGACCATAGACAACCGCATGCACTTCGTCCATCAGGAAGGCGCGCAAGTCTTCAAATATGCCGTGCGCCGCATGAGCGAGCTGGCAGTCGAAATCCTCGAACGCAACGGCCTCACCAGCAAGGATCTCGCTCTGGTCGTCCCGCACCAGGCCAATCTGCGCATCATTCGCGGCATGCAAGAACGTCTCGGCGTGGACGATTCCAAAGTCATGGTCAACATCGACCGCTTCGGCAACACCACCGCCGGCACCATCCCCCTGGGCATGATGGACGCCGTAGAACAAAAGCGCCTACGCAAAGGCGACCTCGTCCTCCTCATTGCAGTAGGCGCCGGCTACACCACCGGCGCAGTCCTAATGCGCTGGGCGTATTGATTAAGTTGTAGTGATCGCTCAGAGCGGCAGGTCTTCCTCAGCATCCCGCGAAATGATTCGGAGAGCGCGTCCATCCGCATGCACGATTACCGCTAGGCAACATCATTTTGGAGTGCGGCCGCTTGCCGCCGCTTAGGTGGAAATCTCACGTCCGGCGAGACAATGTGCTAGGCGAGGCTTGCCTCGCCTGTTTCACTTGAAGGTCGTAGGGGCACGGCATGCCGTGCCCGTCGCTCTAGTTCCGAGTCGTCGGGCACGATACCGTGTAACACGAAAGTAAGTATTCGCCGCCTAAAATCAGTGCCCGATGATCACTAACACCGGATTCGCATCGCCCGCCGTCGTCGTGATCATCACCATCTTCGTCGGTGACACAAAATAAAACGCACCGGTGAACGCAGCGGGAGAAGTCAGTGTGACCGTCCCACTCCCGTCCGTCGCGCCCGTGCTCGAAAGCACATACGTGCCAGTCACCGTTTCCGCGGACGTGTTCGCCACTGAAGTGCTTTCATCCTGCGTTCCGGTCACCGTCGCGGGCACCATGGAACCATCAAATATCAAATACCCCGAAAAATCTTGGTCCGCGCTCACCGCTGGCGCTGAAGTTCCTTCCACCAGTGAAGTATTTTGGGCGATGAATGTAGGCGTGAAACTCGCGGGTTGGGATTGCGCATCCAACTCACCGAAAATCGGAGCGCCTTCCAGTTGCCCCATAACGAACGCGTCCTGCGAGTCAATCATATACAGAACCGGCTCGAACCCATTGTTGACGACCAGCCCCGTGTACACTCGCCCATATTGATCGCTGGTGTATGTGACCGACTGCGCCGTGCCGTCGGTTCCGGTCACCGTGCCCCCTGTGTTGTCCGTGAGCAATAGATCAAAGTTTGTTGCTTCCGGCGTGACCTGGAATACTCCCACATACGGCACGGACAGCACCGATCCGCTGGCGCCTCCAGCCATCGGGCCGCCTATCACCGCGCCAAGGAACGGCTGCCCAGTTTGCAGCTTCATTTCCGCGACGCTGACGTACGGAGTTGTCGCGCTCGCCGCTGTATCCGTCTCAATCAGAAAAGCGTCGGAAGCAGAAATCGGATACACGTCGTAGTCCAGGTTGCCGATCGACGTGCTCAGTTGAAAGGCGCAATGCGTTGAGTCCGTGCCGGTCTGATATGTACCGGAAAACGAGTCGCCGCCGGCGCTACCCAACGGGACCGAGCCCGGAACGTTCGCGTCCATTTCAGCCGGACCCAGGCTTCCCACCGTGGTCGGCGCGATCGGCGCGATGGCTGTGAATTCTCCAGCAAATGTCATCGGTCCCGCTCCAGACGGTCCAGCCGACGACGTAAAGCCCACGCCTCCGAATGCGAAATTCCCGTTGTACGTGGTCGTCGTGCCCACTACGCAAGTGTTCACGCTCTGCGCTTCCAGCAGTCCGGAACCGCGCGTTCCAGTCGCATCGAACTCGATCAGCCGCCCGAGCCCTGAGCCGCCCGTATCAATAGCAAAGGCAAACGTCGGCGACCCTGTGACGCTCGTGAACGTGATCGTCCCCCGCCCGTCCTGCCCCGCCGTGTAAGTACCGGTGATGCTCTTATACAGCGTATTCGACTGCAAATTCGTGATGTCCGCTTCGCCCGTCGTGATATTCCCCTTACCATCCGTGGTAAATGTCCCGGCAGCCGCGACAAATCCACTCGCATTATTCCCGCTGAAATTGAACGCGTACGATCCCGTAAGCAGCGTCAAATCCTGCACCGGATTCACCACCAGCGTAAACGTGTTCGTGATCACCGCCGCCGGATTTTCGCTGTCCGTCACGCTGATACCGAAGCTGTAGTTGCCCACCGTAGTCGGCGTGCCCGTCAGGTCTCCAGCATTAAGCGTCAGACCCGGCGGCAAAATCGAGCCCGTCGCCACTGAAAATGTGTACGGCGATGTCCCGCCCGTCGCCGCGAATTGCACGCCGACGTATGGCACGTTCACCGTCCCGGACGGTAGCGGCGATGTCGTCGTGAACGCCAAACTACTCACTACAATCTGCAGCGGCCCGGACGTGTTGGAAGCTCCGGTAGCGTCCGTCACCGTCACAGTGAACGTGAACGCTCCCGCCGTCGTTGCTTTGCCCGTGATGTTCACCGTATCGGTCGTGCTCGATCCCAGCGTCAATCCCTTCGGCAGCGTCCCCGACGACAAACTCCACTTCAGCGGCGGCACTCCCCCCGTCGCCGTGATCGGCGCAGTGTAAGCCGCGCCCAAAGTTGCGTCCGGCACCGTCGTCGTGGTGATCATCGGCGGCGGCTCGATCTTTACCGTCAACACCGCAAACTGTTTCGGAAAATCCACCGATGTAGCCGTAATCGTCACAATCGTCTCAACCGTCACCGCTCCCGGTGCCGTAAAGCTCGCCGTAGTCGAACTCAGCTGCGTCAGCGTTCCCGATCCCACTCCCACCGGCAGCAACGTAAACGTCACCCCGCCGTTCAACTTCGTATCATTCAATACCGTAGCGCTGATCAACGGAATCGTCCCGGCCTGCCCGAGGTACATCGTTCCGCTCGGAGAGATAGTTACCTTGTTGAACGTGGACGGTGTGCCGGAGCAGGCGGAGAATTGGAGTAGGGCCAAGATTATGAATGCAAGCAAACATGTAAGTCTGGCGCGGCTCTTCATGGCGCCTCCTTCGGTCGGCACACACCTAATAGCTGTTGGATTCACCCACAATATTTAGGCATGAAAACCTGCACCCCCGTTGGGAAATACCCGCCGCGCATGGCGTATCAGGCAACTGGCTGGAAGGACAGAGAAGTCGGATAGCGCCGAAGTTTTTAGGCGAAGTCTACCGTCGAGGAAATTGTGCGAGGACTAGTAAGACCGTACTTCAGCCGCCAGTGCTTGGTTGCCGCGCAGGCGCTGCGACAACACCGCGGCAGTGTATTGCGTACACAGAGCCATCTCGCGGCTCGTCCAACCCCCGAAGCCATCCGCACCCGGCGCCACAATCAGATCCCCCAGTCCGCTCATAGCCTTCAAGAAGCTGTAATAGATCCGCACCGGCCGCAGGTTAACTCGCCCATTCTTCAAATCCGGGCAAAGCCCCTGCAAACTGGATATGTCCGCGAAGTCCTTTCCATTCAGCAGATTAAGGGAAATCTCCGCCGTCAGCTCGGCCCGCTCACCGATGGGCTCGGTGGCAATCGTCCGCAGCAACCCAGCGCGCCAACTGAACACGGCGAACTGAATCATCGCTGCGGAGCAGATCACGAGAATGAACGCTGATATAAACATGTTCGACCTCACCCAGATTGCCGTACCCCTCCGCCCGCCACAATAGCCCGTCAGTACCAACATAAACAACCCCGCCAGCTAGAACCGCCCTCGCCGGACCGAGCCGAATGTCGCATGTTGTCCCGCGTCGCATTCATTGATAGCCTGTGCCCCGCAAGAATTTCGCAGCGCCGGCTCGTCCTAAGAACCCGCCTGCGGCAGGGTCGAATCGCGTCTCGCCAGCTCTTTGCACGAACACATTCACATTCGCCCATTTCAGGAGGAAGTCGAAATGCCCGCAAAATTTCGCATTGCCCTGCTTCTCGCGGTAGCTGGAACGATCTGCGTTGCCCTCGCCTCGCGCTCCTCTACAGCATCCCCCGCCGATCCCTCCGACGAATCCCAAATCCGCGCCGTCCTCGAAACGCAGGTCGCCGCCTGGAACCGCGGCGACATTGACACCTTCATGACCAGCTACTGGAAATCAGAACAGACCGAATTCCTCGGCGCGAACGGCATCGCCCATGGCTGGCAGGCACTCCTCGATCGCTACCACCACACCTATCCCGACCGCAAATCCATGGGCACCCTGTCGTTCTCCGATCTGGAAGTTCACCTCACCTGCGCCGATGCCGCCTACGCAGTAGGAATATTCCACCTAATCCGCGAAGCCGACCAACCCTCAGGTGTCTTCTCCCTCGACCTCAGAAAATTCCCCGAAGGCTGGCGCATCGTCCTGGACCATACCACCGCCTTCCCAGCTGCCGCCGTCGTCCCGGCGACTTCACACTAGTCGTCGGCGCGCGCTTAAAAAGTCTTCGTAGCGGCGATCTTCAGACCGCCAGCCGATGTACTCGTAGGGGCACGGAATGCCGTGCCCGTCCGCGCCCTGCCTGTTAAATATCACTAGGGGCGCGGCTCGTGAATTGCCCTGTAGGGCAATTCATCCTGAGATCGCGCGGCGCGGAATCGAAGGGCTGCGCCCCAGCTCGCCACGAACTCAGCCACGTCGCCGGATCGATTTGGCCTTCTCTGCGCACTCTGCGTCTCCCTGGTAAATTGAATCGCCCATCCCGTATTCCCCCACAACCCCGTTTCATAGATAATGAACCCCATCGAATGGCGGCCAATCCCCATCGCGATCAAGGAGCCCCCAATTGCGCGCAGTAATCACCGGCGGAGCAGGTTTTCTAGGCTCGCACCTATGCGAGCTGCTGCTAGAAAAAGACTGGGAAGTTCTCTGCCTCGACAATCTCGTTACCGGCAGCAATTCCAACGTAGCCCACCTCCTCCCGCATCCCAAATTTCGTTTCGCCCACCAGGATGTCTCGCGCTACATCGAAGTCCCCGGCCCCGTCGACGTCGTCCTGCATTTCGCGTCGCCCGCCAGCCCGCCCGACTATCTGAAATATCCCATCCAAACCCTAAAAGTCGGTGCCTTGGGCACCCACAATTCCCTAGGCCTCGCCATGGCGAAAAATGCCCGCTACCTCCTCGCCTCCACTTCCGAATGTTACGGCGATCCGCAAGTCAGCCCCCAACCCGAAAGTTACTGGGGCCACGTAAATCCCGTAGGCCCCCGCGGCGTGTACGACGAATCCAAGCGCTACGCCGAAGCCATGACCATGGCCTATCACCGCTATCACGGCCTCGACACGCGAATCGTCCGCATCTTTAATACCTACGGCCCCCGCATGCGCCTCAACGACGGCCGCGCTCTCCCCAATTTTCTCTACCAGGCCCTGGTCGGCGAGCCCATCACCGTGTACGGCGACGGCAAACAAACTCGCAGCTTCTGCTTCGTCTCCGACCTGCTTGCCGGAATCTACAAGCTCCTCGAATCAAACGAGCACGAGCCCACCAACATCGGCAATTCCCAGGAAATCACCATCCTCGAATTCGCCGAACGCGTCCGCAAACTAGTAGGCGCCAAAACTCCCATCGTCTTCCATCCGCTGCCGCAAGACGATCCGAAGCAGCGCTGCCCCGACATCACCAAAGCCAAGCGGATCCTGAATTGGGAGCCGAAAGTTTCGTTGGAAGAAGGCCTGCAACACACCTACGAATATTTCCGCGAAAAAGTAGCCCAATCCACCCCAGCAAAATAATTTAGCAACCTGCGAAGATGCGCACGGGCACGGCATGCCGTGCCCGCTGCTCTAAACACGCGCGCGCCACTCGTCCCACACCACCGCGCGCCGTCATCCTGAATCCGCGAGAGCGGGTGAAGGATATCTCTTCGCTTTCTCCGCGCCAGAGAGTCGCAGTAGCGACGCCGCTCTTGCCTTTGTGGCGCTGGCTTCCCGCCGGCTCAGTTGCCGTCGATTTCGATTTTGTAGGGGTGGGTCTCCGACCCACCCCGCCTTTGAGCTCTCCCGCACGCATGTGTGCAAGAAGCCGACTGCCCCGTGTATCTCAGATTTTAGGCAGGGTCGAGTCCCTCTCAGGCGCTAATTTCCGCCATCGGCCGAACATCTCGGTTGATCTTCTCCTCCGCCTGCCGTCGCGAAACTGCCAATTCATAATGCGCGTGCAAATTGATCCAGAATTCCGGAGTAGTCCGAAAGAACCGCCCCAACCGCAAAGCCATCTCGCCGGAAATCCCGCGCTTCTCCCCAACAATCTCGTATATATTCGGCGGAGCCACCCGCAAAGCAATCGCCAGCTTGTTCGGGTTCAGCCCAAACGGTGCCATAAACTCTTCGCGCAAAATCTCCCCCGGATGGATCGGCTTCAGCTTGGCCATGATTTCCTCTCAGTGATAATCCGCGATCTCCACATCGTACGCATGCCCGTCCCGCCACGTAAAACACACTCGGTACTGATCATTGATCCGTATGGCGTGCTGCCCGGCGCGATCCCCCGTCACCTTGTGCAACTTGTTCCCGGGCGCTACCTTCAGGTCGTCCAGTTTGCGCGCGGCATGAACCATGTTCAGTTTCCGCCGCGCCACATCCTCAATGGCTCGCCACTTCCTAACGCTCGCATCGTGAAACAGCCGTTCGGTATCTCCGCAGTGAAACGGTTGAATCACAAGGATTGCATATGATGCTTTGCATGATATGTAAAGCCATACGAAGAACGCGCGGCCCGTAACGCGGGCAATTTTGCGCGATTACATTGCCGGAGGCTCCATGCTTGCCGGTTTTTAAGAGGCGGGCGCGTTTGACTATCGCTCGCAATCCTTTAACCTCGCGATCACGCGGTCCCGAATCGCTTCTCGAGCGCTCCCCGCAATTCCGCCAACGTATCAATCCGAATGTCCGCCCGTTCCGCCTCCGCCCTCCGTGCGTGAATCAATCCCCAAGGACCACGCCGCAAAAACACACTCACCATTCCCGCGGCCTTGGCCGGCAACACATCATTGTCCACACGATCGCCGACGTATGCGATTTCCTGTGGCCTAACCCCGGAAATGTCCACCATCCGTGCGAAGAATTCTGGCGAAGGCTTCTGCACTCCCCATTCTTCCGACGAACCGACGAAATCAATCGGCAGATTCGTCGCGCGCAGCGTCTCGGCAAAATCCGCGAAATGATTCCCCGCAACTCCAGTCCGATATCCCGCCGAACGCAATTCTTGCAAGCACGGAATCACATCTGGATAGAGTTCACCCGCACGAAACGCATCACTCTCACCCGCCTCCCTCCGCCGCTCGCGCTCCCGCGCCAGATCAAACCCAGATCGAAAAATCTCGAATGCCCGCTGATGATGTTCCCCCCGCTCGATCACGCTACCCAACACCGTAAAAAACTGATACGCCGGCACGCCCAGCCACCGCGCCCACGCATTCCAAGCCCGCTCCTCATTCCACAACGTGAACCCAAAGTCGAAAAACACTACGCGCACAGCTGAAATCGGTATTGTCATTGTCCGTCGCCGTGTGGCCCGCCGCCCCGCGCGGCGCCAGCGCCGTTATTACCCTGGGACCCTGCCGGCGGCAGGGTCGAACGGGAGGCGCGGCAAAAGTTAGCCCAGGCCGCAAGGTCTGGGAAAAATCGCAAGGGGAACTCGGAGCGCCGTAGGTGCGGGCCATCCGTCGCCGGTGCCGCGACAACTCCCGGAACTTCAGGCGCCACTACATGAGGACGCGCCTA
>Ga0209773_10000551_pt1 | contig 12293 bp, 14 predicted proteins | sample BogFormECP14_OM1_FD_188244 | JGI IMG/M metagenome (GOLD analysis project Ga0209773, IMG submission 188244) | Bog forest soil microbial communities from Calvert Island, British Columbia, Canada - ECP14_OM1 (SPAdes) (version 2) | ecosystem: Environmental > Aquatic > Freshwater > Wetlands > Bog ... | reverse complement strand
CGCGTGTTGGTGGAAACAGCGTTGGTGGTCATGCGGATCTCCTCCCAGCCTTACAGCTAAGGTCTCGCGCTCGCAGAACGGACTTCATGTTCTGCAATGCGGGCGCGCCCAGTCAGTCCCGATCGTTACCCGCGGCAATGCCGCCAAGCAGTCAGCTGTTGCGTCTATCTGCGCGTTCGCGATCCAGGACTCGCGAGTGCCTTGAGGGCGACGTCGACGACTCCTTCCAGCACTCGTCGTTCGGGCTTGGTCTTCGCGAGGATGTTCAAACCCTGCACGAGGCAGACCAGATAGGCGGCACCTTGCGGGCCGACACCCTGAACCAACTCGCCGGACACTTGGGCACGGGCCAGCGCGCTGGCGAACGCGGATTCGATTCGTGCCAGATGCAACTTGACCCGGGCAGCAACGTCCGGGTCGTGCAGCGCGAGTTCGGCGACCGAATTCGTGATGAGACAACCCCAACGCCGCTTGCCATCCAGCATCGCGGCGATGAGATGATCGAAATACGAGCGGATGCCACTCAGCCCGGAATGTCCGCTGCCGATCCGCTCGATGGCCTGTCGCGATACGGTGTCGACGTAGCGGTCGAGGGCCGCCAGAAAAAGTGCGCGTTTGTCACCAAAGGTGCCATAGAGGCTCCCCGGATTGAGTCTCATCGCGGCGCACAGATCCTGAACCGCTGTTCGGTCAAAACCGTGCTCCCAGAACGTATCCATCGCTTCGTCCAGCACCGCGGCTTCGTCGAATTCCTTTGGTCGTGCCATCTGTAGTAATAAGTTAGTCGTCGTTCAAGAACTATGCCTCGGTCCATAGACCAGTAGGCCTAGTGCCCCAATCCTTGACACACTCATTTTATTGAACGTACACTCAATAATAGCTGAAAGTCGAGGAGAGTCAAGATGCGAATCGCGGTGATGGGAACCGGTGGCGTCGGCGCGTATTTCGGGACCCGTCTGGCGCTTGGCGGCTGCGACGTCAGCTTCATCGCGCGCGGTCGACACCTCGACGCGATTCGGCAGCGCGGCCTCAAGGTCGAGAGCCCGTTGGGCGACATGCATCTGGCGACTCCGCGAGCGACCGACGACCCGGCCGATATCGGGGCGGTCGACCTGGTCCTTTTCGGGGTCAAGCTCTGGGATACGGAAACGGCGGCGAAGGCGGCGGCGCCGTTGATCGGGCAGGAAACGGCGGTCGTTTCGCTGCAGAACGGCGTCCGCAAGGACGATATTTTGCGTGACGTCCTGGGCGACCGCGCAGTGATGGGCGGTGCCTGCTACATCGCCGCGCAAATCGCGGAGCCGGGCGTCATTCGCCACTCCGGCACGATGCAGAAGATCGTTTTCGGCGAGTACGACGGCAAACGCTCGACGCGCGCGGAGGCGTTTCTGAACGCGTGCCAGCGAGCAGGGATCGACGCCGAGATCAGCGCCGACATCCGCCGCACGATCTGGGAGAAACTCGTATTCTTGGTCGGGCTGTCGGGGCTGACCACGACCATACGCAAGCCGATCGGACCGATCCGCTCGAACCTGCGCACGCGCGCGCTGCTCCTCGATGCGATGCGCGAGGTCGTCGCGGTGGGTCGCGCGCAGGGTGTGCAGCTCGCCGCGGACTTCGCCGACAGTCGCCTCGCGTTCGCCGACGGCCTGCCCGAAACGATGACCTCCTCGATGCACAACGACCTCGAGCGCGGTAACCGGCTGGAGGTCGACGGGCTGAGCGGAGACGTCGTCGAGCGCGGCCGCGCGGCGAACGTTCCGACGCCGGTCAACCGCGCCATCTACGACATTTTGATTCTGCACGCGGCGGGACAGGGCCAAGCCTGAAGTGAGCGCGGTTCTGCACGTCCGGGCGCTTCGCGGCACGCCGGTGGCAGTGCCGCTGGCGCGGTCGCTCGGCACGAGCGCGCAAACCATTCGCTATGCGCCTTTGCTCTTGGTCGACCTCGACACCGCGGAGGGGATTACCGGCCGCGCCTACTTGTTCTGTTATCTTCCGGCGGTCCCCGCCGCGGTTGCGCACATCCTCGATGCTGCGTCTGGTGTCATCGCCGGCGCGCGTGTCGCGCCGCTCGATATCGGCAAGACGCTGACGCGGCACTTCCGGTTGATCGGAGTGCGCGGCATCGTCGCGATGGCGCTCGCCGGCATCGACGTCGCCTGCTGGGATGCGCTAGCGATCGCCGCCGGCATGCCGCTTGCCGCGTTTCTCGGCGCGGCTCCGAAGCCGATGCGCGCTTACAACAGCAATGGCCTCGGTTTGATCGAGGCCGAGGCCGCGGCGGACGAGGCCGAGGAGCTGCTCGCCGGCGGCTTCAGCGCGATCAAGATGCGCCTGGGGCGTCCTACACTGGACGCCGATCTCGCGGCGATCCGCGCCGTTCGCAGGCGCGTCCCGGATGAGATCAAGATCATGGCCGATTTCAATCAGGCGCTCACGCTCGCGGAAGCGAAGCGTCGTTGCCATGCCATCGATGGTGAGGGCCTTTACTGGATCGAAGAACCGATCCGGCATGACGACTATGCCGGGTGCGCCGAGCTTGCACGCGAGCTCGACACGCCGATCCAGATCGGCGAGAACTTCGCCGGCCCTCACGCGATGGCCACCGCGATCGCGGCGCGCGCCGCCGACTTCATGATGCCCGACCTGGAACGCATCGGCGGCGTGACGGGCTGGCAGCAGGCCGCAGCGTTGGCGGCTACCGCCGGGATCGGGATCTCGTCGCACCTTTTTCCGGAGGCGAGCGCACATCTTCTCGCGGCAAGCCCCAGCGCTCACTGGCTGGAATATGTGGACTGGGCGGCTCCGATCCTGGCTGAGCCAATGCAAATCGTCGACGGCTGCGGTCACATTCGCGACACGCCGGGCACAGGTCTGGTCTGGAATGACGAAGCCGTGGCCCGGTATCAATTGCCGTGAACGGCGGAGTTATCCGACCGTAGGTGCGCTCCGTTGACTATTGCGGAGATTTGGCCGCAAGAATTTCAGCCTTCTCGATCGCCGGCGGCTGGGCCAGGAGCTCGGGAGCCTTCGCCATCAGCGCTGCGGCGACACGGCCGGTGAGATGTGCCTGGCGTCCTACGTCGTCCTGGAACGTATCGAAGATGCCGTACGTTGACGGCCCAAGTTTGATTGCGTACCAGGTGATCGTCGCCGGCTCCTGCTCGACGAGAGCGAGACCGCCGCGCAGGAATTCTTCGACGGCTGACTCTTTACCGGGCTTTGCTTCCAATCGAACCAGTAGCGCTACCTTGACCATTTTCCGGCTCCTATATTGATTAATTGACTCAAGCCCGCTCTCGGGCTGACGACAGAGCGACGCAGACTCGACTAGCCCTGTTCGCTAGAAATGCGTGGTGATTGCGGTCAACCATTCGGGCGACACCGCAACCAGCCACGCTTCGATCACCTTTTCCGTACCCGTGAGAATCAGGACTCCGACTGCAAGCATCAGCGCCCCGAGCAGATACTTGCCGACCACTGCTGCCCCCAACAGCGTTTTCCGCGCCCGCACCATCGCCGCTCGCGAGAAACGCCCTACGATCACCAGCGGCAGCGCGGCGCCAACGCCGAACAAAGCCATGACCCCCGCGACTTGTGGAAGCTGCCTGCCTTGGCTGGCCAGCGTAGCGGCCGCTCCCAACGTGGGGCCAACGCAAGGAGCCCAGACGAGGCCCAGCAAGAGCCCGACCGTAAACTGCCCGGCCAAACCCTCGAGGCGGAAGCAGGCGACGAGCCGGTCGCCCAGCGTGCTCAAGGACGAGGTGGCTGCTGCGAAGCGTTGCTGTAGCGTCCCGCTGATCAAAACGGCGCCCAGCGCCACCAGAAGAATCGCCGCAAGGTTGCGAAACCATTCGGCGTCCAGGCCGATCGCGAAGCCTACCGTGGCGATGAACATGCCGACCACCGTGAAGGACAGGGCAAGCCCAACCGTCAAGGCGACCGCGCCGAGACGATGCGCGGCCACCGCGCCTCCGAATACGATAGGAACGAGAGGCAAGACGCAGGGAGAGAGAATGGACAGCACTCCAGCAAGGAAGCCGAAGCCGTAGGCTCCGAGGCCGAGATTCACTTTTCATTCCGAACGGGAAGTCTAGGAAGCCTTGCCGAGCAGTGACGCAATCGACTCCCGACGCGTATCGCCGGTGGAGCGCCCGAGCTCCCTGCCGCCACGGAACACGATGAGCGTGCTTTGCTGCGAGACCCCGAATATCCGCCGCACTTCCTTTTGCGTATCGAAGTTAACTTTGAGGCACGTGTACCCGGCGAACTGCGGGCGGGTGAGGAGCTCGGACACAATTGGCTCCTGCGCCTTGCACGTCGGGCACCAATCGGCGTAGACGTCGATCAATATCGGCTTACCGGCGGCCTGGAGAGCTTGAAACGTTGCCTGGTCAAACGGCTTGGTCTCGGCAGCGTGAGCCGTGACGGCGAGCGATAGCGCAATGGCGGCGAAAAACGCGGTGACGGTGGATCTCATGACCTTCTCCTTGGCGGCAGGAAACCAGTGTGTTGTCTGACATCGGCTGAGACGCCTCGGTTCCTGGAAACGACCGCTTACATCGTTGAAGTCACGGCTGGGCGTGCGGCTCGCGCGAGACTTGTCAGGAACTGCATCGTGGGCTCGAAGCCGATTACGCGTGTGCCCGGCACCTCGGTCCCTTGGCCGTCGAAGAAGATCGTGCCTGGTGGCCCGAACAGACCGAACCGCTTGAGCAGCGCCTTGTCCTCAGCGTTGTTCGCCGTCACGTCGGCCCTTAGCAATTGCATGCCGGCCAGGTTGTTGGCGACGCGCGGATCGCTGAAGGTGAAGCGATCCATCTCCTTGCAGGACACGCACCAGTCCGCGGTGAAGTCGAGCACCACCGGCTTGGCGTTCGCACCCGCAAGCGCCGCATCGAGCTGGTCGACGTTTTCGACGCGACGCCAAGCGAGCGATCCCGTCTCCGAGGCGCCAGTGCCCGAAGCCAAGCGTTCCAGCGGCCGCAATACATCACGCCCCCCACTCGCGGCGCCGACGATCTGCACAGCGCCGAGGACGAGCAGCACCAGCCCAACACCTTTGCCAAGGCGCTGCCAGCCGCTCGCATCCATGGGAAGCGTATCCAAGGCGCACAGGTACGTGGCACTGACGATGAAGAATGCTGCCCAGGCTAGCATCTGAGCCCAGGCCGGAATTACCGGCGAGACCATCCACAGTGCGACCGCAATCAGCAGCACGCCGAACAGGCGCTTGATCGACTCCATCCAACGGCCCGCGCGCGGCAGCAGCGAGCCCGCGCTGACGCCGACCAGCAACAGCGACACGCTCATCCCGGCAGCCATCGCGAACAGCGCGCTGCCGCCAAACACGACATCGCGTGTTTGCGAGATGTACAGCAAGGCGCCAGCCAATGGCGCGGCAACGCAGGGCCCGACGATCAGGGCGCTGATTGCCCCCATGGTGAACACGCCTGCGAGCGTTCCGCCGCTGGTGCGCCCCGAGGCCTGCGCGAGGCGCGTTTGCCAGGAGGAAGGCAGTTGCAATTCGTAGAAGCCAAACATCGATAGCGCGAGCGCGACGAGCAGAGCAGCGAACGACGCCAGCACCCAGGGCTGCTGCAGCGCCGCTGCGAGACCTTCGCCGGCGAGACCGGCGGCGATGCCGAGCCCGGTATAAACAATCGCCATGCCGAGCGCATAAGCGAGTGCCAGCACAAAGCCGCGCGTCTTGGTCAGCCCATGGTCGCCCTCATCGAGCTGATGGTTGCTCTGCCCGACGATGATCGACGACAGAATCGGCAGCATCGGCAGCACGCACGGTGTGAAGCTCAGCAGCAGGCCGAGCACGAAAAAGATCGGGAGCACTGTGAGCAGCGATCCGGATCTCAATGCGGTTTCGACGCGACCTGCATCCGTCGGTGTCGCCGACGGGGAGGCGGCCGATGCCAAGCCGGTACCCGATGGCTGCGGCGCACTCGAAGCGGCGCCGAGTATCAGGTGGGCTGTGCGCGTCTCGGGCGGATAGCATATGCCCTGATCGGCGCAGCCCTGCAGCTTGGCGGTTAGTGTGAATGGGCCACGGGCGGCTTGGACCGGAAGCTTCACGACTACGTTGCCGCGATAGATCTCAAGCTGCCTGTTGAAGGTTTCATCGAACTTGATCTTGCCTGGCGGATACTGCGGAACACCAAGCTGTGCACCATCGCTCACGGCGAAGCCGAAGCGCTCGCGGTAGAGGTAGTAGCCGTCGGCGATGCTGAAGCGTGCCTCGACGGCGCTGCCGTCATCGTTGATCGCAGCGGAGAACTTGAACGCGTCCTCCGGGTCGAGAAAGTCGGCAGCATGCGCTGCAGTCAGGAGCAGACACGCTAGCAACGCGCCTACGAGGAGCGTGGCACGACCGAACCATTGGCGACCGTTCATGGTTGCATCCTTAGACTCGAGCTCGATCCACGATATATGGCAATAAGCGGACATGAAGGCACGTTGCAGCGGCGCGGGGCGATGACGCCACCCCGCGCTTTGCCCGAATTACTTCGTCACTTCATCCTTGGACATCGCATCATGAGACATCGCATCCTTGGACATCGCGTCGTGAGACATCGGATCCTTCTTCATCGCGTCCTCGGACGGAGTATCTTTCTTGGCATTCTTGGCCTTCGCATTCTTGGCCATGGCGTCCTTGGTTATTGCATCCGTAGACATCGCATCCTTAGACATCGCGTCGTGAGACATCGCATCCTTAGACATTGCGTCGTGAGACATCGCATCCTTGGACGTTGCGTCCTGTGCGTAGACGGCCGAGCCGCCACACATCAGACACGCGGCAATGAGAGCTACAGCTAGTTTGTTCATTCAAAGCTCCAAAAAAAGTTGAGGTTTGCACGGCAAGATGCCGCATCTTCAGCGAAGCCGATCAATCAGCCCCCACCGAACTGGTACCAGCGTGATCGTCCGAGGCGTGGCCTTCGCACGAAGAACGCAGTGTGTTTCTCGAATCCAGGCCTTCCGGCCAAAAGGTGTCTGCAGTGCGCCGGTGCTTCCTCCCTCTTAGGACAAACCCGACACGGTGTTGTGAATTACGACACCTTCCAGCGGATTCACCGGATGCTCCCATGGGGCGCTGGTTATGCTTTCTTTGGCGTTGGCGTAACCCGCCTCCCACCGCGCGCGTAGGCTGGCGCGTGTGAAGTCGATGTCCTTGGTCAGGTCTTCCCCGCCGAGACGCGGCGCCGTGAGCTCCACCACGTGCATGGTTGTGGTGCAACCGTACGCCGCGAGCTCCTGCACAGCCTTCGATTTCCGTCTTGTCGCACCGATGTGGCCGGCGAGCTCGGTGATAACGCTGCGAAGTTGATGGATCTGCTTTTGCCGCGCAATGTGGCTTGTAGCGCGGCTCGCGTACTGGATTTCCTTTTGCCGCCCGAGGACCTGCCAGATCGACTCGGGTTCCGGCCCATCAGCATTCCACAATTGAACGGCAAAGATGACGGAATCGCAGCGCGACCGGTCATCGAGCACGATCTCAATGGGCGTATTGGAATAAATCCCACCGTCCCAATACGGCTCGCCATCGATGCGAATCGCAGGAAAGGCTGGTGGGAGCGCAGCCGAAGCCATGACGTGTTCAACGCCAACAATGTCGTCACGGCTGTCGAAGTAACGCATGACGCCTGAGCGTGCGTTGACCGCACCGACCGTGAATCGCGTGCTCTTGGCGTTGACTAGCGCGAAATCGACCAAGGATCGCAAAGTTTGTGAGAGCGGAGATGTTGTGTAATAAGCCGCCCGCTCCAAGCCGACCGGGGCGTGGACACCCAGCAATGCCTCAGGGTTCGGTGCAAAGAAGCCGGGTATGCCGCGAGTGAGTGCCGTCAAGTTGGCCAAGGGGTCGCCGACGGCCCGCAGCGCGAATGAATCGGCGAAAGGCCAACCATACCGCTCGACCATGTCCCAGAATGCGTGCAGGCGCTCCACCCGGCGCTCGGGCGGGTTGCCCGCGATGATGGCCCCGTTGATGGCACCGATCGAAGTGCCGATCACCCAATCGGGCTCTACACCGGCTTCGTGCATGGCTTGAATTACCCCGGCCTGGAAGGCGCCGACCGCACCGCCACCTTGCAACACAAGTACAACTTGACCGGGGAGGGCGTGGCAGGCGAGCGGCCTAGTGCTGCCACGACCGCGCCTGCGACGCGACCGAGAGTGGACGCCGCCATTCATCTTCATGACCGCAGACACTGTGACGCCCCAACAGCTTGGAGCACCTGTCCGGTTCCCAGATCCTGGACAAATCCGGCAATGCCCAACTGCGCAGCATTCCAACTCGAACGGGTCGTCACTGCCTGCTTGAAGTCGACGTGACCATCATTCAATGCAATGGGCCCGATCCATTCCCGCACAACGTGATCGTGCGACAAGGTGACGCCGCGGTTCTCGCCTGCCGAAACACTCGACGTAAGCTTGTCTTCGGTGATCGCAACAAACAGAGCCAATGGGTCTCCAGCGCCCGACGCTGTGGCGGACGCCGCGACGGAAACCACGCCGGGGCCAGCGGATTCAACGTGGACGCTAATGTTGGCGCGAGCCGGCTTGGCGGTGACCCGCTTCAATTCGTCACTAAGGTCGCCGCGCCAGTCACGAACTTCCGTCCCTGAGACGAAGAAATGCGGCGTGAAGGAGGTCTTGTGTCCATTGGCGTGAACGAGCCAGCTTTGGCGCTCCGAGAACTTAGGTTGGGCAAATGGCTCCTTCCAACCTATGTAATCCCAGTAGTCGACGTGAAGCGAGATCGGTACGACCTGGCCCAAGCTGTATTCAGGTGACGGGAACTGACTGAGCTGCTTGTCGGCCGGCGGACAGCTCGAACAGCCTTCCGACGTGTAGAGCTCGACCAGCGCAGCGGTTTTCGGACCGCTCTTCACATCGCATGCCGCGAAGCTGATCGTCGGCATCAGAAGGGCGATTGCCAGAATTGCATTGATTCGTCGGTTCATGTTTACCTTAGGTATCACGTGTAGCCATTCGTCCTTCCAACTTGCCCTTTTCTTACATCCAGCCGCCGTGTGGTCAGACCGCCAGCCTTCGTCCTTGCCCAAACAGGAGGGCCTTGGCCGCTTCGGTAACCGTCGGCGCCGTGTTGATCTCGGCTGCTTTCGCGTAGGCGCGCTGCACCGCCGGCCGTACACCCATCGCGTTGAACCAGTGTCTGAGATGCGGGAAGTCGTCGAGCCGCATCCCCTGTCGTGCATGCGGAACGATCCACGGATAGCTGGCAATATCGGCGATCGAATAGGCGTCGGCGATGAATTCGCGATGCTGCAAACGGCGGTCGAGTACCGCGTAAAGGCGTTCGGTTTCTTTCACGTAACGATCGATGGCATACGGCAGCGCCTCGGGAGCGTAGTGCGCAAAGTGATGGTTTTGCCCCAGCATCGGGCCCAGCCCGCTCGTTTGCCAGAACAGCCATTGCATGACCTCGCTGTGCCGGCGCAGATCGGCGGGCAGCAGCTTTCTGGTCTTGCGTGCAAGGTATTCGAGAATCGCGCCGGATTCGAACACGGCGAGCGGGCCGCCGCCGTCCACCGGCGCGTGGTCCACGATGGCCGGGATGCGGTTATTGGGCGAAATTGCGAGAAACTCGGAAGCAAATTGCTCGCCCTTGGAAATGTTCACCGGCTTGATCGTGTACGGCAACGCCACTTCCTCGAGGAAGATGGTGATCTTGTGGCCGTTGGGTGTCGTCCAGTAATAGAGATCGATCATAGGTCGCCCGCAATGGATACCTTCGCGGAAGCATCGACAGCTACGTGGTCGCCGCCACCTTGATCTTGCGCAAGGCCGCGATCGCTGCCGCCGGCTCCAGCCGCTTGCGATAGTCCGGATCCACGAAGGCGAGCACGATCCGCCCGGCGCGGTCGACGACATAGGTTGCGGGCACGGGCAGCGACCAGCGGCCATCGCCGTTGTGCGACGGCAGATCGTGGCCGAAGCGTTTGTACAACGCGACAATGGGGTCGCTGAGATCGAAGCGGATGCCAAGCGCGTCTTCGAGTGCGCCATTGACGTCGCTAAGGACTTCGAACTTCAGGTCGTTATTTTCAGCGGTCGAAAGCGTGTGCTCTGGCGCTTCTGGAGAGATCGCAATAAGCTCGGCGCCGAGCGCGCGAATGTCGCCGAGCGCGCTTTGATACGCCCGCAGCTCCAGGTTGCAGTACGGACACCAGCCGCCTCGGTAAAACGTGACGACGAGCGGACCACGAGTAAGGGCGTCGTAAATACGGGTTTGCCCACCACGCGCAGTGGCAAGCCTCAGGTCCGGGAACTTCGCACCTGCTTGCAGGGCGCGCGCGACAAGCCCCGATCGCAGCAGAGCCTCGTTGTCGGCGGCGATGGTTGCCGCGACGTCGCCGCCTGCGCGCTCCTTCCAGGCAGCCTGGAAGGCGTTGAGTTCGGTCTGCAACAACATCCTTACCTCCAGATTGACGACTGGACGGCAGGGCCTCAGGGCTTCTGCTGGTCGTCACAGCCCGCAATATCGCCCTCGAGAAGCCTTCGCGGAAGGCCATAGGCGGGTATAGTGGATATTCCGAAATGGAATGAAAGGAACGGTGATGGACCGTTTGACCGCCATGACCGCGTTTATCCGTTGCGTCGAGAGGGGCAGTTTCTCCGCAGTGGCGCGGGAAATGAATATGACGCAGCCGACGGTGAGCAAGCTTATCGCGTCGCTGGAAAGGCGCCTCGCAGGTAAGCTCTTCGCGCGCTCAACCCGTCAATTGGCATTAACGGCCGAGGGCCAGCATTTTTACGAACTTTGCCGAACGATTGTCGATGCCGTTGAAAGTGCCGAAGCATCGTTTAAAACCGGCCGCGAAGAGATCATCGGGACGCTCCACGTAGCGACGTCGGTAGGCTTCGGGCGAACACAGGTGATGAGCCGTATGCGCGCGTTCATGCAGCGCTACCCTTTGCTACGCGTCGACCTACATATGAACGATCGCTTTGTCGATCTGGTGGAAGATGGCATCGACGTCGCCTTCCGTATTGGCGAATTGAAGGAGAGCAATCTCATCGCCCGCCGCATCGGCACGACTTTCCGGGTGACGGTTGGTGCTCCCGCCTATTTCAAACTCCATAAAGAACCCGATTCCCCCGACGACCTGAAATCGCACAACTGCATCCTCTATACGGGTCTCGCCACAGCGAACGCCTGGCCCTATTCGCGTGGGGGGCGTGATCGCTCGGTTCGAGTCTCGGGAAATTTCCAGTCCAACAGTTCGGAAGCGGTGCGCGCTGCAACGCTGTCGGGGATCGGAATTGCCCTCTCCCCGATCTGGCTGTTTGGTGACGACATCCGGGCCAAGCGTCTAAAGGTCGTCCTCAAGGATTATCAGCCGAAGCCGATGCCGATTCATGCGGTGTCACCCACGAATCGGCGTTACTCGGCGAAGGTGAACGCCTTCGTCAATTTTTTCAAGACCGAATTCGATCTTGATCCGTTCGTATCAGGCTATCGGGCCTGAGCAACGCAAGTCATCGAGGGGTTCGCTAGCGGCCTACACGCGCCACGCTCCCCGGTGCACCACTACCACAAGGACGGTCCGATGCGGTTCTTCGACAACAACGCGACGAACCCGGACGCCTACTACGAGCCCAACTCGTTCAACGGCCCGAAAGAGGACAAGCGCTGCGCCGGACTACCGCTGCCGCTGAACGGTGATGCCGACCGCTACAATCATCGCGGTGGCAATGACGACTACACCCAGGCCGGTAATCTATTCCGTCTGTTCAACGCCGAGCAGAAGCAGCGACTGTTCGACAACATCGCCGCGGCGATGCAAGGCATGCCGGACAAGATCAAGTACAGGCAGGTCGCGTTGTTCGCTAAGTGCCATCCCGCCTACGGTGCTGGCGTGGCTAAGGCGGTGAAGCTCGCACCGCCCGGTGACGATCGACTCAAAGGCATCAGCGCGACGGATGAGCCTGAAGAAACGTCGGCCGCAAATTGAGTCTGAACCAGAAACGAATGCCAAGAAACCTAGCAAGAAATTGGCCAGCGTGCCGAAGCGAAATTGAGGATCTGTTGCTAATTGTGCCGCGCTCAAATTGGGTGTGCCGTAACTGTGACTCGATTACGTTGGTTTCGAGATCGGCAAGCGCTGCAAGTTATTGATTTAACATGTGCTTATATAGCCCAAATCTGCCTTTTAGACATAATGGCTTCCTGTCAGTAGGAGGCGGCCTGCCTCCTCGGTATCGTGGATTGCGTGGTGAACCACGCAGAGCCACACGTTGAGCACGAAGGC
>Ga0209773_10000549_pt1 | contig 12330 bp, 9 predicted proteins | sample BogFormECP14_OM1_FD_188244 | JGI IMG/M metagenome (GOLD analysis project Ga0209773, IMG submission 188244) | Bog forest soil microbial communities from Calvert Island, British Columbia, Canada - ECP14_OM1 (SPAdes) (version 2) | ecosystem: Environmental > Aquatic > Freshwater > Wetlands > Bog ... | reverse complement strand
TCCGTTGTTCTCCAAAGTGACCATGCCAGCCGCCCCGCAAAGTAGAGAAGGCTGCACGCGTACGCCAGCACGAGCGCAGTCATCAGCCATGGTGGAAGCCGCAACATCGCGGCGGATGCGGCAGAGCCCCCGCCGACGATCACCCGCGTCTCGCCTCTTGCCGCGCTGCCGAAAAACGAGAGCACCAGTCCCCACGCTTGTTCGAGCAATCCGTTGATGCGGAAGCGGCACAGGGGAAGAATTGCCTGAAGCATCAGAGCGCCGACCCACACGCGATGCTCGGTCTGCGGTCCGAGCGGCCGCGCCAGTCGTGCGGCAATCCAAGCGGCAATAAATACGAGCGGCACCTGCCACAGCGAATTCAGCAGATACGCAAAGAGCCCTGACATCAGGGCAGTCACGAGGGCGGTCATGCCTTGCCTCCTTCCTTTTCGAGACGCTTGCTCAGCTCGGCAATCTTCTTGGCGTCGAGCTGTTTGCTTTTGATCAGGCTCATCACCAGCTCTTCGCTCGATCCGCCAAACATGCGGTCCACCAGATCGCGCACCGCGTGGCCGAGAGCTTTCTCTTCGCTGACCGTGGCGCTATAGACGTAAGCGCGCCCGCGGAGCCTGCGCTTGAGCTTGCCCTTCTTCTGCAGAATGTTGAGCATCGTCTGCACGGTCGTATAGGCAAGCTGCTGCTCAAGCCCCGTCTGCACGGCATTCACGTTGCTCGGCCCTAGCCGCCAGATCACCTGCATGATCTGCAGCTCAAGCTTGGTCAGAGGTTCCTTTTCGCGTTCTCCCACACGGCATCTCCTAATGTGTTAGGAGATTAGGCCTCATTCCGGAATTTGTCAACTAAGTCTTTAGGAGATAAAAACGCGCTGGATGGGTTGCCGTCGTCCTTACTTCGATACTTGTGCGTTATCGACTGAGACTACCGAGCAAGGCTCCTTCTGCTGCGCGGCGCGATTGCAGTTCTCCAGCGCTTTCCGCTTCGCCTCATCGACTGTCATCTGCGCCGTAGAAAAACCGTAGTGGTTCGGCGACACCGCAAATGCCTTGTGCGGTCCCAGCAGCAGGTAGCTGTCAAAGGTACGCAGCCCTCCTTCACTCAGCCCAGGCGGCGGAGGAACATCCGGCGGCTTGATCTCCGGCAGCAGTTCAGCCAGCGGTGTCAACTTCTGTGCGATCAGGAAATCGTCTACCGTCGAGGACCAGGCGGAGACGTGGCGGAAGAGAGAATGCCCATCCTGCCCGATGGCGGGCGCGAGCACGAGTTGGTCCTGACCGCCCTGCGAACGAAAAGCGGCGTCAAACTTCTGCGCCAGCTCCGGCCAGAAATACTTGTCGTTCTGCGCATAAATCCAGAGCATCGGTGTGCGCGAATGCTTGCCGAAATCTTTGTAGGCGTGCACCAGATTGTCTTCGTTGCACACATTATGGTCGGCCTGCGAGCCTCGACCGCCGGCAAAGTTAATTCCTGCAACCAGGCCGCGGGGTGCCTTGGCGGTAAGCGCGACGGTCGCAAAACCGCCGGTGGAAATGCCCGCCGCAACAATGCGCGAATCATCGACCTGCGGCAGCTTGCGTGCGTAATCGATGGCGACGCCGAGATCTTCAGCCGAGTATTCTCCGGCTTCCTGATAATCGGTCTCAGGACAGCGGCCTCCGAAGTGCGTATCGGGAATGCCGCCGGACATCCCGTAGCCTCGGCGCACAACAACAAGCACGATCCAGCCGCGCCGCGCGAACCACAGCGCCTGCGGAATCTGCTGCCAGACGGTGACTTCGGCGCGTTCTTCGGGCTTGCGCGAGGTCCCATGCGTCAGGATGACCAGAGGATGCTTGCCCGGCAAATCTGCATAGACAAGCAGAGCGTCCAGGCCGTTGGGAACGGCCATCGCCCACGGAATGATGATCTCGCGCTCCACATAGCGTTGGGCATGCGCGCTGGAGATTAGTACGAGCGAAAGAACGAAGAGCAGAAAGCGTCGCAAAACTTGCACAGCAAAACATTACACCGGAAGCACAACGATCCTCGAAATTAGTGGTGAGTCAGTTTAAGTTCCTACCAGGCTATTGATCATCAGGTACACGGGTGAACCCTGGCAGCATTCGCGATGTCGAATTAAGTTTGCGATATTCCCCAAAGGCCATATCGCTCAGGATTGTTTTGAAGGGCGCATAGACTTTAAAGTTTTCGCCCCATTCGTGGATGTCCATGATTGTTCGCTGTCTTGAAATCGAGACGCTTCTTGTAGGGCAGATGTAGGTATTCCCACCGATTACCACCGGACCGTACTCAACCATGATGTCGGATCGTTCGAGTGGCAGTCTCGGTTCGAGGTCTGCCTGCACCGTCAGGCGAAGAATGGCTCCGCTCGCCGGGTCGATTGCGAACTCCCCATGAAACCGCGCCCGTTTTTCGAGTTGGGCCACTCGATCGTCATTCGTCAGGTAGCCGAACCCCACGTAGTAAAGAGGCGATTCCTGCGGGACTCGATAACTGAAGACTGCCCGCAGTCCGTTCGCGCCCTGCTCCCATCGGCTCCAGGTCAAATTGCCATCGGCTGCTGTGGCGCTCTTGATAACGTTGACTAGAATGGGACCGAAGGTACCCACAGTGTCCAAGGTCCGTTCCCCCAACAGCATCATCGTTCCTTTGGTAGCCTCTCCTTCCACGATCTCTTTGCCGTTGCCGAAGTGCAATTTAGCTTTGGACATCTCATCCGCATGGAGCGACTGATCGCCCGTCGCGGTCTTCCATGGCTGCCCAAGTTTTAGTGGAGTCTCCCGATATTGGATCGTCACACGGGTGGCAAAGAAATTCGGCAGGCCGGAAATGGTCTTATTCACATAGTCGACGGCTCGCGAGATGATCAACCGTTGCGTGGCCGTATCGGGCGGCGCGGTGGAGGGGATCTCCGCCGCCGGGGGAGCCAGGAAGACCGACTCATCGGCCAGCGCGACCAGTGCCTGCCGGGTCTTCTTACCCTTCAATGTGACCTCCAATGCCGCCAGCTTCGCGCTGCTCAGCCTTTCCGTCAGTTCCATTCCGGCGAGTTTCTTGGCGATCTCGGTGTCCGAAGTGCTACCTGCCAACTTCAAGGCTTGCTCCAACTGCTCGACCGTCACGCGTTCGATGCCGGCCGGAGTTTGATCGTAGAAGACCGGTTCGTCGAAATACCCGATGCGGCTATGGACGGTTAAATCCGGGTTGCTGACTTCCACTTTCAAAGCGTGATACTCATCCACGTCATTCGTGCGCGGGGGATCAAATGTCAACGAATAAAAGGTGCTGGCCTGCTCGACACGTTTGCCCATCAGGCCAGCCAGGTCGTGGCCTGTCTCCAGTACGCCGCCGCCGCTTTGCATTGCAATTACGTACAGCGTCAGGTAGCTCAAATCCACTTTGTCCGGGGTCAAAGCCCCGAGAAAACCCTTGTACATGAACTGGGTGACGGGTAAAGGGATTCCGTGGGAGTTGTAGAACGGCCACTCCGTAGCGCTCCAGAGGTCAATCCGAGCCTCGCGCAGTCGGGTGGAGATCTCAGTGACAAAATCGAAGACTCCAGTGCCCTCATCCCTATCAAAGCGCCAGCCACGTCCCAGCCAAAACATCAGCTTCCTGCCGGGCCTCCGCCGCTCCTCAATTGCGATGGATCCAAGTGCTATTAAAGAGTGAAGAGCCTTCGAACTGGCGACCCCCTTGCCCAGATTCTCGGCGACCATTGACGTTTGCCAGATCACGTGCGGCTCTCTTCGATGAGCGATTTCGTTGGCCAAGGCGTTCCCGTCTGTGGAGGGTTGTGCCGACGCCGAAAGTCCTTCCTTGGTAAGCCGGTAGATCGATACGGGCTGGCCAAGACGCCCCTGGTTCTGACGCAGGAAATTCTCGGCTTCGATCTCCGCGGCCGAAAGCGGCACGGGCGGCAGGTTCAACTCATCGATCACCAGGATGACTTCAACAGGAGGATCAGGCCTGGCGGTAACTGCATCGAACGCTTGAAAGGAGACAATGTTTCCCGGCTGACCGTTGTCCTGCAATGTAAAGTCCCGTTGCCGGAGGCCGGGGACTGGATTTCCTGACTTATCTGTGACTGCAACATCAAGCCTGATCATTCCCTGAGACGGGTCGGGCATAGGGCCGGGCTCAACCCCTACCGGCACATAGGGAGGACTCTGACCAGGCTGCGCAACTTCGGGAGTCGTCAGAAATAAGAGCAGCACTGCACAAATGCGGAAGGGCGTCCACACGCCAGTCACCTGAATCACGGTCCCCCGACTTCTTCGCAGGAAGTATACCTGCCTGTCCCGAACTATCTTACTCTGCGCAACCGCGGCTGCCATACCGAGCATCCCGACACAAAGAACCGTTGTATCGGTGAAGATCGGGTTCCGAAAATCCCTTGCGCTTGCGCCCGGTCGCAGAATCATTTGAAATACCCAAGGCATGAGTGAAAGCAAGTTAGCATTCCTATTTCCCGGACAGGGCTCGCAATCTGTAGGCATGGGCCGCGACCTGTCAGAAAAATTTCCCTTAGCAAAACAGACATTCGAAGAGGCGGACGAGGCGCTCGGCTTCTCGCTGTCGAAGCTGTGCTTTGAAGGCCCCGAAGAGCAGCTCAAGCTGACCGAGTTCACGCAGCCCGCGATATTCACCGTTTCTATCGCCGCGCAGCGCGTGCTGGCCGAGAAAGGCGTCGCGCCGAGCTTCGTCGCCGGGCACTCATTGGGCGAATACTCCGCCGACGTCGCAGCAGGCGCCTTGCCCTTTGCCGACGCGGTGAAGACAGTTCGTAACCGTGGCCGTTACATGCAGGAAGCCGTGCCCGCAGGCGAAGGCGCAATGGCCGCGGTCCTCGGACTTGCGCCGGAGGTGGTGATCGAAGCCTGCGCGAAAGCTGCGGCAGAGTCAGGAGCCGCCGTCTCGGCGGCAAATCTTAATTCGCCGGAGCAGACGGTGATCTCAGGCGCCGTGGCTGCCGTCGAAAAAGCCGGAGCACTGGCGAAGGAAGCCGGCGCGAAAAAGGTCGTAATGCTCGCCGTGAGCGCGCCTTTCCACTGTGCGCTGATGCAGCCCGCGCAGGATCGCCTGGCCGAAGACTTGCGGCGGCTCACTTTCTCCACGACGGATGTCCCGGTGGTGACGAATGTGGACGCGGCTCTCACGACACACTCAGAGCAGTTGCGCGATGCGCTCGTACGGCAGGTCACCGGATCGGTTCGCTGGGTCGAGTCGATGCGTCTGCTGATCGATCTGAAGCCGACGCACTTTATTGAAGTCGGCCCGGGCAAGGTACTCAGTGGGCTGATGCGGCAGATCGATCGATCTCAGACAGTCCTGCACGTCAACGATGAGGCGAGTCTCGAAAAGACCCTCGCCGCGCTCAATCCCGCGTCATAAGCTCCGAGTACAATTGCCCCTGCGGAGGCCGCTCATATGACAGATACAAATGGCATTGTCACCATCCCCAGCAAGCATTCAGTCGATGAGACGGTAGCGCGGCTGGAGCACATTCTTCAGGAGAAAGGCATCAAGCTCTTTGCGCTGGTCGACCACAGCGGCGAGGCGGAAAAAGCCGGCCTGAAGATGCCGCCGACAAAGGTTGCGATCTTCGGCAGCCCGAAAGCCGGAACGCCGCTGATGTTGGCCGCACCGAGCATCGCCATTGATCTCCCGCTGAAGCTCTTGATCGCCGAAGACGAAAACGGGAGCGTCTCCGTTTCCTGGAGCGCTCCCGCTTATCTCGCTGCGCGGCATGGATTGCCGCAGGATTTGCTTGCCAATATCGCCGTGATTGAAAAGCTCGCCGGCGCAGTCGCCAGTTAGGCCTACTTCACCGTCAGCGCAATCGTCAGGGAGTGACTCGTGACCTCGCCCCCGTTATTGGAGTATGCGGTAACAGTAACGGTATATGGGCCTGGAGGCGTTCCCGTATTCGGTGTCGGAGGATGGTTCAGGTAGCTATACCGTTGCGAGCAGGCCGTGAGCCCGGAGGCACTGGCCAGCAGGAGCACCGCAACGCCAAACAGACGCAGGCCATTCCCGCCACGCTTCCGCAAAGCGCCGATCCCCACCAGTGCGAGCACTCCGGGAAAAACCACGGCATAGGCCAGATGCGATCCATTGCCGCCAAATGGCAGAACCAGATCCCCGGAAGACGTGGAGGGAGCGGTCGTCTGAATCTGTAGCGTGCTGGTGACGGCTGCGGTTGAAATCGGAGTGACGATGCTCGGTGTAAAGCGCGAGCTGGTCGTCGTGGTCGGCAGTCCGGATTCGGCAAGAGTGACCGATTGATTGAAGCCGTTCACCGGCGTAACCGTAACAATGAACGTTCCGAAGTCGCCTGGGTTGAGACTCGCCGAAGTGGGGTTGGCGGCGACCGTAAAATCCGGTGGCCCACTGGTAGCGTCGGCCTGCAATTGTGCGCTTGCCGACGAAGAGGCCGCATAGCGCTCGCTGCCCGAATAGACCGCCGTAATCTGACGCGCGGAGGCCGTAACCTTGTCGAGTGTCAGCGTAGCCGTGCCGTCAGCCTGAACAAAGGCCGAGCCGAGCGACAGCCCATTGCTCACGAAGCTCACCGTGCCGTCAGAGACGACAGCGCCGGCGGGGTCCTTTACCGTGACGGTCAGCGTGGTCTTTGCGGCTTCAGTAGCAACCGAAAGAGCGGTGCGCGTGCTGACGGTCTGGCTGTGGCCCGGTGCAACAACAAGAAAAAGAGCAAAAACAGCGGCCAAATATGACCCACGCCTGATTGTTGTCGTGAAGTTCCACTTCCAGATGCTGCTCGTTGACTGCAAACTCATTCGTCCGGTTCTCTGCTCTTTTCCAACAGGATTTCTGGTTAATACCCAATTGTATCTGTGCGCGGCAAAATCGGCGATGTGGTGCGGGAAATTGGAGACACTCCCGCACCCGAAATGCACCTGTTAGACGCAGCGAATCGCTGAATAGGGGACCACCGAGGCCGTTTACGAAACTCGCAAATCGGTCAGATGCTGGAACTCTTGATGATTCCTGACGAGAAGCCGACTCCCAGGGACCAATCCAGAGGTAACTTCCGGATTGGCGACAATACGCCTCCAGACAGGCACGCTAACGTTTCTCCCATGAGGGGGATACAACGCCGCTGTGGTTGCTAAGCTCATCTGCCCCCGCCACATTTGCAGCATCGTCCCTTGAAGCCTTTCCTGCAGAGTTCTCAGCGGCCGCGGGCACGGAGGCGATGATTTTGGTGCCCGCTCCAGGTTTCGATTCAACGTAGAACCGACCGTTGACCGCCCGTACTCTTTCCTGCATGCTCACAAGTCCCAGGCCGCCCTTCCGGCTCGCCTCTTTTACATCGAACCCGATGCCGGTATCTTTCACTTCAAGCCGAACCTCGTTGCCTGCGCGGCCGAGTTCCACCAGGAATCCATTGGCTCCGCTGTACTTCGCTGCGTTATGCAGCGCCTCCTGGGCCACTCGAAAGAGACAAAGCGAAAACTCTCTGGGCAACTCTGCAGGCACATCGCTATTCGTGAACTCGACGCTGACTTCATGCTGCTTTGAGAACTCGTGGCAGAAACTTCGAATCGCCGCCACAATTCCCAGGTAGTCGAGCTTCGAGGAGTGCAGTTCGTGCGATAGCAACTGAACATCGCCCGCAATCTCAGAACAATGGAGCCGGATATCTTTCAGCCGCTCCGTCGTCGTATACGCCGACTCATTCGCGCTGCGGTTCGCCTGGTCCACTTCCATCGACAACAGAGCAAGTCTCTGGCAAATGTCATCATGTAATTCCCTGGCGATTCGGCTTCGCTCCTGTTCCTGCGCGGAGATGAGCCGCCGACTCAGTTCCCTCTCAACAAGCCTGGCGCTCGCGCGCTCCTCCACGACGGCAGCAAGAACCATGAAGGGAGCCGCAGCGAATATCAAGAACACCTGCATCGACAGGACATTGCGTGTAGGTTCTGGCCCGGTGAAAGGACCGTGTCCATGCATGGCTCCCCAAATGGACAAAGATGAAATAGCTATCATGGAGGTGCTAACGCCCAACGAACCGAATCTCAAGGCCGCCCATAGAAGCAATGGCACTAAAAAATAGAGCGTGGAGGGCAGCGTTTTCCAGGGAGCTACGAGAAACCAAATATCCCAAAATAGCCAGAGTGCCGAGCAACGCGGCTGCCTCTACCGCCGAACGAACGGGCCTGTGAATCCAGGCACGGCCTGCGCTAGCCCAGCTCAAGATTGCCGGAGTTATAGTTAGGAAAGACAGCATCTCGGAGAAAAACCAGACTCGCCAATTGACCGCGTAGGAACCTGATGACGCGTTAGCACCGATGAATGCACCAACCAGCGGCCCAAGAAATGCAGCGAAAAAACAGTACTTCGCAAGCGCTTTCGAACTATTTAGTCGCGGGACTCCGTCGAAGGAATACCCGAGACCCAGCCCGATGATGAGGAACTGGATTGTGTCGGCCAAGAAAAACAGGCTAGTCGCCCCAAGCGTGAAACCTAATTGCAAGTTCTCGATGGCGGCTCCCGCCAGGCCTGCCGGTATAAGCACCAGCCAGTTCCTGCGCGGCACCAATAGCATCGCTGCCACCAACAGCGCGGACGGCGGCCAAAGTACCGAAAGACCCCCGCTGGAGACAACCATTGTGGCGCCCATTCGGAAATAAGGTCAGGGGCCCGAATTCCTGGCACAATGCCGACTTTCGGGGAGTAACCCATTATCGGTGAGTTCGCGATTCGCCGCACGGGCATCCCTACGTCTCGTATCGGGCTGCCTGGTATTCGTTCCTGTAAGTTGCTCTACATCGCTGTTCAGAAGCCAACATTAGCTCGGCCTCATGAGGGCAGAAGGTGCCCAAATTAAGCACTTACCCCAAGCAAAGAACCTGGGGCTAACGCCCAAGACAACCATCATCTCTTGCCGGTATCCTCTGCAGATTCGCCCGAAGACGGCAACTCAGTGGGTCTTCGCGGCCATCACCGTCAGCTCAGAGATGCTGCCGGGCTTCGCGTCGCCAGCACCAGGAAAGACGAGGCGCACAAATTTCGCCTCGACCGGCGGAGAGTTGAATTCATCGACTCCCGTAGGGGAATTTGCCGGCGCATTGGCAATTGCCTTCCAATCAACGCCGTCGGAGGATGCTTCGACCGCGTATGGAAAAGGATCCCGGTTTCCACGACGCACTTTGATCGTTCCCAACGTCGCCGGAGCTGCCAGAGCGACGGTGAGTTTCGCTGCGGGTTCTGCGGCGGTCCATGCTGTCGCGGGACTTCCGTCGACGGCGGCGACAGCCGGCGATCCAGGAACCGATGATGTAACCGAGATCTGCCGGCAGCGGACAAGGTCTTCTGTAGGCTGCAGATCAGGGCGTCGCGTGGGGATGACGAGTGGAGTGCCGAGCCGCGCAGTCTTCGCCCCACGTGGCGTAATTAGCGGCATTGCCGCGCCGGAATTCAGCGTGATGCTGGATTCCCGCGGTCCAATGTGCATGGTGAAAGTGCGGCCCTGCCATTCCAGGTTACTCAGGGTGATTCCGGCAAGCTGAGGCGGCAGGCTCGGATCGAGCCGCACCGCATCCACCTGAGGACGAAAACCGGAAAAGCCATAGAGGAACTCCTGCATGAAGCCGCCAACTCCGGTAAGAAAATCGTAGGCAGTTGCGGTCAGCTTTACTGGTCCAAATTCAGAGAACTGGAGATATGGTTCGCGCAGAAATGGCTGATAGCTGCGAAGCAGGTAAGTGTATGCTGAGCAGCCGGGGGCATCGATCGCTGCCGCCGCGATCGAGTGAATGGCGTCAGTCATCGCCGGCCCATTGACATCAGTGCGCGGCGTGTAGAAGTTGAGATCGTTTACGCCCATGAGTTTGGGCATGGAAAAATCCAAAGGGTAGGTCAGCATGACCACATCGGCCTGTTTAATCTGCTGCGCGACATAGCCTTGATGCTCAAGATAAATATTGAGTGCGGCATCGACCGGCATCGTCTTGATGAGACCAGCGCCTATCGTCGACCAGGATTTCGGCACGGTCTTGCCAAGGATTCTCGCGGCTTCAATCGTCGCCTCGAGTTCGAGCGAGGCGGCGGCGTTGGTATAAGCATCGTTGTCGGTGTCCGTGGCGTATTCATCGGGCGTCTGTACCTGGTTGATCGCGTATCCGCCGGCTGACGGAGTCGCCTTCGATGCCCAGAACTCAGCAACGGCCTCAAGCACCGGCCATCCTTTTTGCGCGAGCCACTGCTTGTCGCCAGTGGCCTTGTAATACTCCCATTGCGCTAGCGCCACGTCAGATTGCAGGTGAAGCTGTTGCGTACAGCTCTTGTTCGGATCGGCAATCACTTTTCCCTTCGCGTTAGTGACCGCACCGTAGCATTCGTCACCCATGTCCCCGGAGATCGCGCTAGTCCACGGATACATCGCACCCGCGTATCCATTGTTGGCGGCATTTTTTCGCGCCGCAGGCAGTGTAGTCGAACGGTAGTCCACCATCACGCGGGCTATGTCGGGATGCTGGGCGAGCAGTGCGGGAAACATCCAGGTATCCGCGTCCCAAAAGACCATGCCCGCATAGCCATCGCTCGACAACCCCGATGGGCCGATACTCGCCGGACTCTCAGGAGACATACTAGCGTAGAGCTGATACTCGTTAGCATGGATCGCCTCTTGCAGCGCCGGGTCTTCATCGACCACGATATCGGCTTTCCACACCTTGTCCCACGCAGCGCGGTTCTCCTGCTGAAATGCGTCGAGGCCGCGACGAGCAGCCTCCTGCGACTCCGTACGGGCATCTGATTCTGGCGTCGACGAGTCCCGGCCCGTAACAACTGCCACATACTTTACGAACGAGCAGCTCTTTCCCACCTGCGCCTCAAAGGTCACCTGCTCCGCTGCCGTTCCAGCTATCTGCGGCTTCTCCTCAGATGGCTTTGACTCACACGAGCTTCGCAGTGCCGCCGACTCCGCGACCACAATATTTGTCGCCTTCGTTTTGGAGTTGACGTAGATTGTCTGCTTCGGAAGATCGACTCCAACGGCAACCAGGTCGAGACGGCGCGCCCCGGCCCAGTCGAGAACGCTGCTGACCATAGCCTTCCCCGTCCACATCGGTGTCAGCTCGAGCGTCACCACCGCAACGTGGCTACGCGCGCGGTCGGTGCCCACACGATAAAGGAAGCGCGTCTTGTTTCCTCCCGGCGAGGTCCAGATACCAGAGGTGCTGACTATGCCGGTGCGCAGGTCGAGCTCCTGCCGGTACTCGCTGACACTACTCGACGATGCTGTAGCCGGCGAATAGCTGCCCGATGCGTCACCGAAGGTCAGAGTCGACCAGTTCGGGATCAGGGCGATCGCCTGTTTCTCGTCGTGATAAAAGCTGCCGTCGGCGACCTTCGCATAGACGCCCGCCGCAATTGCAGACGCGATGCGTTCAGTACCGATCGGCCAACCGACCTTGCCGAGATCTCCGAGATAACCCATGCCCGCAGCCGGTACGCGAAGACCGATATAGCCGTTGCCGACGTACGGTTCTCTTTCAAAGCTGTTGTCAAAGCGGGTGGTCGAGAGCGACCAGGCGGTGTCCGTTTGCGGCGATGCTGGCGCACCATCTTGAGCTCTGCTCCGCAGAGTTGAAAATGACGCCACCAATGATGCTCCAAGCAGCGGGCAAAGCACATAATTCCTGCCTAGCCAAAACCCATCTTTAGACGTGAGTGCCATCCACCGGACCTCTTATGGGCGCTGGTCCCGAAGCGAAGTGTATATCACGCAAGGCTCATTTTGCCCGTAGCCAGTTAATTGAGTTGCGTGCTTGCGTTGCCTTCATTCATAGAACGTGGGCGCCCAAGGCGTGGGCGCGGGCGCGGCCTCATCACCGCTTAGGAAATATCAACCGTCGCCAAACAGGGCAAAGCACATATTGAGCATGGCAAACGGGTTCGGTATTACTCCCGAAAAACGCAGATCTCGTCATGTGAACCGATGCGTACATTTGTCCTGGCAACGAGAGGTTTCTTGCTGGATCATTTTTCTTCAACGAGTTTCGTAATGACCTCTACTCCCCGCGCAGCGATTGCATGGGATCAATCGACGCCGCCCGCGTTGCCGGAAGGGCCGACGCAGCCAGCGCCAGCAGGAGAACGGCGACGGCGGCCATCGTCAACACCACAGGGTCGAAGGGACTGACTCCGAAAAGGAAAGAACGCATCAACCCGGAAGCGGCGGCTGCGCCGATCAGGCCGATCCCGCAGCCAACAGCAGCCAGTTTGGCTCCAGAGATGAGAATCAGCCGCATGATCCCGGAGCGTTGCGAGCCCAGAGCCATGCGGATCGCCATCTCCTGC
>Ga0209773_10000548_pt1 | contig 12341 bp, 8 predicted proteins | sample BogFormECP14_OM1_FD_188244 | JGI IMG/M metagenome (GOLD analysis project Ga0209773, IMG submission 188244) | Bog forest soil microbial communities from Calvert Island, British Columbia, Canada - ECP14_OM1 (SPAdes) (version 2) | ecosystem: Environmental > Aquatic > Freshwater > Wetlands > Bog ... | reverse complement strand
CACCAGCGGCGTCTTCTTCCAGTGTTCAGTCTGAATTTGAAACATTTTCACCCACGCGTTTTCCGCCGTGCTGTAATCCGGGTATGGATTCTTTTCCAGGGGCCACGTATGCCCTTCCCCCCAAAATCCGTACATGCACGTGTCTACATACTCGAGGTCCGGATACCCATCATATTCCGCGGACAGCAATCCAATCAGCTCCTGAAACGCGCCTTGAAAATAAGCATCATCGCAACGCGGCTCTTCCCTCTCCCGTTTCTGCCAGGATCCAAGCTTTACCATCGGCACTCTTTCTCGAATGAACTCGGGAAGAGCGTACCCTTCGATGTCCGGGTTGCTGATCATCACGCGAAATCCGATTCTCTTGCCATACTGCTTCGCAAGGGCAAACGAAGTTTTCCAGATTTCGCTTGGATCGAGCCGCCCCGGCCTTTGCTGAATATCCTTCCAGTTGACCCGGATATATAAATTTGTTCCGAGAGAGAACCGCGCAAGCTCTTCGAGCGCCGTTTCCAGGTTGACTCCTTCCGGCCGCAGCAGCTCCACCTCGTCGCAAAGATAGGTCACCAGCCCCATCCCGCGGTTAGAGACCATTTCCTCGGAAGGTGTCAGCGCCATCACAACATTCCAGCTCGGATAAATGTCCGCGGGGAACGGGCCTTGATTCAAGCGATCCTGGATCGCAGGACCACTCCCGAAATCATACTTGTCGAAATTGTGCGGCGGGACGTAGGCCGCAGCCGCACCAGCGAACACACCTGCCTTCATGAAAGCACGGCGTTGCATCGGATTCGCCTTTCTGTCTAGAACTCGCAGCGCAGACCAAACTGCGTCAGTCGAGGTGTGAAGCCCGGGGCGGAAGAGGTGACGGCGCCAAACGTAGAGCTGCCAACACCTACATCAGGAAACGCGAACCGTTCCGTGTTTGTAAAGTTAAAGAACTCCCCACGGAACTGCAGTTTCACGCGTTCCTTGATGGCGAACTCCTTGGTGAATGAAAGATCCACGTTGCGGATTCCGTCACCTCTCAAATTGGGAAAGTAACGCGGCGCATTTCCCGGTTCCTGATCGCCTGGGTCGCCGAAACAAGCGGCATTGAACAAAGAAGAGTTCGCATTGCCGTTCAAATAGTTGGACGCCGCCTGATGATAGCTCAGGCCGCTCGAAACCTGCGGGCAGAGTACATCCGGCCGTTGATTCCCATCCTGCAGACGAGGAGCAGCCATGGCGATGGGAAGCGGCTGGCCGCTCTGCAGCGTGAGAATCGCGGAAATGGACCACCCACCAATCGCTCCGTCTACGATGCGATTCATGTCCCTCCCAATCCAGCGTCCTCTTCCAACGGGGAGATCAACGATCGTGGCTAGAACCAGCCGGTTCGGCACATCGTTGGCGCTGATGGCCCACTCGTTCTTCAGCCGGTCCAGCTGTTGCGGATTTCCGACTGTATACCCATAAACCGTGTTGAGATTGCCGACGAATGCGTTGTACCCAATCGAGGAACTATCCTCGGATTTGGAGCGCGTATAGTTGCCTTCGAAACTGAAATAGTGGTTCATACGCTTCTGGAATCGGATTTGCAATGAGTTGTACCAGGAGTTCGCCCCAAAATTCGGAAGACCCTGAAATGTGCCGGCGAACTGCGGATAAGGACGCAACAAGTAACTGAGCGGGATCTGCGATTGGTTGTACAGAGAGGCCGGCTCATTAAACATTGCACCCGGACCGACAAAGAACGGCTGGAACGGGTTGGAGACGAGCGTACTCAAGTAGTTCGACACGCAACTATCCGCGTCGCAGTTTGGGTCCAGTGCGTGCTGTTGCGCCGAAATCTGTGCCAACAAATCCGAAGAGATGAAGTTCCTATTCCGCGTGCTGGAATAACCGCCCCAGGGCAGGTGCGTGCTGCGATTCGCCGAGTAGTCCACGCCGAGTGTAATCTCCCAGGGGAACAGGTGTTGTATCCCCAGGTTCCATTGATAAATATCGGCATTGCGCGCCTGTTCCGTCCCCACGTTGTTCGAGTTGTCGTAGCCCCAAAGTGCCAGGGCCCCGTACTTTTGGCCCTGTGGCTCGGAAAGACCCGCGGGAAACGGATTTTGCAAGGTCGCGAACTGCGTCTGGTAGTTATCTGTCGAGAAAAGAATTGGATCAGAAGCGCTGAATGCGGTGCCCGGATACTGATAGTTCGTAGCGGTGCTAAGTCCGTAATAAACGCCCGCTCCACCGCGCAACACGCTCCGAGGGTCGAACGCCCAGGCAAATCCCACACGGGGAGCTACGTTGTTGCGATCCGTCGGAACGCTACGGCCCAAACCGCCTTGCTCCGGAAACAGAGTGGTGCCGGTCAGTTGCGTCGGTGTCAGTTGGTTGTAATTCAACCCGTTCGGCAAATTCACGGTCACGCCGGTGTTCCCGGTGAAATCGCTGTACTGCTGCAAATTCATTCTTTCCGTGTAAGGGGAGCTCCATTCATAACGCAGCCCCAGATTGATGGTCAGCTTGGCGCTTACTTTCCAGTCGTCTTGCACGTAAAAGGCGGTCTCCCAGGACTTGTCGGCCACAGACGGTAAAATATTGATGTAACTCGATCCCTGCGGTCCGTTTACAGCCCCTGCCCCCAGCAAAAGGCTTGCGAAAGAGTTGCCGTTGTTGGTGTTGAAGTCGAACGGGTTTGACGCCGTCATGAACTGCGGGAAATAGAAATTGCCAGTGGGATAGTTCGGTTGCCAGAAGTTATTGAAGAATTGCCGCTGCTCAAATCCCACTTTGATCGTATGCGCGTGTTTCACCCATGTAATCGCAGTCGAGTAGCTGTACAACGTATGCGCAAACGATGTGTCTGTACAGCATTGTGTAAACATCGACAGCCAGTTGTTCGTTCCATCCAACTGAATGCTGGGCATCCGCTCCAGGCCGTTGGCCGCCAGGCTGGATGGAAACCCTACGCTGCCGAGACTTGGGAAAGCAGAATTGACCGGTGCCGACACAAGGTCCAGCGCAAAGCGGCTTGTCCAAACGCTGGTCGGCGTCAGCGTCCAGTTATATTCCATACCCACGTTGTGCACGGTCGTGGAGGAAGTAAATCCGTCATTGAAGTTGGCATTCGCCAGCACAAACGGAACATTGTACTCCCCGTAGCTTTGGCTGTACCGCACGGCGACTCGCTGCTTGTCGTTGAAATAGTGATCTAGCTTCACGTCGAATTGGTGCGAAGGCGCGTTGGTCAGGATCGATGTGCGAAAATTGTTCAGTCCGAATTGGTCTGGAGTGACATTCGGCTCCGGATAGGACTTCAACAGTGCCTGGCCAATCGAGTTTATGTACTGTGGCTGAATGACGTTTCCTGGGAACACCTGCCTTTGGCAGACACCGCCAGAAGTGCTGGTGCAGACATACGGATTGTAAATCGTCTGTTGCACGGGATTGCCGGTATTGGGATCGGCCGTCAACGTCTGTGAAAAATCGCCATTCCGTTCGGCGTCCGTGGGCACGGTTCCGTTGATGTTCACGGGGTCGTGTTCCCGGGTAAATTCCACATCGACGAAAAAAAATGTCTTCTGCTTGCGGATCGGACCGCCCAGTGAAGCTCCATACTGATCGCGGATGTGGTCTGGCTTTGGAATTCCCTCGGCGTTGTTGAAGAAATCATTCGCATCTAGCGCAGAACGCTGCCCAAACCACCAGCCGCTGCCATGAAAATCGTTGCCGCCCTGCTTGAGGACCATGTTCACCACGGTCCCGCCATTGTTCCCGTATTCGGCGGAAAAGCTGTTGTTCTCGACCTTAAACTCCTGGACGATTTCTACCGAAGGCTGGTAATACACGTTTGTTGTTCCGCCTTCGCCTTGCTCCGGCGCGCTGGTCAATGCGCCGTCCAAACGCACTTCCGCCGTGGCATTGCGCTGTCCGTTTGAAACAAAGTTTGTTCCCGCAGGATAGGAATCCTGTGTGCCCGATCCTGTCGTCTCGGTCACCCCACCCGCAAGAAAAACCAGTCCGAACATGCTGCGGTTGATCAAGGGAATGTCGCGAACATATTCATTGGTCACGTCTGTGCCCAGGGCGGCATTGCCCGTATCGAGCAACGGCGCCTGCTCCGTCACGGTAACGGATTCTGAAACACTTCCGGGCTTTAAGGTAAAGTTCAGTGTCGCCTGCTGGCTGACCGCCAGCGTCACGCCCTTGCGTTCTTGCGGCTCCATATTCGCCGCATCGACTCGAATCGTGTACGTACTTGGCCGGATTCCCGTAAAGACGTAAATGCCACGATTGTCTGTGGTCGTATTTGCCGGAACGGCAGTCCGTTCGTCCGTTAAGGTAACCTTGACTCCCGGAACGACCGCCTCGGACGCATCCGTAACCACTCCCGTGAGCTGGGCGGTATAGGTCGATTGCCCGCGACCCGCCGGGCTCAGCAACACAGTCAAGAAAAGAACGCCGCCAAAGACGGGAAGACATCTCAGAAGACGCTTGCGCGTGGATTCCCGCATCTCACACCCCCCCCGCTAGCAAAGGCACGGCTCGAGGAAATACGCCGTACTTTCTACTACCTTCGATTTGTTTCTTTTACTTTCTTTTGCCTATCCTGTCAACAGCCTTTCAAATACCGGGAGCTCTCCCCCGAGCAGACTTCACCCTCGGCATAGGCAACTGGCAGCACAGAAATGCATACAATTAATTTGTTTCCGGAATTGTGAACTGGATGGTGGCGAAAGTTCTATTCAAACCAACTGCCGCCCTGGCGAAGCTCCACAAACGATCGGTCCAACTCACCTACAGAAGGACAACCCAGCAGTCTCAGGGATCGTTCAACGTCCGCTTTTAGAATTTCGATCGCACGGGCAACTCCCGACTCGCCCGCTGCGCCAAGTCCATACGCATACGCACGTCCAATCAACACTGCGCGCGCCCCCAGGCACAGCGCCTTCACGATGTCGCTGCCCCGCCGCACACCACCATCCATAAGCACCTCCACCTGGCCGTTCACCGCTTTCACAATCTCCGGCAAGGCTTTCAGCGAAGCGGAAACGCAATCCAGTTGGCGCCCTCCATGGTTCGACACGACCACCGCGCTCGCCCCGTGGTCGATCGCGTATCGCGCATCGTCGCCCGTCAATACTCCCTTGACGACCATGGGCCCTTTCCAGACTTCTCGGATCCATCGCAGGTCTTTCCAAGTGACAACCGAGCGTGCTAGCGATTCGCCTACATCGGTCAACGGCATTGGGCCCACGCCTGGTACTACAACATTCGGCAGATTGGGCATCCCGCCATCGGCCAGATAATTCGCCAGCCATGCGGGGCGCGTCAGAAATTGCCCCAAATGCGGAATTTTCGCGAAAACGCTTCCGCCGAGAATTTCTCTCATTCCATTGCGGAAATCCCGCTCGCGCATTCCGGCGACGGCCGTATCGATCGTCACCACGAGCGCCGAAAAGCCAGCAGCGTGGGCGCGTTCCAGTACCGGTTCCCCCGCCTCTCGCCCTCCGAGCAGGTAGAGTTGCAACCACGCTGGCCCGGGAGTGGCCGCTTTCACTTTCTCCAATGGATGCGCGGAAATCGTGGATAAAATGTACGCAGTCCCAGCCGCCCCCGCCCGGCGCGCAGCTGCGATTTCTCCAAGCGGATGAATCAACCGGCTATATCCCACCGGTGCCAGCAAAAACGGCAGGGACAAATCGAAACCAAGCACTTTCGTACCCAGGTTGCATTTGGGAAAAGAAACTGCGTGTCGCGGCCGGAAAATCAACTCGCCAAAAGCCTGCTCATTCGCACGCAATGTGATTTCGTCTTCTGCGCCGCCATCCACATAATCAAACACCACCTTCGGCAGCCGGCGTCGCGCCATCCTGCGAAGATCCTGAATATTGACCGCTTTCGAAGCCTTATGAGCTTTCGCTGCTCCAGCCATTAACCCTCACAGGGAAACTCCCCGCTTCCAGGGAATAAAATCGTCCTGCCCCAGCATTTCGGCAAACGTCTTGATCTCTCCACTGGCAATCTGGATGACCCGTTCCAGGATTTCTTCGCCCATCTGAGGAATGCTCTTTTCACCGGAAATAATCCCGCCTGTATCAATATCGATGATGTCCGGCATTCTCTGGGCCAGCTGCGAATTTGTCGAAATCTTCACCACCGGCGCGATGGGATTCCCTGTCGGCGTACCCAAACCTGTCGTGAAAAGAACGACATTTGCCCCGGCTCCTACTTGCGCCGTCACGCATTCCACGTCATTTCCCGGCGTGCACTGCAGGTTCAGCCCTGCTTCGATCATATATTCGGGGTAGTCCAGCACCGCGGCTACAGGGGAAGTCCCGCCTTTTTTCGCCGCGCCGGCGGACTTCATCGCATCGGTGAGCAATCCGTCTCGGATATTTCCGGGAGATGGATTCATGTCAAACCCGGAACCGACCGCCTTTGCCCGAGCGGAATAGCTTTGCATGAGTTGCATAAATCGCCCCGCAACCTCGCTGGACACACTTCGATCGACCAACTCTTGCTCAACCCCGCACAGCTCCGGAAACTCGCTCAACACTGTCTTGCCGCCCAACGCCGCCACAAGATCCGAAACGTGCCCGATCGCCGGATTCGCCGAAATTCCGGAAAACCCATCGGATCCTCCGCATTTGAGTCCCACAGAAAGATGCTGGAGCGACGCTGGCTTCCGCCGGCACTTGTCCGCTTCCATCAACCCCAGAAATGTCTGCCGGATGGCTTCCGACAGCATCGCGAACTCCTCACCGCTCTTCTGTTGCTCAAACACGTAAAGCGGCTTGGAAAATCCGGGATCCCGTTTCCGCAATTCATTTCGCAGAATCGAGGCCTGCGCATGTTGGCATCCGAGGCTTAGCACTGTCGCCCCGGCGACATTCGGGTGATGCATGTACCCAGCAATCAGCCCGCAAAGATTGTTGGAATCTTCCCGGGTTCCTCCGCAACCCCCTTCATGCAAAAGGAATTTGATTCCATCGACGTTCTTGAAAAGAGGGAGGCGCTGCGGACGTTTCCCCTTGGCGGTGGCCGCATATTCGCGTATCCGTTCCACCTCCCCCGATTGGTAAAACCGCGCAAGCTCGGCAACCTGTTGCTGATACACAGCCGGCTGCGCAAATCCCAGTTCCTGCTCAAAAGCCTGCTTCAACACGCCGATATTCCGGTTCTCACAAAACACCAGTGGCACTATTAGCCAATGATTCCGCGTACCCACCTGGCCATCGTCCCGGTAATATCCGTCAAATGTTCGCTCCTTCCAGCGCGCAACGTCCGGACCTTTCCATTCGTAATTTTTCGTTTTCTCGTGAAACGGCGCGGCTTCGTGATGTACGTTCCCGGTCGTCAAAATCTCTCCGGACTGTATTGCATGCATGGCCCTGCCCACCTTCACGCCATACATATTGACCGTGCCGCCTTGTGGGATAGCTTCGAGCGCAAACTTATGCTTTGCGGGAACGGCGCTCACCAGAGTAACGGCGCGCCCCGAGCATGCAATTCGTTCACCCGCCGGCAAATCCCCCAATGCGACCGCCACGTTATCTCCGGAATGAAGCTGCAAAATCTGTTCGCGCGCCAATTTCGAACTCCCCTTCACTCTCTCAATTATAATTCTTTGCGTTTCCCTACCGCTCGATCCGCGCCCCACTGCCCTTCATCAAACGCAGCACTTCCGCCAGGGTCGTCATGGAAGTGTCGCCGGGCGTGGTCATTGCCAGCGCCCCGTGGGCCGCCCCGCATTCCACCGCCCACTGTGCGCCTTTGCCGGCGAGGAAGCCATAAATCAGGCCGGAAGCAAACGAATCTCCCCCGCCCACCCTGTCCAGAATCTCCAGATTTTCCCGCTCCACGGCTCGGAAAAACTCGCCTTCGTGATAGCAGATCGCTCCCCAATCATTGCGCGTGGCCGTCTTGGCCTTTCGCAGCGTCGTCGCCACCACCTGGAACGGATATTCCTTCACCACCGTTTCAATCATCTTCTGAAATCCCCTGACCTCGAAACTCGTCAGGTCCTGCCCCATGCCCGGAACCTCAAACCCTAATGCCGCTGAAAAATCTTCTTCGTTGCCGATCATCACGTCCACATAAGGGGCAATCTTTCGATTCACTGCCTGCGCGCGTTTCTGTCCGCCGATGGCTTTCCACAATGATTCCCGGTAGTTCAAATCGTAAGAAACAATCACGCCATGCTTCCGCGCCGCCTGAATCGCTTCCATCGCTACTTCCGGCGTGGTTTCTGAAAGCGCGCAAAAAATTCCTCCCGTGTGCAGCCAGCGCGCTCCTGCCCCGCTGAAGATCGTCTCCCAATCGATCTCACCCGGCTTGAGCTGCGAGATCGCCGTGTGGCCACGGTCGGAGCAGCCTAGTGCGGCGCGAACGCCGAATCCTCGCTCTGTAAAGTTCAATCCATTTCGAACCGTGCGCCCCACGCCATCATAAGGAACCCACCGCACCAGCGATTGATCCACGCCTCCCTGATAAATCAAATCCTGAAGCAGGCGGCCCACCGGATTATCGGCAAACACGGTAACCACCGCGGTGTCCAACCCAAAGCAGCGCTTCAAGCCCCGCGCCACGTTGTATTCGCCGCCTCCCTCATAGACCTCAAAACTTCTAGTCGTCCAGACCCGTCTTTCTCCGGGATCCAGCCGCAGCATCACCTCTCCCAAGCTGATCAAATCCCATCGGCAATTCTCTTTCCCTCGAATTTTCAAACCCATCGCCCGCTCCCACCCTCCGCAGCACTCTAAAACAAACGCTTGTACTTCTCTCGAATCAGTTATTGGTTCACACCGCTCGACAAGAATCCTCCATCCACCATGAGGATCGTTCCGGTCACAAAGCTCGCCGCTTCCGACGCCAGAAAAATTGCGCTTCCAATTAATTCCTCCACTTTTCCAAACCGCTTCATCGGCGTACGCAACAATAGTTCCTGCCCCCTCGGTCCATCCAACAGTTTATCGTTCAGCGCCGTGCGGAACACGCCGGGCGCAATAGCATTTACGCAAACTCCGTAGCGCGCCCATTCAATCGCCAGGGTCCGTGTCAATCCGGCAAGCCCGGACTTGCTCGCCGCATACGCCGCCACTTCATGCATGCCCAAAAAGGACGTCAGCGAAGCAATGTTGATGATTCGCCCGTATTTTCGCCCCACCATGTGACGCCCGAACACCTGACACACCCGGTATGCGCCATTCAGGTTTGTGTCCAGAATGTCGTTCCATTCTTTGTCTTCCACTTCCAGAAATGGAGTTCGTTTCGTGCGCCCGGCCGCGTTCACAAGAATGTCCACTTTTCCAAACTCGGCAACCGCCGCGTCCAGCAGCATCTGCAAGGAAGACCGGTCCAAAACGTCGGAGCAAATCCGCAACGTTCTCCGGCCGAAGGCCTCAATCTCCTGTGCCGCAGCATCCACGAGTTCCGCCCGGCGCCCTGTAGAAATCACATCCGCGCCCGCTTCGGCCAATCCGCGTCCAATCGTTTGTCCGATGCCAGACGTCCCGCCGACTACCACCGCAACCCTTCCCTCTAAATCAAATCCCTTATAGCTCATCGCACCTCTGGCCCTGCCTCGCATTCATTTCTGTTTCCCTGTGATTTCCTGGCTTAAGATAACACAGCACGCACTCGCTTCCGTTTCACACTCAAATTGACACTGCGCCCGGGCTCCTTCAGCATAGCCAGCTAGTGAATCCTCCTCCTCACGACGACTTTTCTTCCGTCGACATGTTGCTCGTGAATCCAAAGGCGGGAGGCGGCCGCGCCGGAGCCGCGCTTCCCGCTTTTCAAAATTTCGCCGCTCGGCGTGGTTGGAAGGTCGACTTCTACGTCACCAACAGTCCCGGCGACCTGGCGGAAAAAGCACGGAGTGCGGCGCAAGCGGGACGCAAGCGCATTCTCGCCCTCGGCGGCGATGGCACATTCCAGCTTCTCCTTAACGCTGTCTTCGACCACCCCAATATTACGCTCGGTATCATCCCCGCCGGTGGCGGCAACGACCTTGCCGCAGCCCTCGGCCTGCCGCCCGATCCTATCGAGGCTGCGGCTCTGCTCTTGGCAGGTGAGGTCGGCCATCTGGACGCCGCGCGCGTCCGCACCGCGGATGGGGCTGAGCGCCTGTACACCGGGGGAGGTGGAGTCGGCCTGGACGCAGAAGCCGCTCGTCACGCCAATTCTTCGTATCGTAGTTTTCGTGGCCGCGCGCGTTATCTTTTCTCTGCGATTCGTGCTCTATTGACTTTCCACGCCTTCCACGCGCGAATCCTATTCCTCGAACCCCCTCAGAAAACACTCGAAGCCACCGCCCTGCTGGTTGGCGTCTTGAACACGCCGAGTTACGGCGCGGGCCTGTACCTCGCCCCACAAGCGAAACCGGACGATGGGCGCCTGGAATTAGTCCTTCTCGAGGACTTGAGCTTGATCGAGATTCTCCAGCTGCTACCGGCCTTCGCCTTACGGGGAGAGTTGAACACCAAACGCATCCGCCGCTTCCCCATAACGCGGGTCAGGATCGAAACCGAATCCCCGGTCTGGTTTCACGGCGATGGAGAACTGCTGGGAATGACTCCGGTGGAAATAACCGTTCTGCCGCGGGCGGTCCGGATCTTGCGCCCTGCGCGAAAGATCAATCTTCAATCGCCTTCGTAAAGTGGCGACCGGCTATCTTGCATTATGGCCGAGTTCGGATTCTTCTTGTTGCTCTTCGAATGGCGCTTCTCGAACGCGCCGAGATCCGGCGTAAATTCCTTCAATTGGTTCCACCCGATGTTATAGCCCTGGTTGATCGCCCAGCCGGAGAGCACTCCAGAAAGTTTGCGATCCACCTTCGGGTAATACGTATATGCAGAAATGGTAGCTTGTCCCAATTGTCCGAACACCTGGGAAAAATTGAACGTAGGATTCCCGGAATCGGTTCGCGCAATCACAACGCGAGAGGCAGCATAAGCAACTCGGCTCCAGGATGAGCCGCGCCCTTTCCGGAAGTAGCGCGGGTCTTGATGCAAGACGCTCGGAAGTACACCATAAATCAGCATGCTCCCGGTGAACTGGTCGCCTTCCTGAGCGCAATATCGCTCTCCGAACGCTCCCCAGCCCTGCCCATAGTGCGGAATACCATTGGCAGCCTGGGAGATGGCCGCCTGAAGAACGTTCCCGAAGTGCGCGCTCAAGTCCCAAAACTGGTGCCAGGCAATGTTGTATTTTTCCTTTACGGTCAGCGGGCCTTGGTTTTCCGGCTGATCGTTTGCCGTCATGAAGTTGGGAATGATCCAGAAAATCCGCTTCGGCACTTCGTCATTGGCCTCTTTATCCTGTGGATCAGCGGCCGGTTTCGTTCCGGAATCAGCCGGTACCTTGGGTTGGGGGCTATCCGGTTTATCCTGAGCGAACATGGGTGTGGCCAGGAACAATAAAGCGACGAACACCGCTCGCCCTGTCTTAACAAAAAAACGCAAAATCGTCCTCGCCATTTCTCTCGACTGCCCGAATTGCCTTGGAATCAGCGCAGACCCAACGCTCTTACAAGTGTACTTGATAACCATCCGCCCACCCAAAAGTCACACCTCTCTGCCTGGAGAGAGAGATACCTGGGACTTACTTACTTCTTCTTATCTAACTTCAGATTCAAAGTGATCTCTTTGCGGCTGTCGAGGGGAGACACCGTCCTCGAAGCCGACTTCTGCCCATCGGACTCGGCATAAACCTCGTAGTCCACGTTCGGGTCCAGACCCGTAAACCGGTAGTTCCCATCACTGTCTGTGAAGTGGCTGATGACCGTGTTCGTGCGCGAATTCTTCAGAAATACAACGCCGTTCTGAACGGGCTTGTCGGACTTATCCGTCACCAGTCCCCGCACGGTCCGCAGTTGCGTTTCCTTCTTCGAATCCTGCGCCAACGCCAATCCGCCGAGAAGGAACAGTAAAATTGCCAGCCAATAGACCGTTCGACTCACGATTTCCCTCCTGTCTTCGTCTGGCCCTGGGGTTTCATCTTTATCGACATTCGCTGCTGCACGTCCGACTTGCTGCTCACATTCTGCGTCTGATCTTCATACTTCTTTACGTGCGCTACCACGTCGTAGTCATATCCTGGTGGGACGCGCACGGCAAATTCACCCAGCGAGTTGGTGAAGGTCTCCCACAAGAACTTTTTTTCTCCGCTCCTCCGGATACGAATCTGCACTCCCGGAAAGGATAATGCGTGCTCATTGAATACAGTTCCGATGACGAGGAAACTGGGAATTTCCCGGTTCTTCGTCCTGCTAGAAGAACTTCCGGTATTTGCCGTGGATGGTTCCCCGGAACGGGGTGCCGCAGGGGGAGAAGCCGGCGGCGATGGCGATGGCGATG
>Ga0209773_10000547_pt1 | contig 12341 bp, 17 predicted proteins | sample BogFormECP14_OM1_FD_188244 | JGI IMG/M metagenome (GOLD analysis project Ga0209773, IMG submission 188244) | Bog forest soil microbial communities from Calvert Island, British Columbia, Canada - ECP14_OM1 (SPAdes) (version 2) | ecosystem: Environmental > Aquatic > Freshwater > Wetlands > Bog ... | reverse complement strand
ACCACCGCCTCGGGGTTCTTCAAGAACATATTGAGCGGCCGCGCCTCCCGCTGCGCGTGCTCCCAGTAATTGGCGATGCAGCACAAAATCTTGCCTGGCCGCGGTAAGGGCGGACGCAGCCTTACCGAGGCAAGCGGCAAGGCTTCGCCCTCCACTGCGAGCTTTTCAAGGCGCGGCCGCAGCCGGTCGAACCCGTCGATCAAATTCTGCATCGTCAGTTGCGGGGTATAGCCGCGCTCGGCTACCCCGGCGAGATCGACCACCCCGCGCTCCGTCAGCAACCCGGGGCCATGCTCCGATTGCCCGCCCGCCTGAAACATCACCAACTTCATGGATGCCCTCCCTGGTCCTCCAAACGAGATTAGCTGCTGCGGCGCATGGCAACCATCGCGATTCTCCCGGTTGACACGGTCCGAGGCGCGGGCCGAACTTTTGCGATGACACTTCGGGAGGAAAGACCGATGGTCGAGATCCGCCGCATGGGGCCGCAAATCGGCGTCGAGGTGACCGGGGTGGACGTCAAGACGCTCGACGACCGGGGTTTTGCCCCGATCTATCAGGCTTGGCTCGACTACAACGTCATGGTGGTGCGCGACCAGGATCTGACGATCCCGGATTTCGTGCACTATAGCCGCCGCTTCGGCCCGGTGGTGCCGCATCCGTCGAAATCGACGCGCAACCCCGACTATCCCGAGATCACGATGCTGGGCGTCAACAAATTCGATGCTGACGGCAGATTGCGGGACGAAATCTATCGCCGCGGCGCGGAGGGCTGGCACACCGACGGCGCCTATAACCAGGCCCCGTTCAAGGCGACGCAGCTATATGCAATGGCGGTGCCGAGCCGCGGCGGCAACACCTTGTTCGCCAACGGCTATGCCGCCTATGACGCATTGCCGCAGCGGCTCAAGGATCGGCTCGACGGGGTGATCGGCGCCTTCTCCTATGGCGGTCGGCGCGGCGGGTCGCGATTGCTCAATCCCGAGGACCAGGACTGGACCCCGGTGTTTCATCCGATCATCCGCACCCATCCGGAGACCGGGCGAAAATCGCTCTATTTCGACCCCGGCAAGATCGTCAGCCTGGTCGGGATCGAGGATCGCGAGGGCGGCGAGCTGATCGCTGAATTAAAGGAGCGGATGATCACCTCCGACGCCGAATACCATCACGTCTGGCGCAAGGGCGATATCGTGATCTGGGACAACCGCTGCTCGTATCACAAGGCGGCCGGCGACTACCCGCCCGAGGAAGACCGCATCCACTGGCGGGTGTCGATCAACGATTTCGGCGTCGAAACCCTCGAAGCCGCGGAGTAATTGCCATGAATATCGAGGTTGTCCCATTCGAAGCCGGGCTCGGCGCTGAAATCCGCGGCGTCGATATCCGCGAGCCGCTGAGCCCCCAGGATCGCGACGCGGTCCGCGCCGCGTGGCTTGAACATCTGGTATTGCGGTTTCGCGAACAGCCGATGACCGACGAGCAGCACATGGCGTTCACTCGCCAGTTCGGCGATCTCGAATTCAACCCGGCGGCGCTGATCGCCAAGCAATATGGCGTCGAGACCCAGACCGCGGGCCGCCGCCGCGAAATTCCGTCGGAAATCTCGGTCATTTCGAACATCATCGAAGATGGGAAGGCGATCGGCGGCCTGGGCGACGGCGAGGCATTCTGGCATACCGACAGCTCGTTCGTCGACATCCCGCCGGCGGCGAGCCTGCTGCGCTCGCTGGAGGCACCGCCGCCAAGCGCCGGTGGATCGACCTATTTCCTCAATATGTATTCGGCCTATGAGACATTGCCGGAGGAAACAAGGCACCGGATCGACGGCATGACGATGATCCATGCCGCGACCCATTCGAGCGGCGGCAGAGCGCATAAGGGGTTCGAGACCGTCTCCGACGTGTCGAGAGTTCCGGGCGCCCATCAGCCGATGGTGCGGACCCATCCCGAGACCGGACGCAAGGCCTTGTTTCTCGGCCGCCGCATCAACGCCTATGTCCTCGGCCTTCCCGTCGAGGAAAGCGAAGAATTGCTCGACCTTTTATGGGCGCATACGACTCAGGACAAATTCACCTGGCGCCAGGATTGGCGGGTCGGCGACCTGATCTGGTGGGACAATCGTTGCGCGATGCACCGCCGCGACGCCTTCGATCCGTCGGCCCGCCGGCTGATGCATCGCACCCAGCTTAAGGGCACGCGTCCCGTTTAAGGATCGCGCCAGCCACGGTATTCAGCGGGGACGCGACCGAACCACCGATTTGATGACGCCCGGCGAGCGGCCGGACATTTCGGCGATCTTGCGATCCTGAGCCTCGATATAGGGCTTGACGACCGCATCGCCGTCGATACCGCCGAGTTCCGAATTCGGCACCTTGCGGTTCGAGCTGCGTGCGCCGTCCTCATAAATGACGTCAAAGAACGCGAAGCCGTTGGTGTTGACCGTCTTCTCGCGTCTGGGCATCGCTCACCTCTATGATCAATCGGCCCGGCCGCGCTCGCGCTCGATCCGGTCGAGAAAACCTTTGAAATGCGCCCACAACTCGGCGGCAACGTCCCTCTCCGCGAGCGGTTTGCCCGGCCCCGCTTTGACCATCTCCTGCTGCTGGCGGGACGCCTCGCAGGCGAGTAGGGCGGCGGCGATCTTGTTCCCCTCTGACATGACTGTTTCCCCGGGGTTATGTCCAGTGCGCGGCCGTCATGCTCGCGCAGATTCGCTCGGCTGGCTAGACCGCAAGGGTCTTGTCGACCACTCGATACGTCTTCAGCCCCAGGGCGCGCGCCAAATCCTTGGCTCGTTTCTTTGCCTCTTCCTTGCTATCGACCAGGAAAATCTCAGGCTGCCCGACAGGGCCCGTGCCCTCGTCTTCGCGTTTGGAGATCGTCGCGCGAAAGCCGGCGCCGGCCTGCTGGATCGTCAAGCGGATGATCATGGTTCGGCCCCGCCACCGGGTCCAAGCTTGTCATCGGGATCAGGATGATTTTCGGACCGCGCTATCCGGGATCGCGCAAGCGCGAGCCACGGCTCGCGGACCACACGACCGCGTCTGACCCAAGGTGGGCCAGTCGGATCGCTCGCCTCGTAGAGCGCTTGCGCCAATTCCTCGACGGAACGCCGCGCCTCCAGTGCAGCCATTTTGTAAACCTCTCGCAATGTAGAATTTTGTTCGATGCACTCGCAACACGGCCATGTGGACTAGCCCCTTCAATCTCGCCGTAGCTCGTCCCCAAAATCAAACCGCCTCATCCGACAACCGGGCGAGATCGTCGAGTACCGTCGCGATCAGTTCCTTGCGGCGGGGATCCTGCGCGTCGGGCGTGGCGGCAAACAGTTGGATCAAATATCGCGCCTTCGCGGCAGCCTCGACCCAAGTCACCGACGGCGCTGCGACGGCATAGCGCTCGAATTCGACTTGGCGGCAACGTAAGGCGGCCTGATCGGCTTGCACTTCTTGCAAGCGCCGACGAATTTCGGTCGACTTTTGGGCGGCCATGCCGCGATGCTCGTCGAGGTCGACCGGGCGGTGCGTCATGTCCGATTAATCCTTTCGGCTTTGCGCCCTTCTTGCTCGGAAGCAGCCGCGCAACATTACTTGCCCGATTGAGGACGGCGGCGGTTGCAAAATTCCATAATTAGTCCCGCCACGTCGGCGTAGACCATTGCGTACATAGGATCGGCAAACACCAAATTCAATGATCGTGTCAGCAAATTATTTTCCAGGCCAGTCTTGCCATATCGGCAAGTTGAAATAAGGATTTATTGACAGCAGCCGATTTGTAGGCATCCAAGAGTGCATGACCGCGAGCTTGAATGAAGTAACGCTCTGCACCCAGCGCCGGCGACCCGGCAGAACCTCAGAGTCGCCATGCTGTGAGGTGGTCAAACCCGGCGATGCGTCCATGCAACGAATCTATCTAAAGATCTGATAACGTTGTATCAACAAAAAATCGGTGACGACTCGGAGCCGTCTAAACACTCCGCGTCCATTGTAAATAATAATTTACGGCCCATGTAAAAGGCCAACGACAATTGATTGTCGCCGTAAACGCCTTCAACCTGATCTAGAACCTGCGGATCGGCGCTGCGGTTCGCCGAAGCGGGTGCGTGAGATCGATGCTGGTGCGCGATGAGCTTGCCGCCTTTCTTAGAAGACGGGAAGGCACTCTCTCGCAGCGGCTTTGCAGCAAGTGAGATTTCGGAGCGGAGGGCGCGTTGGAAACCAGCACGATGAGGTACCTCCGACTCGCTGCCGAAAGCGGCGAGGCTGCCGCGCAATTCAATCTCGGCGTCCTCTATGACAGCCGCTTGGACGACAATGGGTACGCCGTCGAAGGCAACCGGGCGGAGGCGATCAAATGGCTGCTGGCGGCTGCCGAGCAGGGCCTGCCGCGCGCACAAAGCCGGCTCGCCGAACTCTATGCCGACGGCCCCAACGCGTCGGGAAACTACGTCAACGCCTGTGCCTGGTTTCTGCTGGCGACAACCAGCTCGCGCGGCGTTCATCGCCATCAAGCACGATCCGGGTACGAACGTATGGCCTCTCATTTGACGCCAGCGCAGCTCTCAAAAGCGAAGCGCTTGGCCGGGCTTTGGAGGGTGGCGAAGCACCGTAAAGCTGCCCCAGTCGGAGCCACGGAAGAATTCTTAGTGAAAGGGCAACAGCCATGACATCCTGGTTTGTTCCACCCCTTGTCGTACCGATTTTTGTCGTCCTGATGGTCGTGGCATTCGCGACCTATCAAGCCCTCCAATGAAATATAGATCAGGCACAGCGCCACTGCCGCGGCTGTTAAGCTCGCACCACCTCGATGAGAAATACGCAAAAACCTTTCGCTAGAGGAACGACGAACATGAGCATTTCTATAAACAGCAAGATGAGCGGATTTAGGAAGTGGGCGGAAGCCCACCCGCAAAATAACGACGGTAGCATCGGAGCAACGGCCGACAGCGACACCACGGTTTCGGATCCCGACGCGTGCGGAAAGACAGCGGACCAGCCACCGCATCGTCCGTGGCTCGTCCCCGGGATTGGCAAGCTCTAGCGAAATGCACGCGGCATCGGCTGCCTAAATCGAACGGCCGGAGAGTTTCGATGGATCGGAGGGGATGAGTTAATGCAAGTTTTCGTGCGTGACAACGATCTCAATTCGGCCTTGCGCGTCCTAAAGAAAAAGATGCAGCGCGAGGGCACTTTCCGGGAGATGAAGCGGAGGCGGGCCTACGAGAAGCCATCGGAACGGCGCGTCCGCGAGAAGGCCGAGGCAGTCCGCCGATACCGTAAGGCGATGCGCAAGCGTTTAGAGCGGGAAGGGTATTAGCCCAATCAGGAGCGGGCTCTGTTTTCTCCCCGGGCGTCGCGAGCCGGACATTTCGCCGGTCCGCCGACGAGATGCGCTAGGATCAGCGGCCTGAATTGCCCTATCCAGATGGAGGAAATCGCTTTGCCCATCGACTACGAAAAGCGCGACGGGATCGCCTACATCACCCTGAACAATCCGGATAAAGCGAACATCCTCGACAAGCCGACATCGGACGCGATCTCAGCGGCGTGGATCGATCTGTGGGAGGATCGCGACATCCGCTGCGCGATCCTGACCGGCGCCGGCGACCGCCATTTCTGCGGCGGGCATAATCTGGCGCCACGCAAGAACATCACCGAGGAGGAACGCGAATATTTGCGCACGCAGCGCCTCTTCTGGCCATTGGCCGGCACTGTGCACGGTCAGAAGACCGGGGTCGACGGCCGCATGGGCGATCACTACCCGCGAGTGTGGAAGCCGGTCATCGCCGCGGTCAACGGCTGGGCGGCCGGCGCCGGGCTCTATATCTTGCTGTCGTCGACCGACATCCGCATCGCCAGCGCCGAGCATGCGCGGTTCAAGTTCGCGCTGTTGACCCAAGGCTGGCTGGGGCATGGGCCCGGTGCGACGTTGCTCGCCCGCCAACTCCGCTACATCGACGCGATGAAGATCCTGCTGACCGACGAGCCGTTCGACGCCCAGGAGGCGTTGCGCATCGGTCTCGTCAACGAGGTCGTCCCGCATGCCCAACTGATGGAGCGGGCGGAAAAGATCGCCCGCCACATCGTCACCCTGCCCCCGGTCGCGGTGCGCATGATGAAGGAGTTCGTCGTCCGCTTTGGCGATTTGCCGACCGACCAGGCCTGGCACATCCAGAGCCTGATCAACTCATTGCTGATCCAGACCACCACCGACGGCGAAGAAGGCCGCCGCGCCTTCAACGAAAAGCGCCCGCCCGACTTCACCGGCGCTCTGCGCCGCCGCGGCGACGCCTGGGACGAGCCCTCCGAAGAAGACAAGAAGCGCCTAGACGAGGCTTATCGCAGCGGTGAATTTTAGTGTTCTCAGCCTGCCGCTTAGGGGCGCTCGGGTTCGGCGATTGCGGCCGACCACGGCGACATTACGTCCGAAATGCCGTGGTTTAACCCGTCGGCGCCGTGCATCACCAGGTTCGGGCAGGCGAAGCGCGCCGGGTAGACACCGTGCTCGACCAAGGTCGCGCCGGGTTTCGCCATCAACGGCGCGACGATCGCCGGCGGAAGGCGGCGGTCGACGCCAAAGCGCTCGCCGCCGTTGACGTCGATGCGCGGGTGATGCGCCGCCTCCTCGGGGTCCATACCGAAATCAACGACAAAGCTGGCCATCTGTAACACTGCAGCGAGGATCCGCCTTCCGCCCGAGGCGCCGACCCCGAACCACGGCCGCCCGTCACGCATCGCGATGACCGGGCACATATTGGTAAGTGCGCGCTTTCCGGGCCCGATAGAATTTGGTCGGCCCGGGCGCGGGTCGAACCACATGATCCCGTTGTTCATTAAGATGCCGGTGCCCGGCAGCACATAGCGGCTGCCAAAACTGGACAGCAGGGTGGTCGTCAGCGCGACGATCGTGCCCCCGCTATCGATTGCGGTGATGTGGGTGGTCGAGGTCGGCGCCACGGTTTCTACGTCGCCGGCATGATCCAGCCGGTCGGCATAGGCGTCCCGCAGCGTCTCGATGATGGCGGCGAAATAGGCGGCGTCGGGCGATGCGCCGAACCGCTGCCGAGACAGCCGCTCGATAGCAAAGGCCAGGGTCGGGCCGGCGGTCATTCCGGGCGCCGACTGCAACATCGCGCCGCGATTGGGGATCGCTAACGCCGGCATGACCCGCGCACGGCAGCCCGCTAGGTCTTCGCCCGACAGCACGCCACCCGCGGCGCGCACATCGGCGGCGATCGAGCGGGCGATGTCGCCCTCGTAGAAATCGTCGGGGCCGGCCACCGCGATCCTCTCCAGGGTATCGGGGAGGCGGCCGAGCGCCAGGTTTGTCCAGTCGCGCTCGGGCGGGCAGACCGGCGGCAAGCCGTCCGGCAACCAGATCCGCCGGCTCTCGTCATAGAGGCGCAATTCCGCCGCCCCACCCGCAACCTTGACCGTGGTAAGCCAGTCGACCGGCACGCCTTCGCGGGCCAGCGCCACGGCCGGCGCGACCAAGTCGCGCCACGGCATGCGCCCGAAGCGCTCGACCGCCGCCGCATAGCCGCGCACCGAACTCGGGATCGCGAAGGCGAGCGGACCGTGGATGTTCCGGTCCTCCTCGATCTGCGGCCAGGTAAACAGCTCAGTCTTGGTGGCGCCGGTGAGCCTGTAGGCCGCCGGATTAAGGCCGCGCGGCGCCACCGGGCCGAAATCGACAGCCTCGGCATGATCGGCGCCGGCGCGATGCACGACCATAAAACCGATCCCGCCGAGCCCACTGTTCCACGGCTCGACCGCGGCTAGCGCCAGCGCCGCGGCAACAGCTGCATCGACCGCGGTGCCGCCTGCCGCTAGCACCTCGGCACCGACCGTGGCGGCGGTGCGACTCTGTGAGGCGACGATGCCGCCGCGCGAGGTGGCGCCCGGTTTGCGGACCTCCCAGTTCTGCGTCAGGTGCATCGCGAAGCGCCGGCTATTCCGTGACGATCGCGTCGACGCGGGTCGGGTAGAAAGCGTAGTAACCGGCAATCCCGGTAACCTCGTCATAAGGCGTCGGATAGCCCCAGACCGCATTCTCGGACCGGCGGATCTCGCCGCCGGCCGGCGCCTCGATCGTCCAGTAAGACGCTTCGCCTTTGAACGGGCAGGTCGTGTGATGCTGGGTCGGGTGCATCAGATCGAGCCGCACGTCCTTCTCCGGAAAATAATGCACGGGGCCGTGGCCGGTCTCCTCGACCCGCAAGGACGCGGTGCTGTCGGCGACGGTCGTGCCGGCGAAGACGACTTTGACATGCCGCCGATCCGGCTTGAGGTCGACGCGGTGTTCGGGGCGGCTGACAAATCCGGGGGCTGGGTTCGGCATTTCGGTTCCTCCGCTGGTTCCATGCTTCAACGCTTCGCGGGCGCGGCATATGCCTCAAACGAGGCGATGCAGCTGTCGCGCAGTTGGGGAATGGTGATCGGACCGCATTCGATCGCCTCGCGTTTTTTGCGGAACGCCGGATTGCTGCGCAACATCGCCGTATACGCCTCGCTCTGACGAACGTTCGCCTTGGCTTCGGGATCGTTGGTCGGCATCGCTTGGGCCATCGCGGTCCCGCCGAACGCGATCGTCAATAGAGCGGCAAACACCGCCGTTTGATACCGATGCATTTCCTTTCCTCCTTGTCCCAGACTAAGTCGGCCATCGTCAGCCCGCCGCTGACGCTCAGCACTTGGCCGGTAACGTAATCCGATCGTGCGCTCAAGAAAAATAACACCGCTTGGGCGATTTCGATCGGCTGGGCGATTCGGCGGAACGGGATAGCGCGGGTCAGCGCCTCCTTCATGCGTTCCGGCTGACGCTGGAACAAAGGGGTGTCCGTCGGACCTGGACACACACAATTGACGTTGATGCGGTAGCGCGCCATCTCGCGGGCAAGCGACTTGGTGAAGGCGATTAACCCGCCTTTGGCGGCGGCGTAGACGGTCTCGCCGGTACTGCCGACCCGGCCCGCATCGCTTGAGATGTTGACGATCTTGCCCGCTCTCGCTTCGACCATCGGCGGCAGGACCCCGCGGGTCAGTCTGATCGCCCCCATCAGATTGACGGCGATGACCCGATCCCACATCTCCGGCGGGTTCTCGAGAAAAGGCTGGATCTGATCCCAACCGGCAGCGTTCACCAGACCGTCGACGCGCCCCGCACGTTGATGCACCGCCGCGACGAAATCGTCCACAGAGGCTTTGATGGTTAAATCGAGCGGCAGGGAGTCGATGGCCAAGCCATTGGCGGCGCCCTCGGCCGCTATGGAGCGGCCTCCTTGCGCGTCGACATCGCCGATCAGGACCTTGGCGCCTTCGCGCGCCAACAGCAGCGCCGTCGCCCTGCCGATCCCTGAGGCCCCGCCGGTGACGATGACGGCTCTGTCTTGCAAATCCATCGCCGTCTCGCTCCGCCGGCGCTCTTGCTCCCAGGGCGGCAAATGTTCCGCGCTGGCGGCCGGCGGTGTCAAGCCGCGCCGAGTGCGACGGCCCGGCGCCCCGCGACGGCGTTCCTCTCCCGCAGGCGATCGAGGATGACGCGAGGCAGGTGAGCGGCCGGCATATCGAGCCGCCGCGCCGAGGAGGCCACACCGTCGACGAGTATGTAGTCACTAGCCCACTCGTCGAAGCTGAAATGACTGAACGCTTCCGGCAGGCTCGGTTGGTGGTCGCCATAAAAGCCAAGCATGCCGTCGCGTCCGCGCGGCCCCAAGCCTTCCGCCAGGATCCTGAGCATCTCGTCGGACCGGGCCAACCCATCGAGGTAGCGTAAGAATTGCCCGCCTTGCGGCAGGCCCGCGGGATCGAAGCGCTGTCGCAGATGCGTATCGATCGGCGGTCCGGCCTCGAACCAAGGGCCGTGATTGCCCATCGTGATGACAAAAATAAAGCTGCGCGGGCCTATCTCGTCGAGCACACGCAACACCTGATGGGCGAGATCGGGGTCTGAGCGGTAGGGCGCCCGGCGCGACCCGCCCAGGCTTTCGCGGCCGAGAAAAGTCTCGAAGCCGAGCGCCGTCAAGGTCAGATCGCGGCGGAAAAAGCGGCGGTCGAACGGATGCAGGCACACGGTGCGATAACCTTCGTTGCGCAGACGCCAGGCGAGCGAGGCGACAGGGGTGCGGGCGAAGGCGTGATAGGGGTTGAAGCGGTCATAGCCAAGATCGCGTTCGGGGATGCCGGTCAGTACCGCGAATTCGGCTCGCATGGTGTTGGCGCCCCAGCCCGCGACTTCGAGCCGGCCGAACGTCGCGCCGTGTCGCCGGCAGTCGTCAAAGCCCGGCAGCAGGTCGTCGGGCACGCATGACGACACCCGGCGCGCATCAAAGAATGATTCGCACTGCACGATGACCAGAGGTACAGCGGCCGCGGCGCTTACCAACGCCGGCCCTGGCGGCAGCGCATGCCGGACCCGGCGAGCGCTGCGTTCGGCACGCGCGATGATGCCGTACACCAGGAGGATCGCGAACGGACCTAACCTCGCCGCATCCGCTAACGGCTCGTCGATGGGGTCGAGACGCCGCAGCGCGCCGGCCGCCAGCCCAAGCGCCGGCTCGCGGGATATGACCCATCCGGCGGCGCCGACGACCGCAGCCAAAACTACGATCAGCGACACGTCCGACGGCCACAACGGCGGCTCGACCGAGAGGAGCGCGATCCCGAAAGCGATCGTCGCCAGCACTCCGCCAATAACCAGGCCGGCCCCGGCGAACGGCAGGTAGAGCTGCGGATGAGTAAAGACATGCGGCAGCTCGGACATGTCGGAGAAGACAACCGGCTCGCGCAGTGCTTCGCGCTTTGTCCGGTCGGCGAGCGCGAAGCCGGCGCCAAGCGACACCAGCGCGAGACCAGTAAAGATCGGTCGCCCAGTCGCGGTCAGCAACAGGCCGGCGGTGAGCAGCACCGGAGATAGATCGAGCAGAACCGCCGGCAACCCCGCAATTCGGGCCTTGGCGACATGGCGCGGGATCAGCCACGCCGCCAGCATCAGCACTATGCCGACGGCAACCTGGAGCAACTCACTCATCCAATGCCCAGCCCGGCCGGATGTGAAAGCGGAAGCGCCGCAGGATCGCGTCGCCGATGATCGCCGGCGCGATGTCGCAGAATTGCAGGCCAAGCACCAGCGGCCATGGAAACGCGACTCGGCGCCGGCCGCGGTCGATGCCGCGCTTGACGATGCGGGCCGCGGCCTCGCCGCTGGCGAGAAACGGGGTCGGCCCATTGAAGCGGTCGGTCATCGGCGAATCGAAAAAGCCGGGACATACGATCGTCACCCCGACCCCACGCGGCGCCAACCGCGGTCGCAGCGCTTCGGCATAGGCACGCAACCCGGCTTTGCTCGCGCAGTAGCCGGGGCTGTAGGGAAGCCCCCTGTAGGCGGCGATCGACGCCACGACCGCCACCTGCCCGCGGCCACGCGCGCAGAAGGCCGGCAGCAGCGGCTCGACCGTGTTGATCGCCCCTAACAGGTTTACTCGAATTTGGCGCGATGCGGTCTCCACCCCTTCTGAAGGGCTGTCGGGGTCCGGCCCGGCCGAGATCCCGGCATTGGCGACGAGCAGGTCGACCGGTTGCTCGCGATCGAACCGGCCCAGCCATTCGGCCATCGCCGGCGCGTCTGCCACGTCGATCGTCGCTACCCTCACGCTTGCCCCTTTCGCCTCACAGGCATCAGCGGTCATCCCCAACCGCTGCCGATCGCGACCGAGCAGCCCGAGAACAGAGTCCGGCCGGGCATAGGAAAGAGCCAGCGCAGCCCCCAGTCCGCTCGAAGCGCCGGTGATGACGACCACGCGAAAGGGTTGAGGCATGTAAAACAAAATAGGAAGGCGACGTCCGAAAAACGTCAAAGCGCCGAACCATGCTTTACGCCCTAAAAGGGTGCCGCATCCCTAACGCTAAAAATGCCCGCATCACCGAAAAACTCGATGTCAAATATACGCTTGCAGCGCCCGAAAAGTTTCGAGGTGCGACAATTAGCCGACGGCCATCCCAAAATCCTCACAGCTCGGACGGGACACTGCACCACCGCGGCTCAGAGACCGTCGTAGGCGGTCGGTAACGTCGCGCGCCGGCGCCTGTCCTACCGCCGTCCGCGCCTGGCTGCGCTCGGCGATGGACAAGACCGGCCCCGCGCAATAGAAGCGGGCGGGCGCAGCCGCGTGCCCTGCTCTTCATTCCGATCGGCGCCACAGCGAAAGGGGCGAGCAATGATCGTCGAACAGATCTGGACCGCCAATGCGGGCCGCAATTTCAATTATCTGATCGCCTGCCGGGAGACCGGCGAGGCATTAGCGGTCGATCCGCTCGACCACGAAAAATGCCTGGCCGCTGCCA
>Ga0209773_10000546_pt1 | contig 12383 bp, 9 predicted proteins | sample BogFormECP14_OM1_FD_188244 | JGI IMG/M metagenome (GOLD analysis project Ga0209773, IMG submission 188244) | Bog forest soil microbial communities from Calvert Island, British Columbia, Canada - ECP14_OM1 (SPAdes) (version 2) | ecosystem: Environmental > Aquatic > Freshwater > Wetlands > Bog ... | reverse complement strand
CCGCGTGATCGTCACCGGCTGCATGGGGGCCAAGCCCGAGGCGATCCGCGACGCCTTTCCTAATGTCTTAGGCGTCACCGGCCCGCAGGCGTTCGAAAGCGTGATGGCGGCGGTGCGGGCCGCGGCGCCTGCGCCGCACGATCCGTTCGTCGATCTCATCCCCGGCGAGGGCGTGCGGCTGACGCCGCGCCACTACGCCTATCTCAAGATCGCCGAAGGCTGCGACAACCGCTGCACCTTCTGCATCATCCCGTCCTTGCGCGGAAACCTCGTCTCGCGCCAGGCGGGCGATGTGCTACGCGAGGCCGAGCGGCTGGTGAAAGCGGGCGTCAAGGAGCTCATCGTCATCGCCCAGGACACCAGCGCGTACGGCCGCGACCTCAAATACGCGGCGAGCGAATGGCGCGGGCGGGAGACGCCGGCGCGGTTTCTCGACATCACCCGCGAATTGGGAACCCTCGGCGCCTGGGTCAGGCTGCAATATGTCTACCCCTACCCGCATGTCGACGACGCGATCGAGCTCATGAACGGCGGCAATGTGCTGCCCTATATCGACGTGCCGTTCCAGCACGCCTCGCCGAAAGTCCTGAAGGCGATGCGCCGGCCGGCGAGCCAGGAGAAGACGCTCGAGCGCATCCGCGCCTGGCGGGCGATCTGCCCGGAGCTGGTCATCCGCTCGACCTTCATCGTCGGCTTTCCCGGCGAGACCGAGGAGGATTTCAGGTTCCTGCTCGAGTGGCTCGATGAAGCGAAGCTCGACCGCGTCGGAGCTTTCCCATACGAGCCGGTCAAGGGCGCCGTCGCCAACGATCTCGGCCTTGAGCCCGTGCCGGACGCGATAAAGACGAGCCGGCACAAGCGCTTCATGCAGCGCGCCCAGGCGATCAGCGCGAAGAAGCTCGCCGCCAAGGTCGGCAAGCGCCTCGAGGTCATCGTCGACGAAGGCGGCGCGACTCAGGCGAAGGGCCGCACCAAGGGCGACGCGCCGCAAATCGACGGGACGGTGCACATCACGACGCGGCGGCCGTTGCGCGCCGGCGACATCGTGACGGTCAGGATCGAACGCTCCGACGCCTATGATTTGTGGGGGACAGCCGCTTGATGGCTAAGCTTACGAGGCGCGGAGAGGCCTGTTCGATTTGAACCGCCCGGAGCCGATATCCGCCCCCGTCGCCGCCCAAGTCCACGATGGCCTCGCCAATCGGCAGCGCCTCCTGGCGTTCTCGACCCTGGCCATGGCGCTCACCATGGCGGTGCTCGACGGCAACATTGTCACGATTGCGCTGCCGACGATGGCGCGACAGTTCGCCGTCGCGCCCGAGAGCGCGATCTGGATCGTCAACGCCTTCCAGCTCGCGGTCACCGTTTCGCTATTGCCGCTCGCCGCGCTCGGCGACATGGTCGGCTACCGGCGGGTCTATTGGTGGGGACTTGCCGTCTTCACCGTCGCCTCGCTCGCCTGCGCGCTCGCGCCGACCTTCGCCGTGCTGACGGTCGCGCGCCTGGTTCAGGGCCTGGGCGCGGCCGGGATCATGAGCGTCAACATCGCGCTGATCCGCTTCATCTATCCGCACTCGCGGCTCGGCCAGGGGGTCGGCAACATGGCCGTGGTGGTCGCCGTGGCCAGCGCCGCTAGCCCGAGCGTCGCGGCGGCGATCCTTTCGGTCGCCTCCTGGCATTGGCTGTTTCTCGTCAACGTCCCGATCGGCGTGCTGGCGCTGGCGATGGCGGCGCGGACGCTGCCGGCGACGCCGCGCGCCGCCGGCCGCCTCGATCTGATCAGCGTCGTTCTCAACGCGCTCGCCTTCGGCCTCTTCATCGCCGGGGTCAATCGGATCGGCCAGGGGGGAGCGCAATCGCTGGCGCTGATCGAGATCGGCCTCGGCGCGGCGATCGGCGTGGTCCTGGTCAAGCGGCAGCTCAAGCTCTCCGCGCCGCTGCTACCGGTCGACCTCTTGCGCCGGCCGGTGTTCGCGCTGTCGCTGGCGACATCGATCACATCGTTCGGAGCGCAGAGCTTGGCCATGGTGGCGCTGCCGTTTTACTTCGAGGACACGCTCGGCCGCTCCGCCGCCGCCACCGGCCTTCTCTTGACGCCATGGCCGGTCGGAACCGCCCTGATCGCGCCAATCGCCGGGCGCCTGGCCGATCGATTCATCCCCGGCATCCTCGGCAGCATCGGCCTTCTCGTGATGGGAGCGGGCCTCGCCCTGGTTGCGCTTCATGTCGGCGATCCGGACCCCGGCTCGCTCGTCTGGCGGCTCGCCATCTGCGGCCTCGGCTTCGGCTTCTTCCAGTCGCCCAACAACCGGCTCATCATCGGCAGCGCGCCACGCGAGCGCAGCGGCGGGGCGGCCGGCCTGCAATCGACCGGACGGCTGATCGGCCAGTCGTTGGGAACGGCGCTGATGGCGGTCGCGTTCGGACGTGCGCCCCAGCATGCGACGTCGATTGCGCTTTGGGGCGCCGCCGCCCTCACGCTGGCCGGGGCGTGCGCAAGCGGCCTGCGGCGAGCGGACTGAGGACGCTACGAGCCGCCGCCCGGGTTGCAGAACGAGTGGTAGAGCGCGCCGATGATCGATCGCGCCCTGTCGCTGGCGATGCTGTAGTAGATCGTCTTGCCGTCCCGGCGCGCCGAGACGAGGCCCTCGAGCCTCAGCCTCGCCAATTGCTGCGACACCGTCGACTGGCGCCTCGCGAGCAGCGCCTCGAGTTCGCCGACCGACTTTTCGCCGTGCAGGAGATCGCAGAGGATCATCAACCGCGACTCGTGCGCCAACGCCTTGAGAAATTCGCTCGCTTCACGCGCGCGCGGCGCCATGCGGCCGACGTCCACATTCGGTTGGGGCTGGAAGGCGTCCACGAGGGCCATGGCCGCCTCAAGGATCCCTATAGTCCTCCAGCCGGCCGATCGCCGGCGGCCGGCTCTGACGCAGAGACTTGCCGACCGTCTCGACCCGCCGCAGCACTCGCAGCATGTTTCGCGACGACATCTTCTCGAGGTCGCGCTCGGAGAAGCCGCGCCGGACCAGTTCGGCGAACAGGTGGGGAAAGCGGCTGACGTCCTCGAGCCCAACCGGCGAAGCGCCGCCGAAATAGTCGGATCCGACGCCGACATGGTCGAGTCCTGCGGTCTCGACCAGTCGCACGATGTGGTCGGCGACCTGCTCGAGGCTCGCCTTCGGCGCGGGGCCTTGCTTGGCCTCGATCTCGGCAAACTGCGCCTTGGGATCGGCCGCGAGCGGCGCCTTGCCGTAAGGATCGCGCGAACGGCGCAGCCAGTCGCGCAGCGGCTGCGACACGAACCCGGGCACGAAGGTCGCCATCACCAGGCCGCCGTTGGCCTTGAGCCGCTTGAGAACGTCGTCGGGCGCGTTGCGCGGATGGTCGCAGAGCGAATAGGCGTTGGAATGCGACAAAGCCACCGGCGCTTGGGTCACGTCGAGCACCCGGCGCATCGCCTCATGCGACGTATGGGCGAGGTCGATGACGATGCCGAGGCGGTTGAGCTCGCCGACGACCGCGCGCCCGAAGGCGTTGAGGCCGCCGTTGCGCGGCGCGTCGGTTGCGGAATCCACCCAGTCCAGGCTTTCGTTGTGGCACAGCGTCATCAGCCGCACGCCCGCGGCGCGCCAGATGCGCAGCGGGCTCAGCGAATTCTCCAGCCCCACGCCGCCTTCGACCGCGATGAAGGAGGCGATCCTGCCCAGGGACTTCGCCCTCGCGTAGTCCGCCGCCTGCCTCGCCGGCAGGAACACGTCGGGATGAGCCTCCTCGATGCGGCGGATGAGGTCGATCTGCTCGAGCGCGGTGCGCGCCGGATGAGGCGCGTTAGTCGGCTGGAAGGCGGCCCAGAACTGGGCCCCGACCATGCCCTCGCGCAGACGCGGAATGTCGGTGTCGGCGCGCTCATGGACGCGGGTCAAATCGTAGGCGATGACGTCGCCGCGCGCCGCGCGGTCGACGCGGATCACCCACGGGAGGTCATTGTGTCCGTCGATCAGCGGCGCGCGCTTGAGGACATCCCGCGCCACCGCGAGCGCGTTGTCCGCCGTCACGGATCCATCGGCCATCGCGCCGCTCCTTTTCGTTCAATTGACCGGGACAGCGACAAACCGCACCTCGCCGTCGCCGTTCGACACCAAGAGCAGCGCCGGCTTCTTCGAATCCGTCTTCGCGCTGTCGATCGCCCTCGCGACGTCGCCCGGGTGTTCGACCGCCTGATGATTGACCTCCTCGATCACGTCGCCCGCCCGCAAGCCCCTGTCCGCCGCGGCGGAACCGGCATCGACCGACGTCACGACCACGCCCTTGACGCTGTCCTTGATCTTGAAAGTCTTGCGCGCCTCGGCGCTGAGGGCGGAAAATTCCATGCCGAGCGCCTTGGCGACTGCATCCGGCTGCAGCGCGTCGTTGCCATCGGTGGCGAGCGCGGTCTTCTGCTCTCCGTCCTCGAGCCGCCCGAGCGTCACCGTCTTGGTGAGTTCCTGGCCGTTGCGGACCACCACGACCTCGACCTCCCTGCCGACCGGCATCGACGCCACAAGACGCGGAAGGTCGCGCGACTCCTTGACCTCCTTGCCGTCGAACTTGACGATCACGTCGCCCGCCATCAGGCCGGCGGGTTTTGCCGGACCCTTTGCGTCAATGCCGGCGATGAGAGCGCCGCGCGCCGAGCCCAGATTCAGGCTGTCGGCGATGGTGTCGTCGACCGGCTGGATGCGAACGCCGAGCCAGCCGCGCCGGGTCTCATGGAATTCGCGCAACTGCGCGATCACCGGAACGACGGTCGCCGACGGGGTTGCGAAGCCGATGCCGATCGAACCCCCCGAAGGCGAAAGGATGGCGGTGTTGATGCCGATCACCTCGCCCTGCAGATTGAACAGCGGTCCACCCGAATTGCCCTTGTTGATCGAGGCGTCGGTCTGCAGAAAGTCGTCGTAGGGGCCGCTGTCGATGTTGCGGTTGCGGGCCGAAATGATGCCGGCCGTCACTGTTTCGCCGAGGCCGAACGGATTGCCGACCGCCATGACGCCGTCGCCGACGCGCATCTTGCCGCTGTCGCCGAAGTTGACGGTCTTCAACGGCTTGTCGCTCTCCACCTTCAACACCGCGACGTCCACCTTGGAGTCTTTGCCGACGACGGTCGCTTTGAGTTTGCGGCCGTCGGTGAAGATGACGACGATGTCGTTGGCGTCCCCGATCACATGATTGTTGGTGATGACGATGCCGCTCGAATCGATGACGAAGCCGGAACCCAAGGACTGAGCCCGGCGCGCGCGCGGTTGCGGATTGATGCCGTGATTCTTGAAGAACTCCTCGAACATCTCGTCGAACGGCGTGCCCTTGGGCAAATCCGGAGCAGCGCTGTCCTTATCGTCGACCGTCTGGGTGGCCGAGATGTTGACCACGGCTTCGGCAACCGCATCGACAAGATCGGCGAGATTGGTCGGCCGCGCCTGGGCGAAGGCGGGAGTGGCCGGCGCCAGCGCCAGGGGAGCGCCGAGGAGCGTCGAAGCGACCGCGAGCGCGACCGCCGACCGGGCATTGCGGCGATGCGTGGCCGACTTTCGCAGCGCGTCGTGCAGCATGAGTTTCTCCTCACATTCGTCCATCGGTCCGGCGGGACATTGCTTCGCCGGAAAAGCGGTTAGAGCAGCGAGCGGGACGCCCAGACGATCCCCACGCCGAGAAACGCGGCGCCGAGACCGATCCCGCGCAATTTCGACGGATCCTCGCGGGCGGCGATCGCCATGCGCGTGCGCATCGAATTGGTGAAGCCGGCCATCAGCATCCCTTCGATCGCCAACACCAACCCGATGGCGACGCTGAAATCGCGCATATCTCAGTCCGCCTTGGCCGACGGCGCAGGCACAGGAGCCGTCGCGGCTTCGGGGGCCGGCGTCGGCGTCGAGAAGTAGCGGAAGAAGTCCGACTTCGGACTCATGAGCGCCCGCGTCTGCCCGTTGGCGAAACTGTTCTGATAGGCCTGCATCGAGCGGTAGAAAGCGAAAAATTCCGGATCCGCGCCATAGGCCTCGGCGAAGATGCGATTGCGCTCGCCGTCGCCCTCGCCCCGGATCTGCTCGGACTGCTGCTGAGCCTGCGCGGTGATGACGGTGACCTTGCGATCGGCTTCGGCCTTGATCTGCTGGCTCTGCTGCGACCCTTGCGCGCGATAGGAGGCGGCGCGCTGCTGTCGCTCGGTCTGCATGCGCCGGAACACCGCCTCAGAATTCTCCGCCGGCAGATCGGCGCGCTTGATGCGCACGTCGATGACCTGGAGGCCGAAGCGCTTGGCGCCGGTGATCATCTGGTCGCGGATGTCGGCCATCAGCGCGTCGCGCTTGTCGCGCACGATGTCGGTGATCGAGGCCCCCGATAGGCTGCGGCGAAGCGCTGAATTCAGCATGCCGCCGAGTTGAGCGTCGGCGCCGCGGGTGTCGGTGACGGACTGATAGAACAGCAGCGGATCATCGATCTTGTAGCGCACGAAGGCGTCGACCTCGAGGCGCTGGTTATCGGACACCAGCACTTCCTGGCGCTCGTTGTCGAGGGCGAGAATGCGCTTGTCGATATAGACCACCGTGTCGACGAACGGCCACTTGAAATAGAGGCCCGGGGCGTCAATCAAGTCGCGCACCGGTTGGCCGAAACGCAGAATCAGCGCCTGTTCGGTTGGATCGACGACGAACGTCGCCATCGACGCGACAATGATGGCGACGATTGCGATCGCGGCCAGAACGACGCCGTTCAGGGACCACCTCATTTGCCGCTTGCTCCGGGCTTGGACTGCAACGGTTCGAGCGCGATATAGGGCACCGGCGGGCTGGCGGAGTTCGAATCGACGATCGTCTTGTCCATCGGGCCAAGCACGCGCTCCATCGTCTCGAGGTACATGCGCTCGCGGGTCACGCCGGGCGCCTTCTTGTACTGCTCGTAAATCTGGTTGTAGCGGGAGGTCTGGCCTTTCGCCTCGAGGATCGTCTGCTCGCGATAGGCGTTGGCTTCGGCGACGATGCGGGCGGCGCCGCCCTCGGCCTCGGGCACGACCTTGTTGGCGTAGGTCTCGGCCTCGTTGACTGCACGCTGCTGGTCCTGTTGCGCTGCGGTCACGTCGCGATAGGCGGAAAGGACCTGGCTCGGGGCGTCGACGGACTGCAGCTGCACCTGCTTGACGAGAACGCCGGCCCGATACGTATTGAGAAGGTCCTGCATCCGCTTTTGCACGTCGGCCTCGACCGACGCCCGGTCGGTGGTGAGGATGCCGTCGATGGTCTTCAAGCCGACGACCTCGCGCATGATGCTCTCGGCCACCGCCTTGACGGTCTCGCGCGGGTTGAGAATATTGAACACATAGTCTTCGGGCTTTGCGGGATCGATCTGCCAATTCACTCGAAAGTGAACGTCGACAATATTCTTGTCCCCGGTAAGCATTTGGCTCTCTTCGGGGATGTCGGCGCTGGCGCCGAGACTGCGATAGCCGACTTCGGTGATCTGCTGATCCCAGACCGGAACCTTGATCACCGAGCCGATCGGCCAGGGCCAGTTGGTGTTGAGGCCGGCGGCGGTCTTGCCGGTGTAGCGGCCGAACACGAGATTGATCCCGACTTCGCTCGGCTGGACCGTATAGAACGTTCCCCAAGCGAACCACAGCAGGAGCGCGGCGAGCACTAGGAACAACGCCCCGCGGCCGCCGAACCCCTTCCCTCCGCCGCCTCCCGATCCGCCCGGGGTCAATTTGGCAAGGGCCTCCTGAACGCGGCGGATGATCTCTTCGAGGTCGCCGGTCGGAGGCGGACCGAATGGTCCCTGGCCCCACGGGCCGCGCCCCGGCGACCGCCCGCCGCCTTGATTATTCCAGGACATCCAAACCTCTTCCCGGCCGCCGGCCGGTGCGCTGGCCGCTTATATAGGCATGTCCGGGGAACCGGCAACGGACGCCCGCGGCGCCTGCCGTCCGCGGGAGCCCTGGATCATCGGACCTTGCCTCAATCATGGGGGGCCGTTTCGCCTTCCTGGCCTATCGTCCGGGGCTCCGCCGCGCGCGGAGCGAGCGGGGTGATCCTCAGCGCGGCGATCCGATTACGCTGCTTGCGCAGCACTTCGAAGCGGAAGCCGTGAAAGCTGAAGGTCTGGCGCGGCTCCGGAATCGAGCGCGCCTCATGAATGACGAGGCCCGCCACCGTCGCGGCTTCGTCGTCGGGCAGGTTCCAGCCCATCGCCCGATTGAGCTCGCGGATGGTCGCCGAGCCGTCGACCACGACCGAACCGTCCCGCTGCTTGCGCACGCCCTGCACGGCCACGTCGTGCTCGTCGCGAATATCGCCGACGATCTCCTCGATGATGTCCTCAAGCGTTATCAGCCCCTGCACGACGCCGTACTCGTCGACGACCAGCGCCGAATGCATCTTGCGGCCCAGGAACGCCTGCAGCTGGTCGCGAAGGGTCGTCGACTCGGGAATGAACCACGGCTTAAGGGTCAGATCCGCGATATTGAGCTTGCTTGCGTCTCCGCCGGCCGCGACATAGGCCCTGAGCAGATCCTTGGCGTGGAGTACGCCAATGATATTGTCCGGCTCGCCGCGCCAGAGCGGCATGCGGGTGTAGGGCGACGCGATGACTTCGCGCACCAGCTCCTCGGGCGGCAGATCAGCGTCGATCAGCCGCATCTTGGTGCGATGAATCATCACGTCCGAGACCGGGATCTCGGACAATTCCAAGAGGCCGCCGAACATGTCGCGCTCGTCCCGCTCGACCTCCCCATCGCGATGCAGGATGTCGACCGCTCCCATCAACTCGTCATGGCCGGAAACGCCCGCATCCTGGTCGCCGAGCGAGACGCCGAACACCCTTAGGACGCCGCGCACCAGCGCCTCGACCGCGCTGACGACCGGACCGAAAATACGCACGAAGAACAGGACCAGCGGCGCGATCAGGAGCGAAACGCGGTCCGGATAGGCGATGGCGATCGTCTTCGGCAGCACCTCGCCGAAAACGACGATCAGCGCTGTCATGATGATGGTCGCGGCCCATACGCCGTGATCGCCAAACAGGCTGAGCAGGACGCTGGTGGCGATCGCCGACGAGCCGATGGTGACAAATTGGCCGCCGAGCAGCATCGCGCTGATGAGGCGCCCGCGCATGCCGATCAGGCGGGTGACGAGTTTCGCCCGGTTGTCGCCGGCCATCTCCAGCGCATGCATGCGCGCCCGCGACGCCGCGGTCAGCGCGGTCTCGGCGCCGGCGAAGAACGCCGCGGCGACGATGCTGAAGGCGATGACGACAATGTCGAGGCTGTACGCCATGGATCGGTTTTAGCACGGGCGCATGCGCGAGTAATGCAGGCTAAGGCCGACTTTCAGGTCAAAACGGCCATCTCGCGGGTCAGGAAAGCCGAGACGCTCGCCTCGTCGACGTCGCGAGCGACGAAACTCTGCCCAATGCCCCTGACGAGAATGAAGGTCAGCCGGCCACGGTCGACTTTCTTGTCCTGGCGCATTGCGGCCAAGAGATCCTCCGTCCTCGCGTCGAAGCCGGGAATGTCGCGCATGCGGGTCGGAAGGCCGACCGCCTTCAAGTGGGCCTCGGCCCGCGTCGCGTCCTGCCCCGAGCACAAGCCGAGATCGCGGGAGAGGCGGAAAGCCGAGACCATGCCGATGGCGACGCCCTCGCCGTGGACGAGCCGCGCCGAATCGTAACCGGTCAGCCTCTCGAGCGCATGCCCGAAAGTATGGCCGAGATTGAGCAGCGCCCGCTCCCCTTGCTCCGTCTCGTCGGCGGCGACGACCCGCGCCTTGGCGGCGCAGCTGACCGCGATCGCTTCGGCGCGCGCCGGACCGCCGGCGAACGCGTCGCGCCAGTTCGATTCAAGAAACTCGAAAAAGCCCCGGTCGCCAATGAGCCCGTATTTGACGACTTCGGCGTAGCCGGCGCGAAATTCGCGCTCGCTCAGCGTGTCGAGGCACAGGGTGTCGGCCAGAACCAGCGACGGTTGATGAAAGGCGCCGACGAGATTCTTGCCGTGGCGCGAATTGATCCCGGTCTTGCCGCCGACGCTGGAATCGACCTGGGCGAGAAGCGTGGTCGGGAGCTGGACCAGGCGCACGCCCCGGCGCAGGCTCGCGGCGCAGAATCCGGCGAGATCGCCGATCACGCCGCCGCCAAGCGCGATGACAATGTCCCGCCGCTCGATGCGCGCCTCGATCAGCGCGTCGCAAACGCGGGCGAATTCGGCATAGCACTTCGTGGCTTCGCCGGGCGGGCAGACGATCGGCGTCGAGCGTAATCCGGCTTGATCCAGGCTGGCGCTGAGGCGGTCGAGATAAAGCGGCGCGACGCGGGCGTCGGTCACGATCGCGCAATGGACGCCCGGCGCGATCCTTGCGATCTCGGCCCCCGCCTCGTCGAGGACGCCCGGCCCGATCAGGATCGAGTAGGCGCGCGCGCCGAGCGGCACTTCCACTTTGCGCCTCGCCTCCTGGACCGGCGCGACATCCTTGCCAAGGGTCGCGTCGAGTCGCCGCAGGATGGCGTCGACGACCGTTTCGTGGGAGCCGTCGAGCGATTCGATGGTGAGGTCGGCGAGGGCGTAGGTCGGCGTCCGCTCCTCGAGCAGCCGACGGAGGGTCTGTTCCGGATCGGCCGTCTTCAAGAGCGGGCGGTTGGATTTCTTGCGCACGCGGGCGAGCAGAATGTCGAAACTCGGCTTCAGCCAGATGGAGACGCCATATTTTGCGATATTTTGGCGCGTCGTCGCATTCATGAAAGCGCCGCCGCCGGTCGCCAGCACCAGCGGCCCGCCATTGAGCAGGCGGGCGATCACCTTGCGCTCGCCCTCGCGGAAATAGAGCTCGCCGAACCGCTCGAAGATCTCGGAAATGGTCAGTTGCGCGCCGGCTTCAATCTCGGCGTCGGCGTCGACGAACGGCAGTCCGAGCTTGGCCGCAAGCCGCTTGCCGACCGAGGTTTTTCCGGCCCCCATCATGCCGACGAGAACCACCGAGCGGCCGCTGAGCGCGGCCGCCACCCGCCCGGCGTCGACCGGCTGGCCCTGACCCATGAACTCTTCCACTCGCCCGAAGCCCGTGTTCGCCGTCCCATACAGGACCCCGGCGGCGAATGCGAGACTGGCCGGCGCGCCCGCTTCGCCAGCCATCGTCAACCGTCTTGCGCGCCGCGCGGGTTCTTGCAACCATGTCGTTCGCGCGACAGCAAGCCTGCAGCGGTCGACAACGCCGGCGCCGTGTCATAAGGCTCGGTCATAATTGAGAAAACCGCGTCCGGAGGGACGCGTTCGGGTCGAGGGAGTGGATCGCCTTGCAATGGGACGCGCGCGGCGCCTCGTGGCGCGGCGCAACGCTTGAGGGAGGCCGATATTGAACGCAGCCAATCACGAAAATCGCGTCGCGGGCCCCCGTCTGGTCGCGATCGTCGGACCGTTTCAGAGCGGCAAAACCAGCCTTCTCGAGGGGATCCTGGCGCGCGGCGGCGGCGTGGCGCGGCAAGGCACGGTGCGCGAAGGCACCAGCGTCGGCGATTCGAGCCCGGAGGCGCGCAGCCACGCCATGAGCGTCGAGTCCAATGTCGCCAGCATAGACTACCTGGGCGACCGGTTCACCTTCTTCGATTCTCCCGGCTCGATCGAATTCATCAATGACATGCGTTACGCCCTGCCGGTCTGCGACGTCGCCGTCGTGGTTTGCGAAGCCGATCCGCGAAAGGTCCCGGCGCTGCAGGTCATCCTTCGCGAGCTCGAAGAGCTCGGGTTGCCGCGCATCCTGTTTCTCAACAAGATCGACCAGGCCGGCGGGAGCTTGCGCGAGACGCTGGAGATGCTCCAGCCGGCCTCGCGCACTCCGTTGCTTCTGCGTCAGATTCCGGTCTGGGAGAACGGCGTCGCCACCGGATTCGTCGATCTCGCGCTCGAGCGCGCCTTCGTCTACCGCGAGGCCGCGCCGTCAAGCGTCATCGAGATGCCGGCGGGCGTTGTCCCGGAGGAAAAGCAGGCGCGCTATCTGATGCTCGAGAAGCTCGCCGACTATGACGACGCGCTGATGGAGCAATTGATCAGCGACATCGACCCGCCGAAGGACCTCGTCTTCGACGACCTGGCGCGCGAATTGCGCGAGGGGCGCGTCGTGCCGGTGTTGATGGGCTCGGCGACCGGCGGCCACGGGGTCACCAGGCTCCTCAAGGCGCTCCGGCATGAATCGCCGGGCGTCATCCACACTCGCAAGCGTCTCGGGATCGACGACAAAGGCCCGGCTCTGGCGCAGGTGATCCGGACGATCCACACCGCCCACGGAGGCAAGCTGTCGCTGGCCAGGGTGCTGCGCGGCGCCTTCGCCGACGGGGCGACCGTCGTCAACTCGCGCGGGGTG
>Ga0209773_10000545_pt1 | contig 12388 bp, 11 predicted proteins | sample BogFormECP14_OM1_FD_188244 | JGI IMG/M metagenome (GOLD analysis project Ga0209773, IMG submission 188244) | Bog forest soil microbial communities from Calvert Island, British Columbia, Canada - ECP14_OM1 (SPAdes) (version 2) | ecosystem: Environmental > Aquatic > Freshwater > Wetlands > Bog ... | reverse complement strand
CAAAAACAACCTCGACGCCCTCGAGTATTACCGGGCTTTCATTCTTCCGGATCAAGTTCGCGCTTTCCGCGGCGTGCACGACCGCCGCAACGGCGACGCCGCATCCAGCGCTGCGCCGCCATCGCTTGCAGCACGCAGTCTGATCGCCAAGGAACTCGCGCCGCAGCCGCCGCGATCGCCCACGACAAGCGTCGCAAATCGGCGAGTCCGAGCTCGGCGCATTCTTTGACCGGGTCGGGCGGGCTCTGCCGAAGGTCGTGAAAAATGACGTCGATGCGCGTCGTGGCGTGCCGCAGCCGCGCGAGCGCCAGCTCCTTCACCGCAATGGCGATAAAGCGCCAGTCTTCGCGGGTGAGGCTCAAAGCGCGGCCGAGCCTCGCGGCAAAACGCGCGGCCATCGGCGGGGCGCTCAACCGTCGCTGACAATAATGAGTTTACGCTCGGCCAGCTCGCCGACGAGCGCCAGCAGGTCGACCTCGAGCCGGTCGCGCTCGACTTCATATTCCTCGAAGATCGCGTCGCGCGCCTCGCCGACGGACTTGCCCTCCTCCAACATCTGCCACATGCGAGCGCCGACCGGATCGAGCCCGAAATACGTGCCGCTTTCGAGATCGAGGATCACGGTCTCCTCTCCAATCGCGCGCGACATCGCGTGCGGCGATAGGACGAATTTGCTGTGTGCGTTCATGGCGAGAGACTCGCATTCCGGACCTGAGCGCGAATGGCGTGAAGGACGTCAGGTAAGACATCATAATTGCGGGGATAGTCGAGCGCAATACAAGGCACGGCTTTCGCAAGGACGGCGACCCGATCGAAATGCGCGGCGATCAGGCCCTGGTCCTGCACATCGAGCAGAAACGAGTGCTTCGTCCATTCGATCAGCCCCTCCACCGCGCTGAGTGGCCGAAACACGATGTTCGTCGCGGCGCCGTCGCCGAGGAAATAGGCCGCCAACAGGCGCCGTGGAGAGTTGCAATGCGCAAGCCTTTTTCCCGCGAGCAGCCGCGCCTTCCTCGTGTAGCTCACCGCCGGCGCCGCGATTGTCTCCGCGCCGACGAACCGCTCACGGCTGTCCTCCCAAAGCCGCAGCGACGGCTGACTCGGTTGGACCTCGTAACCGCCCTCCAATGTCTCCAGAACGAGCCCGTCGTCAGTAAGAAACGGGTTCCCGTCGGCCGCGAAGGCCGCGGCGAGGCTCGACTTGCCCCGACCCGAGGGCGCGGGAAATGCGACCGCAAAGCCAGCGATTTCGACCGCGCTGGCGTGGAAGACCAACTTTCCGAGCCTGCCGAGCACGAGCGGCAGAACTTGATTGAAATAGAGATGATCGATCGTCGCGGCGGAGACGTCGGGCGCCGGCGCGCAAATAACCTGACGCCCGTCGGATGACAGCTCGAAGTCGGCGTAGTCGGGAAATCGAACCAGAATGCCGTCGCCCGAGCGATAGAACTGCGCCCAGGGCTCGCCGTCGGTTAGGTCCCAAGCGTGAAACGGCGCGATAGCCCACGGCATCTGCGTACGCGGCGCCGACCGCGTCAGCTCGACCACCACTACTCCGTATCCCGAGCGAGCGCCCCACCGACGAACCGGGAGACCTCCAACCGAGTCGGGAACAGATCGGCATGCTCGCTCAGAACGAGTTCTTCGATCTCTTTCGCGGTGCGGCGGCCGTCACAATATGACAGCACGGCCGCGCGCGTCCGCCCGGTGCGGCTCAACCGGGGGGTTCGATCCGGATTGGCGAGGCGAAGGTCGGCGGCTCCCAACATATCCCCCTGCCAAGTCGAATGGCTGAAGCGGCGCCCGGTCCGCGGCAACTCGACCGACCAAGCGATCATGTTGTCCGACGGCCGCGCCATGACCGTCGCCTTTATGCGCTCCCCCGCCTCAACCGGGGTAGCCTCGCCGATCGGCAGAAAAGCCTGCTCGCGAGCGATGGCCTGGTCCGAAAGCGGTGAATTCGTCATCCACACGCCCTCGGCCAATTCACATTCAAACCAGCCGGCGAGACCGTGCATGACGCCGTTGCGCTCTGGGACCAACTCGGCAGTCCAAGAAAAGAATTCGGGGTTGGCCGTGCCGAAGTCGATGACGCCCAACTCTCGAGGCGGCCCGAGGAGGGCCTCGCGAGACAATCCTAGCAACTGCTTCGTGTTGACACCAAGCGTCGCGACCCAATTGTATTCGGACGGGACCTGTTCGCGCCGCCAAATATCGATCTTTTTCCACGCTTCCTCAGAATGGGCGGCGCCGAGCATGAGCCGAATGCGCGAAGGTACGATAATTCCGCTGGGTTTGAGAAAACGCTCCCGCGCATCCTTCAACAGCTCGATGACGCCATAATCGAATCCAAAACACCCGACGTGGTCGCAAATCACTATATCGGCGCGAATAGACGGTTCGACACGAAAGGAAGGGCCGCGGATCAACTCGATTCGCCCCAGCAACCCCGCGCGGCGAAACGACTCGCGCGCCACCTCGACCATCGCAGTCGAATCAATTCCGATTACACGAGCAGCGCCAGCTTGAAGACAGATAAGCCCAAGCACGCCCGACCCGCAACCAACGTCGACGACGACGTCTCCGGGCTCCAGAACTTTTTCGATCGCGGAACGGAAGAGGTTGAGCCGCACGAGATCTGATACGTAGACGGAATGCTCATCGAGCATCTGGCTTGAACCGCTAACGCGCCCCTTTATGCTGGTGGATGCATTCTCATGAAAGTGGTCGCGTCGGGGAGATTCTCGGACTTCGCCTGTGTGAACTCACGCACAGAACCATAGACAACCAACGTCGGCCTCGAATACTTCCGCTTCCCGCTCGCGTTGTCGACTTGATTCCTACCAAGAGACAGGTGACTGGCAGTAACTTTCATGCTTACCCCTCTGATTTAGCGACCAAACCGCGTGCCGCTGCCAACCGAGATGTGGCAACCATACAGGCTCCACAAAATCCACGCCGGCCAAAAATGCTCCCCCTCCCGACTAAGCTCACGGTAAAGAGTGTCTACGCCCGCAGCCGTGACCCACTGCCTTCTCTCCCGCGCTATCGGCCCGGACAGCTTCGGTATAATCTCGCATAGTTGATTCCAAAAGACAAGCGAGAATTCGGCTTTGTCCGTCCGCTCCCTAACGCTGTCCGGCAACAGGTCCCGCAGAGCCTGCCGGTGGATGAACTTACTGACATTGCCGCGAAGGCGCAGTTGCTCGGGTGTCGAGAAAGCGAATTGAACAAAGCGATGATCCCGCATCGGTGCTCGCCGCTCGATCTGTCCCATCGAGGATACCCGATCAGTCAGTTCCATGGCATGATCAGAAAACGGATAGTTTAGCGATTTCAGGAGGCCGCGATGCACCGCCGTGCAACGTAGCTGGCGCGAGTGCAGTTCCGAGCGCTGGCGGCGCTCGGCTACATGACGGCGCATTTCCGCAGTCAGCCAATACAGACTCTGGGAGTCGCTCGGGTTGTCGCCTCGTCCTCGACCCGCCGTCAAAATTTGCTTCGTCTTGCGTAGTCCTTGCTGGACGGGACGAGGTAGAGCTCCAACTATGCCGCACCTGACGAGCCAATCGACGGCCTGTCGACGGCCGCTGGCGTCGATATCTCGCCGCAGCGCTTGGTAGAGTTGCCTCCATTGACCCTGCAACAGATGCTCGACGTAGTACAGTCGAGATCCGTCCAAAAACTCGTCTCCTCCCAAGCCATTCAGGGCGACGCGGTGCTTCGGGGCCATCTGCTGGTCGAGCCCGATCACCATGGCGCCGTTTGGAAAGCCTGGAAAATCCCGGCAAACGCTGGCATGGTCCGCGTACCAGGCAGCGGGCGGCATGAAGGGCGGCGCCTCGTGAATAGTTCGGCCGAGGTGGCGCCCGACAGATCGCGCATAGTGCATTTCGTCCGCGCCCTGATCTCCTGTGAAATCCAGCGTGTAGCCGTCGGCGCCCGGCGCCGGAAGGCGGCCGTCATGGCGAAGCTTTTCGGCCATGCAGAATATCGCCGAGGAATCGAGCCCCCCACTCACTTCATAGGCGACCGGGCTCTGCGAACGCGACGCTCTCCGGACGCAATCGGCGAACAATTCCCGGTAATGCTCGAAATATTCTTCGTCCCTCCGGAAAGGCAGCGCCTCGCTGAGATCGGGAGACCAGTAACGTTCGATCTTCAGTCCGCGACCCGTCGCGCTCATCTTGTGCGCCGCGACGAGTCGAAAGATGCCGGCCCACAAAGTCTCATCGCGGGTGAACCATTGGGAGGCGAGAAATTCGGCGATCATTCCTTCGTTCGGTGTTTCCGGCGTCGAAGGGTGCTCGAGGACAGGGGTCAATTCGGACGCGAAGATCAGCTGCTTCTCATTCCAGTGATAGAAGAATGGCTTATTGCCCAGCCGGTCGCGCGCGCAAAACGCTTCGCCCCGACGCGCATCCCAGATCACGAACGCGAAATCACCCTCGATATGGGCGAGGCTGTCGGCGCCCCAGGCCTCGTAGGCCCTCAGCACCAGCTCGGCGTCGGCGCGGGTGCGCAGTCTGACGCTCTTGGCCAACAACTCGGCGCGCAATTCCTTCCAGTTCGAGAGCCAGCCGTCCATGACCAGCACCAGGCTCTCTTCCTCGTTGGTGAGCGGCTGCGTCTCCTCCAGCGATTCCGATGTCGTGCGAAACATGCACTGGCCGAGCGCGACCGGGCCGACTACTCGGTGGTTGATGCCGTCCGGCCCTCGATAGGACATGGCGCCGGTCATCTTTTCGATTTGCCCCGGCTCGACCGGCCCACCGTCGAAACGGATAATTCCTGCGATTCCGCTCATGTATCCTCGACCGCGCGCCCGGTGGACTCTGTCGCCGCCGAGACGTCGGGAACGCCGTGCCGCGACTCCTCCGCCGTCATTGCGCCCGGCCATCAAGTCGGAGGCGACTCCAGAGACCGCCGATCGCGCGGCGCGCATACAGCCACGGCAGCCAGTCGGGCTTCGCTCCCGAATACTTGGAGCGCATGTAGGCCGCTGGCGGAAAGAAGAGTTCACGCGCGAAAAGAAGACGATCGGCGGTCCCGCCGATGGCCAGGAAATTGATCCAGGTCTGGCGCATGGCGCCCGCGGCGAAATAGGCCGCCACCGGTTCGCCGGCCTTCGCAAGGGCGTTCCGCACCTCTTCGGGACAACGCCCGAGAAAGCACTGTTCAGCGCGTTGGAGCCCTTCCCGCGTCGTCGCGCACAGTCCCTTTTCCGTCGCGGTTTGAACGAGACTCCGCCACTGCGCGGAAGTGAACGACCGCGCAAGGAGGTCGATATCGTACAGCCATATCAGCCGATCACCGCCGTAGTAGGGCATGCCCTCGACGTAATAGGGGTTACACCTGTGACTGGCGCGATGCATGCACGCAAGCAGCAGAGCATCGACGGCGCCCGCGCAAATAGCGTCGGGGTGAAGCTGCGACAATTGTTCAGATCGATTCAGGAGTTCTTCGTACGAAAACAAATGTGACAACAATTCCGAGTTCTTGATTCTCCAATGCAGGTCGATCGAATGGTCGCTGCCGTCCGCATTCAGCGTGTAGCTGTCCTGGTAGCTCATGAAGTCCCCGGAGACTCCATGCCCTCGTGCAAAGCCCAACGCCTCGAGGGCGTCGGTCACTTTCGCCCGATCCCGCGGCAAGATCAGCAGATCGGCATCCCCACGCGATCGAAGAACGGGATTTGGATAAAGCGAATAGGCGAGCGCCACACCCTTGAAGATGATTGGACGCACCTCGATTTTCGCAAACGCATCGAAAACTGACCTCAGTACTGCGTGATCGCGCATCTCCCACATGCCAGCCGCGAGGGCGTCGCGGCGCAAAACCTCGCGAACGATTGCAGGCCACCCTCGCATGCGATGCAAGCGCTCATGGAGTAACGCCTCTACGCCATGGTAACGAGCGCGCTCCAGGAGCGCCGTGGCAAAGTCGGGCGCCGACTTTTCCGGCCAAGCCGCTTCTTCGCCTCGCAACACCGCGCAAATCAGGGCGTCCGGAGAATCCGAGTTCACCATGACTCTTTGTCCGTCTCTTTTGCATGCGCGGGGCGGGACGCTCTCAAAACGCCACAGCCGCGTGCTCGGACACGACCCCAGCCTCAAGTCTTACCACGCGATCCGCGAGCGTCAAACTCGCGGGCCGGTGGGTGATGAGGATCACGGTCCGCTGCGCGAGGAGGCTCTGGCTTTCGGCGATGAACGAAGCCTCGCCCTCCGGATCGAACATCGACGTCGCTTCGTCGAGGATCAGGATCGGCGGATTCTTGAGGAGCGCGCGGGCGAGCGCTACGCGCTGACGCTCGCCGCCGGACAGTCTCACGCCGCTGTCGCCGATCAGCGTGTCATAGCCGCGGGGCAGGTTCGAGATGAACTCGTGCGCCTGCGCGAGGCGCGCCGCGCGCTCGATCCGCGCGTCGTCCGCGTCGAGATCGCCGTAACCGATGTTTTCGCGGACGCTGGCGTTGAGGAGCAGAGTGTGCTGTGTGACGACTCCGATTTTCTCGCGCAGGCTATGCAGACCAACTTTCGCAATGTCGACCCCGTCGATGAGGATTTGGCCGGAGTCGGGATCGTAGAGCCGCATCAAGAGATGCATCAGGCTGCTCTTGCCCGCGCCATTGGGACCGGTCAGGGCGAGCGTTTCACCGGAGAAGACGCGTAGATTGGCGCCGTTGAGCGCCGGCGGTCGTCCGGGATAAGCGAAGCGGACATCGCGGAACACGATTTCGCCGCCTCGGATCGTCAGCGGAACGCCCGCCCGCGCGATCGGCTCCGGCCGCTCGCCCATCACTCGATGCAGCCGCTCCAGCGTGCCGCGCGCTATCCGCGTCTGGCCATAGAGGTCGGCCGCGGCGCCGATCGGACGGGTCAACATGACGGCGTAGAGGAGAAAGCCGACCAGCGCCCCGGGCGTCATCTGCCCGCCCGCGATCCGGTGCTCGGCGATCCCGAGAAGCAGGATGACGGCGGCGGCGGCGATGAATTGAATGGTTGGCTCGAGCGCCGCGTGAATACGGCTCTGCGTCACGCTGAGCCGCATGACCTCGCGAATCTGAGCGCCGTAGCGACGCGACTCCGTCGGCTCGCGGCAGAGATTCTTGATGATCGGCAGCATGCCGAGATTCTCTTCGGCGATGGCGACGGACGTCGCCTCTTCCGCCTGGATCTTGCTCGACAGCGACCGCAGGCGACGACCAATCACCTTCAGCGCAATAAAAAATGCCGGAATCTGAACGGCGACGAGCGCCGCCAGCAGCCAGTCGGTTCGCGCCATCTGCACGAACGCACCTCCCATGGCCAACCCCATCGGAGCGACGCGGATCAGCGATCCCGTGATGAAGCCGCTGAGCTGCGGAACCTCGCGCGTGATGAGGGCGAGAATGTCGCCCTTCGCTCGCTCGTGAAAGAATTGCAGCGGCAGCGCCTGCAGGTGATCATAGACGCGGATGCGAAGGTCGGCGAGAATCCGCTCGGAGACGCGGCTGAGCAGGAAGCCGTTCACGAATCTGAGGGCCGCTTGGATCGCGAAAGCGACAAGCAGGCTCGGCAATATCAGCCGCGACGCCACGACGTCGGCCGATAGCAATTCACCGGCGAACCGCCCCCCGAGCCAGGGGATTATCAGCGCCGCGGCCGTCTCCAGCAGCATGAGCACGCTCGCGAGCGCGAGCTCCATGCGGTAGGGCGCCGCATAGGAGAGAAGCGAAAGAAGGGTCACGGCGTACCGTGGGTTCCGGCTGAGTCATCAGCTCCCGCGAATTCGTTCTCGCTCCGCGGCTCATCTAAATGGGCGAAATCCAACTTCAGTTTTCCATGGAACCAAAGCCGACCTCGCTCCGACAGGCGGCGCGACAAGAAAAAGGGACCGGTGCGCATGCGTCCAAAAGTCGTCCTCCTGCCCTCCAGTCGCTGACCTCAGCAATAGGCGGCGACCCGATCGCAAACACGATCTACAAAATCCACGTACAAGTCAAATTACCGGCCGACAAGAACTGCGCTCTTTCGATTTGAATGATTCAAGGAACGGGGCGGCGGCGAAAGAGGCGCGGCCAAATCGGCGGCGGGTGGCGGTAGAAGCGTGGATGGCTTCGCTTCGCTCGCAATGACGAGTAGAGTCCAACGGGTCTCTTCGATTGTCAGGAGCCTCCCACCCCTAGGTAGCGCGGCCCGTGACGGCCGCGCCTGCGGGCGACTGAGGTTTGCGACGACCGATTTCGCCGCCGTTTATTGCGTGAGTCTCGCCGATCCGATCGCCTGATAGAAGATGGTCAGCATGGCGTTGTTGATGTCGGCCGCGGTCGCTGCGCTGAAGAAATAGCCGGTCGAGGCGCAAGACTGCATCGCCGGCGAAATCGAGTTGGTGCTTATCAGACTGTTCACGACATAGTCCTCGTCGTTCCAGATGTGCTCGGGATCGACGATGGGAACATAGGGAATCAACAGCACGGCGACCGTGTATCCCGCGCTCTTGGCGTTGGTGCAGAAGGTAGCTGACGGCGTCTGGGGTTGCGAGCCGGTCCAACTCTGGTTGGCGGGCGTATAGATTTGATTGTTGTCGACGCCGTCCGTGACCAGGATGATGAATGGCAAGGTCGACGAGGCAGAGGCCCCCGTTCCAGCCGTCTGCATGTAGGGGCTCACATCCGGCCAGAGAGTCTCGAAATGGGTGCCTCCGCTGCCCATGCCGCCGTTGGCGGTGCCTTGGTCGAGATAATAGGCCAGATTTCCGGCGACTGAATTGGCGGTGGTGAAGTCGGCGGAGAGCGGCGCGGCTTGGATCGCATTCTCGATGAACGGATAAATGCCAACGCGGTACTGGTTGCTGATCACATTGGTCGACGTCGCGGTCGTGAGCAGCGCCTGCACCGCGCTCCCAACGGAATTCAGCTTCAGCGGGAGATTGTTGGCCTGGGTGTAGTTGAATCCTCCATATCCCACGAAATGGCACGCAAACTGACATCCCCCTACGTAGCCGTTGGCCTGCTCAATCGCGTTGTCCGGATTGCTCGCCATGAGCAATCGCTGGTCCGCGGCGCTCGTGGGGATGCCCATCGACCCGGAAGTATCGACTACAACATAGAAATCCAAGTATTTCGGCAGCGACGCCGTCGCCGCCGCCGAACCGGAAATAGCGAGGTTGGAAATGCCGACCAGCGGGCCGAAATGGGTCGCCACCTGACCCGACCAGTGCACGCTCGAGGTGAACGTGAGATCGGAGTAAGTCATGGTGATGGTGGGCGTGACCGACTGGACCAACAGGGTCGATCCCATGTCGGCGGCGAATGCCTTGTCCCCCAGAGCGATTCCGGCGGCGATCGCTCCGTTCGACAGCGCCGTACCCGACATCGGCCCGGAATTGGCGGCGAAAAAGGCTTTCGCGCCGTTGACCGCCGCGATAGCCGCCGCATCGGCGGCGGTATCCATTCGCGTCTTGTCGGAGAGGCCGACCCAGTAGTCGATGCCCATGCCGACGAAAAGAATCAACACAGGGGCGGCGAATGCGAACAGGATCGTAAAATTGCCGCTCGAGTCGCGGGCGCATCGGCGGGACGCGTCGCGCAGTCGGTTCCGGCGTCGTGGAGAAGAGAAGGAGCGGAGCATGGTCGGCATGTCCCAACGGTTGGATTGTCCGATAGCCGAGGGGGCTTGGTCCGGCTCCTCTTGTTGACAACTACTTCAGGAGTGCTCGTATCGGCTGGCGTCAATCTGGAGCAAGTGCGAACGAAACGCGACGGCTTCCTTTAAGTAGTCTTAACGAACCGATTCCAATAAGTTGGAATTTTCATCACATGCGTCCAGCGGAAATTGATGCGGCCGCGAGAACCGACCCGTCGGCCGCCGTCTGGCGATCGAGAGATGCAAGGATCGGCGCGCGCGTGTAGGCTGGGGCGGCAAGACCTTGGAGGCGTCTGACATGACAAGCATAATCGGCGTCGGCCTGCGGGCCGTGGCGTTCGCCGCCTCGTTGCTGGCGGCGGTCGGCGCGCGCGCCGCGCCAGCCACGGGCGGACCCGCGCAGTCGTTCTCTCTCAAAGCTGGCCAGGAGGTAACCCTTCCGATCACAATCGAGGGCCAGCGCGTCGTTCTCGGCGTCCCGCGCCAATCCAAGCTCGGAACCGCGCAGCCCAAAGACGGCGAGATCACGGTGGGGCTGACGCCGGGCGACAAGAAGACGCTCTACTCGCAAGTGCTCGTCACCGAAAAAACCTCCGTCCCGATCGACTTCGTCGCCACCGGCCTGATCGGCGAGATCAAGATCGACGAGAGGGTCATCTGCGGCCGCCTCGACCAGCCGACCTCGATGCACATCGGCTCGGTCTCCTGGCGAGTGTCGCTCAACACCTTCGAGGTCGGCAAGGGCGGCCCCTGCCCGTGAGGAATGCCGCGCTCGCCGAGCGCGGCCGTCAAGAGCGCTTCACTTTCCGGGCGTCAACCAAGCGGAACCCACGCGGTGGGCGACCGCGTCCACAGCAGCTTCGCCTCGGCGCACGGATCTTCAGACGAAGGCCTCGGCCAGCAGATCGCTCATTTGCCGCCAGGATCGAGTGTCGGCCTTGGCGTCGTAGCGGGCGAAGTCGGGACGGCCCATGCGATCGGCGTGTTTGTTGGTGAAACTGTGCACGACCCCGCCGTAGACAGTGATCTGCCAGTCGACGCCGCCCTCGTTCAGCATCTTGCTGAAAGCCTCACGCGCTTCTGCCGGGATCGATGGATCGTCGGCGCCGAGCAATGCCAGCACTTTCGCGCGGACCTGCTTGGCGTCATCAGGCGAAGTGACATGAAGCCCGCTGTGGAACCCGACGGCCGCCTTGATGTCCGCTCCAACAAGCGCCAGCTCGAACGACATGGTTCCGCCGAAGCAGAAGCCGATCGCGGCCACGCGGCCTGCGTCGACTTCGGGTCGGGCGACCAGGGCGGCGAGCGCGTTGACTGTGCGGGCGCGAACCTTCGCGGCGTCGGTGCGCAGCGGCTGCAGCAGCGGCATGACATGGTCGATCTGAGTGACCAATTTCTGCTCGCCATGCAGGTCACAGGCCATCCCGACGTAGCCAAATTCCGACGCAATGCGCTCCGCGCGCGATTTGGCATGGTCCCCGAGACCAAACGCCTCGGGAAAAACCAGCACCGCAGGCCGGGAGCCGCTGATGGTCTCGTCATAGGCGAGATGGCCGATCATCTTCAGCCCGTCCGCTTCGTAATGCACACTTTCAGTCTTCATGGCTTGCTCCTCTTCGGCGCCTGTCTGCGGCGCCGCCGCGTGGTCTTTCAAGATTGCTGAGCAACTCGAGGTCGGGATGCCCCGTGACCGCCAGACATATGCTCGAGCCACTGTCGGGGACCGAGTTCCGAGAACGTCTCCAGCAGCGAGTTCAGGGCTTCCGCCGCTTCGGGGGCGGCGCGTTCGCATGCTTTGGTCTCATAGGCCTCGATCGCATCGGGTCCGCCGCCGTCGGCGATCGCGATCGCCAGTTCCGCCGCGTCGAGCATCGCGAAGTTGACGCCATTGCCGCCGAACGGCGTCATCAGATGCGCCGCGTCGCCCAACAGCGTCACGCCGCGCTGGCAGGTCCATTTGTGGCCGGCAGGAAGCGTGTACAGCAAACGCGGCGTTATCGTGTCGCCCCCCTCGTGGACGAGACTCAAAATCTCCGGCGCCCATCCCTCGAATTGCGCCGCGAGGCTCCGGCGCGCGGCCCGGGCATCGGTCAGATCAATCGCTCCGCTCCCGAGCCAGTCTTCCGCTGCCCGAAAGGCGACGTAGGTTCGGATGTGCGCGTTGCCGTTCCGCTGGGCGATGATCCCTTTCGAGTCGCCGAGGGCCGCCATGCCTCCGCGACCGACGAGGCGCGCAATGGCAGGATGCCGACGGTCGATGTCGTCGAGCCCGATTTCGACGAAGGCGACGCCGGTGTAGAACGGAACCGCGTCCGACACGAGGCGCCTCACCCGGGACCAGGCGCCGTCGGCGCCGACCACGAGATCGAAGTCGCCGCTGTCTCCGTTGGCGAAGTCGAGCCGGACAGTCCCGCCGGAAACCGGGCGCGCATCACAGAGGACATATCCCCATCGCACGGTTTCCGGCGGAAGCGATTCGACCAGGATCCGCCGAAGCTCCGTGCGATCGACTTCGGGGCGGTCGCCGCCGACGCCGCCTGGCTGGTCGAGCAGGACCTTCCCGGTCTTGTCGAGAACCCGCATGCCCTGATCCTCGTAGCGAGCGACAATCTTGAACGCCGCGTCGAGGCCGGCTTGCCGCATCGCGGCCTGGCCGCTGCCGACGTGAAGATCGAGCGTTCCCCCTTGCGGGCGCTCGAGAGCGTGGGCGTCCCGTTCAAAGACTGTCGCCGCGATCCCTCGCGTGTAAAGGATCCGCG
>Ga0209773_10000544_pt1 | contig 12404 bp, 10 predicted proteins | sample BogFormECP14_OM1_FD_188244 | JGI IMG/M metagenome (GOLD analysis project Ga0209773, IMG submission 188244) | Bog forest soil microbial communities from Calvert Island, British Columbia, Canada - ECP14_OM1 (SPAdes) (version 2) | ecosystem: Environmental > Aquatic > Freshwater > Wetlands > Bog ... | reverse complement strand
TTTCGACTTCTAAGCATGTGGTAGCCAGTCTACTGGCTCCCAGAGATTTCGACTACGTTGACAAGGTTGGATGTCTCCGAGATGACTGGTGGTTGTATTAATATTACAGTGTCTCATGCTGTCTCTTATACTGTCCTCTATGTAGCTACACACAATCTTTTTAAATTTGTTTAAAAACCTGTCAGGCGTCGATGTGCGGCGTCGACCAATAACTGACGCCTTTGCGTTTCCATGCCATTGGGGTAAGCGCAGTATTTTTTCGAAACAATGGAAACCGTCGATTCATTCTTATCCGATATTATTCTGCCTCGTAAGGAGGCAGAGGAAAATCTAGCCTACCATAGATGTTTATCATTCAAAGATAGATTAAAGGCTGTCAAAAATGCTCGCAAACGATTCCGCTATAGAGCTGGGTTGATGTGCAATGTATTCTACTATGGACCGTCGGGTAATATTTCTACACTGAGAACTAATCCTGGTGAGGATTGTAAGTTTGTTATCACAGAAAAGATTGTATCGCGGTTAGATGACACTGATCCACTACCAGTACACATCGTGTACTCATGCTCTGGTCCAAATACTCGTGTACTGCATGTATTCAATGATGATTGTAATATGTCCTTTTGGCTACTAGGAAATTCTCATGATATAGGTGTAAAGTTTGATACTAATGCTGCCATTGCATTCTTGCTAGAGATATGTCCAGATCACTTTAAGGAATCAAAGTGTAATTGTGAGATTTGTGTATTCTGCGGTCGCCCATTTACAAAACCAAAGATCTCTAGACTCACATCCGTGGGAGTACAGAGTCTGCAGTCCATCACGAGAGACTACATTAGATCGTTCTATTACTGCTATCAGGGACTCTTGCAGTCAGTATTACCGGACATATTGTTCAATGATCTGGTACGAAGTTGTACAGATGGTAGTAGTAGTTTGGTTTAAAACAGAAAAAAATACGAAAAAAATGAATAAAAAGTATGTAAAACAAAAGAAAAAATTATAAAAATATTAAAACCAAAAAAATGTCCACATATCTACAGTCTATTATACATTGTATCGGTACTCTTATGTTGTGTGTATTGTTATGTCCTGTCTTATTATACATATTAGCGCTAATTGTTTTGAGTAAATTGTTCAATCTATTGTGTGATGTATTATCGTTCATTAATTCATTATTATGCATTATTGTAATATTACCGTTGCTTCTGTACTTATATCTATTAAATTTTTTTGGATACGTACATATTGCTGTGTAGTGTTGTATGATACAATAACTCTATCCTTAAATTAGGTTAAGATTAGATTTTAGACTCAGAGCACATTATTTGCACATTTTATCGCTTGAAAAAATTGTATTGCAATACAATAAAGCACGCTTTACACCTAAGACGGTATTTTATTTCCAAATTCGATTTGAATTGGGCGCCTCATTCTACCATGCCTTTGCGCAATGGTCTGTTATTGGTTGAAAAAAGAATGGTGATTGCTACACAAAGACTACACGGCTGAGAGCAGAGCAAGAACAGCTGCAGCAAGGTGTGCAGCCCCATGCATGAACACTGTAGCTCAACATCTCTCTGTAACCCTAAATTCATCGATCCGTAACTCGTCTTTCTAAGATGCTTGTATATCTAGAGTAGCTTGAGCACTCTCTGAAAAAAATTAATAAAAAAATTGAAAAAATTGGGTTACAGTGTTCTAGCGCTGGGCAACAAATCTGTTGTAAGACTGGAGTTACCAAAGACTTGTAATTGCAAAAAAAGAGTATCTACTAATAGCTAACAAGAACTTGTTCATTTTGCCAAATCTATGTCACCACATTAAACCGATAAGTATAAGTTATAATGTTTAACTTTAACTTCTCATAACTCTCAATCAAAGACATTTCGTTGCATTTTGAGTGGGCACATTCGAATCCGACAGGTCTTCAGATTTCATTGTACTCGTTACAAGTTCACCGAGTATGTCTTTGGATGTGAGTTATGAGATGTTAAAAGTTAAACATAACTGTGCAAAATATGTGATATCAGTCTCATTGCTGAGTTTGATTATTACTGTTAATTGTTAGTAGTCGTGCCGTCGCAAGCAAGAACCGTGTATCTGCATCTTGCTCCTTGAAAACAACCCCGACTTCAACATCTCATAACTCCATTTCAGAGACACTTTTATCGCATTCTGAGTGGTAAGACTGAAATAACAGTTTGTTGTCGCATTCAGTTTGACCACTCAAAATGTGATAAAGTGTCAGGGAAATGTAGTTATGGGATGTTGAAGTCGGGGTTGTTTTCAAGGAGCAAGATGCAGATACACGCTTCTTGCTTGCGACGACAGAGTCATTCTATTTTTTGCAATTAGAAGTCTTGACTCGTTAACGGTATTAAGTGTAGCTATAGACTTATTGTTCCACTCTTTCTTGATCTACTCATAACTGAGTGAATCCGTTGTCATGCTACAGTGATTACATGAAAGAGTATCACTGCTGTCCTCACAAAGAAGAGCATGCAGTCTAATTTCTTTGTTTATGCGACAGATCATAACTCTCCTCCATATAAACCTTACTTCTCTGTATATCTACGACATATCTCCCTTTCAAAGAGTATCGATTACTTGGACTTTTTTCTTCATCCCTGTAACCTAGATTTTAACATCTCATAACTCCTTTTCAGAGACACTTGATAACGTTTTGAGTTGGCATAGGAACTTTACATGGTTATGAGATTAAAATCGTATCACAACCGTTCAAATCTTTTGTATCAACTAAATAACGTTATCAAGTGTCTCTGAAAGGGAGTTGTGAGATGTTAAAATCTAGATTGTATGAGCAAGTCTATAATCACGTTTAAAAAACACTGCACGGACGAACACTGTTTTTTAATTACAGTACAGATTTGATCATTTAATTTCTGAATCGCAATGTTTGGGCTGGGATAACATAATTAAAATGCATATTACTCCAAGAATCGGAAATGAGATCTCGTGAACATGTTTTTCATCAATCATGCGCTGTAAAGCGTACATGTAGAAACATAATTCCCAATCTGCTCCATATCATCAATACATGTGGTCAAGAGTATTTATGTCAAAACACTTTCGTTCATTTAGGTAGCCACTATATCACCTATGACCTGGGTGCTTACGCTCTAATATTCTATACAATATGCAAACATTTGCATATAATTGATTGTGTCCTAGATGCTTAATTTGGATGAGGTAGGTCTAGGAAACTCATCCAAGCTTTTGCAAGTTTTTCTTCGATTTTGATCTGAAGCCTCCTTAGCCTTGCGGTAGAGTGGTTGGGCAGTGGATCGAGAGGGCTGAGGTTCGAGTCCGACCCTGGGCAACAGCAATGAACTCAAGTAATTGAGTATTGCTGTTACTCAAGTTTTGCACTTTTTAACAATATTTTCATATATAAAAGTGATAACGGTGGTTCTATTAATGGTGTCATAAAGTAAGAAGAGCTCAGTTTAACGTTTTTATTTCCAGTTACATATACTAAAGGAGTCCAATGAGCGAAAACATTATTTGAACGTTTTTATATTCAGTTGCATATACTAAAGGATACCTACGAGCGCAACATGATATTGATGACAGTCTGTTACAAAGTACTATACCCCTACTATAGACAACTCAAGTGATGCTAAGATACACACTTATATTAATTGATTATGGCCTTTTGATTAAATGCCATTATAGACAGTTTTGCAGACTGTCTATAATGGCATTTAATCAAAAGGCCATAATCAATTAATAGCAGCGTGTATCTTAGCATCACTTGAGTTGTCTATAGTAGGGGTATAGTACATGATTGTACACCATTTCTAATATTTGGAATTCCCCATGACATGTCAAGGATTTTGGCAATTAATTGCAATATCAACGGAGGACATTCTGTAATTAAGCACAAATTCTCAGCCTTGTCACAAATAATTGTAGCCTTGATATAAGTCAACCATTAAATACAGAATTCCTAATGACGCAATGTAACCTAAGATAAATGGCAATAAATTACCAGAAGAATTCAAATAAAGTTCTCAGCCTTCATAAACAGCCTTGATGGAATTAATTGTCAATATTTAACCTTGACATATTCTCGCCAATTCCTAATGGCGCAATCTCAGAAGAATTCAAAGAAAGTTCTCAGCCTTCATAATCAATTGGTAATAAATTACCAGAAGATTAAAGTTCTCAGCCTTCATAAACAGCCTTGATGGAATTAATTGTCAATATTTAACCTTGACATATTCTCGCCAATTCCTAATGGCGCAATGTCAGAAGAATTCAAATAAAGTTCTCAGCCTTCATAATCAGCCTTGTCGCAATTAATTGTCAAGATTTAGCCCTGACATATTCTCGACAGTTCATAATGGCGCAATGTCAGAAGAATTCAAATAAAGTTCTCAGCCTTCATTTTAATTGAAACTTTTCCATTTCCGTTTAACCATGACCTAATTTTAAATGAAATACGCATACAGTGCCTCATGTGATTTTATTTTTGCAAATTCGTGATTAATGTGAGAAAAATATTAACAATATTGAATAAAATTTACACGGAGGAAGTAATTATTCAACATTGATATGTCACAAGTGTAAAAGCGTGTGAAAAAAAGTGATGTGGGTGATGATTATATATATTCCTCCCAGTTGCAGTTGATTGATGACCTTTTCTCACACAGAATCAGGATCCTCATTTTCAGATGACAGCATGTCCACTGAAATAGAGCAAAAAAAATACACGATCAAGGACAGTTCTGGAATGTTCTAGTTGCCGAAATTTTAGAAATTTTTAGACATGACCTCCAATTGTTACCATACTCTTTTCACTTGTGAAGCCTGGAAATTGTATAAAAGCTCAGACACATCTCAGAGAGTTTCATATCGGATTTCTGTCTCCTTACACGTTTAAGTAAGTCTTCCTCTTACAGACAGATAATAAATTTGGCGTGATTTTATAAATAATTATTCACCATGAGTGTCAATCTGTGTGCCGAGGTGTTTACGTTTGACAGGTTCAAGTGTGAAGTTGGTGTGGCAGCTAGAGATGGACAAATTGGTCTCAGTTGGGCTCGTGATCATGACAAGAAGTCACTCTGGTTGTCAGTAGATGACTTCAAAAAGTTGATCTCATTTAAGAAACAAGTACTTCAGACCTTTAAAGATGTGATGGAACAAAAGGAAAGTACGCAAAATCTTGATGTGGTTTTGGCCTACAGACGCTCCGGTGTTGTCAAAGTGATCAGTTATGTGTATTTAGGTGCCCCATATGTTGCCATTGGATATCACAAATCACTTGTTGTCGACAATGTACAGCGAGAGCTGAAACCGACAGGAATTTGCGTAATTCTGAATGCTGAAAACACAGTTCTCTTTTTCAAAGACATTGTTCCACTGATCAATGCTCACATCAAGAAGCTAGAGTGTCTGAATAGATATGTGCCGGTAGCATTTGAGGTTCTCTCACAGGTGCTATTTCAAGACACGTTGACCATATTTGAAGGCATGACATCGCTTGATGAGAGAAAAAATCTAGAATTTAGCAATGTTGTTGATGCATTCTATTCAGAGTTGAAAGTGAAATTGAATACAGATGACACCAGAGCTCAAGTGAAGGAGTGTCTCTCTAATCGGTTTCCAGACGTTGTTTTTAGCGAATCACAGATAGCAAAATATGTGGAAGATTTGGTGAATAAGGAGCAAGTGGCGTTTGCTAAAAATGCAGACAAATTGTACAATGCGTACCTGATCTCATTCTTGCTAGAAGAAGAATCAGCTAGAGATATGGACATTAGTGTGCCAATACTAGAAGAGGTGTGTGTTGTGGGAAAAGATGAGGGCGATCACCCTGATTACCCCAATACGTAAGTGAATTATTAAATCGTCGATATTAAGTGGCAAGCTGACAGACAGTGCTCGTTTTAGTGGTGATGGATGAAAAATGAGTAATATAAGACAAGACCATACATATGTGTATGTTGCTTTGTTACAGGAGGATGCACAAATACCGAACAGAGCAACTGATAGATCAGCTGGATTTGATTTGTACAGTGCCAGTGATTACAGTGTTGAAGTGAAATCTATTCAGAGTGTTGATACAGGTATACAATTAGTGCTGCCAAGAGACAAGTTTGGATACATTACAGGGCGTAGTTCATACTCTATACAAAAAATATTTGTTATTCCGGGAGTAATTGATTCGGATTATTTTTTGACACTTAAAATTTTAGTGCTAAATGGGTCTGATAAACCATTAGAGATTAAAAAGGGAGACAGAGTTGCACAGCTGCTCATACTGCCCACATTTCAAAATAACTTGCGACTCTTGCCACCACAGACTGTATATCCGGTTCGTAATCAAGGTGCACATGATCACACTGGATTTGGATCAACTGGAAAATAAAATGAGCAACTGTTGCTCTAAAATGGTGAAACAGAAATATTGTGACTTTTGTGGCGTCAAGGGTAATGTGACTACCTACAAAGTTGTTCCAGATTTGTGGGGCCACTATACATTCTGTAATGATAAGAAGTGTGCCGAATATTACGACAACTACGTGTATGACAGAGATATGTCTCAAGGCATTCCATTTTCTGTAAAAAAGTCGCAAAATAGAAGTCTGCACACACATTGCTGTAAGATTGGGTGATAGTGTAATAATAATGATTCCACACACATCATCATATTTTATGCATGGTGTAATTTCCCAGAAGGCGCCTTTGTTTCAACCGTTATTGTGACCTCATGACAGATACATCCTAATATGAGTGAAAATAAAAGTAGCATCTGCGGGTTCTGCGGAAACAGAGTTAATTTGTACACCTACAAAACAGTTTCCAAGTACTGGCCAACCAACGTATTTTGTGATATTGTACATACGTATCGTAAGTGTGTGTGGTATTATGACAATTTTTTTCATCACAAGAGCCTATTTAACGGTGTTCCATACATTCACAGAGATAATACAGTGTACAAATTTGAATTGATACCGTTAACATGCTCAAGTTGCTCAGCGACTAATCATAAGGTAGCACAAGTATTTGATGTACCCTCTTACTACAAGAACAATACTTTTTGTCAAAATAGTGAGTGTTATAAACAGTACGATATGTATGTGAATCCTCAGTATAAGATCAAAATACCACATGCACTTAGACCAACCACAATATCTACCATAGCAGAGGCAAGTATTGAGAACCACATAAGACACCATACGTAATGTACAGTTTCTGCAACCGTGACTTCAACATCGCATAACTCCCTTTCAGAGACACTTGGATATATTTTAAATTGACACTTTTAAATCTGACCGGCTGCTCGATTTAAAGTACCCATTTAATTAAAATACAGCCAAGCTCTCTGAAAGCGAGTTATGAGATGTTGAAGTCAGTGTTGCAGAAAACTGAGAAATGTCGGAAACTGCATTAGAAATGCAACAGTGAATAGTAATAATAACGATGAGATTTGAAATAAATAAGGTTTTCTGCAACTCTGACTTCGACATCGCATAACTCCCTTCCAGAGACACTTGGATACATTTTAAATTTACACACTTTAAAGCGAGCAGCCAGGCAGATTTAAAAAGTGTCAATTTAAAATATGTCCAGGTGTCTCCAAAAGGGAGTTATGATATGATGAAGTCACGGATGCAGAAATTGAGAAAATATGTCTCTAATACACGCAATGGAATACGAGTAAATACATAATAATGACCAGATGATAATAATAACCCAGGTTTTGCAACCACGGTCTCAACATCTCTGCCGTCGCAAGCAAAGTGCGTGTAACTGTTTCTTCCTCCTTGGAAACAACCCTGACTTCAGCATCTCATAACTCCTTCTCAGGGACACTTGTTCACATTTTGAGTATTGAGATTCGACGCACTACTCACAATGCGATGAAGTGTCCGCTGAGAAGGAGTTATGAGATGCTGAAGTTAGGGTTGTTTCCAAGGAGCAGGAAACAGTTACACGCTCTTTGCTTGGGGACGGTAGATATTATAACTCACTTTTAGAGAATTCTATTCGCATTTTAATTTTTTTAAATCAGCCAGCCAGACTGTTTTGTCAATTTAAAATGTGAACAAGTTTCTCTGAAAGTGAGATATAGTTATGAGAAGTATTGTACATACCAATTTCAATTCCCTCATCATCTGTGTCACTCTCATCTTCGTCAGAATCCAAGATTCCACCAGGTATTCCATAAGCAGCCAGTGAGATTCCCAAACACCTCTCATGCAGACTTCGGATGAGTTCACGATAGCCTGTGATCTCCAAAACCTGACGACAAGCGCTCAGCATGTGTTTTCCAGACTCTACCATGTCATCGCGTAACATTGCCCCTAACGTGGCAGTAGCTGTTAAAAAATTAAAAAAATAGTCAAATGTAAATATATAAATAATCCTAGTTAAGGGGGTAGTGGATAATACCTGTAGCATAGTAGAAAAGAGCCAGTTTAGGGAAATATAAATTTTTCTACTTACATCCTTTGAGGCTAGGCAATTTTAATACTGAAGTGTTTTGGAAGCAAGGGAAAAGTATAGCTGCTAGGATGTCAATTTAATTGGAATCAAATACTCGTAAAAGAGCGATATATCTTTGGCATGGAAGAATGTACAGACAGCTAGAATACTCACACATTTGGAAGGTGTCCATAAACCATCTGACAACCACGGCAGTGTTTGGCTGGAGAGGCCATACGGTGTTGTAAGTGACCCGACTGACAGAATCACGGATTCTGAAGTGCCGTGCCTGCATCTCAACGACACAGTCTGCTCTCAAGGATCCTGCGAGTATACTGAATCCAGTCCTGGCGCCAGTACCCTGTTTGATGAAGATTGTTAGTGCCTGTGTGAGAATTCCGTAGGCTGCCTGGAGCAAGAGAGCAAATGGTGTTCTTGCTCTTGGGATTGACAGATCAAAGATGCGGTTTTGATCACCATCCCGACCATCCTGACCACTTCCTCCTACTCCAGCACTGCACCCAACATCAGCCGTATCAGCCACACTGACTGCACTTGCTGCATCGATGATTGGCATGTTGCACCACTTTTTTAGCGGTCTCTTTCACAAATTATAATTAAATTTGAGATTTGCTATACACGCACTCAGTATAAAATGGATTAGCAGACTGTATTCAGCAACACTATTTAGCAATGCCATGCGAGTGCAGGATTAAAATCTTGAAATTATCACTCTCAAAGTTGCACTCTATTAGAGTGAAAGGTCAGTACCTCAGAGGAGCACTGGTTTCTAATTTAATTCGCAAAATTCAGAGCACGACTTGCAGACAACAAATAATCAATGGCAAGTATGATCGCAATAGCATTTGCTGCAGGCACAGAAAAAAGATGAGAAAAGAAAAACGAGAGTGCCATCAAATTATGAGCTCCGTAAAGAGCAGTTAAATTGTGCTAATTATTATGTGAATGCAAAATGTTTAATTACTCTCTGTCTCTGGCTTTTTATATGCATAGCTAATGAGCGACGACCAGCAGCAGCAGCAGCCAAATACCCAGTTTTGTCATCAGCCATTTAACCTGAAGAGGTTAGATTTCACCCATCTCCAACATGGCAGCAGCAATGTTTGATACCAGAAAGGTGATTGATGTGTATCTCAAACCGTATAATCTATGTCTCAGTGATTTTGTGGTGAAAAAAGTTGAAGTGATTCAAGAAGTTCTTCACATTGTGAAGCGTATCATTTCGAACAAGTGCTCCACAAGACTAACTGAAAAGAGTGTAGAATTTGGTATTCGATTGAGAGAGTTTTTGACACTCTTTGATATATACACAAGGAAGGTGGAGTATCATCTCAATGAGACAGAACTCTATGATAGATTAAGTGACTTTTTAAATCGGTACAATCTGCATCTGAGTGACTTTGCTCTGGACAATCTGGATGCATTGGAGAGTGTTTTGAACAGTTTGGAGAATCTTCTCACGAGACTGGATGCCTTTGAGAGGAGGAGGCAGGAGTGTGAAGTTGAGGAGCATGTTGAAAGAGTGATTCAGTTGATGTCAACATTCTATCATGAAAAGTTGAGCCCAATCACCATTAAGTGCAAGTACTCGGATATATCTGATGATGGTGATGATGATGATGATAGTACGAGTTGTGGTGAACTCATCAGTGAACAATCCAGTGACTCAGAGGAAGAACAGGATGAAGTCAACCGCCATTGTGCTACGGGTAGTGTTTGTGCTCCAGATGGCCACAGTTCACCAACTCATCAGGAAATTATGAGCAATATTGATCAAGTGACACAGGAGATTATTGCGCTCAATCAAGAGTCCAGTGTAGTGAGTGTGAATCTACCTACCCAAGCTACTACTCTGTAAGATGGCTTACAGCAGTACCAGCAGCTCTAGTAGCAGTGACAATGAGTTGGAGAGGCAGAGTGAAATGGATGACGTTGAGCAGGAGGAGGAGGAGGAGGGGGAGGAGGAGGAGGAGCTACCCACTGAAGGAACGTACACTGTCATTGACAGGAGGATGGAATCATATCCGCGGTACAAGACTAAAGTGCTCCAGATAACAGTGTTCATTAGGTTCATCGATGATGTTGAAGTGACCTTTGATCATAGAATCCGCCAACTGTATCACATATTCAAGCGCATGATCGGAGAGCTCACTTCCGAGCACACAAGTCCTAATACCAAATTCGGGTTCTACCTGACAACATCAAGCATGATTGCTCCAGACACCTACCCGATATGGCTATCTGGTAGATTAGCATCTCAACTCTCACCTCACCAGATAATAAAGACCCTTGCACACATATTCCAGAGCAACAAGGAATTCATCATGAACGACGGGGTTGAGGTGACAATTCATGCTCTGGTGATAGGTATTCCTGAGGGATCTGGGCGCGATGTGACCCAAGGTAAGTATGTAAATCCGACTGACTTTTTTCATCTTAAAAAGAGCATCATAAAAAATCAGAGCTCTGTAGACTCACTCTGCCTACTTAGAAGTATCGTCATTGGACTAAACTATGACAATCTAGTTGAGCGAAAAAAGATCTTGAAAAATAAATCATACCAACAATTGAAGGTCATTGAGTTGGCTGAGAGAGCACATATCGATATCTCAACAGTGTCACATGCCATGTCACTCATGCATCTGACTCATATCCAAAGCTTCATTCCAGAGAGAAGATTCATTGTCATCAATGGTGGTGAAATTGTGCATGACAGTGACAATAGAGGCGTCTGTATATTGGCACTGTTTCTATCGAATAACCACTTTTATTACATATCCTCTTTGAAGGCTTTTTTTGGCAGATCATACTTCTGCTCAAACTGTCTAAAGGCCTACAGTAAAAAGAACACCCATGCGTGTAATACTAAATTGATATGCCATCTCTGCCTGAAGTCTCCAAGGTGTGAGCAAGTTGAAAAGGCTAATAGAGCGTACTGTATCAACTGCAACAGATACTTTTCTGGTAAAGTCTGCTTTGCCAATCATCTGAAGACTGTCTGTAAAAAATTCTATCGCTGTGCCGAGTGTCTAACTCTTGTCAAGCAATCTCAACGAAAGGTACACGTATGCTATGCAAAGTATTGCAACTCCTGCTCTAAGACCCATAAGCCAACCAACTTTTGTTACATGAGTAAGTACAAACCGGAACCAGACTGTAAGATTGTCAAGTCCAAGGGCAATGTGCCAAAACAGACTCTCATTGACCGGTTTGTATTCTTTGATTTTGAAACCGTGGTCGATAAGGTCACAAGTGAGCACATTCCAGTTCTTGTGTGCAGTTACACAGTCTGCGCTAAGTGTGTGGATGTCGAATATCCAAGTGCTGATACATTCTGTGAGGGCTGCGGTCCTAGGGAGAGGACTTTTTTCACCGAAACCCCGGCTAGAGACTTTTTGGCATACGTATTCACTCTAATGAGAAGGTCAAATAGGCTCACATGCTGCGCTCACAATGCGAAGAATTATGATAATTTGCTGTGCCTCAAGTCTTTAATAGAAGACCAAATCACCCCGCAGATTATAATGAAGGGCAATCAGGTCTTTTACATGAGAGTTAAGTCTGTTCGATTCATTGACTTTATAAACTTCATGCAACTACCTCTATCAGAGTTTGCCAAGACATTTGATCTGGATGCGTCACTCTATGCCAAGCAGTACTTTCCATATCGCTTTCTCTCAGAGATGTATCCTAATCTAGAGTACAGAGGAAAGATGCCAGATATAGAGTACTATGATGTTGATAGGCGCAGTAAGATGGATCAGATTGACTTTCAAAGATGGTATGCAGAGCAAAGAGTGGTAGACCACTTTGATCTCAAAGATACACTCTGCAGCTACTGCGTTCAGGATGTGAGAATACTGGCTAAAGCTGCACTTAAATTTGATAGCATGTACAAGTCATTTGCCCACTTTTCAGCGCTG
>Ga0209773_10000540_pt1 | contig 12447 bp, 12 predicted proteins | sample BogFormECP14_OM1_FD_188244 | JGI IMG/M metagenome (GOLD analysis project Ga0209773, IMG submission 188244) | Bog forest soil microbial communities from Calvert Island, British Columbia, Canada - ECP14_OM1 (SPAdes) (version 2) | ecosystem: Environmental > Aquatic > Freshwater > Wetlands > Bog ... | reverse complement strand
GCTGGGCCTGTAGGTCGTTTGGCGCCACGTTCCAGTTGCGAGACGTAGCCGACCGTCAAATTCAGATAGCGCGCGAAAACCGCATGGCTCAGGTGAGCTTGCTCAACGCCTTGATCTCCGCGCCGGTCAGCGGTTCAGCCGTGGCGGGGCTTTCCTTACCGGCCAGGTGACGCATGGTGATCTTTTCATAGGCCGCGTCGTTCATGACGCCGCTGGCGTGCATGTCCTTTGCCATCGCGAGGAGTTCCGTCGTCAGGCGGCTCTTTATCTTTGGTTCATTTGCCATCCTTCACCTCCAGTAGCAGGCCGTCAGCCCGAGCTTTTGCAATCTGGGCATCGTTAGCTTCAAACCACGCGGCAGCAGAGTCTTGGAGGGTCGCCAGTTGCTTATCGTCTATGTTGTCCATCTCGTTTTTCGCAAAGCCGAACATCAAAACCGCGAGGCTTCCGGATCGGTAGGCAATCAACGTCCGGTAGCCGCCGGAACGCCCCTGCCCCGCCCGAGCCACCCTTTGCTCGATGATGCGCCGCCAAGATCGGCATCGACCTGCCCCTTCCCGGCGCGATCGACTGCGTCTGTTAAGGTCGGGTCGGCGATCCGTTCCCGCCGCGCGAATTTGGCAAACAGCTTGGTTTTAAAAATACGCGCAACGTCCCCAACACTGTGTACTATGGTGCATATAATTATAGCGTTCAAGGGGAAATCCGCGCCGAACAAAGGGCAGCGACGGAAAATCCATCGAACGATGTAGAAGGTTGCGCAGTGGTGCACGTTTGCACAAGTGCAACATTTGGGTCAGCCCGGGCGGTCGTGCGCAGCGCCGGCGATGATTATCCGCGGACGTCGGCCTTGGATGCACGAGCCAAGCCCGTGCATGACGAAACCGAAAGGACAGCGCATATTTGTGGGCCTGCCTCAGGAGCGTTCGCGGCGCACGTCCCTTATTTTGGCGTGTCCTGCTTGATTGGGGTAAGATGGCGAAGACAACCATATTGGTCGTGGCGCCCTGTGAGGTATTGAAACCGAAATGATGTCCGATCGCTCCGACCACGCGCCTTCGCCGTGGCGGTTCTCTGTCGCGCCGATGATGGATTGGACCGACCGACATTGCCGCGTGTTCCATAGGCTCCTCACCCGCCGCGCGCGATTGTATACGGAAATGGTCACCGCGGACGCTGTCGTCTTTGGTCCGCGCGAGCGGCTGATCGGCTTCGATGCTTTCGAGCGTCCGCTCGCGCTGCAACTCGGCGGCTCGGACCCCGCGCGTCTGGCGCAGGCGGCCGGGATCGGCGCCGATTTCGGCTATGACGAAATCGATCTCAATTGCGGCTGTCCCTCGGATCGCGTCCAGAACGGAAGATTCGGGGCCTGCCTGATGCGCGAGCCAGCGCTCGTCGCCGAATGCGTGGCGGCGATGGCGGACGCGGTGAAAATTCCCGTGACGGTCAAGTGCCGAATCGGCGTCGACGAGCAGGAGCCGCGCGAGGCGCTGTTCGCCCTGGTGGAGGGCGTCCGGCAGGCGGGCGCTGCGGCGGTCGTGGTGCACGCCCGCAAAGCCTGGCTCGACGGGTTGAGCCCCAAGGATAACAGGACGATCCCGCCGCTCGACTACCCGCTGGTGTACGCGCTGAAGGCGGCGCATCCGAATCTGGCGATCGCGATCAACGGCGGCTTCGACGACCTCGCGGCGGCGCGCGCGCAACTCGCGTTCGTCGACGGCGTCATGGTCGGGAGGGCGGCCTATCAGAACCCGGAACTGCTGCTCGGCGTCGATCCGCAAATTTTCGCCGCGCCGCCGCCGTTTTCCGACGCGTTCGAGGCGTTGGACGCCTATGCGCCCTATGTCGAGCGGGAACTCGTGGGTGGGACGCGCCTGCACGAAATGACGCGCCATCTGCTCGGGTTGTTCGCGGGGCGGCCGGGTGCGCGGCTCTATCGCCGGAAACTGGCGACGCTGGCGACGCGGCCGGGCGCCGGGCTCGCCACGCTGCGCGAGGCCGTGGGCGCGGTCGCGCGGGAGGCGCTCGCAGAAGCGGTGTGAGAGGTCGCGTCCCTTCCGCGAAGCGAGGCGTCACGCCGGCGCGTTCGGCGGCTGCTTCCGCCCTCCGAGACGCGCGGTTATCGCGCGCCGAAAGCGGAACCCGGCTGAGCCCATCGCCGTTTCCGGTAGCGCCATGCCTTCGCGTGGAGCCCGATCCACGAAGGCATTGCGAAAATGGCGACTGAAACACGCGCGAATTACCGCCTCGGAACCCTCTATTCCCTTGCGACCGCGTTGCTGTTGGCGATGCAGGCGCCGTTCTCCGCGCTCGCGGCGAAAAGTCTCAGTTCTCCGCTTTTCGTATGTTTCACGCAGGTCGCCTTGCTCGCCTCCGTTCCCCTGCTTATCCGGCGCGAGGAAAGCCGCCGCGACTTCGCTGCTGTGCTGTTCGACGCTGGGAATATCGGTAAGCTGGCCGCCCTGTTCCTGATCGGCGTAGCCGGGTTGTTGCTGTATAATATGGGCTTGAGCGGCGCCAACCCGATCATAACGGCCGCCATCATGAATTTATCGCCTTTCTGGGCCGCGCTGGTTGCTTTTCTGGTATCCCGGAAATCGATCCCCACGTCGCCGCTGATCTTTTCCGGATGCCTTATCGTCGCGTTCATCGGCGCAATGACCATAGCGTGGAGTCAGCTCGATAATACGCATTATCCAATCTCGGTAGATTCGCTCGGCGATATTTTGCGCAGCAAGTGGATTTACGCGATACCCATGCCGATATTCTTTGCCCTGAGCGGGACTCTCGTATTCAAATGGTTCCGCGAATTTGACGAATCCGCGGTTATCGCCGCGAATTTCCTGATATCCGCGCTGGCGCTCATACCTACGACCGTCATCATCGCAAACCTTGGCAATGCATCCAACATGAAGGATAGGCCGGAAACGGCCATTTTATTGCTGCTCGTCGGTACGCTGGCCTCGGCGGCGGCGGGCCGCGTTTTTTATCAGGTGGCGCTGACCACGACCCGCAATGACAACGGCTTCGTCACCATGTTCTTTCTCATGGTCCCAGGCATCGCCGCGCTCATATGTATCCCGCTTTCCTGGTGGATTCCGGAATTGCGCGTCGTATCGAGCCTGATGTTTTTCCTGGGTTTGGCGCTCGTCATGGTCCCCCTGGCGGTATTTTCGCTGAAATCGTCGAGCGGCGGCGTCGCGGAGTTGATCGATTCCCCACCGGAGCGCGGAGACCGCGCCGTGGGGTCCGGCGCCGTTCTTCCGTAAGAGGGTGGGCCTCGTTCCCCTCGGGGGCGGAATGAATGTATGCGTATACGCTTGATTCCCTGGTCGCGCAGCGATCCGGTCGCTTGTGACACGGCCGACACTCGAGCCTACGAATGAAAGCCTCCCGAAAATGACTTCGACCGGACGCGCGGATTATCGTAATGGCGCCGTATACGCGCTGGTGACCGCCACCCTCCTGGCCCTCCAGGAGCCGTTCTCCGCGCTCGCGGCCAGAAGTCTCAGTTCCTCGTATTTCATAGGCTTCACACAAATCGCCCTGCTGTCGTCTGTCCCCCTGCTGATCACGCGGCGCGACAGTCGAGGCGACTTTTTCGCTCTGCTCGGCGACATCGGCAATATCGCCAAGCTGGCCATTCTGTTCATGATCGGAATCGCCGGTCTGCTATTATACAATATTGGTTTGAGCAGCGCTCATCCGATAATAACCGCCGCCGTGTTGAATTTGTCCCCGTTTTGGGCGGCGTTGGTCGCGCTGATAATTTCCCGGAAATCCTTCCCCGCCTCGCCGCCTGTATTCTTCGGATGTTTCACAGTGGCGTTTATCGGGGCCATGGCGATAGCGTGGAGTCAGATAAATACTTCGAACAGCGTATTGGTGCGAGGCGTGCTCGAAAGCATAACCCATAGCCATTGGATTTATGCGTTACCGATGCCGGTATTCTTCGCGCTGAGCGGCACGCTCGTATACAAATGGTTCTCGCAGTTCGACGAAGGCGCCGCTATCGCCGCAAATTTTGCAGTATCCGCATTCGTTCTCATACCTGCGACCATGGTCATAGCAACCCGGAACCACACGTCTGTCGTGAATGAAGGCTCCGTACTGGCAATTTTGCTTCTGATCGTGGGAACCTTGGCTTCTTCGGCGGCGGGGCGGGTCTTCTATCAAATTGCGCTGACGGAGACACACAATGACAACGGCTTCGTCACGATGTTCTTCCTATTGGTGCCGGTAATGTCTACTCTGATATCGATCCCGCTTTCCCTATGGATCCCAGATTTGCACGTAATCGTGAGCCCCTTGTTCTTCGTCGGCATGGCGCTCGTCACTCTTCCACTGGCGGTGTTTTCGCTGAAATCGTCGCGCACGCTCGCGCACCCCGAGGATTTGCCCGCCGATGCGCCGTGAGGATCGATCCGGGCGTCGGATGCTCGGGTCTACTTCCCCTTCAGCACCAGACGGCCGCGCTCGACCGAGTAGCCCTGCAGCCGATCGAGAAAGCTCATGCCGAGCAGACTTTCGCTCAGGGCGCCGGGCCTCGCCACGAGCGCGCGCACGTCGCGCAGCACGATCGGACCGACGGAGATCTTGTCCAGCCGCGTCTGCGCCGCCATCGCCGCGCCGTTGGCGGTGACGACGCTGACATCGAAATCGAGCCCGGCGGAGTCGACGCCCACTTTCGCCGCGTCCTGCGCACGCAGCACTACGGTCGAGGCGCCGGTGTCGAACAGGAAGGCCACGGGCAAATCGTTGACCTTCGCGGGTATGACGAACTCTCCCCCGAGCCGCCGGTTGACGATGACCTCGCCACCGCGGCCGACTTGCGGCTCGCCCGGAATGAATTCCGCCATGACGCGGTCGGCGATGTCCGAGAGCTCGAAGCGATAGGAATAGACGCCGGTCAGGGCGATGATCAGCGCCGACCAAATCGCGGCGCCGGCGATCGCGCGCGCGACGCCGGCAGCGCCGGCTCGCCGGACGCCCGTCAGCACGAGCCAGAGAATCAACGCCGCAGCGAAGGCCGCGCGCGCGAAACTGGCGTGGTCGAGACCGAAGAGGGGCACGCCCGCGGGGACGATGAAGAGCGCCGCCAGCGCGGCGGCCAGCATCGCCAGCGGGAGGATCAGCGCCACGGCTGACGCTCGCGCCGGCCGACGCGACCCGCACGCGCCGTCCGCGAGCGCCCCGCCTCCATCCGCTCGGACAGGCCCGACATCACCGCGCGGCGTTCGCCCTCGCTCATTTCGGGCCAGCGCGAAATTTCCGCGATCGTACGGCCGCAGCCAATGCAGAGGCCGCTGAGGGGGTCGACGACGCAAACCTTGATGCATGGCGTCGCGGGGGCGGTGGCATGGAAATTCATGGGCTTGATTTAGGCGCCCCGCCCGCCGATGAGAAGGGCGCACAGGCTCGCGACTTCGCTGAGTTGCGCAGCCGCGCCTGCGACGTCGCCGGTCTGGCCGCCGATCTGGCGCCGCGCCAGCGCACAAAACCCGCGCGCGGATCCCGCCGCGAGGGCGCATGCAAACAAGGCGCGGACGACCCCCAGCGACCACAGTCCGGTCGCGAAAGCGACCGCGACGGCGCTGAGCGTGGCCGCGACCAGATGGGCGCTGTCGAGCCGACCGGCGCTCGCGCCCGCCCCGTCGACCCGGGCCGGCGGGAGCCAGGCCAACGGCGTCAGCGCACCCGACCGCGCCGCCGCGTTCGCCAGCACGAGGCCGGCGAACGCGAAGCCCGTGCCCTCACGCTGCAGCGCCGCCAACGCCCCCACGCGCAGCATCAACGATAAGACGAGCGCGATGGCCCCGAACACGCCGATGCGGCTGTCGCGCATGATCGCGAGCTTGGCCTCGCGGGTCGACCCGCCGCCGAAGCCGTCCGCGACGTCCGCGAGGCCGTCCTCGTGCAACGCGCCCGTCGTAAGGACGAGCGCGGCGATCGCGAAGGTGGAGGCCAAGAACGGCGGGAACGAAAGCTCATCGGCGATGACGAGCGCGACCCCGCCGATCGCCCCGACGATCGCCCCGGCGAGCGGCGCCGACCAGGCGATGCGCGCCCAATCGGGCGGCCCCGTCTCGCGGGTGGGCAACGGCAGCCGGGTAAAAAACCTCAAGCTCGACAGAACGTCGTGCGCGGCGCGGCCCGCCAGCGCCGTCGCTCGCGCTCGTCCGTTCATTTCGCGTCCCCCCGGCCGCTCGCGCCCATTTCGATCCCGAATCCCTTTGCCAGATCACAGCGCCCAGATGAAAACCGCCGATGCGACGAGGCCGATCCCAGTCTGGCCATATTCGAGCAGACCCCACTGCCGGACCAGCTCGCGCGCCGCGCCGACGTCTCTGGGCGAGAGATTCAGGATCTGATTGTTCATCGGGGCCATCACGAAAAACGTATAGGGCCAGCTCGAAATCACTATCACCGCGCCGATCGCCCAGCGCACGTCCGCGCTTTCGAACCAGGAGGCCAGGCCAAATATCGCGGAAATCAGCGCGAGACCCGCCATCAGGGCGACCCCCCGTTGGTCGCTCGGACCCCATTCGTTCAACAGCGACTGATCCTCCAGGGCGAGACGCGCAGGCTGTTCGACGACGTTTACGTAGACCGCCGCTCCCGACAGGGCCGAGGCGAAGGCGAGGGCTAGCGATCCGGACGTCATGAGTTCCTCTCGGGGGCGAATCCGTCGCGCGCATTCGCCGTCGGGGCGCCCCCCGAGTCAAGCGCGGCGCCGTTCGCCGTGCCCTGGCAGTCGTCGCCCGAGGCGGGCACGCGAGTCGCGCTCAGGGCCTCGAGGAAGCTCGCGGCGCACAGCATAGGGCACACAGCTTAGAAAGCATAAGAGGTAAATTCTCGACAAGAACAAAAAAAGAACTTGCCTACCAGAACGAACCGTGTACATTGCCAGCCCAAGGGGGCCGACCGGGCAATATTTGCCTTGACGACGCCGACCGTGAGAGAAGGAGACAGTGCCGTGAGCCCAGCCAATCTTCGCGTCGTGGAAGGAACTTTCGTGGACAAGACCAAGGCCCTCGACGCCGCGCTTTCGCAAATCGAACGCGCCTTCGGCAAAGGCTCGATCATGCGCCTCGGCAAGAACCAGAAAGCGGTCGAGATCGAGACGATCCCGACCGGCTCGCTCGGGCTCGACATCGCGCTGGGGGTCGGCGGCCTGCCGCGCGGACGCGTGATCGAGATATACGGGCCGGAGTCCTCGGGCAAGACGACGCTGACGCTGCACGTGATCGCGGAGGCGCAGAAGAAAGGCGGCGTTTGCGCCTTCGTGGACGCCGAGCATGCGCTCGATCCGATCTATGCCCGCAAACTGGGCGTCAATCTCGAAGACCTGCTGATCTCGCAGCCCGACACCGGCGAGCAGGCGCTCGAAATCACCGATACGCTCGTACGCTCCGGCGCGATCGATGTCCTGGTCATCGACTCGGTCGCCGCCCTGACGCCGCGCGCGGAAATCGAGGGCGAGATGGGCGATGCCCTGCCCGGGTTGCAGGCGCGCTTGATGAGTCAGGCGCTGCGCAAGCTCACCGCCTCGATCTCGCGTTCGAATACGATGGTGATCTTCATCAATCAGATTCGGATGAAGATCGGCGTCATGTATGGCTCGCCCGAGACCACCACGGGCGGCAACGCGCTCAAGTTCTACGCCTCGGTGCGCCTCGACATCCGTCGCACGGGCGCGATCAAGGACCGCGAGGCGGTCGTGGGCAACCAGACCCGCGTCAAGGTCGTCAAGAACAAGGTCGCGCCGCCGTTCAAACAGGTCGAATTCGACATCATGTACGGCGAAGGCATTTCCAAGGTCGGCGAGTTGATCGACCTCGGGGTCAAGGCGGGCGTCGTGGAGAAGGCGGGCGCCTGGTTCTCCTTCGACAGCACGCGCCTGGGTCAGGGGCGCGAAAACGCCAAGACGTTCCTGAAGGCCAGTCCGGAGATCGCCAAACGCATCGAAGCGGCGATTCGCGACAATTCCGGGCTGATCGCCGAACGAATCCTCGACAACGTCGATCCTTCCGAAGCGGACGCCGCCGAGGCCTGAACGGCCGTTGGGGCGCGCGCCCCGAGCGCGCCCCTCCGCCAGGAAGACCCTCCTGCGGCATCGCGCGGCCGCGCTGGCGCCCGTTGGCGAAGCCACGACATGCCAAGGCCGAGAGTCTGAATGAAGTTCGGGAAATCTCGGGCGGCGCCTGGTCTGTCGCGTCCGTTTGCCAATGAGGAATCAACCTCGACGGCGAGGACGTTCGCGCTTCTCGTCGATGCGAGACGACACGTCTCGGGGCCGCGGGAACGGCCTTGCCGCACGGTTTGCCTTTCTCTGGTCATGCTCTAGAACGCTTCTGAAATTTTGATTTCGAGGCTTGGCGTTCATGAGCGGCGTAAACGAAATACGATCGCACTTCCTGCAATATTTCGCGAAAAACGGCCACGAAATCGTGCCGTCGAGTTCGCTCGTGCCGCGCAACGATCCAACCTTGATGTTCACCAATGCCGGGATGGTGCAATTCAAGAACGTCTTCACCGGCGTCGAGCGGCGCCCCTATAGCCGCGCCACGACCGCGCAGAAATGTGTGAGGGCGGGCGGCAAGCACAACGATCTCGACAACGTCGGCTACACCGCGCGCCATCACACCTTCTTCGAAATGCTCGGCAATTTCTCGTTCGGCGATTATTTCAAGCCGCTCGCGATCGAACTCGCCTGGAACCTGATCACCCGGGAATTCGGCCTCCCCAAGGACCGGTTGACGGTGACGGTCTATTATGACGACGACGCCGCGTTCGACCTCTGGAAGCGCGTCTCGGGCCTTCCGGAATCGCGCATTCTGCGCATCGCGACGTCAGACAATTTCTGGGCGATGGGCGATACCGGCCCGTGCGGCCCCTGTTCCGAGATCTTCTTCGATCATGGCGAGGAGATCCCCGGCGGCCCGCCGGGCTCGGCGGATGCCGACGGCGATCGGTTCATCGAGATCTGGAACCTCGTCTTCATGCAGTTCGAGGCGCTGCCGGGCGGCGAGCGGTTGAGCCTGCCGCGCCCTTCGATCGACACCGGCATGGGTCTCGAGCGCGTAGCGGCGGTGCTGCAGGGCAAACACGACAATTACGATATCGACCTCTTCCGCGCGCTGATCCGAGCGAGCGCCGAGGCGACGGGCGTCGATTCCGACGGACCGCAGAAGGTCTCGCATCGGGTGATCGCCGACCACTTGCGCGCGTCTTCGTTCCTCGTCGCGGACGGCGTTCTGCCCTCGAACGAGGGGCGCGGCTATGTCCTGCGCCGCATCATGCGGCGCGCGATGCGCCACGCACAAATCCTGGGCGCCCGCGATCCCCTGCTGTGGCGGCTCGTGCCCGCGCTCGCGCGCGAGATGGGCCAGGCCTATCCCGAACTGATCCGCGCCGAGGCGCTGATCGCAGAAACCCTGCAACTCGAGGAGACGCGCTTCCGCGCGACGCTGGCGCGCGGTCTCGCGATCCTCGAGGACGAGACGCGCGACTTGCCCGAGGGCGGCAAGCTCGCGGGCGAAGTCGCTTTCAAGCTCTACGACACCTACGGATTTCCGCTCGACCTCACGCAGGACGCGCTGCGCGCGCGCGGGCTCGGCGTCGATGCCGAAGGCTTCGCCCAGGCGATGGAACGCCAGCGCGCCGAGGCGCGCAGGGCCTGGGCGGGCTCTGGCGAGGCGGCGACCGAGACGGTCTGGTTCGCGTTGCGCGAGCGCCTCGGCGCAACGGAGTTTCTGGGCTACGAGACCGAGGTCGCCGAGGGCGTCGTGGAGGCGCTCGTCCTGAACGGCGCCGAGGTCGCATCGCTACGCGAGGGCGAGAAGGGCGTCGCCATTCTCAATCAGACGCCGTTCTACGGCGAGTCCGGCGGACAGGTCGGCGATATCGGCGTGATGATCGGTTCCGGCGTGCGCGCGCGCGTCCTGGACGTCAAGAAGAAGTTCGGCGATCTCATCGCCCACGAGATCGAGGTCGAGGAGGGAAAGCTTCGCGTCGGCGCGGCGCTCGAGCTGAAGGTGGATCACGCCGCGCGCTCGGCGACCAGAGCGAACCATTCGGCGACGCACCTGCTCCACGAGGCGCTGCGCATCGTGCTCGGCGAGCATGTCGCGCAAAAGGGATCGCTGGTTTCGCCCGACCGCCTGCGTTTCGACATCGCGCATCCCAAGCCGATCACAGCGGCCGAGATCACGGCGGTCGAGGACATCGCCAATCGCATTATATTGCAGAACGAGCCGGTGATCACGCGTCTGATGGGCCTCGAGGAGGCGCGGAACTCGGGCGCCCGCGCGCTGTTCGGCGAGAAATACGGCGACGAGGTGCGCGTCGTCTCGATGGGCACGATCGAGGCCGGCGACAACGGCCCGAGGCCCTATTCCGTCGAACTCTGCGGCGGCACGCACGTCCGGCGCACCGGCGACATCGGCCTCGTCTCGATCATTGGCGAGAGCGCGGTCGCTTCGGGCGTGCGCCGCATCGAAGCGCGCACCCGCGATGAGGCGCGCAAGCGGCTCACCGAGGATTCTCGCGCGTTCGCCGATCTCGCTGCGCTGCTGCGGGCGCCGGCGGGCGAGGCGGCTCAGCGGCTCGAGAGCTTGCTCGACGACAAGAGAAAGCTCGAGCGCGAACTCGCCGACGCGCGCCGCAAGCTCGCAATGGGCGGCGGCGCATCCGGCGGCGACGCGGTGCGTGAAGTCGCGGGCGTGAAGCTTTATGCGCGCGCCGTCACGGGCGTCGAAATGAAGGACCTGAAATCGCTCGCCGACGAGGCCAAGGCGAGCCTCGGCTCCGGCGTCGTCGCGATCGTCGCGACCGCCGAAGACGGCAAGGCGAGCCTCGTCGTCGCCGTCACGCCCGATCTGACCGCCCGTTTCAACGCGGTCGACCTCGTCCGCCTCGGCTCGGCCGCCCTCGGGGGCAAGGGCGGGGGCGGCCGCCCCGACATGGCGCAAGCCGGCGGCCCGGACGGCGCGAAGGCGAAAGACGCGCTTGCCGCGGTCGAAGCGGGAATCCGGGAGCACGCGGGGGGCTGATCGTCGATCCCCGCCCGGCGCGTCGCCGCGCGAATGCGGCCGAAAAATCGCCTGGCATAGGTTTCGCGTCGCGACTCGCCAACTGGCGACAGCGGAGCTAGCCTAGCGCTGTCGTCGCGCCGCAGCGACTTGGAACCCGTCATGACCGCCATCGCAGCGAGCGACTCGCCAACCGCCCCCGCCGCGCATGTCGGGGTTTCCAAGGTCAGCGTCGCCGCCGCCGTCGCCGGCAATGTCCTCGAGTTCTACGATTTCACGACCTACACATTCTTCGCCGTGATGATCGGCCAGCATTTCTTTCCCTCCAAGGACCCTTTCATCAGCCTGATCCTGTCGATCGCCACTTTCGGCGTCGGCTTCGTCACCCGTCCGATCGGCGGCATCGTCATCGGCGCCCTGGCCGATCGCGCGGGCCGCAAGCCGGCGATGATGTTGACGGTTGCTCTGATGGCGGTCGGCATGCTCGTCATCGCGCTGACGCCGTCCTACGCGACGATCGGGCCGATCGCGCCGATCCTGGTGGTGTTCGCGCGGCTCGTCCAGGGTTTCGCGCTCGGCGGCGAGGTCGGCCCCGCGAGTTCGTTCCTGATCGAGGCGTCGCCGCCGCACCAGCGTGGCCTCTACGCGAGCTGGCAATTGGCGAGCCAGGGGCTGTCAGCGTTTATCGCCGGCGGGCTCGGGCTCGCGCTTTCCCTGAGCCTTTCGGATCAAGCCATGCAGGACTGGGGATGGCGGATTCCCTTTCTCGTCGGCGTCTCGATCATTCCCGTCGCGTTGTTCATGCGCAGCAAACTGCCCGAGACGCTGGACCTCGCCGCGCCGACGACGCATCACAGCCTCGGCGCCGTGCTGGCTTCGCTGTTCACCGCTCACGCGCGCCCGGTGGTCCTGGCGTTGCTCGTCATCAGCTCGGGCACGATCGCGACCTACATTCTGAACTACATGACGACCTACGCGATCACGACGCTGCACATGGCGCAGGGCGTGTCGATCGCCGCGACCCTCGTGCTCGGGCTATGCACGTTCGCGTTCAGCCTGCTCGGGGGCTGGCTCTCGGACAGCATCGGACGCAAACCTCTCTTGGTGCTGCCGCGCGTCGTCTTCACGATCGCGGCGTATCCCGCCTTCATGCTGATGAATGCTTTCAAGAACGCGCCGACGCTGCTCATCGTCACGGGCCTGCTGGCGTCGATTGGGGCGGTGGGCGGCTCTGTGTCGCTCGTCATCATTCCCGAGAGCCTGCCCAGATCGGTTCGCAGCTCGGGATTCGCCGTCGCCTATGCGCTCGCCGTCACCGTTTTCGGCGGGACCGCCCAGCTCGTGGTGACCTGGCTCATTCGCGTGACCGGCGATCCGCTGTCGCCGGCGTGGTATCTCATCGCCTCGGGAATCG
>Ga0209773_10000539_pt1 | contig 12460 bp, 10 predicted proteins | sample BogFormECP14_OM1_FD_188244 | JGI IMG/M metagenome (GOLD analysis project Ga0209773, IMG submission 188244) | Bog forest soil microbial communities from Calvert Island, British Columbia, Canada - ECP14_OM1 (SPAdes) (version 2) | ecosystem: Environmental > Aquatic > Freshwater > Wetlands > Bog ... | reverse complement strand
ATATCTCTTGGACGGGTTTCAAAGCGCATCTCACCGAGACATGTGACCCCGAAACACCGCACGTGATCACCAACGTCGAAACGACTCTGGCGACGACACCGGACGACCACATGCTGACAGTCGTGCATCAATCATTGGCAAAAAGTGAGTTGTTACCCTCGGAACATCTGGTCGACATGGGCTATACTGGCTGCCGCATGCTGGTCGAAAGCCAGCAGCGCCATGGGGTTGTCGTTGTCGGCCCGGTTGTCGAAGATACCAGTTGGCAGGCGCACGCCGCAGAAGGGTTCAGCAAGGCGGACTTTCACGTCGACTGGGATCAGCAAGTCGTGACCTGCCCCGAGGGCAAGGAGAGTATCTCATGGCTGCCGAGCACCTACCCCAAGGGCGGCATGCAATTCGAGGCGCGCTTCGCGCGAAAAGACTGCGCCGCCTGCCCAATGCGGAGCCGCTGCACTCGGTCGAAGGTCGAGCCGCGTATCATCACGTTGCAGGCACGCGAAGATTTTGAGGCGTTGCAGTCCGCTCGACACAATCAGGCAACGGAGGAGTTTCGCAAGACCTATGCCGCGCGCGCCGGCATCGAAGGCACGCATGACCTGCTCACCGCAGTTGGTTGGGGGCGCGGACGCGAGCCAGAAAGGATTGATGCACTGGATGCCGGCGAAGGTGGTTTCAAGCGTTGGCATTCTGCCCCTCCAGCCATGCGGCGATGCCGATGCCGGCGCGCTTGCCATCGGCGACGGCGTCGACTACTTCGCGGCCGCCGTTGGTGCAGTCGCCTCCAGCGAAGTATTTCGGGTTCGAGGTTTGTCCGGTGGCGCGGTCGATTACGACGCGGCCACGTTCCAGCTTGACCTTGTTTTCGAGGAGAAATTCCGAATGGGTTGCTTGTCCTATCGCGAGGATGACGAGATCAACTTTTAAATGGAAGTCGTTGCCAGGTATGGGTACGAGAGAACCGTCCGCCGTGGCTTCAAGCTTTGAAAGATGGAGCGATTCTACCTTGCCATTACCAGTGATGCCGACAGGCATCACGTGCCACAGGAATTTCACTCCCTCAAGTTTTGCGTGCTCGTACTCGTAGGAGAACGCCGACATTTGTTCCGGGCCGCGGCGGTAGACCATATGCACCTCAGTCGCGCCCAGGCGAGCCGCCGCATTTGCTGCGTCAATCGCGGTGTTTCCCGCGCCGATGACGGCGACGCGTTCGGGACCTGAGGTGATCTTTCCGCTTTTGTAGTCTGCGATGTAGTCGAGCGCGTTGGTTATCCCCGGCATGGCTTCGTCGGCGAGGCCGAGCTTGTGAATTGCGCCGAGGCCGATGCCGAGGAAGACTGCGTCGTAGGAGGATTCAATCCCGGCGAGTTTTCCTGCATCGACTGTGGTGTTGAAGTGGAACTGTACTCCGAGCTGCGACAGCATATCGATCTCGCGCAGGCTTTCTGCGAGCGGGAGCTTGTATTCGGCAATGCCGTAGGTGTTCAAGCCACCCGGAAGTGGTCGCGCATCGAAGATTTCCGCGCGGATACCGCGACGGCGGAGTTCGGCCGCGCAGGCGAGAGACGCCGGGCCGCCGCCGATGAGTGCGACTGACTTATCTGTGTCGGCGCCCGGAGTGAAGGGAAGCGAAGCGCCGCTTTCGTGCAGGGCTTCCATCGCGAAGCGTTGCAGGCGAGCGATCTCAATCGGCTGCTTGTTGTAGCGGTGCATGACGCAGGCGCCTTCGCAGAGCACCGCAACGGGACAGGCGCGGGCGCAGCTTGCGCCGAGGATGTTGGCGTCGAGGATGGTTTTTGCTGAGCCTTCGAGATTGCCGCTGGCAATCTTCTTGATGAATTTTGGTACGTCGATGTGCGTTGGACAGGCTGCGGTGCAGGGGGCGTCGAAACAGTAGAGGCAGCGGTTTGCTTCCGTCAGCGCCGCTACTTTGTCGAATGCGGGGTGCAGGTCAGGGAAGCGGGCGGCGATCTCGGGCGCGTCCGGTGCCTGCTTGAAAAAATTGGCAGATTCGCTCATCGACTGTACCGGCAATCTCCTTCGAGTAACACGGTTCCGATCTCCGCGGGGTGCGTGCTGCGGCAAAGCAATCTTCCGGAGTCCTGATTATCCAATATTTCTTTGCGAAGCGGGAGTCTGCGTAACGAGCGCAGAGCGCTTTCTGCGATGGTATAGCAACTTTACTGCTGTTGTATCCAGTCGATTGTTTTTTGCGCGAGGCGGTTCAGCGCGATCACGGCCTGCTCCAGATGCTCGCGCTTCGTGTCTTCTGCCCGATTGTGGCTGAGGCCGTTGAGGGACTCCACGAACATCATGACGGTGGGGACTCCGATGCGCGCGACTTCAGCCGCGTCGTGCAGAGGGCCGGAGGGAAGTTGCTCGGAGACTCCGGCCGTTTCGATGATGGCTTCCTCGCATAGTTTGATGAGTTCGGGGTGGAAGGGGATTGGTTCGATGGACCATATCTTCGACCACTCGACGGTGCAGCGCTCTTCTGTTGCGAAGCGTTCGCTGGCTTCACGAGCTCCGCGCAGCATTCCGGCAAGAACGCCGGCGTCGAGATCGCGCATGTCGAGAGTTGCTTCGCATCGGCCTACGACGGCAGTGACGATGCCGGGGAAGGTTTTGACGCTGCCCATGGTTGCGACCGATTGCGGATGCTTGCGGGCGATGGGGCGTATTTCAAGCGCCAGCTTTGCGGCCGCGGCCAGCGCGTCGCGTCGCACTTCCATCGGCGTGGAACCGGAGTGGGCTTCCTGGCCGTGAAAGGTGATGGCCCAGCGCTCAACTCCTTTAGTGCCCTGAACGACAGCGAGCGGCTTGCCGAGTTTTTCGAGAATCGGACCCTGCTCGATGTGCAGTTCTAGATATGCTGCGATGTTTTTCTGCTCGCGGCTGGCTTCGCCGATGCGCTCCACATCGATGCCGCAGTTTGCGAGCGCAGCTTCGAGTGTTGTGCCGTCGCGGTCGGTGCGCTTACGGTCAGCTTCAATCGTGTGGCTGCCGGCGAATGCTGAAGAGCCGAAGAGGCTGCGTCCGAAACGCGCGCCTTCTTCGTCGGCCCAATCGACGAGGCGCACGGTGCAGGGTGGTTTGCCGTTGTGCTCTTTGGCCAGGCTGGTGAGGACTTCTAGTCCAGCCAATACGCCGAGGCAGCCATCGAGCCAGCCGCCGTTGGGCACGGAATCGAGGTGGCTGCCGATGACCAAGGACTTTTCCGACTCGCCGGGTAGCGTGATCCAATGGTTATTGGCTGCATCGTAGTGGTGTTCGACGGGCAGATCTTTTAATTTGTCTTCGAACCATGCGCGGGCTTTGAGCCAGACCGGTGACCAGGCGAGACGCTGCGCTCCCTGCTCGTCGGCAGTGAGCGCGCGAAGTTTCTCAAGATTCTCGATGACCTTCTTCGGATTGAGCATTCCGAAACCTCTGGTGTGCCGAGTTTATTCTGCAGGTGTGATGACTATATTGCGAAAGACCACTTCTCCTTTTTCGCTGCCTTGCAGATAGATCGGGCCGGGCGTCGCCTCGTGACTGTCGACTGCACCGCCTGTGATGCCGGGGATCTCCTGATTGTTGATGATGGTCTGGCCGTTTTGCACGATGGTGACTCGCCGGCCGATGAAGGTGATGTCAAAGGTCTGCCATGTATCTGGGCTGCGCGGCAGCTCAGGCGATGGGGCGAGAAAGCCGTAGACTCCGCCGGTGTGATGACTCGGCGGCTCAGCTTCCGATTCGGTTTCAATCTGCACTTCGTAACGGCCGCGCACGTAGACTCCGCTGTTGGCATCTTTGCCGCAGTTGAATTCGATGTGGAGCTTGAAGTCCTGGAACTTTGCGTCGCTGACGAGTTCCGGGCCGTTTGCCGGTTTGATCAAAGTGCCGTCGCGAACTGTCCAGACAGGCGGGCCGGGCTTACTCATTTTCCAGCCGGTCAGGTCTTTTCCGTTGAATAGCTGGATGGGCTTGCCCCATTTCGGAGGGGTGTTGTGAACGAGTGCGGGGGATCTTTCGCCTGTCCACTGCCATGTGGTTCCGTCCGGGCCGGTTGTAGTGCCGGAGAGGTTGTTACCGACAAGCTTCCCCTGAAAGACGAGGTCATGGTTGCTGCCCTCCTCTTCCTTTGGAGAGACGAAGGTGAGAACGCCGTTCTCGACTTGAATCTTAGGGAGTGAGCGCGCACTGCCCCAGCGTCCGACCATCAGCGCTTTCAGTTGGCCGCCATCCTCGCTGATTTCGATCCAGGAGGGGTATTCTTTGCCCGCGGCTTTCAGCGTCAAGTCCCACCGGCCCAGGAACGGTTTGTATGCGCTCGACCCATCTTGCGCATAGCCCGGAATATTCAGCACAAAGGCTGTGACTGCGATAGCGATTATCAGCTCTTTTAGTTTCACGAGATCAGACCATCCTGGCTAAATCTCAAGTCAGCATCCTGACTTGATTGTTTGCGAAGCAGGGTCCCAGTAAACCGGGCTCTTGCGAAAGTAAGACTCGTTGGCGAGGTGACAGCCCAGGGCGGCGTTGTGACCGAAGACGGCATCCTGAACGACGGGCTTTCGCGAGCGAACGGATTCGAAGAATTTGTAGAGATGCGGCTTGAGGTCGTCGTAGTCGTCTCCGTTGTAGGTGATCGTCTCAGGGGCGGGCTCTTGTCCAGGGACGGGGTCGTGCTCTTCGTGCCATTGCTTGACGTAGGCATTCCTCAGGCGGGCAGGGAAGGAGCCGGAGTAGTAGCTCGGCGAGGTGTCTACGCCAGCCTGCGGAGTGTAGCTGACGCTGAACTCGCGAAGCTCGATGATTCCTTTCGAACCCATGAACCGGGTCACTTCGGTAGATTCTGTTCCCAACGTGAGCCGCATGTAGACAGGGACATTGTCGTACTCGAAGAGGACGGGATGCACATCGGGCATGTTGCGGCCGTCCTTCCAGCGATAGATGCCTCCGAATGCGGAGACGCGCTTTGGGAACTCATTGATTCCGAGAACGAACATCATGCCGCTGATCAGGTGAACTAGCAGGTCTCCGGCGACTCCGGTGCCGTACTCTTTCCAGCAGCGCCAGCGGGCGAATGTATTCGGATCGAATGGTTTCTTCGGCGCGGTTCCCAGCCATGTGTCCCAGTCGAGGTTTTGCGGCGACAGGTCGGGCGGCGGAGGGTATTCCCATGCGCCGTTGGGATCGTTGCGGCCATAGGTGGCCTCGATCAAGCTCATGTCACCGATGGCGCCCTGATCGAAGAGTTCTTTCGCCTTGGCGCAGAGAACCGAGCTGGTGCGTTGCGCGCCGATCTGCACGATGCGATCGGTCTTCTTCGCGGCAGCGACCATTGCGAGTCCGTCGGCGGGATTATGGGACATGGGCTTTTCGCAATACACGTCTTTTCCTGCCGCTAAGGCGTCGACGACGACCTGCTTGTGCCAGTGGTCGGGGACCGCGATGATGACGGCGTCGATGTCTTTTGCGTCGAGCAGTTCCTGGTAGCGGCGAGTGGTCCGGATGGGCTTGCCGACGATTTCCTTCGACAACTCGTGGCGGCCGTCATAAAGGTCGGCGGCGGCTACGCATTCCACTCCGCGAAGCTGGATCGCAGTCGCGAGCAGGTTCGAGCCTTCCATGCCGATACCGATGATTCCGAAACGCACCTGGTCGCTGGGCGCAACCGCTTGCGATGCCGCGTACATTGGTTCGGAATCGAGGAAGTTTGATCCGGCGAGTAAAGAAGCACCGGCCGCGCCTGCCGTGGTCTGCAGGAATGCGCGACGCGAGACGAGAGCCTTGTTCATGGGATTGATTCTCCTCAGGGGCTGTTTGGAGTGCCCCTTTTTAGTCCCTGAATAAGGTAGCTGAGTCGGCTATAGAAAGGAAGGAAGCCGCATAATCTTCAGATTTTCAGAATGATTTGGAAGTTGGGCTTGCGTCGCCGGACACTAGGCCCTAGCTCGCGGCTGTGGTTCTTACGAAAACGACTGCCTTGTCATCGGAGTAGACGGCCTTCCAGCCGGGCAGGAGCTTCAGGATCTGTGTCATGGGAGCGTTGCTGTCGAGCAGGCAGAAACCAATCTTATATTTGTCCAGCAACGTATTTGGATCACCGTGGAGAGTTGCCCATCCGCCGAATTGGTCGAGGACGCCGGCAAATTCGAAAAGGTCGGCGCGGCCATCCACAAAGACTGGATGCTCCGGTGCGGCCCAGATCAGGTACCCGCCAAAGCCATAGTCGTTCAGCATGTTTCCGGAGATGTGGTGTGTCTTGATAAACTCGACTGCCTTCACCGGATTCGATTCTTCCACCTGTTGCGTAATAGCGTGAGGCGTGGGGAACATCCGAGCGGCGATCAACAGCGCCGCAAAGGTCATGACTGCGTTGGGCCACACGCGATCCTGCTCGGCCTTATAGCCATCCCACGAGCTTGCGAGAAGCCTGGAGACGATGGGCGCGGCCAGAATGCCGAAAACAAACGCCATTCGCTCGTGATGTACTCCGAACCACGTGGCTGCTGCCAGCAGCACCAATTCATGCCAGAAGATCCGCGCGCGTTGCACGATCACAATCAGAAAAATGCACGCGAGAACTCCCAACAGCCCAATGCCGCGCACGCTGGTCATCGAAGGCGGCTGCCATTCAGAGATCGAGGTGAGATTGATGGGCAGGTGCAGCATGAAATCCAACGGGTAAAACACCAGCTTGGCGCCGAGCGGATTCAGGAAGAGTGCCGCCCCTGAAAGGGCTAATGCCAGTGCCAGGATTTGCTGCCGGCGCGGTTCCCAGCGCGAGGATTCAAGTAGGCCTGCTTGAAAGTTGAAGAAAGAACAGAGAAAGATCAGCCCTGCGAGACCCATTCCCAGAAAGAACGAGGCGTGGCAGTTTATCCAGATCGCGAAGATGGGCGGAAGCCAGAAGAACCAGCGCGGACTGCGGGTGCGCCCGAGATGTAGAACCAGCAATTCGAGAATGAGAAAGAGGTAGCCGATTAACTGCGGCCGTATCGCATAGCCGACACTGGCAAAAAGCCAGATGATCAGGGCTCCGGCCCAGCCAACTTTCGCATTGCCCGAATAGAGCGAGCACAAGGCGTAACCGGCGATCAACAGGGCGGAGGAGAAAAAGCAGAGCCAGAGCATCAGACCTGTGTAGCCAGCCCATCGATAGGCGCCATAAATGAGCACCTGGGAGAGCCACTCCTGCGGAACGAAGGCCTGATGGTTTGCGGTAAAGGAAAAAAGGTCGGTGGTTGGGATGCTGTGGGTGGTCCAGATGACTTCACCTGTCTTAAGGTGCCACCACATGTCCGGATCGTCGAAACGAGCCCGTACGGTCAGCGTGGCGAGCACTACCAGAAGGCTTGCCAGCATGACGGGGAAGGAGAAGACATTGCGCAGGACGCTGGTGCGCGCTGAATCCCCCGTCTGATCGACGGTGAGGGAGGCGGTGCTCATGCTGTGCCGTATTCCTGCATGTCTGACGCGACAAGAACATCCTGATCGGGCTGATCGGCAAGTCTGATCAAGCGATGCAGATATGCCCTTGAAATGGACAAGCTGCGCGCCGCGAGTGTCTTGTTCCCGTTGTGTTCCCGTACAGCGGACGCAGCGAGCTTGACCTTATAGTCGCGCAGCTGCTGCTCGAACGAGCCATCAGGATGGTAGTCGTTGATGCTGATGACATCCTCTTCCCGGAGGTTCTGTGGCAGATCTTCTGCGCGGATGTTCTCGCCCTGGGAAAGAATGATGGCTTGTTGAATGACATTTTCTAATTCGCGGACGTTCCCGGGCCATGAATAGCGTTGAAGAAGGGACATTGCCGCCGGCTCAATCTGCTCCATCGGCTTGTCATATTCCTCTGAATACCGCCGTAGAAAGTGCGCGGCGATCGACGGGATATCTTCCGGGTGCTCCTGCAAAGACGGAGCATCAATTCTCATGACATTAATGCGGTAAAAAAGATCCTGCCGGAATTTGCCTTGCGCAACCATTTCGCTCAGGTCGCGATGTGTGGCGAAAACCAGGCGCGCGCGCAGTGGAATAAGGCGGCTGCTGCCGAGGCGGGAGAATTCACGCTGCTGTAGAACGCGCAGCAGCTTTACCTGCGTGCTCAGGCTCAGTTCGCCGATCTCATCGAGGAAGATCGTACCCTCGCCTGCCTGTTCCAGATAGCCTTCGCGTGCACCCACGGTCCCGGTGAAAGCACCTTTTTCATGGCCGAAGAGCTCAGATTCGATCAGTGTTTCCGGAATGGCGCCGCAGGACACAGCAACAAATGGGCGGGTATAGCGAGCGCCCGTATTATGGATGGCTCTCGCGATCAATTCCTTGCCCGTTCCACTCTCTCCGGTGACAAGCACGGAGGCGTTGAGGTTGGCAACGCGGCGCACAAGTTCATAAACCTGCTGCATGGCCTGCGAATGCCCGATCATCTGATCGCATTGAATAGCCAGCTTTGCTTTGTCGAGCATTTGCTGCGAGCGGTTGGTCGTCTGGTCGGCTGGCGCAACTTCTTCCACCGGCGGTGGCGCCGCCTGGGGTTCCCGGCTGAACGCGGCGTTCTCATGCGCTCGGTAAAGCATCGCTTTCAGTTCGCGAACCGAGGGTGGTTTGCGGCAATATCCGTGCGAACCGAGTTGCACGAGTTCGATCGCGGCAGCGCGCAGGCTGTCATCCGCCATCACCACAGACGGAATTGGATGCGTGGCAATCTGTCGGCAGTATTTCATTCTGCGTTCGAGCGAAGCGTAGCTCGAGTCCAGGTCCAGAATCACAACGTCGCAGCGACCAGCGAGCAATTGAGACATCCGCTCCTCGTCAGATTCGAGGATGACCTGAAATTCCTTACCCAAAGCAGAAGAAAGAAGAGGCTGCAGTTTATAGTCTTCGGAAAAAACACCAATCCTCAACATGAGTCAGCATGCTCCTTGACATTGCGCTAAAAGATGCAACGAAACTATTGCCAGCGTCACTAAACAGTGAGGGGGTACGTTTCGCGGCATCGCAATGGGGGAGGAACCAGCGGGGACCACGATGCAATAATTTTTTGTACTGTGCTCTCCACTCATTTCCAGGGAGAGTCTCTTGCACTGATATTCAAATATCAGAATGTGTCTTAGATAATTATCGGATTCTGTCAAGAAGGTCGATAGTACCTTGGTAACTTTCTGAAAATAAGAAGTAATTGAATGACGTATACCCCCTGAAAGTAACCTCTTTTCTACTCCATCGAGTAAGTGGAACCGCTACAAAAGCTACTCTTTCGTTGTATTCCGGTGTATCATCCACAACCGCTTACCCTCCGATCCAGATACTTCGCGAATGGCATCCCAGATGCAGGGATTTCCGCATGCGTTCCCGGAAGCTGGATGTTTTTTTACTTATTTCTGCCGTTGCCATCACCCGCTTTGTGTTCCGAAGCCACTATCTATATGACCTGGATTCGGTCAACTTCGCGCTGGGCATGGAGCATTTTGCGCCACGCGTTCACCAGCCTCATCCACCGGGCTACTTCCTTTATATATGTCTTGGACGGCTACTGAATGTCATCTGCCACGACGCCAATCTTGCGCTTGTCGTGTTGAGTATTCTCGCCAGCTGCGGTGTAGTGGTCCTTGTTTATTACATGACTCTGGAGTGGTTTAACCAGAGAGCTGCCCGCTTTGCCGGCATTCTTTTTCTCGTCTCTCCGCTGGCATGGTTCCATGGCATTGTTGCGTTGACCTATAGCGTTGAAGCTTTCTTTTCCGCGCTCCTGGGCTACCTGTGCTGGCGGGTGTACAGCGGAAGCTATGGATATATCGTGCCGGCGGCAATAGCTCTAGGGATTTCCGCGGGAGTGCGGCCGTCTTCCATTCTGTTTCTTGGGCCTATTTTTTTATTCTCTTTGACCAGGGTGAGGCTGAAGGGAATTTTCCTGGGGATGCTGGCTCTGGTGCTGACGCTTACCGCGTGGTTCCTCCCGATGATTGCAGCCAGCGGCGGCTTTGACGCCTATTTCGGCGCGCTGATCTCGCTATGGCGGGCGGTGCCGTCAAAGGACACCGTATTCAACTCCTCGCCCGCAACTTCGATTGATCGCGCGGCTACCATTGTCTTTATCTACTTCCTGACCTTCGGGCTTACAGCGCTGGTCCCGCTGCGTTGGCTGAACCGCAAAGCTCCAGTCGATCTGGGGAAAAAGATATTCACCGCTGTCTGGATTACTCCAGCTCTTTGCTTCTTCACCTTCATCTTTCTGAAATTCGTCAACAGCGGCTACCTGCTTCTGCTGGCGCCCGCGGCATGTATCTGGCTCGGCTTCTCGATGTCGGAATGGTATGAAAACAGCGCGCGGCCAAGGGCTTTTAAGCTGGCGGTCATTGCGTTTTGCGCCGCAGTGAATGTGGGTATCTTTGTTGCTTCGCCGCTCTACTGCTCTTATATGTCCGTGCGGAGATTCGAAACCGAACTGCGCTCTGTACTCGAAGCGCTTCCGCAAATTGCGCCTGCCGGCAACACCCTGATCGTAGGTTTCGACTCGCATTTCATGGGCTATCGGGATGCCGGATACTATTTGCGCGACTATCTCACGCTCCAGTGTCCGGAAGTAAAGCTCAGGGAAGGCACCCGGATCTTTGCCATGCAAAACGGGGATACCCGGCTTATCGCCGATCTGCCGTCCGCCTCCTATTCCCAGTTTGTATTCTTCCCGCTGCCCGCCAAAGGCAACGAGTACCGGGAATATATGAAAACGGTCCTGGGCCCGCTCCCGAGCGGAAGCCTGCGTACTGTCTCCGCTGGAGGGCACAATTTTGTCATCGCCCCGATTTCCGACCTGCCATTGCTCTTTCCTCACACCGCCTTAGAGCAAAAGCAGGGCAAATGAGGGTGTATATATGCTGTTCCACTCGTGGAGAGCGTCTGTAAACGGGCGTGCACACTCCCCGGGCGGCAGTTCGCTAAGGGTCTGAATCCATGCGGTTACCGGCCTTCCGAGATTTGGACGGAGAATTGCTCCTCTCATAACGTTCCTCCCTCGATTCACTGGAAAAGAGCCTGTGTATGCATTCAATCGCCTGGTGGCCAACGCTGATTGTTCTCGTCGTCGCGACGTTCACTGACCTGCGCAGCCGCCGCATCCCGAACTGGCTGGTCTTCCCGTTCATGATCTCGGGGATGGCGGTCTCGGGCTGGTTGCATGGGTGGAGCGGGATTGGACACAGTCTTGCTGGCTGGGCTCTGGGGGGTCTGCTTTTTGGAATTCTTAGCTTGATGGGCGGCATGGGAATGGGCGATGTGAAGTTGTGTGCCGCCATCGGAGCCTGGGTAGGACCAGCGCAACTTATGCTCGCGCTGGTCCTGACGGGCATCACCGGGGGCGTGATGGTCCTCGTTTGGGCCGCCTGCGGCGGATTTCTTGGCGAATTGTTCAGCGGCGCGGGCGAAGTGCTTTTCAGCGTGAAGGAGCGCGGGCTGCGCCCGCATCCGGAACTGGTGCTTGATAATCCCCGGACGCGCAAGATGCCATACGCTCCGGCGATTGCAATCGGAACTCTCATTTCGTTCTTTGCTTACTAAGGACGAAAAACAGGAATTATGACTGCTTTGTTCACAACGCGCCTGTCTCAATGCGATCGACAGGAAAGATGCGAACGACAGGGAATTGGAAACCAATGATATCGGCATTTACTCAGGATCCGGACGCGCTCGGCACGAATAGTTTGTCGATTGCGCTGATCGGCCCGGAAGGGACAAATCGCAAAGCCATGGCTGGCGCACTGGCCGGATCGCCGACGAATGCGACCCGCGAGTTTCCTTCCTATCCTGGCCTGGATGATCTGCCGCAGCTGCTGAGCGCGGAGTACGACGTCATCATCATTGAGCTGGATACGAATCCGGAACACGCGCTCGACCTGGTGGAAAACATCTGCGGCAACAGCTCGACGACCGTGATGGTGTATTCGGCGCAGGCGGATTCGGAATTGCTGGTTCGCTGCATGCGCGCAGGAGCGCGCGAGTTCATTACGGCGCCGATCATCCCCAGCGCGATTGCGGAAGCACTGGTTCGCGCGTCGGTTCGCCGCCCCGCTGCTCGCGGTGGCAAGAAGGCTTTAGGAAAGTTGTTCGTATTCGCCAGCGCCAAGGGGGGTTCCGGGGTTACGACCGTAGCCAGCAACTTTGCCTTGACGCTTGCCAAGGAGTCCGGTCAGAGCACAGTCCTGATCGATCTCGATCTGCCTCTCGGCAACGTGGCAATCGATCTCGGAATCACGACGCAGTTTTCAACCGCGAATGCGATTGAGAGCGCGGATCGCCTGGATTCCAACCTGCTGACGACACTTCTGACCAAGCATCGTTCGGGATTAGCAGTACTCGCCGCGCCTGACAGATACGTGCCGGTTCCTTTGTCAGACCCGGCCGTTGAGAAGCTGTTGAACGTTGCCAGGCAGGACTTTGACAACGTGGTGATCGACGCCGGATCCAGTATCGGCGCAAC
>Ga0209773_10000536_pt1 | contig 12488 bp, 14 predicted proteins | sample BogFormECP14_OM1_FD_188244 | JGI IMG/M metagenome (GOLD analysis project Ga0209773, IMG submission 188244) | Bog forest soil microbial communities from Calvert Island, British Columbia, Canada - ECP14_OM1 (SPAdes) (version 2) | ecosystem: Environmental > Aquatic > Freshwater > Wetlands > Bog ... | reverse complement strand
AAGAAATCCGGCACGGCCGCCGGTCGCGCATGCAGCGCCCACGCGCCGACCCAAATGGTCAAAGCCGCAACGATTGCGAGGCCAGGCGCGATCTGTAGGAAAACCCGACGACTATCCCGATCGGAGTCGAACGAAACGTCGTCAAACGTTGTCAGTATCCCCTGCATTCTTCTCTTACGCTTACCGGTTACGCTTACGCATCAGGCTACAATAAAAATTATACTGTATATATTTAGCCGGAGTTAACGGTGTTCGTCATCCAAAATCCAGCGAAGGATCTTACGATGGAGACGCGGTATTTATAGCAGAGAACGCGGATCGTTCTTCCTAACACATTGATATTCTTGCCTTAATCTACATAAAGCGGCGCTCGGCCTCTCCGAGGTGGACGAGAGAGGATCCATTTTGAGAGAAAGCAAAATGTCGAGTTTGAAGCCTAGGGCCGGTCGAAAACCGCCAACGCCCTGTGCGGCCCGCGCGCGCTCAACCGCCGGGCATCCCGACGGAATCCAGACCGGGCGTGGCCGGCAGACGAGACGGCAAGCCACACAGCATTTGACTGTGAGTATCAGTCGGCCGGCCTGGGCGGCGAACTGAGATAGTCAAAGGGTCGTGCGCAGACCTCTTCCAGCTTTGCGCCCAGCCCGAGCGCGCCAGACGTCACTATGGCGGGATAAGCGGCCGGATTGAAGTCAGCTTTTGCGCTGTAGATGAGCGCAGCCCCGACCACGACGGCAAATCCCATCGTCCTTGCCCAGCCGCCAAAATCGCAGCGGGCAAATCGGCGGTTCGCGCTGGTTCGCTTCATCGTGGTGCTCATTTCCCGTTCTTTCGCGCGACGGCAGGTCGTCCGGCGCAGAACACGCCGCCGGCGTCCTCGAGGGCGGCCGTGAGCGCCTGAGATGCTTCGCCGACAGGGTACATGGGCACGCTCCTCGATAGGCCTGACCAAGCCTACCACGCTGGGCGTGCGCCAGATCCAGGGTTGCAACTATCTGAGCAGCAGGAGTGCGCTCTTGACCCGTACGGGCGCGACGCTCATCTCACGGACCATCAGTCGACAACGAATTCCACTTTAGCGCTTTAGACAATCTATCCTGAACGCGCCGTGGACGGCAGGTTAATATTGATTCACCTAGCCGGCGGCTCTCAAAGCTGGCCGCGCCACTCTTATTCGGCTTGGGCGATAACGCGTTGTAGCCGTCCGAATATCAGGCGAGGAACAGGTTCTTAACCCCTCGCGCAGTTCTCGTCAGGCCGGGCCGATTCTCCGCTTTTGAATTAACTCGTGCTTCAGCCCGCAGGATCAGTGTTTCGCGGGAGCCGCTATTGCGTGCGCTAATAGGAGTCTCTACCGATGCGTCCCGCGTTGAAGAACTTCGTCCGCGATGATTCCGGCGCGACGGCAATCGAGTACGCCCTCATCGCCGGGTTGATCTTTCTGGTAATCATCGTTGGCGTGACCGCCGTCGGAACCGCCTTGACCAACACGTTCACCGAGGTCTCGACCGACATAAATTAATTGGGCTCGCCGGCCGCGGCCAAGGATCGTCGCCTCGCCGAGCGGCAATCTCAGCGCGGCCGCAAAGGCGCCATCAGCTCGCAGCACCGGGCTGCCCGTCGAGCGACCAATCCTTCCCGCATCGGAAGATCAGGTATCCATCCTGAGGACGACGCGGAAGCGCGCCTTGCCGCTCAGCATTCTTTGATAGGCCTCCTCGGCCTCTTCGAGCGGATAAATCTCGTTCATCGACTTGATGTTGTTGCGCAGACTGAAGCGCAGAGTATCTTCCGAATCTGAGGCTACCCCTGAATACCAGCCTTTGACCGACGCCCGCTTCGAAAGGAGATCGAAGGAATTGACCGTCAGCGGGCCGACGGCGCCAATGACCATCAATGTGCCGTTCGGGCCCAGCCCGCCCGCGATCGCCTGCATCGCGCCGCCGTCGGTCACGGTTGCGAGAATCGCTTTAGCGCCGCCCATCGCCTGGAGCGCCTTGGCGGGATCTTCTTTGGCGCTGTCAATGTATTCGGTTGCGCCAAGCGTACGCGCGAGTTCCTCCTTGTCGCGTCCGCGATTGACCGCGACGGTGCGAAAGCCCTGGCGGGCCGCGAACTGGACGCCCAGATGGCCGAGGCCGCCGACGCCCTGGACTGCGACGATTTCGCCGGGCCCCGCTCCGCTATGACGCAGCGCGTTAAAGGTCGTGATCCCAGCGCAGAGCAACGGCGCCGATTCAACCGAATCAAGATTATCCGGCACGCGCGCAACCGCCGAAACACGGGCGATCATATGCGTCGCGTAGCCGCCGTCGCGGGTAACGCCGGTCGTTTCATGGACATTCTCACAGGCGAAAGCGCTGTCGCGCCGGCAATGCCCGCAGTAGCCGCAAGAGCCGCCGAACCAGCCGACGCCGGCGCGCGCGCCCACGCTCCAACCCTGAACGCTCTGCCCGACCGCGTCGATCGCGCCGATCACCTCGTGACCGGGGATACGCGGATATTGAATCCCCGCCATGCGGCCTTCGACCGTCACCGTGTCGCTGTGGCAGACGCCGCAGGCCTGCACGCGAATGCGCAATTCCTGGGGCCCCGGGACCGGAAGGTCCCGCTCCTCCGCCGCCAGGGATCCGCCCGCTTTTCGAACGACCATCGCGAGCATTTTCGCCATTTTGACCTCCTCTCAGATCGGGCGCCAACGCCCGACGGCTGCCGAGATGCGAATTGATGTCGCCTGAAAAAATTCTAAAGGCCGCATTGAGCGAAGGCCAGGCCGGCCTCGCCAAACTTCGGTTCAACCGGCGCGGATTGAGGGACGGATCGGTCGAAACTTGATCGCCGCCACCACTCCGAGAGCGAGGAATGCCGCGAGCACCACGATCTGGGTCACGAGGAACGGCGGCTCAGATTGCGTCGGCGCCAGCGCCTGCAAGAGTGGCAGCTTTTGGAACGCCTGCACAACTCCCACGAAGACGTTGAGATAAAGAGCAGCCACGGCGCTGCCGACGTAAATCCAGCGCCAAACCCCGGCGAGCTTGAAAGCGTACAGCGCCGCAACAGCGAGCGCTAGCAGGACGAGCGAGATCACGCCGACCGCGCGCGGCGGATCGAAACCAAACGGCGGCAACGGGAAGCCCGATATGCTGGTCAAGATCGTCGTGGCAAGAAACGCCGCGGTCCAGCCTTCGTACACTCTCCCGGTCAATAGGCCGTACAAGGCCACAAAGCCGGCGAGAATGCCTACGAGGCTTAGGAGAACATGGATCAGAAGCATTGAGCGCCTCCCCGTTTTGATCAGCCCCGGCGACTGGTCCGGATGGGATGTTCGTTTCTTTTGTGGACGGCGGGCTAGACGACGTCGCGCGATGCAACCTGAGCTCGATGCACGCGCCCCGGACACTCTATTCGCTGTCTCCGATGTTATCCATATCGACTAATCACCAGGGGGCGGCGGTGGTATGCGTGTTGGAGTTCCTCGCGACCGATTCGGATGGAACGCGCAGGACAATCGAGATCGTCGAGCAGCGCCAAGACGAATTGGCTGATCGACAGAGAAAGTCAAAGATTTCATGACTGGTTCATCGGGGGTTTCGAAACCAGCGATTTGAGGGCGGCCAAGGCCTTACTCAGTCAGTTGCCAGCAACGGAAGCCTCGTGAGCGAGTCTCTTCTCTCTCAATCTCGTACCCGTGCGATGAATTTGGCGAATCCTTCGAGCTGTTTGATGACCAACGTCCGGGTCGCCTCGTCCGTCAGTTCAAGCGTCTCTTGGTCAAACTTCGTCTGGGCCCACCCAACGAATATTTCTGGCGTCCCGAACACGAAGGCGTTCAGATAGGTCAACGCCATTCGCATATGGTACTGCATTCGCGAGCCGCCGAGCGGACCGCCGCTGCAGGATTGGAGGGCGACCGGTTTCTCCAAGAAGGGCTGGTCCGGCATTCGCGACACCCAATCGATGGCGTTCTTGAGGGCGCCGGGTATCGTCCAATTGTACTCGGGAGAGATGATGATGACGCCGTCCGCCGTTCGAATTGCATCGGCCCAGGCTTTTGCAGGTTCGGGAAAGCCGGTCGCTGCTTGATCGTCGTGGTTGTAGTAGGGCAAGCCGGTAAAAGGCGGCGCAACGGTTAGGCTCATATTGGCTGGCGACAACGCTGGCAATGCGCGCATGAGCGCGGCGTTATAGGAGGCTTTGCGAAGGCTCCCACAGATCGTAACGATGTTAAGCTCGGCCATCTAGATCCCCACAGTCAAGTACGATCGCGACGACAAGCGTGACCATCGTCGCGCCAACTATCGCGCTTCTTTGTCAGCGATTGCACGCACGTTCCGGCGGTCCGCCCAGCGGCTAATAAAACGCCGGGGCGGCGCCCGCGGATCGTTCTTCGCCCGATTGGGGCTCCCGAAGGAATTTACAAACTTCGTCACCGGGCCGCCATTCCTGCGGGCGAGCGCGACGCCGCCCTCTTCGCCAACGTGCGCCGAGACGCCGGCGGCGCGCCTGGGCTCGCCGCGGACTGCGGCTTCGAAACAGCGCCCCGCGATCGGGGCGACGGCGCCGTTTGCGGCCAAACCGGCCCCAGGGAGTGGAGCAACGCCGGATAGCGTCGAAGCACTTGCGTCAGAACGGTCGCGGAAGCGCGCAATTTGGGCAAGCGGTCCTCGATCATCGCCTTGCGCGAGAGGGTTCCGGAGTATCCAGAACTATTGATCGCTGCGATGACGTCGCCTTGTGGATCACGGATCGGAACCGCGATGGCGGCAACCCCATAGTCGAGCTGGTCGATCGCGACCGCGTAACCGCTGTCGCGCACGCGGGCGATCTCCGCTCGCAATTCGTTTGGATCGTCGATGGTTCGGGCCGTCGGTTTCATCGTCCGACATTCGGCGAGAAAGCGCTCAAGTTCGGACTGGGGCAGGTTGGCGAGGAGAACGCGACCCATCGAAGTCAATTGCGCGGGATAGGTGACGCCGACGCCGGCCGTCATGCGCGACATTCGCTGTTGGGAAACGTGGGCGACATAGAGAATGTCGGGTCCCTCAAGCACGCTCACCGAGGCCGCGTCGCCGAACATCTCGACGATGCGTTTGAGTTCGGGGGTGAATGCCTCGTCTGCCCGCGAAGCCCGTAAATAGGCCGAGCCCAGCGCGAGCACGTTCGGCGTCAGCACGTAGCGCTTGTCGACGATGCGCGCGTAGCCAAGTTCGATCAGCGTGTGCAAGCTTCGCCGGGCGGTAGCTGGCGAAAGACCCGAACGGCGGGCGACCTCGACGAGCGCCATCGCGCCGTGTCCGCCGTCGAAGGCCTGGAGCACCGACAGTCCGTGGGCCAGCGAGCCGACAAATTCCGATTTCCTCGGTTTGTCGGGCGACTCGCCCGAGACTCGCACTCTTCCGACCATCTCACCCGATCCCATTGCGCGTGGTTCCCCAGTTTCTCGCGGACTGCCCGTCTCTTCCCCTTGACTCCTAGGCCAGGGCGAAACGATATTCGCACTAAGAATATTATTTCGCATAGCGAAATTCTGGGAACGCGTCGAGTCCTGATTGAGCGCGAAAAGAACTCGCCGAGTTTCTTGGTCAATCGAGGCCGCAAAAAGCGGCCAGGCGTGGGAGGAAGGGCATGTGCAGCAATTGAGGCCACGTTCGACGGGCCGGCGGTTCCGACCGGCGCAGAGCGCCTTCGGTCGAAAGGAGAGGCGAGGTTGAGGATCGGTCCGGAGTCGGCGGCGGCGACCGCCATCAGCGCCTCGAATCCGCGCACCATCCTCGTGCGCGGATTTGATCTCGTCGAGCAGCTGATCGGTCAAGCGTCCTTCACCGACTATGTTTGGCTCCTGGTCGCCGGATCGCTTCCTTCGAAAACGCAGAGCGCCATCCTTGACGCAACCCTGGTGGCGATCGCCGAGCACGGGCTCGTGCCGAGCGTGCAAGCCAGCCGAATGACGATCGCCGCCGCCCCGGAGGCGTTCCAGGGGGCGGTCGCGGCAGGCCTTCTTGGCTGCGGGTCGGTCATTCTCGGCGCGTCCGAGGCGGCCGGCCGGTTCGCGACGGAAGTCATCAGCCTCAAGTCCGCTCGCCTCGCGGACGCGGTGCGGAGCGTTCTGGCGCGCTATCGCGCCGAGAAACGCCCGATTCCCGGCTTCGGACATCCCCTGCACAAGGAGGGGGACCCGCGCGCGAAGAAGTTATTCGAAGTCGCCGAGCGCTTGGGCGTCGCCGGCCTTCACGTCGAAACCATGCGCGAGACCGAGCGGCAACTGCCGGCGGCAATCGGAAAGCCTCTCTTGATGAACGTTTCGGCCGCCATCCCGGCGGTGCTGCTCGACGCCGGCTTTCCGCTAGCCGCGCTCAAGGGCGTCCCGCTGCTCGCTCGCGCCGCCGGCCTCGTCGGGCATTTGCTTGAGGAGATCGAGCGGCCGATCGGATTTCACATGTCGCACGCCGCCGCCGCGTCAATTCATTACGACGGACCGACCCCCGCCGGGTTCGTGGCGGACGACAATTGAGAGGCGTCCGATGAAGGGGGTTCTCGACGGCGTCCGCGTGGTCGAACAGGGCACGTTCATCACCGGGCCCTGCGCCGGGATGATGCTCGCAGACCTCGGCGCGGACGTCGTCAAAGTCGAGAGCCCCGGCTCGGGCGACCCCTATCGCAGCTTCAGGGACGGCTTCTACAGCGCCCACTTTCAGGCCTACAACCGGAACAAGCGCAGCGTCGCCTTCGATCTGAAGCGCGACGAGGACCGCCGCCTCTTCCATTCGTTGGTCGCCAGCGCCGACGTCTACGTGGAGAATTTCCGTCCGGGCGCCGCCTCGCGGGTCGGCGCGGATTTCCGCACTCTCTCGACAATCAATCCGCGCCTTATTTATTGCTCGATCAACGGCTACGGCCCGGACGGCCCATACGCCGACCGTCCCGTCTACGATTCCATCGCGCAAGCGATGAGCGGCTTCCTCGGCGTCGCCATTGATCCGGATCGGCCGCGGTTTCTCGGCCCGGCGCTCGCCGACGCCATCACCGGCATCTACGCTGCGCTCGGCGTCGCCGGCGCGCTCGTCGAACGCGGACGCACCGGCAACGGCAAACTGGTCGAGATCTCGATGCTTGAGGCGATGATGCATTTCGCCGTCGAGCCGTTCATGGGGTATTTTGCGCTCGGCGAGGTTCCCAAAGGCGCCGACCGCCCCCGGCTCGCCCAAGCCTATATCGTGCGGTGCAAGGACGGAAAGCTGCTCGCATTCCACCTGTCTTCGCTTGAGAAATTTTGGAGCGCGCTCGTCGAAGGGATCGAGTCGCCGGAGCTCGCCGGGGACCCTCGTTTTGTGACGCGGCAAGGCCGCATCGACAATTACGAAGCATTGTCGGCCACGCTCAACGAGATATTCTCGCGCCGTGACCGGGCGGTTTGGGTCGAGCGCTTCGCTGGATTGGACGCGCCTTTCGCCCCCGTCTATACAATTCCTGAGGTCATCGAGGATCCGCAGGTCGCCCATCTCGGCATGATCACGCCGGTGGCGGAACGGCTCGAAGGCGCTTCGCGTTCCGTTCGTCCGCCATTCCGGTTCGACGGCTCGAGAGCCAGCGAGGTCCGGGCCGCCCCGCTCGCCGACCAGCAGGGCGCCGCGATCCGCGAACACCTGCGTCGAACGCCGGGCGTATGGCCCGAGTGTTCTCAGACGATACGAAACGCGGCGGAATAGCCGGGCGAGAGGGAGGCAAGAAAAGTGGCGCTGCTGACCGCCGTATTGGGGACGACGCATCATCCCTTCTATTACGCGCTCACCAATCGCCCGCCGGAACAGTCGATTCCGCAGGCGCCAGAGTGGAAGCGGAAGGTGGAGGCCTATCGCGAGACGCTGACCCGCGCCAAGCCGGATCTCCTTGTAATGGTCGGCTCGGACCATTTTCACCAGTTCTTTCTCGACAATTACCCGCAATTCCTCATCGGCAAGGCGCCCCGATACGACGCGACCTTCTACAATGAGATTCGCGAGTTCGGGCTGCCCAAATACAGTCTGATCGGCGACGAGGCGCTCTCCGACTTCATGTTGCGGCGCCTGATGGATAAGGGCTTCGACTTGGCGATGAGCTTCGATCTGAAGATCGACCACTCGATCATATGCCCGATCATCACGACACGGCCGCGAGCGGACCTGCCGGTGGTGCCGATCTATGCGAACATCTTCGCGCCGCCCTTGCCCTCGCCCAAGCGCTTCTATGCTCTTGGCCGCGCGATCCGCGAGGCGATCGACGAGTACCCTTCCGACAAGCGCATCGCGGCCATCGGCACCGGGCACCTTTCGCTCGAACTCGGCGGCCCCCGCCAGTTCAAGGAAACCGGTCCCGATCCGGTCTTCGACCGGCAAGCGATCGAGTGGCTCGCCAACGGCGACATCGAGGCGATTCTCGCCAACGTGACGCACGAGAGTCTCGAAAAGGCCGGCAACGCCACCGCGGGATTCATGGTGCTGATCCTCATGCTCGGCATCGCCGGTCCGATCAGGGCGTCGTACGTCGACAACCTCGATCTCTTCCACACGATGGAAGCCTATATCACCTGGAGCCCGAACGGAGCCGCGTGATGAGCAAGTATTACGTCGACAAATTCCTCTTCACGGTCGATCGCGATCCGGAACTCCTTCGTCGCTACAAAGAGGACGCCCGGAGCTTCGTCGCGACGTGGGAGCAATCCATCGGCCCCAAGCTCAACGACGGCGAAATCTCGACCGTCCACGCGCTCACCGACGAGGAGCGCGAGGCTCTCGTCAATTACGATTACGTGAAGCTCTTCGAGATGGGCGCGCATTTTTTCCTCAACCTGACGATCTTCATCGCTCTCTTCGACGAAGACTACGCCAAGAAGAGCGGACCGTTGTCGTTCCAGCGGGAATTTGCGTCAAAGCTCAGCTCGTGGATCGGCAAGGAATATCCCTCAGTCGCCATCTGAGGGCGAAAGCGACAAGGCTGTTCAAGAAACAGAAGGGAGGATGCGATGCAGCAGGTGACGCGACGGGAATTCGGGTCTTTGGCCGCGGGCCTTTCCGCCGCCGTCATGACGCGGCCGGCCTTCGCCCAATCGAGCGACGAGCCCATCCGCATCGGCCACACCATGCCTTTGAGCGGCGGTCTTGCCGGCAACGGCAAGCCGGCTCTCCTTGCGCACCGCTTATGGGTCGAAGAGATCAACGCCAAGGGCGGGCTGCTGGGGCGGAAGGTCGAGCTCGTCAACTACGACGATCAAAGCAACCCGGCGCAAGTGCCCGCGCTCTACACGAAACTTCTCGACGTCGACAAAGTGGATCTCGTCGTCTCGAGTTACGCGACCGCGCTGATCGCGCCGGCGATGCCGGTTGTCATTGCCCATGGCGTCGCGTTCGTCACCTTGTTCGGGGCGGCGACGAACGACGCCTTCCATTATGAACGCACGGTCAGTATCAACCCGGTCGGCGGCAGGATGCAGGAAGATTTCGCGAAGGGCTTTTTCGACATCGCTATGAGCGCCGACCCCAAGCCGAAGACGGTGGCGATCGCCGGACTCGACAGTGATTTCCTGCAGCGCTCGATGCAGAGCGCCCGCACGCAAGCCAAGAATGCCGGCCTCGATATCGTCTACGACAAGAGCTATCCGCCTTCGACGGTCGACTACAGCCCCATCGTACGCGCGATCCAGGCGGCAAAGCCGGACGTCGTCTATTTCGCCTCCTATCCACCCGATTCCGTTGGTCTTCTCAAGGCTGTGAACGAAGCGAAGCTGACGGCGACCGTGCTCGGCGGCGGTATGATCGGGCCGCAGATCACCGCGATCAAGGCTCAGTTCGGGCCGCTGCTGAACAACCTCTTGTGCTGGGATGTATACGCCCCGGAGCCGACGTTGAAGTTTCCGGGGGTCGAGGCGTTCTTGGAGCGTTATCGCGCTGCGGCGGAGAAGGAGAAGGCCGATCCCCTCGGGCTCTATGCGCCGCCGCTTGCATACGCGCAGATGCAGGTGCTCGAACAGGCCGTGAGCCGCGTCGGCAAGATCGACCATGCCGCCATCGGCGCGGATTTCCATGCCAACACCTTCTCCACGATTATCGGCGACCTGAAGTTCGACGCCAACGGCGAGTGGGAGAAGGAGCGCAATCTCTACGTCCAATATCAGGGCGTGAAGGGCAACGACATCGAGCAATTCAAAAAGGCCGGCATACAGGTCATTCTCTACCCCGAACGATACAAATCCGGAAAACTCCTCACCCCGTTTCCGGCGGCAAGCTGAGGAGCGACGGCGGGTTTTGGCCGATCGAAGCAAGATGCCGATTACAACCGAGAAGCGCGCGCCCGCGGTCCAACGCGTCGGGCGCTCGGAGTCGGTCGGCGCGCGCTCCCGCGAAGACTCGCAGTTTTTCGCATCGCTTGTCCCGTCCAATGGTCTTTAAACGATCCCGCCGCGACCCATGAATCTCGATCCGGTCCTGATCGTCAATGCTTGCGTTTCTGGCCTGCTTCTCGGGTCGTTCTACGCGATGGCGGCGGCGGGGCTCGCCGTTTCGTTCGGCCTGCTCGATATCGTCAACATCGCCCATCCCGCGCTGATGGTCGCCGCCGCCTTCGTCGTTTCGGCGCTCGTTGGGGCGACGGCGCTCGATCCCTTGGTCGCCTGCCTAATCGTCTCGCCGTTTTTCGCGCTGTTCGGGGCCGGGCTCTACCGCCTTTACCATTTCTTCTTCGAACGCCGCGGCGATGAATCGATCCGGGGTCTCGCGTTCTTTTTCGGCTTGATGTTCCTCATCGAAGTATCGTTGCTCCTGCTTTGGGGCGCTGACCAGCAATGGGTGAGCGCGCGTTACTCCAGCGGCGTCGTCTCGGTTGGAAGGGTCGATTTTCCACTTCGCATGCTCGTCCCCGCGCTATGCGCGTTCGGGGCGCTCGCAATTCTCTTCGCGTTTCTTAAGTTGACGTTCGTGGGCCGCGCCATTGCGGCGGTCGCGCAGGATCGCGAGGCGTTGCGGCTGATGGGAATCGACCCGGTCCGCATCAAAACGATCGGCTTCGCCCTTTCGATCGGGCTCGCCGCTCTCGCCGGCGGCGCCCTGATCGTGATCCAACCGGTCGATTCCTCATCCGGCCAAATATTCGTCGGACGATTGTTCGCCATCGTCATCATGGGCGGCTTTGGGTCGTTGCCGGGGACAGTGATAGCCGGGCTGCTGTTTGGGGTGATCGAAGATTTGACGGCGACGCTGATCGGACCCTCGTGGTCGCCAGCGGTCGCCTTCGGTCTGCTGCTCGGATTTCTCGCCTTTCGGCCCCGCGGACTTTTCGGGGCGGCGACGTGACCGGCGCGGCCGACTTCGCCTTCTGGCGGAACGGGCTCGCGCTGGCGCTCGCCTGCCTCATCGCCACGGCGGCCGCGCTCCGGGCCGTGCACAACGACTACGCCTTCTTCGTCGGCTATATCGTTTTCCAATACGGCGCTCTGGCTATCGCCTGGAACATATTGGGCGGCTATGCGGGCTTCGTGAATTTCGGCGCCGGGGCTTTTTTCGCGGCCGGCGCCTATGCGACGGTGGCGCTGAACAAGGCGCTCGCCCTGCCGCTTCCGGCCTGCGTCCTCGCGGGAGCGTGCGTCGGCGCGGCGCTTGGGCTCGTCATGGGTTCGTTGACCCTTCGCTTGCGTGGCGTCTACTTCGCCATCTCGACGCTGTCGCTCTCCGTCGTCCTGCAGACGCTCGTCGTCAACTGGAGCTACGTCGGGGGATCGAGCGGCGCCTATCTTGTCCGCCCGAAGGCGATCCCGCCCTTCGCGAGCTACACCGAGTTTCTCTGCCTGCTCATGTTCGCGATCGCCGCGACGGCTGCGCTGATCGCCGCTGCGATCGAACGCTCGTCGATCGGGTTCGGGCTCGCCGCCATTCGCGACGATGAAACGGCGGCGGCGGCGCTTGGCGTGCCGACCATGCGACTGAAGCTGCTCGCCGCGACGATAAGCGGCGCCATCATGGGCATGGCTGGCGCGCCGCTGCCGTTTTACAACTCCTACCTGAACCCGGATTCGGCTTTTGCCGTCGGCTACACGGTTAATGCGATGGCGATGCCCCTGGTCGGCGGCACGCAGAGTTGGCTCGGTCCCGTCCTCGGCGCCCTGCTTTTGGGTTCGATTCAGCAGTTGGCGGTCGCGTTCGTCTCCTCATCCGCAAGTCTCGTACTGATCGGACTCGTATTCATGGGCTTTGTCGCTTTGGCCCCGCGGGGCTTGCTCGGCCTCTTCCGGCCGCGTCGCGCCGAGGGAACGGGCCGGTGACCCAGCCGCTGCTTCAAGTCAAAGACCTCAGCAAGCGCTTCGGCGGTTTCGTCGCGATGGACGGCGTCTCCTTATCCGTCGCGCCGGGCGAGCGCGTCGGACTGATCGGACCCAACGGCTCCGGCAAGAGCACCTTCGTCAATTGTGTGGGCGGCATTTTCGCCCGCTACGGCGGCGTCGCCACTTTCGCAGGCCGGGATCT
>Ga0209773_10000535_pt1 | contig 12494 bp, 9 predicted proteins | sample BogFormECP14_OM1_FD_188244 | JGI IMG/M metagenome (GOLD analysis project Ga0209773, IMG submission 188244) | Bog forest soil microbial communities from Calvert Island, British Columbia, Canada - ECP14_OM1 (SPAdes) (version 2) | ecosystem: Environmental > Aquatic > Freshwater > Wetlands > Bog ... | reverse complement strand
GGCGTTGGTGCCTGATTTCAGGCCGACGTTCACTATCGCACCAGGCTTCCAGCCATATTCGGCTGGCGGATTTTCGATCAGGTTGAATTCCTGGATGGCATCAATCGGAAGAATTGTGGCGGAATCACCTGCGATTCCCGCACCGTTGATGATGCTCTGGCCTGAAAACGGTTCGCTGTTGAAGAGCCCATCGACAAAATAGCCGTTGTCTTCCGCTCGCAGACCGTCGGTACTCGTCGTGGAAAATCCGCCGCCGGGATAGCGCATTACACCCGGGCGCAATTGCAAGAGGTTTTCATAATTGCGGCCGTTGAGCGGCAGATCGGTGATTTCCGCATTGCTCAAAGTGCCGCCCAGGGTGGAAGAAGTCGTATTGAGCAGCGGCACTGCTTCGGTCACAATCACGGTTTGGGTGGCATCGCCGGGCTGCAGCACGACATCCATGCGAACGTCCATGGCCACTTCCAGTTGAATGTTGGTTCGCTCGAATCGCTTGAAGCCGGCTCTGGTAACCGTAATCCTGTAAATACCCGGTTCCAGGTTGGGAGCTACGTACTCACCTGCACTGTCCGTCTCCAATGTGCGCGACACTCCGCGCTGCACGTCGGTGATTTCGACTGAGGCGCCGACGATCACCGCAGCGCTGGGGTCGCGAACATCGCCGAGGATTCGCCCAGTGGAAGATTGCGAGAACAGCGGCGAGCACACCAAGAGCGTTCCCAATCCGAGGAGCCAAGCACGAGTGAATCGGTTCCAAACTGAATGGCCGTGCGAAGCCCGCAAAAGCGATTGCATTTCCATATTTTCACCCACCCCTGTGCCAGAAGGCTCTAGAACACCCTATGTGGTATGACAGCCCTACCACCCAACGATTTGCCATGTCAAGATAATTTTTATCGTTTGTATTCGTATTTTCGTGGTATGATGGCTATACCAAATGTGGTCTAGCGCTCAAGCCGTGCTCATTTCCGCACTTTGTACCGCTTTCTTAGCGTTTTTATGCGAATGTACTTTTCGCGCTGCAAATCGCGCCTGGGCCCTATCAGTGACTCGGAGGAAGCGTCATGAGCATCGCAACCACCAATCCCGCCACCGGAGTCGTGCTGAAAACCTTCGAGCCCATCTCCGATGCGGAGCTGGAGGAGAAGCTGCAGCGCGCCGTTGAGGCCTTTGGCGCGTTCCGCAAGACGAGCTTCGCCAGCCGCGCGGCGTTGATGGTAAAGGCCGCGGAAATTCTGGAAGCGGACAAAGAAAAGTTCGCGCGGATCATGACCACGGAAATGGGTAAGACTTATCGCTCTGCGGTGGATGAAGCCGTGAAGTGCGCGTGGGTGTGCCGTTATTACGCGGAGCACGCCGAAAAATTTCTGGCTGACGAGGCGGCCGACGTTCCAGGAAGCAAGAGCTTCGTACGTTACCTGCCGCTGGGCCCGATTCTGGCGGTCATGCCGTGGAATTTTCCTTTCTGGCAGGTTTTTCGGTTCATTGCTCCGTCGCTGATGGCGGGAAATGTGGGGCTGTTGAAGCATGCATCGAACGTGCCGCAATCGGCGCTGATGATTGAAGACGTGCTGCGGCGAGGGGGATTTCCGGAAGGCGTTTTCCAGACATTGCTCATTGGCTCGAATAAGGTCGCCAAGCTTCTCGCTGATCCGCGCATTAAAGCCGCGACACTAACGGGCAGCGAAGGCGCGGGCGTGCAGGTGGGTGTGGCCGCTGCGACGGACATCAAGAAAGTCGTTCTGGAGCTGGGCGGCAGCGATCCATTTATCGTCATGAAGAGCGCCAACCTGGAGCAGGCGGTCACCGTCGGCGTCAAGGCGCGGGTACTCAATAACGGCCAATCCTGCATTGCGGCGAAGCGATTTATCGTCGCGGAAGAAATCGCGGACGAATTCGAGCGGTTGTTCGTGAAAAAAATGGAAGCGCTGAAGGTGGGAGATCCGTTTGACGAGGATACCGACGTCGGGCCGTTGTCCTCCGCGGAAGCGCTGAAGGAACTCGACGCCGACGTGCAGAAAACAATTGCAGCGGGAGCGCGATTGCTGACCGGCGGGAAACGGCTGGATCGGCCTGGGAATTTTTACCTCCCTACGGTGCTCGCCGACATTCCCAAGGAATCTCCAGCGGCGTGCGGCGAGCTGTTCGGACCTGTTGCGTCGTTGTTCCGCGCCAAGAATGTGGAAGATGCCATTCGGATCGCGAACTCCAGTCCGTTTGGCCTCGGAGCGAGTGCGTGGACCAATGACCCTGCAGAACGCGAGAAATTCATCAACGGCCTGGAATCGGGGATGGTCTTCATTAACCGCATGGTCGCATCGGATCCGCGGCTGCCTTTCGGGGGAGTGAAACGCTCGGGCCACGGGCGAGAGCTGGCGATGTTCGGAATTCGCGAGTTCATGAACATAAAGACCGTTTCTATCGAAGGGGCTCAGTGATGGGCGAGGGTGCGGCGGGGCAGCTCGTAGGCGTCGTCGGCCCGAGCCAACCGCGATGCCTTTGATTTGTATGAACCGCATGTGGTATGTCGGTCTGGCCACCAGAACGCGGTGACTTTAGGGCAGGAGGCTTTATGTACAAGGTAGTGCGCACGTCGCGCCTCTACGAGCAGATCGTGCAGCAAATCGAGGATTCGATCCTGAAAGGCACGCTCAAGGCCGGGGATCAGCTTCCGTCCGAACGTGAACTGGCGTTGAAGTTTGGCGTGAGCCGCACCGCAGTGCGCGAAGCGGTCAAGGCGCTGCATGAAAAAGGCCTGGTGGAGGCATATTCCGGGCGCGGAACGTTTATCACCGACGGGACGACGGAAGCCGTCCGGCAATCCATCAACCTGATGATGCGTTTTGATCAGACGGAGGGTTCGGAAAATCTGGCGGAGGTGCGGCAGATTCTGGAGCCGGAAATCGCGGCGCTGGCCGCCACGCGTATTCAAGAACCCCAGCTGGTACTGATGCGCGAAGCATTCACGGTGATGAACGACGCGCTGAAAGATCCCGACGCCTACATTGAAGCGGATCTGGATTTTCATTTGGCGCTGGCTGAGGCCGCCGAGAATCCGTTGATTCTATCGCTGCTCGATTCGATTGTGGTATTGCTGCGCGAACAGCGCCTTCGCATATTTTTCGAAGATGGCGGACCGCAACGCGGCCAGTATCACCACGCGCGAATTCTGGCGGCCATCGAACGGCGCGACGCGGAAGCCTCGCGGGCGGCGATGCGCGACCATTTGCAGCAAGTCCGGGAAGATTCGCGTCCGCATCAGGGTCGCAGCGCAGCTCGCAATTCAAACTCCAGATAACAACGAGGAGCGGAATGGCCAATTTAGGTTTTGTCGGGCTAGGCGTGATGGGCAGTGAGATGGTAAGCCGTCTGCTGAGCAAAGGACACACCGTCACCGGGTACAACCGCACGCGCACCAAAGCAGAACGGTTGCTCCGGCAAGGAATGAAGTGGGGCGAAACGCCGCGCGCAGTGTGCTCGGCAGCGGACATCACGTTTTCGATGGTGACGAACGAAAAGGCACTGGCCGCGGTGATGGAGGGACCCGACGGAATCCTCAACGGACTTGCGCCAGGAACATTTTTGATTGATATGAGCACGGTCAATCCGCACTACAGCCGCCGCGTCGCGGCCAAGGCTCGCGAAAAGGGCGCGGACATGATTGACGCGCCGGTTTCCGGCAGCGTGATCACTCTGCAAGAAGGAAAGCTTTCGGTGATGGTTGGCGGACGCCGCGAGACATTTGAGCACTTGAAACCGATCCTGGATGACATCGGCCCGAAAGTGACTTACGTGGGTGACAACGGCCTGGCGCTTTCGATGAAAATCGCGACCAACTTGAGCCTCGCGGTGCAAATGATGGCGTTCAGCGAAGGCGTGTTGCTCGCGGAAAAAAGCGGCATCGCGCGCAACGTTGCAGTGGATGTGCTCACCAACAGCGCGGTCGCATCGCCCATGATCAAGTACCGCGGCCCATTCGTTCTAAGCATGCCGGCGGAAGCGTGGTTCGACGTGAACATGATGCAGAAGGACATGCTGCTCGCTCTGGAGATGGGCCGCGCGCTCGATGTGCCGTTACCTACCACGGCCGTCGCGAACGAGTTTCTGACGACGGCGCGCGCGATGGGATTCGCGAAGCAGGATTTTGCGGTGGTTTTTGAAGTGCTGGCACGAATGTCCGGAGTGGCGAAATGACAACGGTTTCTGACCCCACAAGAACAAGCATTGGCGCGGGCGTCGAGAAATGGCTGCGCATGTACCGCCAGATGCTGGCCATCCGTTTGTTTGAAGAAAATGTGAATGAATTGTATACACGCGCACTGATGCCAGGCCTGGCGCATCTTTACATCGGCGAAGAAGCCACTGCCGTGGGCGTTTGCGAAGCGCTTCGCGCGGACGACTACGTGACCAGCACGCATCGCGGCCATGGTCACTGCCTCGCCAAAGGCGCCTCTCCGAAATTGATGTTTGCCGAACTGCTGGGAAAAGAGGCCGGATACTGCCGCGGGAAAGGCGGTTCGATGCACATCGCCGATCCCGCGACCGGCAATCTGGGCGCGAACGCGATCGTCGCGGGAAGCGTGGGCATTGCCACCGGCGCCGCGCTTTCCGCCAAAACCCTGAAAACCGGACAAGTCGCTGTTTGCTTTTTTGGTGAAGGAGCGCTCGGCCAAGGCGTGCTGTATGAATGCATGAACCTCGCGCAACTCTGGAAATTGCCGGTCATTTATGTCTGCGAAAATAATATGTACACCGAATACACGCATTTTTCAGAAATCACCGCGGGAGATATTCCTGCGCGGGCCAGCGCTTTCGGAGTGCGCGCCGAAACCGTGGATGGGCAGGACGTGCGCGCGGTGCATGCCATAGCGACGGAACTCGCCGATCGCGCGCGCCGCGGCGAAGGCCCGGCATTTCTTCTCTGCAATACGTATCGCTATCGCGGCCATCACGTCGGCGATATCAATCGCGAATATTACCGCTCGAAAAAAGAAGAGCAGCAATGGTTGGCCGAAAGCGATCCAATTAAGAATTTTGCCGAGTGGCTGAAAGCACAGAAGCACGCCGACGCCGACACCCTCAGCGCGATTGATTCCGAACTAAGAGCTGAAATGGATAAGGCCGTTAAATTTGCAGTCGCGGCGCCATACCCTGGCGCGGACGAAGTTGATCAGGACGTGTATGCCTGAGTCGGGAATTCGTGAAATAACTTTTGCGGAGGCCGTCCGCGAAGCGCTGGCAGAGGAAATGCGCCGCGATGCGCGCGTGTTCATCATGGGCGAAGACGTGGCCGAAGCCGGCACGCCGTTCAAGGTGCTTTCCGGACTGGTCGAAGAATTTGGCATCTCGCGTGTGGTGGACACGCCAATTTCCGAAGCCGGATTCACCGGCGTGGGCGTGGGCGCGGCGATGACCGGTTTGCGACCCGTGGTGGACATCATGTTCGGCGATTTCATCACCCTGACCATGGACCAGATGGCCAATCAGGCGGCGAAAGTACATTACATGTCCGGCGGAAAGTGGAAAGTTCCCATGGTGATGCGCACGACGCTGGGCGCGGCGCGGCGCTCGGCAGCGCAACATTCGCAATCGCTGCACGCCTGGTTCAGCCATATTCCTGGATTGAAAGTGGTGTTGCCTTCTACGCCGTATGACGCTAAAGGCCTGCTGAAAAGCGCGATCCGCGACGACAACCCGGTGATTTTTTTCGAAGACAAGATGAGCTTCAAATTGAAGGGGCCGGTGCCCGAAGCCGAATACACGATTCCGCTCGGCGTCGCGGACATCAAGCGTCTGGGAACGGACATCACCTTGGTCGGCACCAGCAGCATGGTACAAGTCGCGCTGGAAGCCGCCCTGATGCTGGAGCAGGCCGGGATCAGTGCGGAAGTTGTGGACCCGCGAACGACTTGGCCACTCGATGAATACACCTTGATCGAGTCCGTGAAAAAAACATCGCGCGCTATCGTGATTGACGAGGGCTACGGCCGCTACGGCGTCGCCGCCGAAATCGCAGCCACGATTGCCGAAGGTGCGTTTCATTACCTCGACGGCCCGGTAAAGAGGATGGGAGCAATGCACGTTCCCATCCCGTTCTCGCCGCCGCTGGAAGACCTCACTGTGCCCACCGGCAAGACGGTATTTGACACCGCCATGAAACTTTGCGGCCGGTGTTGATTTCGTAGTTTCAGGAGGATGCCATGGCGTTACCGACACATGGAACGATGGCGGTTGATTGGGAACAGCGCATCGACTTCGATCGTCTGCGCACGGAACGTCTCGGGCGCGTGAAGGATCTGCTAGCGAAATCCGAAATGGGCGCAATTTTGTGCTTTGACATGAATAACGTGCGCTACATCACGTCCACGCACATCGGTTCGTGGGCGCAGGACAAAATGAGCCGCTTCACGCTGCTCACGCGCAAGAGCGAGCCAATTCTGTGGGATTTTGGCTCCGCCGCCAAGCATCACCAGCTGCATTGTCCCTGGCTCGGCGAACGCTCTCGTGCGGGCATTCCGCTGCTGCGCGGCGCGATGTCCCCTGAAATGGGCCGCGCCGAAGACGTCGCGAAAAAAATACGGATTGAGCTTGAAGAGCATGGCGTGCTGCACGAGCCTCTGGGCGTGGACATTATCGAGCCGCCGATTCTTTTTGCGCTGCAGCGCGAAGGAATCAAGATCGTGGACGGTCAGCAACTCATGTCCGACGCGCGCGTCATCAAGACCCGCGACGAAATCGCGCTCCTCAATACCTCCGCGATGATGGTGGATGCGGCCTACGACGAACTCTATCGCGCGATGAAACCGGGTATGCGCGAGAACGAAGCGGTTGGCCTCGTCAGCAAAGTGCTGTACGACCTGGGCTCCGAATACGTTGAAGCCGTGAACGCGATTTCCGGCGAACGCTGCAATCCGCACCCGCACGTATTTTCAGACCGCGTGCTGCGCCCCGGCGATCCCGTGTATTACGACATTCTTCATTCCTACATGGGCTACCGCACTTGCTACTACCGCTGCTTCACCATTGGCTATGCGTCGCACGCCATGATCGACGCTTACAAACGCTGCCGCGAATATCTGGACGCGGCGATTTCGCTGGTGCGTCCAGGCCGCACCACCGGAGAAATTGCCGCGCTGTGGCCAAAGGCACAGGAATTTGGATTCCCCAACGAAGAAGCGGCGTTCGCTTTGCAGTACGGCCACGGCATCGGCCTGGCGATTTGGGAAAAGCCGGTCATCAGCCGCTTGGTTTCGCTCGATCATCCCTACGAGATCAAGCCCGGCATGGTTTTCGCTCTGGAAACTTTCTGGCCTTCCAGCGACGGATGGGCTGCGGCGCGCATTGAAGAAGAAATTGTGGTCACCGAAACAGGTCACGAAGTGATCACGCGCTTCCCGGCGGAGCAATTGATGGTGGCGGGCGCTCATTATTTCACCGTCAACGGGCCGATGTCCGCGACGCGCGAATCCGAATCGGCGCCCAGCAAGCGCGTCAAGGAAATGGTCGAGGCCAGCGCCAAAATTGAGCGGGTCGGCGTCACCGACTAAGTACTTATTTCGTTTCCTCGAGGAATTATGGCCATCAGTGTTGTGATGCCCGCGCTCGAACTGACACAGGAAACGGGCAAGCTCGTTTCCTGGCGCAAAAAAGAAGGCGAAGCAGTTGCCAAGGGTGAGACGTTGCTGGAAGTCGAAACGGACAAAGCCGTCGTCGAAGTGGAGGCGCTCGCCGCCGGATTTTTGGCCGGTGTGCGGGCGAAGGAGGGTGACGTCGTCCCAGTTGGCCACACAATCGCCTGGATTGTGAACAAGGGCGAATCCGCCCCCGTGGATGACGCCCCTACCGCGGCGGCGGCCAGCGTAGCCACACCTGCAGCCCGTGCCGCTGCGTCGGCAGTCCAGTCAGACGACGCTGCAAACTCCGGCGCGAAGGTAAAGATTTCACCGAAGGCTCGCCGGCTCGCGAGCGAGCTGCACCTCAGCCTCGACAGCGTGCGCGGTTCAGGTCCCGGCGGAGAAATTCTCGCATCGGATATCGAGGCCGCAGCAAAATCCTCGGCGGCGTCACCGTCACCGAGCGTTGCCGCATCATCCTCCCGTACGAAAATCGAAACGCTCACCGCGATCGGCCGGTTGATGGCAGAGCGCACCACGCAAAGTTGGACCACCGTGCCGCATTTTTTCCTGGTGCGCGAGGTCGACGCCAGCGCGCTCCATCGGATGCGCGAAAAACTGACCGCTTTCGCCACTACAAATTCCGGCGCCAAGATCACGCATACGGATTTGCTCACGGCGCTCGTCGCGCGCGTGTTGCTGCAGCACCCGCGCATGAACGCGAGCTGGACTCCTGCTGGAATCCAGCTTCATCCTGAAGTGAATATAGCCATCGCCATCGCGGTAAACGACGGCGTGATCGCCGCAGTGATTCCCAACGCGCACGTCGCGAGCATCGCCGAAATCGCAGCGCAAAGGCGGGACCTTGCCGATCGCGCCAAATCTGGCAAGTCGCGCCCGCAGGATTTCGCTGGCGCCACCTTCACAATCAGCAACCTCGGCATGTTTCATATTGATTCCTTCACTGCGATTATTCCACCGCCGCAAGCGGCGATCTTGGCGGTCGGCGCGATTTCCGATCGCATCGTTGCGATCGACCGCCAAGCCGTCGTCCGCAGCATGATGACGCTCACGCTGTCCTGCGATCATCGCATGGTGGATGGCGCCCGTGGCGCGCAGTTCCTGAATGAACTGACCCAAGCGATCGCTGAACCTCAGAAGTACTTGCGCTGACGACGCCCTCTCTCGACGCCCCACTGCCAGCGGCCACGGTAGTTGCGCCTTCCGCGCCGCGCAGAAAATCCTTCTACGCGAATCTTTGGGTTCAGGTTCTGGTCGCGATCGCACCCACGGAGCGTAGTGCTTCTCTGTGATTCGCACACTCTGGTGTCCAAGCAAGATCGAAACGCGTTCCATCGGTACACCGGAAAGCAGGAGTTCAACTGCGAATGTGTCGCGGAACCTATGAGGATGACCACCAGTGACTTTCGCTAGCTCAAAGAGCTTTGCCAGCCGTCTCCTCCAGCTGCCTATTGTGATTTCGATCAGCTGTCTGCCATCCCAGAAGAAACGTGTCGCCGTAACTTTTGCTGTTCGCTTTAGCGCATAAGCGACTGGATCCGGCAGAAAGGTTTTGGTGCTCGACGCCCGCCTGCGGAGCGAATGCTCTGGGTGCGAACATCGTCATTTCCTCGCCGGCCTGCTTCGTTGGCAAATTCGTTGTGTCTGGGGCGGGACAGAGGTAGGATTCGGCTGCGACGGTCCCAAATCGGAAATTCCGCTTCATAGGCAGTTCGGTGCATTTTTCCGGTTAGCAGGCGGGCAGAAACGGAAATTCCGGTTGGAGCGAGACTGCTTCGAACGGAGGAAATTGTCCACATGCATCACAAGATGAGTTCACGAATCTGCACCAGCGTCGTATTGGTGCTGATGGCAGTCTTTTTGTTTTCTAATTCTACCCACGCAGCACCGCAGAACAACTCCAACAATGGGTCAAAAGAGAAGATCAGTGTAATGGCACACCTGCCGCTGCCGGGATCAGCGGTGCGGCAGATTTTTTTGCAACAAGAGAACGGAAAGCAATACCTCTACCTGCAGCAGAATGTGCATTTCACGGTGGTGGATGTGACCGATCCGAAAAATCCGCGAATCGTGGATCGCGTAGCGTCAGAAGGCAAATTGACTGACGTGGGCGCGGGTGTCGCCATTGCTGTGCAATCCGACCAGTCGGGACAAGCTAGCGTTCCGACGCAGACGATTCGCTTGGTGGATGTGAGCGATCCAAAAAATCCGCATACGGCCAAGAAGTTTGAGGGTGTCACCAGCGTGTATTCCGAAGACGGACGGAAATTGATCTACATAACGAACAGTGAAGGACTGTGGGTCATCAAGCACTACGAGACCTTCCGCTTGCCGCTTTGCACTTCGGAGTCGGAAGAGAATTCCGTAGCGCAATGCCGGTAGGAGACTAACTTCAGTCGCGATAGCGCTGTTCATCAGTGGCTGGCTGCCCCGCCGGCTCGCCGGGATTTCATGGTGAGCCGGCGACGCTGCCACAACTCCTCGCTACTTGTATTCGTCCATGTTGCGGGCTATCGCCTCATCCATCGCATCGACCGGAGCGCAGCTCGGGCTTGAGTTTTTTTGAGCTCTAACTTTGTTGAGCGAGTTGAACTGCCCACTTGGAATCCGAGCCTGACGCAAGTGGGTGAAGTCACATCAACCGATCTGTGGGACGCTCGAAGGCGCTGACCACTCCGCAGTTGGTACCGAAGCACCTCAACCTCGACCGACAGACGATGGTCATCCGGCGCGAGGGAAAACCCATTATCGTTTCATCTCAGAATGGGGTCCACACAAAGCGAAGACCGACACGAATCCCGATGGGTTGCCGCTCTCTGTTTTCGACGGACTCCGCGGCGCGATAGCTGGAAATCGTGAGCTGTTCTACAAAGATGTCGCCGTTCCATTTTTGGGTACAACGAGCCGGGTGCAAAGGTTTCCGACGGTGTTACGGTGCAATTCTGGCGACGTGGTATGCAGTCTTCGGCGATCGGCTCTTCCACAGCGTCGCGTTCTACTCTGGAGCGCCCGGAACTTCCGCAGCGACGGCTGTCTGCTGGCGCCACGCGTCGGGCGACGACAGATTTCGCCGCAACAGCGCCGGGTCGAGCTCGTGTTCCCAGCGCGCCACTACGAGCGTGGCTACTCCGTTGCCCAGCATATTCACCGTCGCGCGGAACATGCTCATGAAGCGATCGATTCCGAGAATCAAACCCATCGCAGCCACCGGAATCGTCGGGATCACCATCAACGTACCCACCAGTGCGATAAATCCCGCCCCCTGCACGCCGGACGCGCCCTTCGACGTCAAAACCGCCACGGCAAAAAGCGTGAGCTGTTGCGCCAGCGTCAAGTGAGTGCCGGTAGCCTCGGCGACGAACAAGGCCGCCAGCGTTATGTAAAGACTGCTGCCATCGGTATTAAAGGTGTAACCGGTCGGCACCACCAGTCCCACCAATGCCTTGGAACATCCCAATTGCTCCATCTTTTCCATCAGTGTCGGCAGCGCAGGTTCCGAGGAACTGATCGCCAGAGTGAGGATGATCTCCTCCTTTATATACAGCAAATACTTAAAGATGCTGAATCCCGCCAGCCAAGCGATCGCCCCCATCACGATCAGGACGAACAAGATGCACGTGACCCAGAACGTAACGACCAACTTGATCAACGGGCCAAGCGAGGAAATTCCGTAAGCACCTACGGTGAAAGCCATCGCGCCGAACGCGCCAATCGGAGCGAACCGCATAATGATATTGATCACGCCAAAAACGCCACGCATGAGGGATTCCAGGAAATCGAGGAGCGGTTTGCTTCGGCTTCCCATCGCTGACAAGGCGAAGCCGAACAAAATGGACACCAGCACCACCTGCAAAATATCTCCCTTGGCGAATGCGTCCACCACCGTGGCAGGGATGATGTGCAGGATAAAATCGGTCACGCTTTGCGCTTTGGCCGCGCCGGCGTAATTTGCCACGGCCTTGGTATCCAGCGTTGCAGGATCCACGCTGAGGCCGGCGCCGGTATGCACCACATTGCCGACCACCATGCCGACCAGCAAGGCCAGCGTCGATACGATCTCGAAGTACAAAAGCGCCTTGCCGCCGACCCGGCCGATCTTTTTCATATCCTGCATGTTGGCTATGCCCGTAACCACGGTGCAAAAAATGACGAGCGTGATAACCATACTTATCAGCCGGATGAAAGCGTCGCCGAGCGGCTTCATGGCCACCGCGGCGTGCGGCCTCAGGTAGCCGAGTATGATCGCGGTGATGATGGCCAGCAAAACTTGGCCCCACAAGCTCCGGTAGAAGGGTTTCCGGCCCGATTGCCGCATGGCCTTGGAGGATGCCGAGGAAGATGGTGTAGGACTGGAAGTTTCCATGCTCTGTTCTCCCTTCAGTTCGACGACTGCGTAAGAATCTCCCTGCGGCGAAACGGTGCTGTTATCAGCAATCGAACCAAACCGGGGCCGCCGGCGGCACCGGAGCAGACTCGCCAAGTCACAGGTCGCGATGCGGTAGGCTTGCTCTCGATTGGCGGCGGAGTCTAGCACAATTCGCGGCCGCAGGAACGCTGATCAGCGCCTTCAGACGGCAGAGCGCCGCTTGCCTGGTCCCCGGAATGAGTTGAAAAACTTCCTGCTATCGCACGACACTTGTTTGATATAGTGCGCGCACTGTCATGCACCGTTCCGCGACGAACGAAGTGAATGATTCTGCCTCCGCGTTATCTCCGTCACTCACACCAAACCAGATTCGCGGCTTCTGGGCGTCGTGGGGTGGATGGACACTGGACGGCATGGATTCCTTCGTTTACGCGCTCGTCCTGGTGCCCTCGCTGCGTGAACTTCTACCGCGTTCCGGCATTCCAGCCACCAAG
>Ga0209773_10000534_pt1 | contig 12498 bp, 7 predicted proteins | sample BogFormECP14_OM1_FD_188244 | JGI IMG/M metagenome (GOLD analysis project Ga0209773, IMG submission 188244) | Bog forest soil microbial communities from Calvert Island, British Columbia, Canada - ECP14_OM1 (SPAdes) (version 2) | ecosystem: Environmental > Aquatic > Freshwater > Wetlands > Bog ... | reverse complement strand
ACCCTCGCCTTCGACGACACTACGCACATCGGCGACGATGGTCCATGTGAAGTCGCGTCCCGGGGTCACGTTGCAGTAGTGATAGTCGAGCTTGTTCGCGCCGCAGACCATGTTCTGGCGGCCTTCGAGGGCCTTGTCGAGAATGACGGTTACGCTATCTTCGCCAAGCGCTTTTGCGGGAACCAGCCCGATCGGCCCGAGGAAGCCTGCAGGCCCATGAATGTAGCGCTCCAACTCCTCTGCCTGCATGGTGCGAAGATCGTTGGCCTTGATGAGGCCGAGCAGTTTTGTCTCGTTCACCTGATGATCGCCGCGCAGAAAGACAACCACCGGGCTCCAGACGGATTCACGCTTTGCGGTTTTCGTTTCCGCCATGTAGGCCACGCACTTGATGTCCTGTGCTTCCGAGATGTTGAAGAACTTCGCAACATCTGCCACTGCGGCAATCCCTGGGGTGGAAACCAGTTCGGGCTTGCCGTCGCCGGTCGGGTCAAGCTCGGTGACAGGCGTTAGCTGTGACGCTGCTTTCTCGAGATTCGCTGCGTAGTCACATTTCGGACAACTGACGATCAGATCCTCTCCGGCATCGGTGTAGACCATGAACTCCTGCGACTGCGTGCCGCCCATTGCACCGGAGTCGGCTTCGACCGCAACGAAATCCAGTCCGCAGCGAGTGAAGATAGTGCGATACACCTTGTCGTGCAGGTCGAAGCTCTTGTCGAGACCAGCAGGGTCCAGATCGAAAGAGTAAGCGTCCTTCATTATGAACTGGCGGACGCGCAGCAGTCCGGCCTTCGGACGCGGCTCATCGCGGAACTTGGTCTGAATCTGATACCAGATCTGCGGCAGCTGCTTGTAGCTGCGCAATTCCTTGCGGGCGATGTCGGTCATCACCTCTTCGTGGGTCATGCCGAGGCAGAGCCATGCGCCTTTACGGTCCTGCAGGCGGAACATGTTCTGGCCCATGGTTGTCCAGCGGCCGCTCTGCTCCCATATTTCTGCCGGGTGAATGGTGGGCAGCAGGAATTCCTGCCCGATCTTGTCCATCTCTTCGCGCACGATGCCGATGATCTTGTTAATGGAGCGCTGTCCGAGAAACAGGTAGGAATAGATTCCTGCGCCGAGTTGACGGACGTATCCGGAGCGGACGAGGAACTTGTGGCTGGCGACTTCGGCATCTGCCGGAGCCTCACGAAGAGTGGGAATGAAGAGTTTCGACCAACGATGCATGCTGACTTTGTGCTTTCTCAACAATGGGATAGGGCGTAAACTTCCATTCTAATCGCTGCATCTCCCCTGAGACGGCTGGGTTGTCTTTTCGTGTATTTGAGCCAGTGTTTGTCGAGTCATCGTGCAGCTATGCGTCATCGGATATGGAAAAAGAGTCTCTCACGATAGAGCTAGCCAGCACGAAGAATCCGGATACGCGGGTGATTTGCCTGCAGGGGCCTTTGACCATTGCTACCTTGTTTGATTTTCAGCGTGAACTGCGCAGCGGCGTTTGGGAGGCCACGATTATCGAAATGCTGGGCGTTTCCTACATGGACTCAGCCGGAATGGGGGCGATTATCAATTTTTTCGTTTCCTGCAAGAGAAATGGACGCAAGCTGATCGTCTGCGGATTGAATTATCGGGTGATCGAGTTGTTCAAGCTTACGAATGTAGATCAGATAATTACGATTGCTGACGATCTGGATCAGGCAGAAGCCCTGTTAGCGGTCAGCGAATAGCAAAATTAATCCGTCCGTCCGGTAGAAGCTCCGCAGCTGCTGATCTCGTCCGAAGTTTTCCGCAAGTAGAAGATCTAAAAGCTTCTGTCTCGATATAAGGATATTTAATCGCGCGCAGAAATTTTTATATGCGGAGATGGAATTATATTGACGCCGCTGCCTGCCTCTTTGATAACTGAAACAACTAAATTTGCCCTGTACATTGTTCTTGAGTGTGCCGTCGTACACGGCGACATCGGGTAAAGTGTTTCTTTCTGCGGCAGAGAATACGCATGGACTGTGCTTTACTCCGCAGCAATACGTGAGCATTTGGTTACTTTTTGGAGGTCATGCTTGGTCGGCCGTCGTCTATTTGTTTGTTTTTCTATTTTGTTTTGCAGCCTGGCAATGGGTTTTGCGCTGCCTCCGAGCGTCCATCATCCTCTTGATGCGCTCACTCCCGACGAATACTGGACGGCATACAGAGTGTTGCGGACAGCAGGCCATGTTGAGGAGTCGACGAGCTTCGCCAGTGTCCTTTTTCATGAACCGCCCAAGCAGGAGGTTCTCGCGTGGAAACCGGGCGATCCCATTTCGCGCAAGGCTGACGTCGTGCTTTTTGACAAAGGCCACTCCTATGCTGCCGTTGTCGATATCGCCGGGCAGAAAGTTGAAAGTTTTACCGAACTGAAAGACGCGCAGGCGCCATTTACTGACGACGAGCGCCACGGGGTTGAAGAGGCGATCAAGCACGATCCCCGCATCGTGGAAGCGCTCAAGAAGCGTGGAATTACAGACCTGAAAGTCGTGACGTGTTACGTCGTTCCAGCAGGCTTTGTGGATTTGCCTGAGCAGCGTGACGGCAAGCGTATTGGCTGGGGCGGGTGTGTGAATGCTGAGGGAGCTACGGGGATGTGGGACCGCGAAGTGGGCGGCATTTTCTTCACCGTAGACATGAATGCGAAGAAGATTCTTCGTTTCAGCGACTACGGCGACGTTCCCATGCCGTCTCCGTCGAATAACTACGATGCTGATGGCGGACCGGTGCCTGCAGGCAGGCAGCCGATCATCGTCTCCCAGCCCAACGGGCCGAGCTTTACGATCAAGGACGGTGAAGTGAGTTGGCTGAACTGGCGTTTCCGGTTCCGGCTCGATCCGCGTATCGGCACGGTCATCAATCTCGCGTCGATCGACGACGGGGGCAAGCTGCGTTCTGTGATGTATGAAGGCTCGCTGTCAGAGCTTTATGTTCCTTATCAGGACCCGGAAGAGACATGGAACTCGCATGTGTTTATCGATGCTGGCGAGTACTTCACATACGACGGCATAGGCACCATTAAGCCATTGCTTGCCGGAGTCGATTGCCCTGACTATGCAACCTTCTTCAGCGGCGTGTTTTATACCACGAGCGGCCATCCGGTTCTGCGTCCGCAAATGGCCTGCATGTTTGAACGCACAGTAGGCGACCCTGCGTGGCGTCATGGCGATGAGCCGGGCGTCTTCGGAAGGCCTTCGCGTGAGCTTGTTTTGCGGACTGTCGCCGTCGTCGGCAACTATGACTACCTGCTTGACTGGCGGTTCGAGCAGACGGGCGCGATTCGAGTTGCTATCGGCGCCACTGGCGTTCTCGAAGTGAAGCCAGTTAAGGAGAAGACTATCGACGGCCCTCTCTCCGGTGATATGACGGCGAAGGATGAGAAGGGCAATCAGCTTGAGTTCGGCCAGCTCGTTGCGCCCGGCGTAGACGGTGTCGATCACGATCATTTCTTCAGCTACCGGCTTGACTTAGATGTAGATGGAACGAAGAACTCGTTCATGGCAGATAAGCTGGTCCAATATCAGCTGCCAAAGGACAACCCGAGCCCGCGGCGCGTGATATGGGCGATGCAGCCGACGATGGTCAAGACGGAAGGCGATGCGATGCAGGACATTGATCTGCACCATCCTTCGATGTGGCGATTTGTAAACCACGACGTACACGATCCGTACGGCTATCCCACGAGCTACGAGATCATGCCCGGAGAAACCGCCGCCTCACTACTGCCCGATACCGAATGGCCGCAGAGGCGCGCCGGGTTTTCTTCTCATCAACTATGGGTCACGCCTTATGACCCATCGGAGTTCTACGCTGCCGGGACTTACCTCGCGAACAGCAAGGACACGGATGGTCTTCAGGCATGGGTGAAGCAGAATCGCAGTATCGAGAACACGGATATCGTTGCCTGGTACACGGTGGGTTTTCATCATGTCCCACGGCCCGAGGACTGGCCGCAAATGCCCGTGATGTGGCATGACTTTGAGATTCGTCCATTCCATTTCTTCCCAAAGAATCCTGGGATGGATCTGCCCATGACTCCTTAGTTGCACGGTCTCTGGGCGTAAATCGAGCCGCGTAAAGTCGCGGTGTTGCTCATTTCATTGGTTGTACGGCGGTCTTGGTCGCTATGCCAGGACGATCACTCTACGTGTCTCTCGAGGTGCATCATGATGAAGCTCCTTTCATATTTCACGGACAACGTGGTCGCGCGCTCTTGCCTTCTTCTAATGTTGCTTGCCGGAGGCATTGAGCTACAGCCAGCTCATGCTCAGTCCACATTCGGCTCGATTGTGGGAACGGTGAAAGATGCGTCGGGCGCTGTGGTGAACGGGGCTTCGGTCACGTTGATCAATACAGGGACGTCGATCACACATGACGCTACTACCAATCAGAATGGCGACTACAGTTTCACCAACCTGAACCCTGCCAAGTATGAGGTCAGCATCGTTGCTTCCGGATTTGAGAAAGTGGAATTCTTCGATCTCGATCTGCAGTCGCGTGAAATCAAGCGTGTGGATGCAGCATTGAAAATCGGAACGACGTCAGACACGATTACCGTTCAAGGCGCATCAGCGGGAGTTATCACCACCGACGTATCGAGCCTCTCTGAAACAAAAACAGGACAGGAACTGACAGAACTACCTGTCGCCGTGTATTCACGGTCCACGGGATCGACAAGCCCGATCACCACACTGACGACAGAACCAGGAGTACAGATCGACGACAACTCAAACATGGTTGTGGATGGAACGACGCCGGCGCTTATGTCCTACACAATCGACGGCATCAGCAGCGTATCGGTGGAAAACAGCGGGCCGATCAATGAGCTTTTTCCGTCGTTCAACTCGATTTCGGAAATCAGAATCAGCGGCAGTAACAACAGTGCTGAATTCAGCGGTGTGGCCGATGTGACAACCACGTCAAAAAGCGGTACGAATCAGTTCCACGGCGGTGTATTCGAGAACTTTGAGAACACAGTTCTCTCCGCAGGCGATCCTTTTACGCACTCGACGCCGAAGCTCATCATGAATGATTTCGGCGGATTCCTCGGAGGCCCGATCAGTATTCCAAAGCTCTATAGCGGGCAGAACAAGTCCTTCTTCTTTATGAGTTATGAAGGGCTGCGCTTGCCGCGTGAAGTGCCTCTGATCACCAGCGTTCCGTCAGACGATATGCGGAATGGCAATCTCGTCGACTATCTGAGCGGCACGCCGATCTATTATCCCGACGGCACGCCCATCGATCCAGCCAACGTGCCTATCTCTCAGGTTTCCGCCAATATGATGAAGTACTTCATGCCGCATGAAAACATTGGCGATCCATCGTCGTATCAGAAAAACTACCGCGTGAATTATCCGGCGCCCATTTCGAGCGATCAGGCTGACCTGCGTCTGGATTACGTTCTGACGCCGAAACAGTCGATGTTCGTGCGCGGAAGTTACAAGACACGCAGCGTGATTACGCCGCCCGATCCGAACTGCACTGGCTTTTGCGTGAATGCGGGTTCACCTATAACCGGGGCGTTTGCGCAGCCGGAGACCGATCAAGGCGTGACGTTTTCATACAACTATGCCATTACTTCATCGTTCGTTAACGAGTTGCGCGCGGGTTTCAACGGAACACACTTTGCCACAGCTATGCAGGAGGGGACATCTGCCGGATACCTTGCGCAGGCAGGAATTGAAGGCATAGAGCAGCCCGATCCCGTCCCGCAGGCTCCGAATGCGATTATCACCGGGTTTATGTGGACCGGCGGTGGCAATCCATCGGTGCAGCACAGCAACATCGTACAACTCCTCGACAACGTGACCTGGAACAAGGGGGAGCATACGTTCAAGTTCGGCGCAGACATCCGGCGCATGACAGATCATGATGACAACGTTTTTGGCAACCTGCAGTCCGGGTGGTACGTCTTCGATAATTCCCAGACCGCCTTTACCGATTCGCAGGGAAATCCTGTCAGCATCGGCGATCCGTTTACCGGCTTCCTGCTTGGTTATCCTGATTACACGGTACTCGCCGAGCAGGTAAATCATCCGGCGATGAACGGTCTCGGCTACGGTTACGGTCTCTTCGGGCAGGATGACTGGAAGATCACGCCGCGTCTGACGCTGAATATTGGTCTGCGCTATGAGCTGCATCCTCCACTCAAGGACACGAAGTACAACACTGCGGCTTTTCTGCCCGATTACAATCAGAACGGCGTGAGCGGCGCGGTGGCTGTGCCCAATACGCAGGCTCTCGGCTACACATCGTCGTATTTTGCCCAGTCCATTGCCCCCTCTCCCATTCTTACTGCCAGTCAGGCGGGCATTCCCGAGACGCTGCGCTACACCTATAAGAAAGACTTCGGGCCGCGCATCGGTTTCGCGTGGCGTCCGCGCGGCGATGACAAGCTGGTGCTGCGCGGCGGTTGGGGGCGCTTTATTGAGCAACCACTCGGCTTCTCGCTTGTCTCCGGCTGGGCCGTGCATTCGAGTTTTGTGAACTACTCCTATCAAAGTGTGGATCAAAACGGAAATCCGACCATCGCTTTCCCGGCACCGTTTTCGTCTACCATCACTTCGGGCGGAGCATCGTTTCAATATGCTTTCCCGGTCCACTACATCGACCCCTCGGTGCAGCAGTGGAATCTTACGCTGGAGCAGGATCTTGGCCACGATATCGGTATGCGCTTTTCCTATATTGGGAGCCATGGCAAAGATCTGGAAACCTTCGTCGACCTGAACCAGGTACCGGCAAATACAATCGGCTGGGACGCGGCGTTTCCGCTGTATGGTCCCTTTCAAAGCTGGGGATATATCCAAAGTGTTATCAACGGAGCGGAGAGCAACTACAACAGCATGAGCGTGGCCGCTACCAAGCGTTTCACCAATGGATTGCAGTTCCAGGCAAGCTATGTGTGGACGCGCGATCTGTCCGACGCCGGCGGCTATGCGCCTTCCGGTGTGACAACCGAGGGCGGCAGCATTTCTTCCGACCGCTTTCATCTTGGCCGCGACTACGGCAATGTTGCATTCGACCGCCGCAACCGATTCCTGACAACATTTCTCTATGAGCTTCCCCTTGGACCAGGCAAGGCATTTCTTCACAGCAACGGAGCGCTGAATGCAGTTGCCGGAGGATGGCAACTGGGTGGCGTGGTTGTTCTGCAGAGCGGAGCCTTTCTCACACCGTATCAAACGACGACCGATCCGGCAGGAACAAACATGCTTTCAAATGTGGGTGCGACGCGGGCTGACATTGTTCCGAGCACACCTGCCTACGTACACCGCACTTCGACAGCCGGAGGCGATCCCGTGTTTCTGAATTCTGACGCCTTCACTGATCCGCCGAACAACAGTGGCGGCTTTGGCAACGCAGGTGTTGGCAATTTCGTTGGACCGGGAACAGAGACTGTTTCGCTTTCACTCATCAAGAAGACAACGATCCACGAGGGGGTCGCGCTCTATTTTGGAGCCGAGGCCGCGAACCTCTTCAATCATCGCAATTACGACATCCCGGACATGAATGTGGATGATGGGCCCGGAGCCTTCGGTGTCATTACAGCTCTGCAAACGGCAGAGGGCGCTGGGCCACGGAACATCGAACTGACGGCCCGCATCACTTTCTAAAATATCGGATGCGCTAGTTAGCTCTAAGCCGTGGATCCAGGAATTGGCGGAGTCGGAGGCCGACGTTTTGCGGGCTTTCGAGTTTCAGTGACAGCCGCGTCTAATCGTTCCGCGATTGCGACAAAGGCAGATGTAGGGCCTGCCCATCGCAACTCGTCGACGTTATCGAAAAGCGCGATATCGGTTCGCAGAGTCGCGAGCGTTCGAAAGAGGAGTGCTCGCTCCCGCTCGCGATAGAGCGTCGCTGCCAGGGCACTCGCACTTGTAGCGTTCACCTTCCACTCGGTGCTATCGACGGGGATGGATTCGAGATGAGTGAACTTGGCAAGAACTGCAGCCGACGATTTTGCGCCCCAGCCCGGCAAACCTGGATAACCATCGGCCGAGTCTCCCACAAGCGCCAGGTAATCGGGGATTGATTCAGGCGAGACGCCGAACTTTTGAATCACACCAGCTTCGTCATACACGACGCCTGTCCTGCGATTGAGTTGGACAGTGCGCGTGCCGCGGACACATTGGGCGAGATCCTTGTCGGGACTGCAGATGATCACTTGCTCGACCCGAGCATCTTGAGAGGCTATGGCCGCTCCGGCTGCCAGCGCGTCGTCCGCCTCGAACTCCACCATGGGCCAGACAACGAAGCCTGCCGCTGATAACACTTCTTCGAGCAACGGAAACTGCGCCAGCAAGTCGGGTTCGACGCCTTCGCCGGTTTTGTATCCCGGCCACAACGAATTGCGAAACGACTCGATGACGTGATCGGTTGCAATCGCAATATGCGTGGCTCCCTCACCCGTCATGCCCAATACTGAAGCGACGACACCCCGGACAGCAGCGACCTCGCGTCCCGCTGAATCTCGCGCGGACGGAAGGGCATAATAGTGCCGAAACAATTCGTATGTGCCGTCAATCAGGTGGACGTTCAATATGGCGCTCCGAGCGAACCGCTGATGGTCGGTATTACTGGAGAGACCCATTCACTAGGCATAGTCGTCCGCACTCACCAGCGAGTAGTATTTCTAACTCTTCGAAGAACCGCCGGGGTTCAAGCGGAAGACTTCTCAGAGGACGCGAGCACGACGGATGCCTCGCTTGTCAGAAGACGGAACGTGAACGACTCCTGGAGATAAAGACGGACGACCGCGTCAGTGTGACTGAGATAGCCGATGGAAACATCCTGCCCGATGCTGAGCTCAAAATCGCCTCCTCGCGTGGTCAGCACGAACGCACCTTCTATGGCCGGAGCCCAGATAAGGTTGCCGTCGACAATGCGCTTGACGTGTTCCAGGACGGGATATCCGTGATCGCGGGTTTCCGCGAGTTCCGTATAAGCTTTGGCTCCGAGTAAAACCGAGTAAGGGCCGTTTACGCCGACAAGACGGAGCTGGCTCAACGCATGAGCAACGGCGTCCGGATAGTCCCGGACGTCGGCAGGAAGGGGCATGACCGGATTGCTGGTACCTTCGCGGATGCCCTGAATGTTCGCTGCGGCATAGCCATTGAAAATAGCTCTATCTTCAGCGAAGGCTATTGTTTTGGCCGCATCCTTCGCTGGTTGCCAATCGGAGTCGTCCGAGCCGCGTTCCACATCATCAATCGCTGCACGCGTTAGCTCAAAGGGAACACGAAGCTCTACAAGAGCCTTCACCTCACGCTGCCTGGCGATGATGTCATCCGCCGGAGGGGCGATCGACAACAGATGGCCTGTGCCAACCGCCGGCAAACCAACTCCGCCTGGAGTCGGTACATCGACGACGCGTCGCCCGGCGAGATAGCGCTTGAGCGTACGGGTAGTTTCCTCCTCGATCTGCGCCCACGCGGCGTCAGAGATTGGTGCCAACTCCCGATGGAGGTTATTCATTTCGTTCTCCTCTCAGCGATCCTATCCCAAGTGATGTGTCGCGCACAGATGATGCAGAAGGCGGTTCGGGTTCCACAGATGGCGTAGCGATTGCCGCGACGGCAGGCTGTGCTTCACCAGCGCCCTCAAGAAAAGTTGCCGAAGGCGCAAAGAACAGGCCTCCAGTAACGGGCCGGCTAAAGTCCAGCAGGCGATCGTAGTTGCCCGGCGGACGGCCGACGAACATATTCTCGAGCATCAGCTCGGTTATCCGTGGGGTGCGGCTGTAGCCGATGAAGTAGGTCCCGAATTCGCCGCGGCCGGGTTGCCCGAAGGGCATGTTGTCCCGCAGGATCTTGACCTCTTTCCCGTTCTCCTCGATAACCGTCAGCGCGCTATGTGCTGACGTTGGTTTTACCGCATCATCCAGTTCGATATCCGACAACTTCTTACGGCCGATAATCCGTTCCTGCGCTTCGGTGGAGAGGGCGTTCCATGCCTTCATATCGTGAAGATATTTCTGGACCAGGACATAGCTGCCGCCGGCAAATGCAGCGTCCTCTTCGCCAACAAGCGCGGACTCAAGAGCGAGAGCGCCTCGTGGATTCTCTGTGCCATCGACGAAGCCGATAAGGTCGCGATCGTCGAAATAACGGAAGCCTTGAACCTCATCGGCTGGTGAAACCGCATCTCCGATACGTTCCATGATCTGTGTTGCCAACTCGAAGCAGATGTCCATTCGCTTGGCACGGATGTGAAAGAGCATGTCGCCTGGAGTTGCCATGGCGTGGCGGTTGCCCGACCGGAATTCCCGGAAGGGATGCAGTTCGGCTGGTCGGGGACTGCCGAAAAGTTGATCCCAGGTATCAGACCCGAAGGCCGCGATGCAGGTGAGTCCTGCTTCGATGTCGCGGAACTCTACCGCGCGAATCAGCCCAGCGAGATCTGCGCAGAACGAACGCACGGCAGTGTAACTTTCGGGCTCGGGCTTCACGGTAACGACAAGGAAGATTGCCGCGCGTGTGAGCGGCGCGAGTACTGGTTGCGGAACAGGCACCTCGTCCGGCCCGTTGAGCGTCGTCATCCAATTTGCCTCAATCTGCTTCGGTTGTGAATCATACTGTCGTTCCTAACCAGTCCAGCGTTCATCATGTGCCGCGTACCCACGTCAAGAAAATGCCGGTACCGAAACCGGACTCTTTCGTTGTCCATGGACGACCCGGCGATGCTCGGTGTCGCTGAAATGTTTCTCCCAGAGCCTACGGTATCACTGACAGGCAGTTCTTCGGAAAAGTTGGCGGCTGGCCCGCACGGGACGGCATTCGAGTGAGGGTTTTGTCCTGGTCCCCGCCGGTTCCGTCGCAAGGGCAATCGCCTGCCCCTATTCTGCGCTATACTCCCGCCCATCCCTGAATTTCCGCAAAACGGAGCCGCTTATGTCTACTCCTGCCTCCCAGCAATCCACCGACATTCACGCCAAAGCCCTGGCCATTAATCTAGAGGCTTCCTTTTACGGGACGTTTGCCGAGATAGGAGCCGGTCAAGAGGTGGCCCGTTGGTTTCTGAGCGTTGGCGCGGCTTCGGGAACGGTCGCGCAAGCAATCTCGGCCTACGACAAGACCGTCAGCGACGACACGTACGGCGCTGGCACGCGCTACGTCTCCAAAGAGCGCCTCCTGGCCATGCTCGACCACGAATATCAGCTCCTCCTCACCCGGCTCGCCGAAGCCCGCGGCGCCCACACCCGATTTTTCGTTTTTGCGGACACCGTCGCCACACGGAATTACCAGGGAACCAACGAGCAACACGGTTGGCTCGGTTTCCGCTTCCAGGCTGAACCCGATGGCCAGCCCAATCAGATTCTTCTCCACATCAATCTCTGTGATTCCACCGCGCAGCTTCAGCAGCAGGCCATTGGCACGCTCGGCGTAAATCTGATCTATGCCTCTCATCACCAGCGGTCTTCCCCGGCAGCCTTTCTTGCCGGCCTGTTCGACGATTTATCCCGTGAACGGATCGAAATTGACGTTCTTGAACTAGCTGGCCCCGTTTTCACTGGTGAAGACTCCCGCCTATGGTGCCTGGAGTTGCTCCGCGCCGGCATGTCCCATGCCGTGGTCTTCGACTCCAAGGCTCAAGTGGTCGAGCCGGCCACTCCTCTTCGCAAGCGTCCCCTCATCGTGCAGCGTACTTTACGCGGCCATCCCGGTCCATCTGCCGCCGAGACCATTCAGGCCGCGCGACAGAAGTTCCTGGCTGAAGGGACTCCCTCCGACCGCGAACCTTTAGCCATCCTCGAGGTCTCCACTCACAATCTCGAAGGCTCGGCTGCCTCGGATAACGCGGAACTGCTAGCCCTGATCGAGCAGCTTACGCCTTTAGGCACTGTTGTCGTCACCGACTACCTGGAGGGCTATCAGGCCCTTAATTACCTTCGCCGCTACACCGCTGCGCCCATCCGGTTGATTCTCTGGATCTCTATGTTTCTTCAGAACATGGAAGAAAGGGTGTATCTGTCCTTGCCCGGCGCCGTGTTGGAGAGCTTTGGCCGATTGCTCTCCACCGACGTGACAATCTTTGTCGCGCCCATGCGCAAGGAATTGCTGGTGGCCGCCCTCGGCGGCCTGCCGGAAGGTCTTTTGGCGCCCCCCGGCAGCGATCTCCTGACCCTTGACGATTTCCTTCCCAAGCCGCCACTGGATCACCTCTTTCGCTATCTTCGCGCCGCAGGACGTATCGCTCCTCTGGACGGAACTCAGGCCAAAACCTGACAAAAAGATTTGCCCGATTCGATCCTTCCCATAGTCATTCGAGTGGAGTACTATGCTCGCATAGTCCTTCGATGGGAGGGAATGTGCGTGGCTTTGAAAAGACCGCCGGAAGCTGGCGATATCCTGCAGGGCACTTTGGACATGCTCATCCTGCGGACGCTCGTGATGAGGCCAGCACATGGACATACGATCGCTCAGGTCATTGAACACACTTCGGAGAATGCCCTCGAGATAGAGGAAGGGTCGC
>Ga0209773_10000532_pt1 | contig 12518 bp, 8 predicted proteins | sample BogFormECP14_OM1_FD_188244 | JGI IMG/M metagenome (GOLD analysis project Ga0209773, IMG submission 188244) | Bog forest soil microbial communities from Calvert Island, British Columbia, Canada - ECP14_OM1 (SPAdes) (version 2) | ecosystem: Environmental > Aquatic > Freshwater > Wetlands > Bog ... | reverse complement strand
TGTGCGCTGACGCCGCGCGCGCCGGCATCGACGCGTTGCTGGTCGTAGATTTGCCGCCCGAGGAAGCCGGCGAGCTCAAGCGCCCCGCGCGCGCCAACGGCCTCGACCTCATCTACCTGCTTGCGCCGACCACGCCCATCGACCGCAGCCGCGCGATCGCGCGCTCTGCCAGCGGTTTTCTCTACTATGTGTCGTTGACCGGCGTGACCGGCGCGCGCGCGCATCTCGACACCGGCATCGCCGAGCACATGCGCGAGCTGCGCAGCGTGACCGACCTGCCAATCGGAGTCGGCTTCGGCATCTCGACGCCTGCACAGGCCGCCGAGGTGGCGACGATGGCGGATGCGGTCGTAGTCGGCAGCGCGATTTCTCTGTTGATCGAGGCGCACGCGAAGTCCGGCGATGTGCCCGAAGCCGTCGGCGGACTGGTCGGCGCAATGAAAGACGCAATGAAGGCGGCGCGCCGCACTGAGCCCGCGCCCGCCGCGGAGAATTCAAATGGCTGAGCACGAACCGACCGCGGCCGTTACGCAAACGCAGGCGCCTTCAGACGACATCTGGTCGAAGTGCCCGTCGTGCAAGGAGATGGCGTTCCGCAAGGAAGTGGAGCGCAATCTGAACGTATGCCCGAAGTGCGGATATCATTTCCGCGTCACCGTCGCGCAGCGGCTCTCGATAAGCGTCGATCGCGGGACGTGGCGCGAGCTGATGGCCGAGATGGCGATCGGCGATCCGCTCGGCTTCGTCGACACGCGGCCGTATCCGAAGCGGATGGAACAGTCGCGCGCGAGCACCGGGCGCAACGACGCCGTGGTGGTGGGACTCGGCAAAATTGAAAATCGTCCCGTAGCCATCGGCGTGATGGATTTTGAATTCATGGGCGGCAGCATGGGCGTTGTGGTGGGAGAGAAGCTCGCGCGCCTCTTCGACCTCGCGGGCGAGCGCAAGCTGCCGGTGATCCTGTTCGTCGCGTCGGGCGGCGCGCGGATGCAGGAAGGCGCGCTCTCGCTGATGCAGATGGCAAAGGTCTCCTCCGCCATCGCGCGATTCCGCGACGCGCGTCTGCCCTACATTTCCGTGCTCTGCGATCCGACTACAGGCGGCGTGGCCGCCTCGTTCGCGATGCTCGGCGATCTGAATTTCTCTGAGCCCGGAGCGCTGATCGGATTCGCGGGCCGCCGCGTCACAGCTCAGACCAGCAACCAGGAACTGCCCGACGATTTTCAGCGCGCCGAATTTTTACTGGCGCACGGGATGCTCGACGCGATCGTCCCGCGCCATCAGATGCGCTTCACGCTCGCACGCATTCTCGCGATGCTGAGCAGGCCGCGCGGCAATCGTGGCGCAGGGCAGGGCGCAGGCAAGGGCAAGCGCCGGGGCGCGTCCTAGCTTTTCTTCGCCCGCGCGCCTTTGATCAGTTCCTCGATATTGTAACCGAGGATCGTCAGCCCGCTGATATTCGCGGCGTCGATGCTGACGTTGGTGAGATTTACGTCCTTGAGCTTTGCGCCCTGCAGAGTTATGTCCGTGAATGACGCTCCGCGCAGATTCACGTTGTTGAATCTGGAATCTGCCAGGTCGACATCGTCGAACTCGGCTTGCCCGAGAGCGCATCCGTGGAACTTCGCGCCACGCATCTGCTCCAGTTCGAACCGTTTGCCTTCGCTCATCGAATTCTCCTTAGTCGTGCGGAAATTTTGAAGTTGAAGTGTCGATCAGCGCGATGAGGTTGCCCGAGGGATCCTCGAGCATCGCGGTTTCGCCGTGCTCCTGCTGACAAATGTCCTCGATCACCCGCGCGCCCTTTGCCTTGAGCTCGGCCACGAACTCCCGAATGCTCGTCACTTCGATCGAGATGTGATTCGCGGCGGCTGCATAGGATGGCTGCAACGCGATGTTTCCGCCGCCGGGAACGCCGAACATCGCCCACCGATTGGGAAAGTTCACAACTTCTTTCAGACCGAGCACATCGCGATAGAACGCAATCGCTGCGTCCCAGTCCGTCACGAAATAAATTGTCGCCTGCATCCGCCGTATCGGCATGAGCTGCTCCTCAATAGAAGCATGCGAATTCTTTCGCTGTCGATTAATAGCCGGTAAGCTTCGGGCTGGCTATGGACCAGCTCGCCAAAACAATCGACTGGCTCTACTCGCTCGAGGCGCGCGGCGAGATTTACAAGCTCGAGCGGATGGAAGCTGCGCTCGACCTCATCGGCAATCCGCATCGCCGCCTGCGCGCCGTCCATATCGCCGGCACCAAGGGCAAGGGCTCCGTCGCCGCGATGCTCGACAGTTGCCTGCGCGCGGCCGGCTACCGCACGGGGCTGTACACCAAGCCGCATCTCGTGAACCTGGCAGAGCGGACGCGCATCTCGGGCGCGGAAATTCCTGCGGCGCGGATGCTCGACTACATCGAGCGCCTGCGCGCGATTTACGACCGTGCCGGCATGGCGCTCACCTTCTTCGAATTCACCGTCGCGATGATGTTCCTCTACTTCGCCGACGAGCACGTCGATATCGCCATCGTCGAGACCGGACTCGGCGGCCGGCTCGATTCGACCAATGTCGTCACGCCGATTCTGAGCGTCATCACGCCGATCGGTTTCGATCACATGGAATATCTCGGCTACACAATCGCGGCGATTGCCGGCGAGAAGGGTGGCATCATCAAGAACGATGTGCCGGTCGTGATAGGCGCGCGCGATGCCGAGGCCCGCCTCGTGCTGACGTCGATCGCGGCGCAACGCCACAGCGCCGTGCGGCTGATCGATCGCGATTTTTCCTACAAGTCGCATGCGCCCGCGCATCGCCTTGACTACCACGGCCTCGGCCTCGACCTGCCCGATCTCGAAACGAGCCTCGCCGGTCCGTTTCAGCATGAGAACGCCGCGATTGCCGTCGCGACTCTCGAAGCTCTGCGGGCGCAAGGCTGGCCCATCGACGAGGACGCCATCCGCCGCGGCATCGGCGAAATTTACTGGCCGGGACGTTTCGACGTCGTGTCGAAGCGCCCGCTCGTCATCCTCGATTGCGCGCACAACGAGATGAGTATCGCCGCCTTGCTCGAAACGATGAGCGTCGAACTCGGTCCCGAGGTGAAACCGCGCCTGGTTTTCGGCTGCCAGTCCGCCAAGGAATGGAGCGCGATGGCCGCGATGCTCGCGCCGCGCGTGCGCGACGTCACACTGACCCGGGCCAAGCCCAAGAGCCCGCTCGAGCCCGAGCAGCTGCTGCCGCACTTCGCCGCGCACTGCCCGGCGCGCGTCGAGCGCGATCCGATGCGCGCGATCGAGCGGGTAATTTCTGAAATGGCTCCCGATGACGTGGCGCTCGTCACCGGATCCGTGTATCTTATCGGCGAAGTTTACCCGTATTTTCTGAGCCGCGAGGGGCGTGTTGGGTTATTTCCTGAAGCGGGCGCTTAAGAGAGTCACGGTCGCCGTCTTCTTGATGTGGGCGGCGATGCTCACTGCCGCTATCGCCAACGCCGACACGACGGCGCCTCTGAAGCCCACCCCACCAGCCAACAAAGCCAAACCGTTTGCAGTGCCGCAGCCGGTCCGCGCCGAGCATGGCGGCCCCGTTACCATCAACGGCCAGGAAACGATCTACGACTCCAAGACCGACACTTTCGTGGTGAAGGGCGACGCCGTCATGAGCCAGGGCGGCAGCGTGCTCAAAGCCGACGAGATCGACATCATGCGCCGCGACCGCACGGCGACTGCGATTGGCCACGTCCATCTGATCGATCCGGAAGTCGAGATGTGGGCGACCAAGGCCACCATCGACATTACCAATGAGACGATGGTGCTCTACAACGCCAAGGTGTTGGCGAAGAAGGATATCTACCATCTCGAAGGCAAGCAGATCACCAAACTCGAGGGACCGAACTACGAGGTCCAGGACGGCTTCTTCACGACTTGCGGATGCGAGAAGGGCACGCCCGACTGGTCGATAAACGCGAAGCAGATGACCGTGAATATGGGGCATACCGGCCACGCCTCGGACGCCACCTTCAACGTTGCCGGCTACCCCGTGATGAGGACGCCATACCTGATTTTCCCGGCAGACTCGGACCGACACAGCGGTTTCCTGAGCGGCCGCTATGGCGAGTCGAACCTGCGCGGCGCTCAATTTCTGCAGCCGTACTACCTCGCGCTGAACAAAAGCTCCGACGCGACGATCGCGCTCGATGTCGAGACCTCGCAGCGAATCGGCGGGCTGGCCGAGTACCGGCTGGTGAATGGCAAGGACGATTATTTCTGGGTCGACGGCGCCTTCTACAACGAGTCGATTCGTACCAATGGAAATCGGCTCCGCGACACCATCGACAACCAGATAGCCGACACGCACATCCCGGTAAATCGCTACGGGATAATCGGGATGACGCGTCAGCATCTGACCGACAATCTGATCGCATATGCCGACGCGGTCTCCGTCAGCGACAGCCTCTACTTGCGTGAGATGAACGTCTGGACGCTGTCGCGCGGCTACGGCACCAACAACTGGGGCTCGCTGCGCAATGCGCCGGCGGACTTCGGGCTGCTCTATCAATTCGAAAACGCGTTCGCGCAAGTGAAGGGCACCTGGAACCAGGATCTCATCCAGCCGCAGGAGTTCGCGTTGCAGCGGCTCCCCGATGCGACCGTGTCGGGGCGCCAGGAACTCTTCAACAATTTGATGTTCGCCGATTACGATGCGGAGGCGGTGGATTTCTACCGCTACCAGGGCATCGACGGCCTGCGTCTCGACGCCAATCCGCGCGTCACGCTGCCATGGCGCTTAGGCGAGTACCTGGAAGGCTACGGGCAGATCGGTTCGCAGATGGCCTACTACAACACCGAAGGTCACAACATCCACATTATCCCGGTCGGAACGACGCCCGCGGTAGGCACGCAGCCCACCTGCGCTCAAGGCGGCGGCGTCGAGCTGTTCTACAATAACTGCGCCGCGCTGAGCCAATTCAGCTCCGAAGGAAGTGCCGCCCGAATCATCCCGTACGCAAAAGCCGGAATTTCGACCGTGCTCTCTCGCGTTTACGACGTGGGCTGGAAGTCGATCGATAAGCTCAAAAACACCATCGAGCCCTTTGCGTCCTACTACTACGTGCCGAATATCTACCAGGGCAACATGCCCATCTTCGATTCTACCGATCGGCTGAACTCGCGCAGCCTGGTGACTTACGGCTTCACCACGCGCCTCTTCGCCAGGAGCAAGCAGGAGGCGCCCGACCAGACGACGACGGATAGCTCGACCGTCGAGGGCTCGAATCCGAACGAAGAACCGTCCGACGCCGACTCGGCTATCGGGCCGTTCCACGAAGAGCCGGTTCAGGATGTGCTCTTCCCGCACGCTGGAAACATCGTCCGCGACGGCGTGCATTCACAGCAACTGGCTGCGTTGACGGTGGAGCAGGCCTACGACATCGGGCACCTGGTGGCCAACGGCTCCGACATGTCGGACATCCAGGCGTTGTTGCACATTTATGCGACCGACGTGGCGACCTTCAGCACCCAGGTCGACTACAGTCCGCGCGACCACGCCGGAGTCACCGATGCGGACGTCGAGATGGCATATCAGCCGCCTTGGGCGAACTCCGGCTCCAACTTATACATGGGCAAGGCGCTGCAGGGCTCGTTCTTCCAGGTTGGCTACAACTACGCCAACCGCAAAGACACGGTCTTTGCCTCGACCAACAAAAACGCGGCCGAGTACGTCTCAGGAACCGCGTATACCGAAGTCTTCGATCGGCTAGGTCTCTATTTTCAGCCCGACTACGACATCGCGTCAACCAAGATGCTGTCGACGGAATATGGCGTGCGGCTGAAATCTCCGTGCGATTGTTGGGCGGCGGACGTTGGCGTCACCAACACCTACAATCCTAATGATACGCAAATCCAGTTCCAGTTGACGCTGGGCGGCCTCGGCTCATTCGGCCAAAGACCATTCGGCCGCAACCCGTTCCAGCGCAGCGGCATGGTCGGCTCCTCGACCGGCGTCCTCCCGACCTACTAGCAAGTTCCAATCACCCGCTAGCTCCGGCGTCACGCTTCATCTGAGCGTCCTCGGTTTCGGTGGTAAGTTCCGGCGCTGCAGCCGACGCAGGTTCCGGCTTTGCGACGTCTCCCCGACCCGCCAGTCGTTCGACGATTACGAATAGTGCCGGGACCAGGAAGATCGCGAAGCCGCTCGAGAAAATCATGCCGGTGATCGTGACCGTACCGATCAGGCGCCGCGCCGCCGCGCCCGCGCCCAACGCCGTCCAAAGCGGGAACAGACCAAAGATGAAAGCGAATGACGTCATCAGGATCGGCCTGAGACGCTGACGCGCGCCGTTGAGCGCGGCGGTTACGATCGTCTCGCCCTTCTCCAGTTCTGCCTTGGCAAATTCGACGATCAGGATCGCATTCTTCGCTGAAAGCCCGATCAGCATGATCAGTCCGATCTGGGCGTAGATGTCGTTGTCGAATCCCCGCGCCCACAGTCCAACGAACGCGCCGCAGACCGCGACCGGAACGCTCAACAAGACGCTGAAGGGCAGTGACCAGCTTTCGTACAGGGCGGCGAGAATCAGAAATACCAGCACCAGCGAGAGCGCGAAGATCGCGGCGGCGCCGCCGGCGATCGATTGCTGGTAGGAGATTCCGTTCCATGCTGTGCCCATGTCGCGCGGCAGCACCGAGTTCGCGACTTCGGTGACGGCAGCCATCGCGTCGCCGGTACTGTAGCCCGCGGCGGGCTGGGCAAAGATCTCGATACTTCGATATTCGTTGAAGCGCGTCGTGTACTCGGGGCCGAACACACGCTGCATATCGACCAGGGTCGACAGGGGAACCATCCCTCCTGCCTTGTTGCGCACGTAGAATTGACCGACGTCCTTGGCCTTGGTCCGATACGCCGGCTCAGCCTCGACAAAGACCTTCCAGACCCGCCCGAAGCGGTTGAATTGATTTACGTAGTAGCCGCCAAGCAGAGTCTGCAGCGCGCGATACACATCCTCGATCGAGATGCCCAGCTTGAAGACTTTGTCTTTGTCGACCGCCGCGAACATCTGCGGCACCGACGGACTGAAGGTCAGGTTCATGCGCGCAATTTCCGGACGCTTCTTCGCCGCCGCGAGAAACTTCTGCGTATTCTCCCACAGGTAGTCGACGCTCTTGCCCGCGCGATCCTGCACGAAGAAATCGAGGCCGCTGGCCTGCCCGATCCCCGGAATCGCAGGCGGTAGAAACGCGAAGACCTGGGCGTCCGGCAACGCCGCCAGCTTTTGATTCAATCGCGCGATAACCTGTCCTGCTTGCATCGCAGCCGCCTGCCGTTCTCCGTACGGCCGCAGCAGGCAGAAGTAGGTTCCGCTGCGGGTGCTGGTGGTCTGCGAGAGCACGCTGTAGCCCGCGATCGTATTGATGTACTGAATCGCGTGCTCGCTACCCAGGATCCCATCCACTTTTTTCATCACCGCGACGGTCCGCTGAAGCGAGGCCGCTTCGGGCAACTGCACATTTATAATCAGGTAGCCCTGGTCCTCGTCGGGGAGAAACGATCCGGGAATGATTCGCCCGATTCCGCCCGCCGCCGCGACGAAGGCGACCAAGATCAAGACGGCCAACACCGCGCGCCGAATAAGCAGCCCGGAGATTGTTACGTAACCCTTTTGAACGCGGTCGAAAGTTGAATTGAACAGACCGAAGAAACGCGCGAGCGGTCCTCGCGATGCTTTCGCGGGGCGCGGTCGCAGCAGCAGCGCTCCCAGCGCAGGACTGAGCGTGAGTGCATTGAAGGCCGAGAGGATTACCGAGAAGGCGATAGTCAACGCGAATTGGCGATATAGGGAACCCGTGATGCCGGCGATAAATCCCGCCGGCAGAAAGACTGCCGACAGTACCAGCGCGATACCGACCAGCGCTCCTCCCACTTCTTCCATCGCCTCGACCGCCGCATCGCGCGGCGATCGTCCCTGTTCGATCTTTGCTTCGATAGCTTCGACCACGACGATCGCATCGTCGACCACCAATCCGACCGCCAGCACCAGGCCGAGCAGAGACAGCGTGTTGACCGAGAATCCGACCGCCGGAAAGAACATGAAGGCGCCCACCAGCGAAACCGGAATCGTCAATATAGGAATCAGCGTCGCGCGCCAGTTCTGCAGAAAGATGAAAATCACCAGCACGACCAGTGCGATCGCCTCGAGCAGCGTCTTGACGATCTCGAACGCACCCTCTGTGACCGGGACGGTAGTGTCGAGAGTCAGCGCCGACTGCATGTCCGCGGGAAATTTGCGGGCGAGCTCCGCCATCTTGGCCTTCGCGCGGTCCGCCGCTTTCAGCGCATTGGATCCCGGGTTCTGAAACAGCAGCAGGAGCGAGGACGGAGAGCCGTTCATGTACGCCTGCTGCGTGTAACTCTCGGCGCCCAGGTCGATGCGCGCGACGTCCTTCAGCCGGACCAGCGAGCCGTCAGGATTCGCGCGCAATATTACGTTGCCGAACTCCTCTGCGGTCAGCAGGCGTCCCTTGGCCAGCACCGTGAACGTTTGCGATTGCCCCGGCGGCGCAGGTTCGCCGCCCAGAGTTCCCGCAGGATTGACGACGTTCTGCGCGGCGATCGCGTTTTCGATATCGGCGACCGTCAACTGCAGCTTGGACAGCGCATCGGGGGCGACCCAGATCCGCATCGCGTAGCTGGACGCGCCGAATATTTTGACCTGGCCGATACCGGGAATTCGCGCCAGCTCGTCCTGGATATTGATCGCGACGTAGTTGGCGAGAAAGTTCTGGTCCCAGGTATTTTTCGGCGAGGTGACGGCGAACACCAGCAGCGGGATGCCGACGGTCTGCTGAGTGGTCAGTCCGTAGTTCACGACATCTGACGGTAGACTCGATTGCGCCTGCGCCAGCCGGTTTTGCACCTGCACCTGGTCGAGATCCACATCGGTGCCGACTTCGAAATTCACCTGCAGCGTCATGGTGCCGTCGTCGCCGTTGATCGACTGCATGTAAATCATGTTCTTCGCGCCGTTCACCTGCTCCTCGATCGGAGTTGCGACCGACTGCTCGACGGTGAGCGCGTCGGCGCCGGTGTAGGTCGCGACGGTCTGAATCTCGGGCGGCACGATTTCGGGGAACTGCGCTACCGGCAGCCGAAGAATCATGACGGCGCCGGTGATCACGAAGAAGATCGCGATTACGATGGCGACGATTGGACGTCTGATGAAGAAGTTCGACATGCGCGATCGACTCAGGGGGCCGGAGTCGCTGCTGAAGAGCCCGCCGCGTTCGCGTCAGGCTGACTTGCGGCGGCCGGCGCCGGCGGCGCGAGCGTAGGCGCCACTTCCATTCCGTCGGACACTTTTTGCAGGCCCTCCGTGATGACGTGTTCGCCCGGAGTCACGCCCGACTCGATGATTCGCATGTTCCCCGCGAGCTTTCCGAGCGTGACGGGCCCTATCGTGACCTTGTTGTCTGCTCCCACCACGGCCACCTGGTATTGCCCCTGCGTCTCGATCACGGCGGCCGGCGGGACCAGCAGCGCACCCTTCAGCGTGTCGGTCGGCGATCGGATTTTCGCGTAGAGTCCGGGACGCAGGATCGAACCTGGATTCGGAAACAGCCCCTGCATCTTGATCGTTCCGGTCTGGACGTTGACCTGGCGATTCGCCACGTAAAAGTGGCCCGGGTATTGGTAAACGTTTCCATCGGCAAGCACCATCTCGAGCTCAGGTTCGTTCGTCGAGGTTCCCGTTTCCTCGTGCTGCTTGATGCGATCGGCAAAGTGAAGATACTCGCGCTCGCTGAGCGGGAACTCCACCTTGATCGGATCGAGTTGCGAAACGGTCGTCAGCAGCGAAGTGTTCCCGACCAGGTTGCCGACTTGAGTCTTCGCGATCCCGGCGATGCCGTCGATTGGCGACGTCACCTGGCACCAATCGTAGTTCAGCTTCGCGGTCTCGACCGTGGCTTCAGCCGCCTGCACCGACGCCGCCGCAGCATGCGCCGTTTGATTGACGTGGTCGTAGTCCTGCCGGCTGACCACCTGCTGATCATAGAGGGGTTTGTACCGCGCGATATCTTGTTGGGCCTTTTTATTGTCAGCCTGTTGTTCGGCGAGTTCGCCCAGAGCTTGATCGAGCGCGGCTTTGTATTGCCGATCGTCTATCTGAAACAACAACTGGCCGGCCTTCACATGGTCGCCGTCTTTGTAATTTTGTTTCAGCAGGTAGCCGGAAATCTTCGGATAAATATCCGCGTTGACGAAGCCTTCAGTCGTGCCGACCCACTCGGAATACACCGGCACGTCCTTCTGGATGACTGCGGTGACGACGACCTGCGGAGGCGGCGGTGGAAGCGAGCTTACGGTCTTTTTGCAGCCGACAGCACCAAACGCCAGACAGGTCGCGACCGTGCCGGCCACGATTCTCAGAACCATGAATCTCATCCAGCATGAATCATCGGATGCATCGCCACCCTGAGGCAACCCGCAAAAGGCGGCCGGCTGCTTGCAGTATTCCTAGAAATAAAGCAGCACGATATCGGTGACTATCCACAACGCGACCGCCGCCATCAGCGGCCGATCATGCATCAGCGCGCGCGCCGGATCTCCCCCTTCGTTGCGCTCGTCGATCAGGTACAGGTAGCGCAGGATTCCGAACGCGACGAACGGCACCGTGAGATACAGGTGATGGGTTCCGAGCTTCGCCTCGACCTCGGCCGACGCCGTGTAAATCATGTAGCTGACGAGAGTCGCACCCGCCACGATCGAGATCATCTGGTCGACCAGCCGCACGCTGTACTGCGATAGCGCACTGCGATGCGCGATCGCGTCGTCGCCCAGCGCTATCAGCTCGTGGCGTCGACGTGCCAGCACCAGGAAAAGCGCCAGCACGAACGTGATGAAGATCAGCCACGGCGAGACCTCGACGTTGATCGCCACGCCGCCGGCGAATGCGCGCAAGACAAAACCCACCGCCACGGCGATCACGTCGATGATCACCTGGTGCTTGGCCCACAGCGAGTAGCCGAACTGAAGCACGGCGTACAGCACGGCGATCCCCAGGAAGGCCGGCCCCAGCACGAGGCTCAACCCGATCGCAATCGCGGCCAGCACCATCGCTCCGCGGGTCGCCGCCGCAACCGTAATGTCGCCGCGCGCCAACGGCCGGTCGCACTTCTCGGGATTGAGCCGGTCGGCGTCGCGGTCCGCGATGTCATTGAGAACGTAGGCGGCGCTCGCCAGCGCGCAGAACGCGACGAACGCGATAACCGCCCGCACTACGTCGTGAACGACGAACAGCCGCTGCCCGAACACCAGCGCCGCCAGCACCAGCGCGTTCTTGATCCACTGATGTGGCCGCGCGAGGCGCATCATCGCCGCCAACTGGCTGTTACTCTGCCCGCCCTCCGGTTTGATCGCCGCATTCACCGCACTTCGTTTGTATGGGCTGCGTCCAATCGTCGCAAGATGGCCGCACTTGACCGCGAGCCGCATTTGCGAAAACAGTACGCTCGATGAGCACCACGACCCAGGAGAAAACCGGACCGTCGGCGACGGTCGACTTAAACGGCCTCAAGCGCTTTCTCGAGGAGCGCAAGCTCGGCGACACCGCCGGACTTCGCTCCGAAAACATTTCGTTCGGCCATTCCAACGAGGTTCACCTCGTTCATTTCGACGGCAATTCGTGGGCGCTGCGACGCCCGCCGCGCGGACCGCTGCTGCCGACCGCGCACGACGTGATGCGCGAATATCGCGTGCTCAAGGCGCTGCAAGCGACCGCGGTCCCGGTCCCGCGCGTGTACGCCGCGTGCGACGACTCGTCGTACATCGGCGCGCCGTTCTACCTGATGGAGTACATGCGCGGCGACGTCGTTCGCGCCGACAACAAGCATTTCGCGCAAACGCCCGCGCTTCGCCGCCATGTCAGCGAGCAGATGGTTGACGTACTGGTCGCGATGCAGGAAGTCGATTGGCGCGCGGCCGGCCTCGAGGGTTTCGGCCGTCCCGACGGCTACCTCGAACGCCAGCTCAGGCGATGGACCGATCAGCTCGAGCGCACGCTTCCGCACACGCGCCCGCTGCCGGTGATGGAAAACGTCAAGCAATGGCTGCGCGACAGAATTCCAGCGTCGCCCGCGCCGACGATCGTCCACGGCGACTACAAACTCGACAACGTGATGTTCGATCCGAAGAGCGCGCGCGCAATCGCCGTGTTCGACTGGGAAATGTCGACCATCGGCGACCCGCTCGCCGACTTCGGCTGGATGCTGACCTACTGGCCCGACCCGACCGACAGCGCGACCGGCGGCGTGATCGCCAGCATGGAAGCGGCCGAAGGATGGCTGACGCGGCGCGAGATGATCGATCGCTACGAGCGCCGCACCGGCCGCGCGATGCGCGACTTCCCGTTCTACCAGGCCTTCGCGCTGTTCAAGCTCGCGATCATCATGGAAGGCAGCTACGCCCGCTTCGTCCTCGGCCAGGCCGACGACCCGGTGTTCGCCGCCAGCAAGCAGCGCGTCCCCGCA
>Ga0209773_10000531_pt1 | contig 12597 bp, 13 predicted proteins | sample BogFormECP14_OM1_FD_188244 | JGI IMG/M metagenome (GOLD analysis project Ga0209773, IMG submission 188244) | Bog forest soil microbial communities from Calvert Island, British Columbia, Canada - ECP14_OM1 (SPAdes) (version 2) | ecosystem: Environmental > Aquatic > Freshwater > Wetlands > Bog ... | reverse complement strand
GAGCCGTACGGCGGCCCATAGTTATTTGCCAGGTCGAAATGCGTTACGCCGCGGTCAAAGGCGCGGCGAATCACCGCGCGGCCCGTCTCAAAAACATCCGCGCCGCCAAAGTTTTGCCACAGGCCAAGCGAGATGGGCGGCAGAACAATTCCCGAACGCCCGCAGCGGCGAAAGTCGGCCTGCTCATAGCGCTTTGGATCAGGCTGATACGTCATCGTTTCTCCTCATTCATCGATACTCATTCTGGATGATACATGCCGAAAAACCAGCCGTTGATAGGGTCACAACAACATATGAACACAGCGTAAAAAACAATCGTCGCCACATCCATCGACGCAGACGGCAGCTATAATTCGAGTACGATCCGGAGGACGAACCTGTGCGTAAGTTAGCATTCACGCTTGTGCTGTGCATGGCTGGAATTGCCCTGGCTGCAACCACCTCAGTTTATAACTTCACTCTGAAGTCCATTGATGGTAAGGCGGTGCCGCTGTCCGAGTACCACGGCAAAGTCCTCTTGCTGGTCAATGTCGCCAGCAAATGCGGCTTCACGCCGCAGTATTCGGCGCTCGAATCGCTCTATGAGAAGTACAAGGACAAGGGCCTCGTGATCGTCGGCATTCCCGCGAACAACTTCGGCGGCCAGGAACCGGGCACGAACGAAGAAATCAAGAAGTTCTGCAGCACCAAGTACAACGTATCGTTCCCGATGATGTCCAAGGTCTCCGTGCTGGGCGATGACAAGACGCCGCTCTATATGTTCCTTACCGACAAGAGCACCGATCCCCAGTTCGCTGGCGACATCAAGTGGAACTTCACCAAGTTCCTCTTCGACCGCAACGGCAAGCCGGTCGCGCGCTTTGAGCCCAACGTCACTCCGGATTCACCGGAAGTAATAGCGGCTGTCGAATCGGCGCTGAAGCAATAGTGCAGGTAACGGAACCGCCCTTCAGGGCACAGGAACCAGCAGAGTCTGGCTGGCAACGCTTGTCAGTCCGTCAAGAGAATCCATAAAGGCGGAAGACAGTACCGGCTCCGGCCGCAGGTGCCACAGAATTTCAGCGTTGTTCCAGGCGGACTCGCGCGCCGCGCTGACGCTCCAGGCCGCGAGCGTGTCTTCGAGGTGCGTAACCGGCGGAAGGGGATCACCAAGAAGGCGTACATGCAGCGTCTGCTTGGCCGCTTCGACCAGGCTATCGAGGGTCGTATTGAGGCCTGTGTAGTCGTTGTATTGGGTCCCGCCGTGCTGCGGAACCGTTCCCGTGGCCGCGCAGGTGGCGATAATCGCTTCCGGCAGGTCATGATTGATATGCGCATTAATTCCGGCAAGGGCAAACTGGATGCGAGCGATCTGAACCTGATTGCGACGTTGAAAAAGGGCCTGCCAGCATCCGGGCGTGGGCTGGCCTGAAAGCGACGAAGCCAGCGCTCCGAAGTACAGGCGGGCGAACTGCACATCCAGCTCCGCAAGCCACGCCGGATCGGCGAACCCGCCAGCCGCGATGCGAGCCTCGACTGCCGCCGTCACCTGGAGATAGAGCCAGTTGAACCACTTCAAGCCGTCGCCATCGACGCAGGTAGCTTCAATGTTCTGCATGATCGAGAGAACATCGGCGACAGAGTCGGGAACCGACTGCACGGCTTTCAGAAGCGTTGGATCGTAAGGAAACATGCGTCGCATTATAGCGACAGGACGCGCGGAATCAATATGTTCGTCTGGTCGGATCAGGCAAACTTAACGAAGCGCAGCGCTACAGAGTTCATGCAGTAGCGAAGACCTGTTGGCCGTGGACCGTCATCAAAGACATGTCCGAGATGAGCGTCACACCTCCGGCAGGAAACTGCGATCCGCGTCATCCCCAGTGAAATGTCAGTGGTTTCACGGACATTTTCTTTGGCAATCGGTTGCCAGAAGCTGGGCCAACCCGTGCCGGATTCAAACTTTGTCTCTGAGCTGAAAAGAGCCGTGTCGCAGCAAATACACCGATAAAGGCCCTTGTCGTGCGATTCCGCGTATTGTCCGGAGAAGGGTCGCTCGGTGCCGGCGTGTCGCGTGACGATGAAGGCATCGGGGGACAATTGCTGCTTCCACTCATCGTCACTCTTGACGATCATCGGAAGTGTGACCGTGTTTTCCCGTTGCCCCGAGTCCGAAAACTCGACGAGCTTGACCATCTTGGGAGCCACGTCCTTCGCTTCTACGGGACGAGTACGCCACCGGAGGACGATTCCTGCGGCGGCGGCAGCGGCACTCATGACAAAGACTCGTCGGCTTATCCTGGTTGCATCTTCTCTATGTTTCGAATTGCCCTCGATCATGATTTCCTCCTGATGGAAGGCGGGTTGACAGTTGGTATGAAATGGAAAGCACCGTTTGGGCCTCGCAATCCAAAGAACCGATCACGAAGACGCCACCATAATAGCGCTTTCCTATCTCACGGTTTAGGCTTCAACCTTCCCGCACGACTTTGACGAAGATCCCATCCGGCAACTCGCCTTCAAGCAGATGGACGACTCCACCCTTCACGAAGCCGCGGAGAGTCTGCGATTTCGATGCTGGCGCAGTGGAGGATTGCGCCGATCGGCCCATACCGCGATCCATGGCCTCGTTTGCCAACTGGTCGGCACGGCGGTTCTTTTCGCGGAGAACGTGTTGAATCTGAAAGCCTTCGAGCTGCGCGATGCGGCGGCGCGCTTCTTCATACAGAGGTCGCAGCTCGGGGCTGTTGACCCGGTACTGGCCCTTGATCTGCTTCACCATCAACTCGGAATCGGCGACGGCCTTAAGGTGGGTATGTCCGTTAGCCAATGCGTAGTCAAGTGCCGCTAAAAGGCCCGAATACTCAGCAAAATTGTTTGTTTTTTTGCCCAAATACTCGCTTAATTCGGCGACTTTTGCGCCATTTTCATCCTGCATATAGACGCCATATCCCGCCGGGCCGGGATTGCCACGCGAGCCGCCATCGCAAAAAGCGGTAATCCAGCCCGATTTCTCGGAATCGGAGCCGGGGAAGAGATTTCCAGCAGAAGCCATGAGCCGAGTGTAATCCACTCCAGCACGCGGAAATCGCGCGCGCCGGGGGCCCCGGTAAATGGAAACGCAAAACCGCCGCCCGGTGCTAACGAAAGTCCTTATGAGCCGTCTATTTAGGTGCATTTGCGATCGCATCTTAACCGCATCCTGGAGCAGTCAAGAGAATGTCGGCAGACGCACTAAGAATTCCTGTTCCCACAACGGCTACTGCGCACCAAAACGGCCGGGCGATACAATCCTCGCAGCGAATGCCGACGGATGTACGCGACCGCACAACAGAAACTGAGCTGATTCGCGAGGCCCAGCAAGGCTCGCGGGCAGCCTTTGACATACTCGTGCGTCAATATGATCAGGCGGTGCTGCGGCTCGCTCTGCACCTCACTGGCTCGGAGCAGGACGCACAGGACATCCATCAGGAAGCCTTTTTGAAGGCCTACCGGTATCTCGGTAATTTCCGGTTCGAGTGCTCGTTCTACACCTGGATTTACCGCATCGTTACCAACCTGTGCCTCGACCAGTTGCGCAGGCGCAAGGCCCGGCGCGAAGATCCGTCCGTGATGATCGACGCCTCGGGGGAAGAGCTCGACCTGCTCAGCAACGTAAGCGATGAGCGCGCGGGGGCTAACCCTGACCGCGAGCTGCAGCGCAAGATTCTGGGCCAGCGCATTCAGGCGGCGCTCGAAAAGTTGACGCCGCGCGAGCGCATGGTCTTTGAGCTGAAGCACTACCAGGGACTGAAGCTGAGAACGATCGGCGAAATGCTGAACACTACGGAAGAGACAGCGAAGAACACACTCTTTCGTGCGACAAGAAAACTAAGGGCAAACCTGGCGGAGATGCGTTAGCGATCCGCTAAGAACCGGCGTTGTTGCGGAATACCTATGAAGAAAAGGGGCTCAAAGAAGCTCCTGCAGTGCAAACTTTTTGAGGCGAGTGAGGCAAAGGAATGATGGCCATGAAGTGTGACCTGGCTCAGCAGAATATCGCGTTGGCGGTTTACGGAGAGATTTCCGACGACGCCAACCATCAACTTGAACAACATCTGATGGAGTGCGAGGAGTGCAGCCTCGATATGCAGGCGATGCGCGGCCTCAAGACCACCATGTCGCTTTATCCCGTCGAGGAACCATCGGCGGCGATTGTGGCGCGCGCGCGTATGCGTCTGGAAGAGGCGCTCGACAACATGCCGCATGGCAGCTGGCTGGTGCGCCTCACTCAGGTCTTTACCCGTGGCCTTGGACGCCTGCGCGCGGCCCCGGTGATGGCTTCGCTGCTGCTGCTCGTTGGCATTGCGGCAGGGGGTTACGGTGGATATCTGACCGGACTCAAAGCGCATGACGCGCAACAGTCGAAGCTCATTTTGAATCTGGGCCAACCCCCCTCCGCAACAGAAGACAACCCCCAGCAGATCGCCAATGTGAGCGGCATCACACGTGATCCGAACTCCGAAATCGTGAAGGTGAACTACAACAGGCTCGTTTCAGAGACGCTGCAGGGCTCGCTCGATGATCCGCGCATCCGCCAGCTGCTGCTGCTGGGCGCGCAGAATAACGGCAACGCCGGCGTGCGCGACGACTCCGTTGGCTTGCTGGCTAACGAGTGCCGCAACGGGCATCAGTGCGATGATGGCCCGATTCGCAACGCGCTGATGGTGGCGCTACGCTACGACAAGAATCCGAATGTGCGCCTGAAGGCGCTCGAAGGGCTGCAACCATACATTGCCGAAGACATGCGCGTGCGCGATGCGGTTCTCGAGTCGCTGATGAAAGATTCCGATCCGCGCGTTCGTACGCAGGCCATCAGTTTGATCGAGCCGGTCGAAGGCGATTCGAGTGTGCGCGAGGTGTTGCATACTGTTGCCATGCAGGACGAAAGCCCGCAAATTCGCACGGCTTCGCGGCAGGTTCTGCAACAATTGCCTGAAATTCAATGAAGCTCTGATAACGTTTCAATAGAGAGAAAAGTCCTAAGAAATAGGATGGACCCACGAGATTGAGGCACACGCATGAAACACTTTTTGAGGCTGGGTTGGACCATATTTGCTGCAGGCGGCGCAACGCTTGCAGTGTGCAATAACCAGGCTGCGGCGCAACCGGTAACCGTTTTCAACGATACATCTGCATACCTTGCGCATAGCTCGCAGAGCTATCTCGGCGTAAATATTCGTGACATTGACAACGACCGCGTGGCGGAACTGAAACTCAAGGACGTGCATGGCGCGGAGATCACCACCGTCGACCATGACGCGCCCGCGAACAAGGCCGGCCTTAAGGTCCATGACGTTGTGCTCGAAATGAATGGTCAGCGCGTGGAAGGCGCTGACCAGTTGCGGCGCATGCTGCGGGAAACTCCGGCCGGCCACACCGTTAACTTCGTGATCAGCCGCGACGGTCAGCAGCAGAATATCTCCGTGCAGCTTGCGGATCGTGCCAAGGTCGAAGCCAATGCATGGTCGCAGCACTTCACCGTCCCTGATCCCGATAACGCTCCTCTGGCAAACGGCCTGATGCCGCCGCAGAGCAGCAGCCGCGGTAATGGCTTTTTCGGTGTCTTCACTACCAGCGGCCTCTATATCGGCGCGGACGTGGACGTGCTCAGCACACAGCTAGCCAGCTACTTTGGCGTAAGTGACGGTACCGGCCTTCTGGTCAAGAGCGTTGACGAAAACAGCCCTGCGGCCACCGCCGGTCTCAAGGCGGGAGACGTCATCACCAAGGTAAACAACGACAACATGGCATCGCGCTCAGACTGGATGAAAGCGCTGCACAACAATCGTGGCAAGCAGGTGCAACTCACCGTCATGCGCGACAAGAAGGAGCAGAAGCTGAATCTTCAGGCGGGTGAGCCAAAGAAGAAAGGCGAACTGGAGATTCCAGGATTCTGCCCGGACGTGTTTGTATACGACGAGCCGGACATGAGGGTAACAGTGAATGGCGCGCTCGCCATGCTCGATTCCGGCGATATGGCCAGCATGGCGAAGACAATGGATGCTATGAAGCTTTCGCAAAAAGCTTTGGATTCTCTCGACTCCATCGACATGAAGCTTTTGCAGCCGCAAATCCAGCCGCAACTTCAGCAGCAGATTCAGATTCTCGAAAACGAGATGTTCGATCAGGACGAGCTTCAGTAGAAGCTTTCCGCTCAAAATTATGCTTTAGATTCCTCTAATCGCCCGGCGACAATTCTGGACGTTCATCTGCATGTCTCGTCCTGTAGCCATGTCTTCACGCAATCGGCGAACCGCCGGAACGAAAACGATCCGTCCCCAATATGCGGGAACATTTCGCTGCATCGGGCCTGCGTGTGAGGACACCTGCTGCCAGGGATGGAGCGTCTTCATCGACAAGCCAACCTACGCGAAATACCAGACCATCCCGGATGGACCGCTGCGCACGATTGTGGATCAGGGCCTGGAACGCACTGGCAGTGACAGCGACTTCGAACATGCCAGGGTGCGTCTCCATGATGACGGCACCTGCCCGTTTCTTGCCGAAGATCGTTTGTGCGCGATCCAGAAAGAGCATGGCGAAGACTACCTGTCCCGCACATGTTCGCAATATCCACGAGCGTGCAAGACTATCGACGGTATCGAGGAGCAATCACTGCTTCTATCCTGCCCTGAAGCCGCGCGGCTCGTGCTGCTGAATCGAAAGCTGACTCCCCAGAAGAAAAAGTCTCATCCTGCAAGCTTCCTCGACCATGGCGCAGGCACAGTATCGCCTTCAACCCCGCTGGCCTATTTCCGGCCAGTACGAAATTTCGCAGTCCAGTTGCTGCAGGACCGCTCCTATCCCCTGTGGCAACGCGTCTTCCTGCTCAATATGTACTGCAAGCGGATGGAGGCTTTGACCACGAAACGTGAATGGAATCGCATGCCTTCGCTGTTAAACGAGCATGCCGCGATGATCGCGAATGGCAGCCTGCGGGCTGCACTGAATTCCATTCCTGAACAAACTACGGTCCAGCTGGGGATCGTCATGACGCTCGTCGACGACCGCCCGTCTTCGAGTTGGATAAGCCGGCGCTTCGTCGAGTGCATCGAAGATTTCGCACATGGCGTCGGATACCAGCCCGGACGCACAGCCGTCGATCTGGTACAAAACTACGTCGATGCGTATGACCGCTTCTACCAGCCATGGATTGCGAAACACGAGTTCATGCTGGAGAACTACCTGCTGAACTACGTCTTCGGGCACCTCTTTCCTTTCGGGCAACCCGGACCCGAACAGGGCCTCCATCCCTATCGCGAATCGCAACTTCTTTGCTTTCTGTACGGACTGGTCAAAGGGCTGCTGATTGGCATGACCGGACACTACGGGCTATCTTTCAGCTCGGACCATGCCATAAAGCTGATTCAGTCGTTCTCCAAATCCGTGGAGCACAATGCCGGGCTCCTCAAGCGGATCGAGACCTTCTTTGCCACCCATGGCCTGAACGACACAAATGGCATCGCCGCTCTGCTTCGGGAGGGGGCGCCTGAGGTGCCCGTTCAGACGCCCAAAGTCCCCACTCAGATGCCCGTTTCGCCACTCTGAGCCGGCGACTCGCCCTGTGGTATCTCCCTGTGTTTCAATAAGAAGAGAATGTCCGCAGCACGTCAACAAACAGTAGGCCGCCGCATTAAGGCTGCCAGCCGCAAGGTGCGCGAACTGGCCCTCGTAGGCCACGCGCTCGCATCGACGCGGCACCCGGTCATGGCGCAGATTGTGCCCATGCGCCGGTGCAACCTGGCCTGTGCCTACTGCAATGAGTACGACGATGTTTCGAAGCCGGTGCCCATCGATGAAATGCTGCGCCGCATCGATCATCTGGCGCGCCTGGGCACCAGCATCATCACCATCTCAGGCGGCGAGCCCCTGCTGCATCCCGAACTGGACGAGATTATCGCCCGCATCCGCCATCACGGCCGGCTTGCCGGCATGATTACCAACGGCTATCTGTTGGTTGCCGAACGCATCCAGCGGCTGAACAAGGCCGGCCTTGACCACCTGCAGATTTCGATCGACAACGTCCAGCCGGACGAGATCTCGAAGAAGAGCCTCAAGGTCCTCGACAAGAAGCTCCAGTGGCTCTCCGAGCACGCCGATTTCCATGTGAATATCAATTCCGTCGTCGGGGGCGGCATCAAGGATCCGCAGGACGCGCTCACGATCGGACGGCGCGCCATCGAGCTGGGCTTTACCTCGACCATCGGCATCATCCATGACGGCGACGGCCAGCTGAAGCCGCTTGGCGGCGAAGAGCGCAGCGTCTGGAACGAGATGCGCAGCTGGAAGAAGAAGAACTATTCGCAGTTCAACCAGTTTCAGGAAGCCATTGCCAACGCTCAGCCCAACGACTGGCGCTGCCGTGCAGGCTCACGCTATCTCTACATCTGCGAAAACGGCCTCGTGCACTACTGCTCGCAGCAGCGCGGTTTCCCCGGAGTTCCGCTGGCCGACTACACTAAGGCCGACCTCAAGCGCGAATTCCTGACGGAGAAGACCTGCGCTCCGCACTGCACCATCAGCTGCGTGCATCAGGTGTCCTATATCGACCACTGGCGCTCGCCTCAGGTTTCGACCACGACACCCGGCGCAGCCGCGGGACTCATAAACATCGAGCTCTGATCTGAGACGCAGCCCCTAAGGCTGGCAGGTATCATAGAGAACAGCCAGGCATGCCAGACCGATCTATCAGCTCAGGTGCGGCCGCATTTCTTTCGCGCGATTTTCGCCGTTATCAGCTTGCCCGTGTGCTGGTGATCATTGGCGCGGAAGCGCAGACGCTGGCGGTTGCGTGGCTTGTTTACCAGCTCACGCACAGCGCGCTTTATCTTGGCTACACCGGGCTTGTCCTCTTTCTGCCGGGGCTTTTCTTTCTGCTGCCTGCCGGCCACATCGCCGACCGCTTCGACCGTCGCCATGTGATTCTCGTCTGTTACACGCTGCAGGCCTTCTGTACCTCGGCGCTCTTTCTCTTTGCCTGGCATGGGTTGCATGCCGTCTGGCCGATCTTTTCGATTCTCTTCCTCATCGGAAGCGGGCGCGCCTTCAGCGGTCCGGCAAGTTCGGCGCTCATTCCTCATCTCGTCCCCAAGGAGCACTTCGTCAACGCCGTCACCTGGGGCGCAACGGCATTCCAGATTGCCAATGTAGCTGGCCCTTCGCTCGGCGGCATCCTTTACACACTTCCGCTACGCGGACACATCGCCGGGGCGAGCATCGTTTTCCTTTTTACGCTCGCTACTCTCATTGCCTTCCTCGGGCTCATACTCTCGCTCCATGTGCGCCCCGGCCGCATGGAGCACCGCGCCATCTCGACCGAAGTGATTCTCGCCGGCATTCGCTATGTCTGGAAGACGCAGATCCTGCTTGGTTCCATTTCACTCGATCTCTTTGCCGTCCTGCTGGGCGGCGCGGTCGCGCTCATGCCGATCTTTGCGCAGGAGATTCTTTACACCGGGCCGCGCGGACTCGGCCTGCTGCGCGCCGCCCCAGCTATCGGAGCACTGGTGATTTCCATGTGGCTTACCTGGCGACCGATCCAGCGCGGCGCCGGTGTAAAGATGTTTTTCTGCGTGGGAATTTTCGGTGCGGCTACGATTCTCTTCGGTATTTCCAGAAGCCTTCTCTTGTCGCTGCTTGCTCTGTTTCTGGTCGGGGCCTCGGACATGGTCAGCGTCGTCATACGCTCGTCGATTCTGCAACTCGCGACGCCGGCCGAGATGCGGGGCCGCGTCAGCGCCGTCAATTCGCTCTTCATCGGAGCATCAAACGAACTGGGAGAATTCGAAAGCGGACTCACCGCCTCATGGTGGGGGGCGGTCCGCGCCGTCGTTATCGGCGGTATCGGTTCACTGGTTGTTACCGGTACGTGGAGCTTCTTCTTTCCAAATCTACGCCGTGCCGATCAGCTGACCCCCGAAGCGCTTTTGCAGTTCGAGATTGAGCAGTCCGGTCAGGAAGTTCGCCAGCTTTGACCATGGACAGCCTGCATCTAAGAAAACGACGATAGATATTAAGGATCACGAATAGCATGATGAAGACATGGCAAAAATTCGTACTCATCACCATGCTTGTGCTCGCCGTCTTCGGTATCCGCATTTATTTCGTCTGGAAAGAACGCCAGGAACCTATGGTGCAGAAGCCGGTGCGACAGGAACGTCCGGTGACAGACGATGACCTGGTCCAGCCGCGCAAACTTCTGATCGATGATGTGAAATCGGCAAAAGAGCTGATCGACAAACCTGTCTGGGTTCAAGCGGGCTATGAGCTTGACTATTTCCCTTACGCAAATCACACAGTCAACTTTAATCACAAGGTCGGGGTCTTACCGAGCATTCAGCAGTTGCAGGTGAAAGACATCATTCTGGCCAAAGCACCTGCGAATTTGGCCACCCGCCTCCCAAAGGGCGACAAGCAGGTGTATGCCGTTTTCCAGTTGCCGAACGATGCAAAGCAGTATGCGATTGCTGTCGGCTACATCCAGGGGACCGACTCGACATTTTATTGTGACGACGTTTTCTTCTACGATGACCCGCACCAGATGTACAAACACTGGCCCGCAGATGTGTGGCAGGCTATCGATCAGCATCAGCCCAAGCCGGGCATGAGTGAGCTGCAGGTGGCGATGGCCCTTGGCATGATCCAGCAATCCGACTCATCGAATTATGGCAACCGTACGGTGCATTACGATGCCGACGGCAAAAAGTGGAATGTCAGTTTTCAGCATGACAAAGCGACAAACGTGCAAGGCGAATAACTTTCGGGGACAATGAATTCATGGCGCTTGAATTCACTACCTCATACGTAACTGATTCAGTGGCAATTTTCCGCCAGAACAAAAAGCTTGCCGAGGCCGCATTGGCGCAGGTGAGCGATGAGCAGTTGCAGACGGTCATCGATCCGGAGAGCAATTGCCTGGCCATCATCGTGAAGCACATGGCCGGCAACATGCGATCGCGCTGGACGGATTTTCTGACCAGTGACGGCGAAAAGCCCGACCGCAATCGCGACAGCGAGTTCGAAGAGGTTCCCGCGACACGCGCGGACTTGATGCGCCTGTGGGAAGAAGGCTGGAGCCGGCTTTTTACTGCATTGGAGCCGCTGACCGACGCAGATCTGGGCCGCACCATCACCATTCGTGGCGAAGCGCATTCGGTAATGCAGGCCATCAACCGGCAGGTCGCACACTATGCGTACCACTGCGGCCAGGTCGTCTTTCTGGCCAAGCATCTGCAAGCGGGAAACTGGAAGTGCCTCAGCGTGCCGCGAAAGCAGTCGGATGATTTTAACCGGCGCGTTCGCGCAGGCGAGGCTAGCCAGCGGTGATGTCCTTCACGCTCGCAAGCTTAGCGCGTGCTTGTTACCGCCAAAGATGCCGCTGAAGAAACGGCCTATCCCTTCAAGAATGCCGCCTTGATGCCGGAGCGATTGTGGCGCTTCTTTCGCCGCCCGTAAATCATTCACCTGGGCCCTGAGTTCCTCTACTTCAAAGACGCAGTTCCGCAGATAGCAGGAGACAGAGAGGTTTTCTTCCGCCGCACGCCTCTTCAGCAGAGCATGCTCTGTGAAAGAAATTCGCAGAGACAGCGCAGTCGTTCTGCGGTCGGCGAGTGCCAATTCCTGAGACGAGGACGCAGGCAGAATGGACACCTTTTCCGCAAGCACCTGGCGCATTCTTCGGTGGTTCGTGCTTTATGTGGCGCGACGGAGCGATTCTCTTCTTCGGCTTGGCTGATTTTTCCATCTTCAGCGGCTTGGCGCTCTCCACCTGGACAGGCTCAGGCTTCTCAGCTTCGGGCAGAGACCCTTCCACTCGGGAGCGATGCTGTCTCGACCGGATCGCCTCGTCGTAAGTAAGCTCTCGCACGCCATCTTTTGTACGAGACGGAGTCTGGGCTCCAGACCATGCTTGAAAGCGGCCCACGATGGCGTTGATGTCTTCAATCGGCGGTTGCGTGCTCATGCGCCGAGTTTATGATGGCGCAAGGCTTACCCGCAGCCGCCTGAATACAAATCCCGCCGCAAAAATCCAATATGAAACCCAAAATGTCGTTTCGGGAATCACCCTGTATTTCTTAATCCCGCCGAGATCCCGTTGATGGTTGCGGCGATAGCGCGGTTAATCTCGTCAGTATCCTCACCCGCGCGTTTGCGCCGCAACAGATCAACCTGGATAAGGCTCATGGGATCAACATACGGGTTGCGCAGCCGGATTGAATGGGAAAGCATCCTGTTCGTCTCAAGCAGTTCCTTCTGACCGGTTACGGCAAGCACCGCCTGAAGCGTGCGGTGGAACTCTGCTTCTATCTTTGAGAAGACGCGCATACGCATCGCCGCGTCCGGCATCAGCGAGGCATACAGCGACGCGATACCAAGATCAGCTTTCGCCAGGGCCATCTCCACGTTGCGTATCACGTCAATGAAGAGTGGAAACTCAGCCATCATAGCGCGCAGCAATGCAGCACCGCCCGGCCTCTGCGAATACTGCTCGATGGCATATCCCACGCCAAACCATGCAGGCACAAGTTGGCGGCTCTGTGTCCATCCAAAGACCCATGGAATCGCGCGCAGGTCGGC
>Ga0209773_10000530_pt1 | contig 12609 bp, 13 predicted proteins | sample BogFormECP14_OM1_FD_188244 | JGI IMG/M metagenome (GOLD analysis project Ga0209773, IMG submission 188244) | Bog forest soil microbial communities from Calvert Island, British Columbia, Canada - ECP14_OM1 (SPAdes) (version 2) | ecosystem: Environmental > Aquatic > Freshwater > Wetlands > Bog ... | reverse complement strand
AACGGTCCGGACAATTTCCTCAAAGCTCGAATCGACGAATACGCCGCATTTCTCGGTCGCATCCGACAGGTGAAGCGTAATCGCACTCACTTCTGCCGCACTGACGCGCCGCGGGCTCTCGGCGAAGACAAAACCTACCGCATCTGCCCCGGCTTCAACCGCAAGCTGCGCGTCTTCGAGATTCGTATTACCGCAGATTTTGATCCACATGGCGTTACACTCGCGTCGCGGCGGGCTGCAACAGCTGCGTAAGAGCCGCGCCGGGAGATGGTTGCCGCATCAGTGATTCGCCGATGAGAAATGCGTGATATCCGGCGGCGCGCAGGCGTTGAATGTCATCGATCGTGTGAATTCCGCTCTCGGCCACGTGTACTGCTCCGGCAGGAAGCTGCTCGACCAGATCAAGCGCGTTTTCCAACCGTACTTCAAAGGTCTTGAGGTTGCGATTGTTTACGCCGTATGCTTCGCAGCCGAGGTCCCGCGCGCGCGCCAGCTCTTCCGCCGAATGCACCTCGCACAGCACGTCGAGTTCGTAGCGATGCGCGGCGTCTTTCAGGTTGCCTAGTTCGGAATCCGTCAGCGCAGCTACGATCAGCAGGATTGCGTCCGCGCCATGCGCTCGCGCTTCCAGGATCTGGTATTCATCCACCATGAAGTCCTTGCGCAGGCAGGGGATCGTAACCGTGGCGGAGGCGATTTCCAGATTCTCCAAACTACCCTGAAAGAATGGCTCGTCGGTTAGTACAGACAGAGCGGCTGCGCCCGCATCGGCCAGCTCAGAAGCCAGGCTGCGCACGTCGAATGTCGGCCGGATAAGCCCTTTCGATGGCGATGCTTTCTTCAGTTCGGCGATCACCGCCGGAGCTTCAAGTGATCTTGCATGTAGAGCCCGGGCAAATCCTCGCGGCGAGTGCAGTGTGGCCTGCCGTTCAAGATCGCGAACCGGTACGCGCTCTTTGCGCTCGGCCACCGTTTCCCGGGTTTTCGCAAGAATACGTTCCAGATGCACAGCCAAATCCCAATCGAAAAGCTACCTGTCTAGTATAGCTTTTGGGAAAGATCTCCAGGCTAGGCCTTAGCTATCTAGGCAGTTACCTCGCTTGTGCTGTCGGCGTTTGTGCCTTGGCTGCGCCTCGCAAGCTCTGGCATGCCGCCCTCCGGTTCAACCGCTTACGCTGCTCTCCAGTGATCGCCAAGTGCTCGATTATCGTCAGAATTCCCTTGCAGGCAGTAAAAAATCCCCCATCCGAGAATAGGCATCAGCGATAAACCCTGTATTTTCTGTCTACAACTTTGGCCTTCCTTCTGCCTTCTAACAAGCTGTACGGATTTCAGGAGCTAAAGAGTATGCCGAAACGAATGGTCTCAATTGAGAAGTGGGCAGTAGTGAAAAGCGTCAGCTCTCAGGGCTTTGAGGAATTGCACCCAGGAAACCGTTTAGTAGGTTATGTCTCTGGCCACGAACAAATTCCGAATGCGCAGCTTGTCTATACCTCGCCTATTGTGAGTATCGATTTAAATCAAGGTACGGTCGAAACTCTCAACACCATGTACCGGCTCGGCGAGGTTAACAACGAATATATGTCCTGGGAAAATAAGCGAAGAGCGTCAGCCGCCGCCTAGAATGACGATGAGCTTTTTAGATTGGTGCCGAAGAAGGGACTCGAACCCCCACACCCTTGCGAGTACATGGACCTGAACCATGCGCGTCTGCCAATTCCGCCACTTCGGCACGGGAAGGATGTCCAGCGCGAACGGCTGGACGAGCAGCAATTCTTAGATTAAATTGCCGCCAAAATCGTGTCAACGCTGCACGCTGAATCTGCGGCGCTCCTACGAGACAAAACACGCAATCAATGCTTGCCATGCGCTGGATTGCTATCATGAAGTGAACATTGATAGCCATGAGCGAACACGCGAAAACACAATCCATTCCCTCGGCGCAGGCGCTGCAATTGCGCCAGCTCTCGCATGATCTGAGCAATGCACTGGAAGTCATCCTGCAAACCAGTTATCTGCTCGGGACGGTAGAGCTGAATGAAAATGCGCGACAGTGGCGGCAAATGCTGGACCAGGGCGTGCAGCAGGCTACGACCATCAATCGAGACCTGCGCGACTATATTCGCGCGCATAGTGAAAACGCCACAGGCTAACCTGCGGCGTCTTCACTTATAGCTTTCGATTCGCGGTCTGATCATTCCAGATCGCGTGCGTTGCAAAAATCAAACAAGTTTGGCGTCCAGTGTGATTTCCGTATTTCCCTTAAAGAGCCGAGAAATCGGGCAGCCATTCTTAGCATTTTGCGCTGCCGTATCGAAGGCGGACTCGCTTGCGCCGGGAACCTTAGCGCGCGTGGTCAGGCGAATGGCGGTAATTTGAAAACCGTCGTCCGTCTTCTCAAACTTAACCGAAGCTGTTGTCTCAAGCGATTCCGGCGTGAGGTTTGCGCTGCCCAGTTGCGCGCTTAATGCCATGGTGAAGCACCCGGCATGGGCAGCCGCAATCAGTTCCTCGGGGTTTGTGCCGATACCGTTTTCAAATCGCGTGCTGAAGGAATACTGCGTCTCCGTTAAAACCCCGCTCTGGGATGAAATAACGCCTTTGCCGTCCTTCAAGCCACCCTTCCAAACGGCACTCGCTGTACGTTCCATGACTGCTCCTTTCAGTAAAAGAGGATACGCAATCTGCGCGCTCCCTCTATTCGATGCACCCTCGGAGCATATCAATTCATGCTGACAGCGTCGAATGTGCATCTTTGGTTCAGCATATCGAGCGCCGCTGTTGCATTCGTTGAATTTTCGGTAATCTTGCCGTGTGTATCCGCAGGCTCCTGAACCCGAAGCTCATCATGCAGACTCACAGCCCCTGCCCACGGCTGCGCAACACCATTCCGTGTATTGCCCAAACTGCTCCACGCAGTTGACCGGTCATCACTGCAAGCTTGTCTGTAATGGCTGCGGTTATTACCTCAGCTGCGCGGACTACTACTGAGCGCTCTTCTGCTCTTTTACTTCGCGGCGCAACTGTTCGTTCTTGTTCAAAAGCTCGACGACGAGCGATTGCAGATGCAGGTTCCTGGCCTCCAGTTCCGTAACACGGTCCAGCAGATTCATGCCTGTGCCCTCTCCGCGGTTGTGTGCAAGCGGTTCCTCGGACAATAAGCCTGCATCAGATGGATTCAATTCCCTTGGCGGCAGCATCGATAATCTCCGCAATTTTGGTTACCTGTTCCTTGGTTAAGTCGCCCTGCGCGAAGCGCAGTTTGAGCGCGAGCTTGAAGTTGTGCATGGCCCGCATGATCTGCGGCGAACGCCCGCGGCCAAAGGCCGAGCCGACTTGCGTAATCCGGGCAAAGATCGCGTCGACCTGTGCTTTGTTTGCCTTCAACTCCTCCCGGCCTGCGTCGGTGATGGTGTACAGCTTCTTTGCGCCGTCGGTTGCGGCGACCGTTGCGTAGCCTTCTTCCTCAAGCATGGTCAGTGTTGGATACACCACGCCGGGGCTGGGAGCGTATATACCGGACAGGCGCTCACCGATAGCCTTGATAATTTCGTAGCCGTAGCTTGGCTTCTCGGCAATGAGCTGCAGAATTACAAAGCGCAGTTCGCCATTGTCAAACAGCCGTCCGCCAAAATCTCCGCCGTAGCGTTGGCCGTGACGGCCCCACATCTCGCCCATCTCCGCGAAGAAACCGTGCCGTCCCCCGCGAAAGTGTTTCCCGTATCGTGGGCCACAGGATTCGTGCCCTTCGTGTTCATTGTGTCTTTGTCTAAACATTCTCGATCCTTTCTTAGACTTTCTAAGATATATCTAAAGATATATCTTATTGGCCTCCTTTGCAAGCTATTTTAGATATATCTTTCAGAAAAAGTGGGCAACCTCCATCGCATGCGGTCCTTCTCAAAAAGAATGATGGAGCGTATCGACTATTGGAGAGGATTTACCGGCGGTTTTCTGGCCGGAGTAGCGGTTGGAGCATGGATCTACCTCTCGCCTGGGAAAAACCGTAAACCTGCAGATCTAGAAGGACTTGACCAAGGTGAAGTCGACGAGATTTTCCTGCGGCGCGAGTCAGCCGAGAGTGCCGGCGATCCATCCCGGCTCATCCCGGAGAATGCCGGAGCCACGAGGATCGATTTTCAACGGCCCGGTCAAAATCCTGCGTCCTAAGCGCTAGCCAAATTGCCGTCCAGATTTCAAGCTGACGCTTCGCCGCGCCTCGGTCTTCTGGATCGCGTCATGCTCAATCATTTCGCCCGTGAGCAGGTAGTAGCCGTCCTGGTCCCGGGTTTTGCCCGGGCCGCGGACGATGGTTCCTTGAAATGAGTACCAGATTCCGTGGATCTGCCGTGTAGTAAAGCTGAGATTCTGGCCCCCGAAAGAGGTCTTATCGAAGAAGAACGTGAGTGGCGTGCCGGTGTCGCTTTCTCCATCACCCTGGCGGGAGATATACCCGCTCAAGTCACCGAACTGCATTGTTATCTCGACCACTTCGCCGGGATGACCGAGCATGTACGCGCCGGAGGCGTCTTCGGGGATGAGCGAATTGCTCCTGCCTTGTTTCACGACAACGGGATGGTCGGTTGTGCTGGGATCGCCGCGATGATGGAGCGCCGGCACGGAAACGCTCTGTGCGCGCGAGCTGAGAGACGAGAGAAGCAGCGGGGCTATGACAACGGTATGCCATACCTGCGGCTTCATCTCGCCTCCTTCTGCTAGTTGCCCTTCTTGCGGGCGGCTTCAAACTCATCGCCAGGCTGCCAACCGATTGTATGCGGCAGCGACGACGCTTCCCACCCAAGAATGAACCCGAATTGCGCCATTTTGGCATCGCCGCGGAAGTCCATTTCCGGCTTGTACTCATCGGATGGCTGATGGTAGCGGTGGGCTACGAAATCTTCCATCTGCTCCTTCCCCCAATTCGCGTCGTGACCTTCGAAAGTGGTTCCCTGGCCTATGGAGAACGACGGCACACCTACCCGGGCGAGGCTGAAGTGGTCGGAGCGATAGTAGTGGCCGGCGCCGGGGAACTGATCGGGTTCGATGGTCAGGTTGAAGGCCTTGGCGGTCTTTTCTATTTCCGGATAGAAGGTGGTGCGCTCGGCTCCGCTGATCTCGGCTGCCGTGGGGATGCCGATGGGGTTCAGCATGTCGTAGTTCAGGTCGATGCTGATCTGTGAGGCGGGAACCGGAGGGTGCATGCCCAGCCACTGCGAGCCGAGCAATCCCTGCTCTTCAGCGGTGACGGAGGCGAAGTATATGCTGTGCGGCGGCTTGGTCTGGGCGAAGACGCGGGCCATTTCAAGGATGATGCCGCAGCCGGTAGCGTTGTCGGCGGCTCCGTTGTAAATCTGGTCGCCCTTCGCGTAGGGATCGATGCCGAGGTGATCGTAGTGGGCGGAGTAGAGAACGGCTTGTCCCGCTTGAGCGCCGGGAACTTCGGCAATCACGTTGTCTGACTCGTAGCGGCGGACCTTGCTGGCGATGTGCGCCTTGAAGTGGACCGGCAGCTCGGTGGCATGGAAACCGGGCTTTCCGGCTGCGTCGATCATGGCATCGACTGTTCCCTGTCCCGCCGCGGTCAGCATCTTCTGGGCTACGTCGTGCTGGATCCAGCTTGCGGCCTGGAGTGTCGCTGTCGGATCGCCCTGCAGGTAGGACTTCTCGATCGCCTGAGAGTCACGGACAACGTGCCAGGGGTAGCTGGCGAGATCGGTCCGGTGGATGATGAGCACGCCGACCGCGCCTTTGCGTGATGCCTCTTCGTACTTGTAGGTCCAGCGGCCGTAGTAGGTCATCGTCTTGCCCTTGAAGAAGGCCTCGTCGGTCGAGGGCGGCTCGTTCACGATCACCAGCAGGACTTTGCCTTTCACGTCGACACCGGAGTAATCGTTCCAGTGGTATTCGGGAGCGTCGATACCATAGCCAACGAAGACGATGGGAGCATCAATGTCAGCGGAGGCTGCTCCGGTCTGGTCTTTGGCGACGTAATCTTCGCCGTACTTGAGCGGAATCGGCTGGCCGTTTTGCGGGACGAAGGAGGCTGTGGTCTGGTCTTCTACGGTATGGACGGCGTAGAGCGGGACTTTCTGGAAATACGTCCCGTTGTCGCCTGCGGGCTTGAGGCCGTCGAGCGCGAATTGCGTGGCGATGTATTCAGCGGCGATCTGCGCGCCGCGCAGGCCTGGGCCGCGTCCTTCCAGCAGGTCGCTCGCGAGGAAGCGGACGTGCGCGCGTATCTTTTCGGGATCGATGCTGTCAGCGGCCTGGCGCGCAGTGTTGGGCACTCCGGGAATGGCGGGGACTTGCGCCTGAGATGCGGCTGCTGAGAAAAGTGCGATGGCGCAAGCCAGGCGGAGAGAGTGGGTCATGCATGCTCCTTGGGATCTATAAGTAACTATTCTGCTACAGATCGCGCGGGGAAGAGCAGTTTTGGAGCAATTGCGGGCGCTTTTGCTGGAAGCGTGGTCGAGGCATTTCCGGGCAAAATGTGGAGGCGCTTGAGTGTTTTCCGCGCGAGGCCTGTCAGCGGCAGCTTTGGCAGGTCTTCGGTTTTGATCCACTCGCGGGTTGTGTGTTTTGGCAGATGCGTCTCTTCTGCCGGCGCAAAGCTCAGGATACTGACCTGATAGTTGGTTGTAGTGATCGAATGCCGCAGTGACAGGAGCAGTCGGTTGGGGTCGGGTTCGGTGGGTTCTAGGTGGGGAAGTTCCCACATTCCGGCCATGAGCGATGCGTCGTGTGGACGTTGTTCGAGCAGAATTTCGGTGCTTTTTTTGCGGTTTTTGCGCTCCAAAAAGGCGAAATAAGTGGCTTTTTCGTGCATTTTGGGGCGTTTTACTGTCGGGTGTTCGCCGCGGGTGCGACAGAGCGTCTGGACCGGGCATTTGAGGCAGAGCGGGTTCTTTGGCAGACAGACGGTCGCGCCGAGTTCCATCATCGCCTGGTTGCAGTCGCCCGAGCGGCTTCGGTCGAGAAGCGTCTGGGCAGTTTCTCGGACGGCTTTTGCCGCCAGTTCAGTTCCGGTCAGGCGCAGGACTACCCGCTCGACGTTGCCATCGACAGCGGCGACCGGGTCGCCGAAGGCGATGCTGGCGATAGCCGCCGAAGTATATTCGCCGATGCCGGGTAGCAGGCGCAGGGCCTCGGCGGTCTCGGGCATCTTTCCTGCCAGCTCGTTCGCGACCACTTTTGCGGCCTGGTGCAGCATGCGGGCGCGGCGGTAGTAGCCGAGTCCGCTCCAGATGGCGAGGACTTCCGGCTCTTCGGCGCGGGCGAGCGTCTCGACTGTCGGGAAGCGGGCCATGAAGCGAGCATAGTGATCGAGGACAGCGTTAACGCGCGTCTGCTGGAGCATGATCTCCGAAACCCAGATCGCGTAGGGATCGGCAGTTCGGCGCCAGGGTAGGTCGCGGGCGTGCGCGTCAAACCAGGCGAGGAGCAGACGACGGAATTGGCGTTGCTCAGCCGGATTTCTCATCAATTTGGATTGTAGGGGCGTAGCACTGCTCCAGCCAACCGAGTGCGTGCCCTCGGAGAAGTTGCGACCTGCAGTCGCTCGCCCGTGTACATTCAAAGCGCATTCGTGGATGATATTTTTTCGGTTCTGAAGGAGGGCTTTCGCGTGTCTGAAAAAAGCTGGCAGTTTCATCGCCGTGGATTTCTGAAGTCTTCGATGTCGGCGCTCGCAGGCGGACTGCTGAGCCGGGCAGCGCAAGAGGCAGAAGCTGAGCCTGCGATCAGGAATGTGAATCTGAATTCGAGCCCTTCGACACTGAAGATTACGGACATGCGCTATGCGATTGTGGTGAAGCCGGGGCCGAGTCCCTGCGTGCTGATTCGCATTGATACGAACCAGGATGTGTATGGGCTGGGCGAGGTACGCGATATCGCGGGGCCGCAGTATGCGATGGTGCTGAAGAGCCGCATTGTGGGTGAGAATCCGCTGCGGGTGGATTACCTCTTTGAGAAGATTGCGCAGTTTGGCGGAGTGTCTCGGCAGGGCGGCGGCGTCTCTGCGGTGGAGATGGCGCTGTGGGACATTGCGGGCAAGGTTTACAACTGTCCGGTGTACCAGATGCTGGGCGGCAAGTGGCGCGATACGATTCGCATTTATGCCGATACGACGGAATCGAAAGACCCCCAGGAGTACGGGCGGCGCGCGAAAGAGCGCATAGCGATGGGTCTGACGTGGATGAAGATGGATCTGGGCATCGACACGCTGGAGGGTATTCCGAATACGGTGATGCAGCCCTCGGGATTGAGCGAGTGGGAGTTGCGGAATCAGCCGCATCCATTTATTGCGACCGAGGTGACGGACAAGGGGATTGACCGGCTCTGCGAGTATGTTGCGGCGGTGCGGGACAACATTGGGTACGGCATACCGTTGTCAATGGACCACCTTGGGCACGTGGGCGTGAAGTCGGCAATCCGGCTGGGCAAGGCGTATGAGAAGTTCAACCTGGAGTGGATGGAGGACCTGATTCCCTGGTATTACACCGATCTGTGGAAGCAGATTACCGATGCCAGCCCCACGCCGACGCTTACGGGTGAGGACATTTACGAGTTCACGGATTTTGAGAAGCTGTGTGTGAATCATGCTGTCGACAAGATTCATCCGGACCTTGAGACTTCGGGCGGTATTCTACGCACACACAAGGTCGGCGACATGGCATTTCGCTACGGCGTTCCTATGGCAATGCACTTTGCGGGAACTCCAGTGGGCTGCATGGCGAATGTGCATTGCGCGGCGGCGACGCGGAATTTTCTTGCGCTGGAAAATCATTCGCTCGATGTGCCGTTCTGGCAGGACCTTGTTACGGGGATCGAGAAGCCGATTATCAACAAGGGGTACATCAAGGTTCCGGATGGGCCGGGGCTGGGGATTTCGCTGAACGAGGATGAAGTGAAGCGACATCTCAAACCTGGCACCGGATACTTTGAGCCGACGCCGATGTGGGATGAGAAGCAGTCGTGGGACGACGCTACGTTCAGCTAGTAGAGGAGAGTTCATGAAACGCGTTCTATTGTTTGTTCTGCTGGTGTGCAGCCTGGCGGCTCCTGCATTTTCGCAGGTGAAGATAACGAAGGAGCAGATCCTCTTCTACACGTCGGACTGGAGGGGCGAGCGCTTTCCTGACGGGCGCCCGAAAGTGCCGGATGATCTGCTGACGCGCGCTCTGGATGTCTCGATCGAGGATGTGTGGGACTTTCTGCAGGAGAAGGGCTATCGCTGCCAGTTCGATGGCGGCTGGCAGGCTTTGCATATCGACAAGCCTTTTGCGGGCCGTGCGCTGACGGCGCAGTATATGCCGCTGCGTCCGGATATGGCAAAGGCCATCACCGCTGAGGGCAAAGCCGAGGGGCGCGTGAGCTGGACCAACAGTTGGCCGATCAACGAACTGCGTGAGGGCGATGTTTACGTCGCAGATGGTTTCGGGAAGATCATCGAAGGCACGCTGATTGGATCGAACCTTGGCAGTGGTATTGCAGCGCATACGCACTCAGGGTTTGTATTCGATGCAGGCATTCGCGATCAGGAGGAGAACAGGGAGATTCCAAACCTGAATGGGTTTTATCGCGGGTATGATCCTTCTGCGTGGGCGGACATGACGCTCACGGCGATCAACTCACCCATTCGCATCGGGCGCGCGGTTGTACTGCCCGGTGATCTGGTGCTGGCGAAGACCGATGGCGTGCTTTTTATTCCGGCGATTCTCGCGGAAGAAGCGATCAGCTCGGCTGAGTTTACGAATCTGGAAGATGCCTTCAATTTTGAGCTGAACAAGTCGGGCAAGAATGGCGGCGAGTTCGAAGGCGGATGGACGCCGCGGAAATATGACGCGCTGGCGAAGTGGATCGACGCTCATCCAGAGAAGCTGAAGATGCCGCGCGCGGAATTTGACGCGATTCTGGCGAAGAAGAAGCAGCGATGAGGTTCCTCTCTAACTACCTGTGAATGAACAATTAACGGCTTCTCTGACATCGTTTCAGCGTAGAATCTGAGGCGATCAAGTCAGGTGGCGAAGACCATCTGCGTCCGATGCAACAGCAAGCCTTTTCCCGTCTGTGGTGGATTGCCTGGCAGTTCAACTCTCTTGCGTTCTGCAAAACAGGAGAACATATGCCCAGCTGTCCGTTCCAAGCGCTGTCCGTTTCCTTAACATCTGCCGGTATCACGGTGACGATGCAGTAAACCTAGTCCCGGGCAGGTTCACGTTCGGTTATGTCTGTGCGCTTGTAAGTCGCACGGTGGAACGACACAAAACAATTGGCCCCTTCAACAAAGGAGAATCATCATGATGGCAGTCAGGAAACAACGGGCGATCGTTCTAAACGGATGGTTGCGTGCCTCTATTGGTGTAGCGTGCGGTTTCCTGCTATGCGGAGTGCTGCCTGCACAGGATTTGCAGACGAAGGCGCCGGTGGCCCTGCCTCCGGGAATCACGGGCGCGGGCCTGCCGACAAGGTCGCCTGTCGTAGACTTTTCCGACCTGAAGGCCGCACATGTGAATGCGCACAAAATGACTGCGGCTGCCGGTCTTCCTGCCGCGATCACTCCCGGAGTTCCACACCACATCACGCTTGAAGAGGCACAGCAGCAGGCAGCTGCCGCTAACCCGATGGCGCATCTGGCGCAGCTGCAGGTGGAAGCTGCGAGACAGCACAGGCTTGGGGCGGAGTCAGACTACTTTCCGAAGCTGAGCTCGACTCTGACAAATTTCCACTTCAACAAGTTCATGGGCCAGGAGGTTACGATTCAGCGGCCGATTGCTGGAGGGAGTGTGACAACTGGCTTGCCATTGCTCGGCAAGGATCAGACTCTGGTTGCCGTAACAGCAACGCAGCCGGTCACGCCTCTTTTCAAGCTTCACGAGGTGGTAAACATTGCGCGCGCGGACGAGCGATTGGCGATGGCGAAGGCAGACATGCCCGTCGAAACTGCCAGCAATGTGGAGAAGGCCTACTACGGATTGCTGGTTGCCCAGCGCCAACTCGCCATTGCAAAGGCCAAAGCGGACGGCCTTCGCAGTAAACGATTAGTGGCCAGCAATGGGGCGCCTCCTTCGGCCATGCCAGTCGATGAGGAGCAGGAAATTGGATCGGCGAAGGAATTGATCATGGCAGATAGCAAGGTCAAGGAGATGACGGTTTCCCTGAATCTGCTTCTAGGTTATCCGGAAGAGACGGAATTGGAGTTGGTGGCTCCAGTTACGCAGGTGGAAGAGATATCGCTGAAGGAAGCCGCCGACAAGGCGATGGCGGCGAATCCTGAGGTGGTCGAGGCAGAGTCGAACGTCGCGAAGGCACACGCCGCTTCGAAGCTGTCGAAACTGGACTATGTCCCGGATGTTGCCATCATCGGCGGTTACACATACAACGGCAATGCGGCTCCTCTGCTGCCAACGGATTTCTCCTTTATCGGCATTATGGGCTCTTATAACCTGTTCGACTTTGGCAAGAGGGAACACACGATCAAGGAGCGTAACGCCCAGGTCAGCATGGCGGAGACTGCGCTGGAACTGACGAAAGCCAAGGTTGCCGCAGCAGTGAAGACGAGCTATTTCCAGATGGACCGGTCACGCCAGTTGAGCGCGCTGGCGCATCGTTTGTCTGACGCGATCCCGCTGGAAAGGGTCAGCTATGCGAGGGGAGACACCGAGCTGGCGGCCTCGCGGGCGAAGGTGGAAGTCGAGATGTTCCAGGCTGATCTGGAATACCGGGAGTCGCTTGCGCAGTTGAAGACTCTGATGGGCGAAGAGTAACGGCTCCATGAAATGTCGGGGCCGGGCTGCGTCGCCTATCAGCTTGCCTTCGGCTTCCAGAGGCCGACGATGTTGCCTTCAACATCGGCAAACCAGGCGAAGGTGCCGTTCGGGATTTCTACGGGCGGCACGATTGTCTTTCCACCGGCAGCTTCCACTTGCTGGAGTGATGCGGCGACATCATCGGTCTCAATATAGAAGTGCGTGAACTGGTGCGGCTCATGTCCGAGCGAGGCGACGTGACCCTGTATGCCCGAGGTTGAGCCGGTGTTAATCGATCCCATCGGACCTCCGTCGATAACCCATCCGAAGACTTGCTGGTAGAAAGCTGCAGTGGTCTCTTTGTCTTTGCAGCCGATTTCAAAATGTACGACGGGGTGCGGCATCGCTAACCTCTTTCTGTGGCTGTGCCAGTATGCCACCACTTTGTGTCTGCGAGAACAACGGACGTTTCGACCTGGCGCTCGGGGATCGTCCAGTATTTTCTGAGAAGGCGCTCTTTCTCTTCTCGGCTGACCATTTGAAAGTTGTGCCGCTCATAGAAGCGGATCGCCCAGGCCGCGTCGGCCCAGGTGCCGATCAGGATCGGTGTCTTCGCCATCTCGCGCAGGTGAGCTAAGAGGTGTGCACCGATTCCTCGTTTCTGGCTGCCGGTGCGAACGTAGGCGTGGCGGATAAGGGTCACGTCCTGGACCGGCTGTATACCCATGACACCGGTCAGGGTTCCGTCTTCTTCGTAGCCCCAGAAGATAACGCCTTCGTCGAGTTCATGCTGCAGATACGCGCGGGACATATACGGCTCGGTCCAGCGATCTACGGGAATGATGCCCTTATACGCCTGAGC
>Ga0209773_10000529_pt1 | contig 12620 bp, 11 predicted proteins | sample BogFormECP14_OM1_FD_188244 | JGI IMG/M metagenome (GOLD analysis project Ga0209773, IMG submission 188244) | Bog forest soil microbial communities from Calvert Island, British Columbia, Canada - ECP14_OM1 (SPAdes) (version 2) | ecosystem: Environmental > Aquatic > Freshwater > Wetlands > Bog ... | reverse complement strand
CAAAGCTGCGAGGTGAGGCGACAATGACAGCACATTCCATTCGCAATTTCGGCATTGGCCGCGGCCAGATCTTCATTGGCGGCCGTTGGGTCGATGCGGTCAGCCGCGACCGCCGGGAGATCCAGAACCCCAAGGACGAAACCAGCGTCGACGAAGTCGCCTCGAGCGGCGTCGACGACGCCGACCGCGCCGTCGCGGCGGCGCGGAAGGCGCAGCCGGCTTGGAGCGCGCTCACGCCCATGGCGCGGGCGGGATATCTGCGCAAGCTCGCCGCGCTCGTCGAGGAGAACGTCGAGACGCTGGCGCAGACCTTGACCGCGGAAGGGGGAAAGCTCATCGGCGAGTCGCGCATCGACGTGCAATTCTGCGCCCTTCTGCTCGGGTACGCCGCCGACAGCGCGCGGCGGCTGCAAGGCGAGATCCTTCCAGGCGAAGGGCCCTCAGAGCAGATCTGGATTCAGCGCGCGCCGTTCGGCGTCGTCGCCGGGATCACCGCGTGGAATTTCCCGGCCGCCCTGTTCGCCCGCAAGGTCGGACCGGCCCTCGTCACCGGCAATACCATCGTCGTCAAGCCGCATGAGCTGACGCCGCTCGCGACGCTGATGCTGGCGGAGCTCTCCCGTCGCGCCGCTCTGCCGGAAGGCGTCCTCAATGTGGTCACCGGCGACGGGCGAAGCGTCGGCGCGCATCTCGTCTCACACAAGGACACCGATCTCATCTCGATGACCGGCAGTGTGCGCGCCGGCGGCGAGATCTCCGCGCTGGGCGCCAAGCTCATCAAGCCGATCCGGCTCGAGCTCGGCGGCAAGGCGCCCTTCATCGTGATGGAGGACGCCGACGTCGACAAGGCCGTGGAGGCGGCGGTCACCTCGAAGTTCTTCTTCGGCGGCTCGGTGTGCACCTGCAACGACCGCATGTACCTCCACGCCAAGATCCACGACGAATTCCTCGACAAGTTCGTCGCCAAGGTGAAAGCGCTCCGGGTTGGCGATCCGACCGAGCCGACCAGCAACATCGGCCCGCGCATCAGCGCGGTCGAAGTCGACAAACTGAAGCACATGGCCGCGCGCGCCCTCGAGCAGAAGGCGACGCAGCTCACCGACATCAAGTCGGTCGGCGCGCAGTTCGAACGTGGCCATTGGTTCTTCCCCACGGTGTTCTCGGTGAGGTCCAACGACCTCGCCATCATGAAGGAGGAGACCTTCGGTCCGGTGATCGCGGCAATGGCGGTGACTGATTGCGATCAGGCGCTCGCCTACGCCAACGATTCCGACTATGGCCTCTCGGCCTACGTGTTCACCCGCGACAACAGGCGTATCATGCGCTGCGTGAACGAGCTCTCGTTCGGCGAGATCTACGTCAATCGACCCTCAGGCGAGAGCCCGCGCGGCTTCCACACCGGCTATCGGCGCAGCGGCATAGGTGGTGAAGACGGCCAGCACGGCATCGAAGGCTTCATGCGCAAGAAGACGATGTATAACAACTTCGCCTGATGCTCTGGCCGTCATGCCCGTGCTCGTCACGGGCATCTACGTCGCGCCATCGCACCAGAGTTTCGCGTCGCACCTCAGAGGCGTCGCGACCATCGGGATAGCCTTTGCCCGCTCGGCGAAGTGGATGGCCGGGACAAGCCCGGCCATGACGGTTGCGGGCGAGCCTCCTTTCCGCTCTCGAAATACGAACGGGAAAGTGTCCATGGCCACAATCAGAATCGGGAAATATGCAATCACCAAGGTCGTCGAACTCGAGCGCCCCCTTGCGCCGGCGCGGGAGTTTTTTCCGGATTTGACCGCCGAGATGCTTGAGATCTGTCAGCGGGAGTTGCCTCACGGCCAGTTGACGCCGGACGGCTACGTCAACATGAGCTACCACACTTTCCTGGTGAAGGCCGATCGCTACACGATGCTGGTCGACACCTGCTGCGGCAATCACAAGAACCGAGCGACCCGACCTGAATTCCACCAGCTCAACACCAACTTCCTCTGCACACTCGCCGACGCGGGCGTGACGCCCGAGGAAGTCGATTATGTCATGTGCACGCACCTGCACTGGGATCATATCGGTTGGAACACGCAGTTGATCGACGCGCGCTGGGTTCCGACCTTCCCCAACGCCAAGCACATCATCAGCCGCACCGAATATGATTATTGGGACGCGGCCTATCGTCGAGGCGACCCGAGCATCCATTGCATCAGCTTCGAGGATAGCGTGCTGCCGGTGAAGAAGGCCGAGCAGGTCCTGCTGGTTGATGACGACTACCGATTTGACGACGGCATCTCGCTGGAGCCCTGCTTCGGTCACTCGGCCGGCCATGTCGTTGTCAACATCGCCGATCAGGGGGTCCACGGCGCCGTTACCGGCGACGTCATCCACCATCAGATTCAGCTCCGCTTCCCCTCGATGTCGACCAAGGCGGACACGGACCCCAATCTCGCGCGCAAGACGCGCACCGCCCTCATCGAGAAGCTAGCCGGGTCCGGCTCCTTGTTGCTGCCGGCGCATTTCCAGACGCCGACGATCGGCAGGATCGAGCCGGCGGCACAAGGCTTTCGCTACGCGCCGGTCGCCTGACGAACGAGGGCGCTCGCCGTCGGTCGGCGTTCGGCGTCCTGCGCCGGACTTTAAGGGCGGCGGGGCTCCCGCCCGGCCCATAATCCGTAATTGGCTTTGAACAGCCGATGCCCGGACTCGAGATGCCGCTGCATGGCCCTCATGGTCGCGCGGGCGTCGCGCTTGCGCAGCCCCTCCGTGATCGCGTCATGCTCGATGGTCACTTGCTCCCCTCGGTTGGGCAGCGCGCCGAGCATGTCGAAGGGGTATTTCGCCCAGACCACGCGAACGAAATGCAGCGTCTGCGGTAGATCGGCGCCTTCGTAAAGCTGGAAATGAAAGCGGTAATTGTAGCCACGGCGAACGCTTTCGAGTTCCTTGTGACCGGAGGCCTGACGAAGCACGGCATCGATCGCGGTCAGTTCGTCGATGTCGCGATCAGTCAGAAGCTTCGTCGCCGCGAGCGTGAGCTTGGATTCCATCGCCCGCCGCAGTTGAAACAGTTCGTCCACCCATCCGATCTGGAACCGCGCGACGACCCCTCCGCGGTGCGCCGAGACGTGAATATAGCCCACTGCCTCCAGGAGCTTCATCGCCTCCCGCACCGGAGTGATAGAAATATCAAGTCGCTTGGCGATCTCGGCCTGCTTGAGCTTCTGACGCCCTCCAGAATCGCTCCCGCGCCAATCGTGACGATGATCGGATTGGCGCCGATGGTTCCTATGACCGCGCCCTGGATCGTGAAGATCAGCGTTCCCGCGAGCAACGTGACCATGATCGCTGGGACCACGCGGAAACGCAGCGCGTACATGAATAGAATCGAGGTCAGCGCGGTTGTCATCCCCAGCGATATGGAGAACAAGCTGCCGCCGAGCATGATCAGCGTCGCCTCGCCATGATGCCCACGAACGCGGTAGCCGTGAGTATCGCCCTGAAGTTGCTGGTGGTAAGAAATCCCTGCGTGGTGAAGGCGCCGATGAGGACGAGCGCGGCCACGAGGGCCGCGAACGGATACACCGCCAGCGTGGCTGGGCTCGGCGCCGCGGCGCGTCGCGTGTCGCGCGGGCTGGCCGAACCGCCGGTGATCGTGTCGGTCATGCGACGGCCTTGGTCACCGCGCCGGAGGTAATCTCGGCAAGGATGCCGGCAGCCGTCATGTCCCCGCCGGCGGCCGATCCGCGTGATCCGGCCCGCGAACATCGCTACGACCGTGTCCGCGAGGTCCATGATTTCGTCAAGCTCGGAGGAGACGAAGATGACGCAGTTGCCCGTCGATGCGGCATGGCGGATGAAGTTGTGGATATCGGCCCGTCCGCCGACGTCGACTCCGCGGGTGGGCTCGTCGAATAGCAACAGTACGGTCGCCTCCTTCTCGATGCAGCGCCCGAGGAAGATTTTTTGCTGGTTGCCGCCGCTGAGCGTCTGCACTGCCGCGCCGAGGCGCTTCTGGTCGAAGCCGATCAGCCCAGCCAGTCGTCGCGCGAGCGCCGTGGACATCCGCCGGTTTACAAAGCCGCCACGGCTGACCGTCTTTAGGCGCGTCGCCGGAGGTTGCGCGCGACTGATTGCTGCAGAAACAAACCCTCGCCCTTGTGGTCGTTGGAAGCGAAGACCACGCCTCTCCGGACCGACCGCTGTGGCGCCCCGAGGCGCATCGCGCGTCCGGCGATCGTTACACGTCCACGCGCATCCGGAATCAGTCCTCCAAGCGCCCCGCAGCACCTCGCTGGCGCCTGAGCCCACCTGACCCGCGATGGCGACGATCTCGCCGCCGTTCGCCTGTAGCCCAAAGTTATGGACCTGTCCGGGCACGGAGAGCCCGTCAACAACGACGAGGCCCTCGCGTGCGCTTCCGTCGCGCACTTCCACTTCGCTCTTTTCCGAAACCTTTCCGAGCATCAGCTCCACAATGCTGTCCCGGGTCATTTCGGCGGCCGGCCGAGATGCGATCTTCCTACCGTCGTGGAACACCGTCACCCGAGAGCTCAGATCCAGAACCTCGCCGAGCCGATGCGAGACGAAGATGACGCTGCATCCCTCGGCGGCCAGCTTCCGGACGCCCGCGAACACCCGCTCGATCTCGGCTTCGCCGAGGGTCGCTGTCGGCTCGTCGAGGATCAGGATGCGGGCGTCATGACTGAGCGCCCGCGCGATCTCAACCAGCTGGCGCCCCGCCATTGTGAGATCCTCAACCACCGTGCCGAGCCGCACGTCGCTCAGTCCGAGTTGCGACAGCAGCCCTCGGACCTGGCTGAGAAAGGCGGCGCGCGAACGGGAACCGAATGCATCGACCCGGCCGAGCAGGATGTTGTCCAGCACCGTCAGCGCGGGCACGAGGCTGAGCTCCTGTTCGACGACCGCGATTCCGACGGCCTGCGCCTGGCGAGGGCGCCTCAGGATTACCGGCTTCCCGCTGACCAGGACTTCGCCCTGGTCAGGGGAGACGACGCCGGCAAGCACCTTTACGAACGTGCTCTTGCCGGCGCCATTGTGACCCACCAGCGCATGGATCTCACCCGGGCGCAGCGTAAACGAGACCTCGTTCAGCGCAACGATGGGTCCGTAGGCCTTCGTAACTCCACGCACATCGACAGCGAGAGGCGTCTGCTCGGACACGCTGGGTCAAGTCCGCTGCTTATGCGCTACCACAGAACACTTTCCATTTGTCGAGGTTATCCTTGGCGATCCGCGATTCCTCATAAAGCGACCGCTTCGGGATAGTCTTGCCGGCGAGCACTTGCTCCAGCAGTGGGATGGCGAACAACGCCGTCGGTTCAGACGCCTGCGTAGCCGTTCCGTACTGCAGGCCATTGCCGATGTTGACCATGCCGATCTCGAAGCAGTTGCTGGCGGTCACGATGAGGCCGTTCTTCTCGACGCCGACCGGAATTCCGGCCTGCTGCGCGGCCTGGATGATGCCGGCGGCCATGTGATCGGCCATGCCGAACGCAGCCTGGATCCCACCCTTGTCGCTGTACTTGGCGAATATCGTTCGGGCGATCTCTCCCGACTTTCCTTGGTCCCAGTTACCGTCCTGGACCTCGACGACCTTGTATTGCGGGTACTTCGCGAGCACCGAATTGAAGCCGTCCATGCGTACGGCGACTTCCGGCTGAACCTGGGCGCCGGTGATCACCATGATGTTCGCCTTCTCGAGACCCTCCTTCTTCAGACCCTCGATGATGTTGGTCGCCGCGTCCTCGCCCAGCTGCTGATGGTTGTTCTATTATAAATCGACGCCACGTTAGTAGTCCTGGGACTCGGGCACCATGGGGCCGACCAAATTCCCCACCGGAATGCCGGCGGCCTTCGCCCGGTGCAGCGACGGGATGACCGATCGAGTGTTAGTGGGAAGGAGGGCGATCAAGTCAGGCTTCTGAGCAATCGCCTGATCGAGATGCTGAGCCTGCAGAACCGGACCGTACGGATCTTGCAGATCGGTCACGATCACTCCCTTGGCCTCGAGCGCGCCGACAACCGCTTTCCTGAATTCCCTGCACCACCGGTTCAGGTCTGAACAAGCCACGTAGGCCACCTTCTTGCCCTTGAGCACGCTCGCCGGCACATCGGAAGATGCTGCATCATCGCTGTGAGCAGGGCCGGCTCCAAAGCCTGCCAGAATCAGAACCCCCGCCGCCGCGAATGCGTGGGGGCGGAACCTTTCCACCCCCCGGAGCACGGCCAAAAAAGTTCGCCGAGTTAGCTAGGGAGATCCTCGCAATAAGCCCGCCCCGCATTTTCGGGGTTCAATTTTCCCTCCGGCTGGCGCAATCTCCACCGCTCCGTCCAAGGAACCGCACCATGCCGTCCTCGCCCACGTCCGATCTCGCCCCGCCCGAGCCGCGACGGGGCCGCGAGGCGCGCCGGGCGGCGCGCGCGCAACGCGGCGTCGCGTCGATCCCGTACATAACCCGCGCGATCCCGACGACCGAGATACTCGGCGAGGAGGGTCTCGCGCTGATCGAACGCAACGCCGACACCCTGCTGCAAGAGATCGGGATCGAGTTTCGCGACTACCCCGGCGCGCTGGAGCGCTTCAAGGAGGCGGGTTGCGACATCAAGGGCGAGCGCGTCCGCTTTCCCCGCGGCTTGGCGCGGCAGCTCTGCGCCACGACGCCGGCGAGCTATGTGCAACACGCGCGCAATCCCGAGCGCAACGTCGTCATCGGCGGCAAAGCGACGGTATTCGCCCCCAATTACGGCTCCCCCTTCGTCCACGATCTCGACAAGGGCCGTCGCTACGGCACGATCGAAGACTTCCAGAATTTCGTGAAGCTCGCCTATCTCTCGCCCTTCATCCACCATTCCGGCGGCACCGTCTGCGAGCCGGTCGATCTGCCCGTCAACAAGCGGCATTACGAAATGGTCTATGCGCACATGCGCTATTCCGACAAGCCGTTCATGGGCTCGGTGACCAGGCCGGAGCGCGCGCAGGATACGGTCGCGATGTGCGAAATTCTGTTCGGGACGGATTTCGTCGCGAACAACGCGGTCTGCACCAGCCTCATCAACGCCAATTCGCCTTTGGTATGGGATTCGGCGATGCTGGGCGCGGCGGAAGCTTATGCGCGCGCCAATCAGGCCTGCATAATCACGCCGTTCATCCTCTCAGGCGCCATGAGTCCGGTCACCGTCGCCGGCACGTTGACGCAAGTGCTGGCGGAAGTGCTGGCGGGAACCGCGTTCTGTCAGCTCGCGAGGCCCGGCGCGCCGGTGGTGTTCGGAACCTTCGTCTCGACGCTTTCGATGCAATCCGGCGCGCCGACCTTCGGCACGCCGGAGGCAACGCTCGCGATCTTCGGCGCGGGGCAGCTCGCGCGCCGCATGAATATGCCGTTCCGCACCGGCGGTTCGCTGTGCGCCTCGAAAATCCCGGACGCGCAAGCGGCCTATGAGAGCGCGCAGACGCTGCTGCCCACGATGTTCTCGGGAGCGAATTTCGTGCTGCACGCCGCGGGCTGGATGGAGGGCGGCCTCTCCGCTTCTTATGAGAAGTTCGTGATGGACTTCGACCAGCTGGGGGCGATGCATGTTCTGGCCAAGGGGATCGATCTCAGCGAGAACGGGCAGGCGATGGAGGCGTTTACGCAAGTCGAGCCGGGCGGGCATTTCCTCGGGTGCCCGCATACCCAGGCCAATTTCGAGTCCGCCTTTTATCGCTCCAACATCGCCGACAACAATTCCGTCGAGCAATGGCAGGAAGAGGGGTCGAAGGACGCCGCCACGCGAGCCAACGCGATCTGGAAGAAGATGCTCGCCGACTACGAAGCGCCGCCGCTCGATCCGTCGGTGGACGAGGCGCTACGCGATTTCGTCGAGCGGAAGAAGGCGTCGATGCCGGACATGAACTATTAGCGCCCCGGGGCGTCGACGAAGAATCTGCCGCCTTTGGAGGCGCGAATCCCTGCTCGAAACCGAGGCGTTCGAATCCGCCCCGGTGCGCCTTGGGCGGAATCAGGGCGACGCCGGCGCGAGCGACTTTCCATAGCGGCTCAGGAGATCGGCGACCTCGCGAAGCCGGTCGACGAGTCGCACGGGCGGATCGGCGTCAAACGGCGTCGCAGGACGCTCGAAAATCGCGAAGCAGATCTCGTCGGGATCGTGCCGGGAGCGGAAGGCGAGGCCGTCCGGCGCCTCCGGATGCGCCCAGAGCGCGTCGGCACAGGCGCCGCACGGTTCGTAAGGCCCCGTCGAGATGGAATTGTCGAGGCCGAGGATCTGCAGCCGGCGCCGTGCAGCCTCACGACCTGTAGATCGCGCCGACAGCGCAGCACGCTCGTCGCGCGCATCTCGATGTCGGCCAGGGCGACCATCTTGCGCCGCGGGTTCCGCAGCAATGTCTCGACCAACGCCGCGGCGAGGCCGAGCGCCACATAGAGGACGCCGAAGGCGCCGGACGCGCTGTCGAAACGATAGGTGGCCGGCGCGCCAGGACCGGGACCGAAGAAGATCGGCCCATGCGTCGTCGGATGGGCGCGGTAGAGCGGCGTCTCGGCTGGCAGGATGTCAATCGGGAGTTTGGTCGAGGCGAGCGAGGCCGGCGGGAAGGGAGCGACTCCGGAAGGCCCCCGGACTGCGCTCACGCGAACCCGTCGCCTTGCTCGATCCGGGCGAGACGCTCGAGCGCCCGGGTCAGTCCCTCGCGCCGCAGTACCTGCAACGGGGTCTCTCCGCCGAGCGCCTCGTCAGACGCAAGCAGGAAGTCTAGCGCGACCCAGGGCCCGGCCCTGGCGTAGGCGCCGAGCAGCTTCGGCAGACCGGCGACAACCTCGCCCCTCGCTTCGTCGAATTGGCAGCGCGGATACCGCCAATCGCCGCCCAGGCGCACCGCAAGAAGCGCGTTGGCGCGGCGGCGCTTCTCGACCGCCTGCCGACTGATTCCGAGCTGTCGCGCGGCCTCGGTCGAGGAGAGCGCGCCGCCTGCCGCGGCGAGCGCTTCGGAGCGATGCTCGGCGTTGCGTGCGGCGAGAGGCGCCAGAGGGTCGAGGTCGACGACCGAGGCGCCGACGGCGGCCGGATCGCCGAGCACACGCGCCAGCGCGCCGACATCGGTCGAGGCCGCGAGCGCCTCGGCCAAAATCTACGGGTCGGCATGCACCGCAATGCGGGCGATCGCCTGCCAGGAGCGCCGCAGGAACGCCTCGCGCAACGGCTCCGAGGCCTTTGCGTAGCGGAAGGGGGCTCCCCGCGAATGGGGTGATTTCATCAGCTTCTCGGTTGATTTCGGGTGGCATAATGCGTCCGTCGTCAACCAGAATCGTACTTCGGCTCGGACCATGCCGACGGCCACTCGAGGTGATCGATACGCCTCGCGACACGTGATCTTACGCGACGCTATGGTTCATTCTCTGGAACCGTTGGCGTTCTGGCAGGCTTCCTCAGCTTCGGATCGGCCGCCCATCCTGGGTCAAATCTCGTTGATCGGCCAGCAAAAGCCGAAGAATGCTGCTATTGTCACAAGAATGTGTGGGTTCCAGACGCGGGCGAGAGGTAGGGCATGGCATTTCGTCAAGCGTTTTGGGCGGCGGCGGTGGTGGTGGCCGCGGGCGCTGCCTATAGCGCGTATGCGCCCGAGACGGCGGAAAAATGGGCTCCTGCGCTGGGCGTCTATGCGCGCCGGGCGCACGACATGCTGCCGAGTTCCGCGCCGCGGCCCGCGGACCCGCCGGTCGCAGCGCAGCCCGAGGGGCCCGCGCCTATTCTCGTTTCGGTCTCCCCGGTCAAGCGCGCCGATTTTCCCATCGTTCTCGAGAGCCTAGGACAAGTCCAGGCCTACAACACCGTCACCGTCCGCGCGCGCGTCGATGGTCAGGTCGTGAAAATCGCCTTCAAGGAAGGGCAGAACGTCAACGAGGGCGACCTGCTCGCCGAGATCGATCCCCGGCCGTTCCAGGCCGCGCTCGATCAGGCGAAGGCGAAGAAGACGCAAGACGCGGCCAATCTCGTCAATGCGCGGCTGGACCTGCAACGCTATTCGACGCTCGCCAAGCAGAACTATGCCTCCCAGCAGCAACTCGACACACAAGACGCTCTCGTAAATCAGCTGATTGCCCAGATCGCGGCGGACGCGGCCGCGAGCGACGCCGCGCAGGTCCAGCTCGATTACACCAAAATCCGCGCCCCGATCTCCGGGCGCGCCGGGTTCCGTCTCATCGACGAGGGCAACATGGTGGCCGCGTCCCAGCAGACCGGCATCGTCGTGATCGCGCAGATACATCCGATAGCCGTCATCTTCACCGCGCCGGAGGACGACGTGGGTCGCATCAATGCGATTCTCGCCTCCGGCGAGCCCAAGGTCACGGTGAAGAACACCGACGGCGTCACGCTGGCTACCGGCAAGCTGACGATCACCGACAATCAGGTCGACACCACCACCGGCACGCTCAGGCTGAAGGCGGAGTTCGAGAACAAGGACAATGCGCTCTGGCCGGGCCTCGCGGTCACGACCGGGCTGACCGTCGGCGTCGACAAGGACGCCCTGCTCGTGCCGACGGCCTCGGTCCAGCATGGTCAGCAAGGCCTTTACGTCTACGTCGTCGACGACCAGAACCGCGCGGCGATGCGCCCGGTGACGGTTTCACATGAGAACACGGCGAACTCGGTCGTGACGCAAGGGCTCAAGGAGGGCGATCGGGTGGTGACCGTCGGCCAGTTCCTGCTGCAGCCTGGCACACCCGTCGCCATTGATGCCGCGGCCAACGGGAGCTGAGGCGATGTCGGGAGGGATTTCCGAACCGTTCATCCGCCGCCCCATAGCCACCACCTTGCTGATGGCCGCGGTCTTGCTCGTGGGTCTGGTCGCTTACCCGCTTCTGCCCGTGGCGCCGCTGCCACAGATCGATTTTCCAACGATTACGGTCAGCGCTTCTTTGCCGGGCGCCTCGCCGGAGACGATGGCCGCCTCGGTCGCGCAGCCGCTGGAGCGCCAGATCGCGCAAATCCCCGGCGTATCGCAGATGACCTCGACGAGTTCGCTCAGCGCGACGGCGATCACCGTGCAATTCGACCTCGATCGCAAGATCGACGCCGCCGCCAACGACATTCAGGCCGCAATCAATGCCGCGACGGGGCAATTGCCCAAGGACCTGCCGAGCCCTCCGACCTATCGGAAGGTCAATCCTTCGGACACGCCAATCCTCATTCTCACTGTCCGATCGGACGTCGAGCCGATCATTGCGGTCGACGACGCCGCCGAAAACATTCTCGCCCAGCGCATCAGCCAGGTCTCGGGCGTTTCCCTGGTGCGCATCGGCGGCCAGCAGCAGCCCGCGATCCGCATCCAGGTCGATCCGGCCAAACTGGTCGAGAAAAATTTGCAGCTCGAGGACGTTAGATCACAGATCGCCATCGCCACCGTCGACAATCCCAAGGGCTCGATCATTGGCGCAAAGCAGGCCTACACGATTTTCGACAACGATCAGTTGACTGAGGCCAAGCCCTGGAACAACGTCATCGTCGCCTATCGCAACGGCGCGCCGGTGCGCGTCCGCGACATCGGCGTTGCGGTCGCGGGACCCGTCGATACGACGCAAGCGGCGTGGAGCGACGGCAAGCGCAGCGTTTTCCTCGTGGTGTTCAAGCAGCCCGGCGTCAACGTCATCAAGACCGTCGAGAGCATAAAACAGATCATGGTAAAGCTCGAGGCGTCGATTCCGCCCGACATCCATGTATCCGTGACGTCCGACCGCACGACGACCATCCGAGCCTCCGTGGACGACGTGCAATTTACGTTGCTGCTGACCATCGCGCTGGTCGTGATGGTGATATTCGTCTTCCTGCGAAGTCTTTGGGCGACGATCATCCCGAGCATCACCGTGCCGCTCGCGCTGCTCGGCGCCTGCGCCCTGATGTGGTCGGTCGGTTACAGCCTCGACAATCTCTCGTTGATGGCGCTGACCATCGCGGTCGGATTCGTGGTCGACGACGCGATCGTCATGCTCGAAAACATCACCCGCCACATCGAGGAGGGAGAGAAACCGCTCGCCGCGGCGCTGAAGGGCGCCAGCGAAATCGGCTTCACGATCATCTCGATCTCGGTCTCACTGATCGCGGTGCTGATCCCATTGCTCTTGATGAGCGGCATTATCGGCCGTCTGTTCCGCGAATTCGCGGTGACGTTGGCGATGACAATCGTCGTTTCCGCGATTGTTGCGCTGACGCTGACGCCGATGATGGCCTCGCGCTTTCTGAAGGCCCACGACGAGGAGAAGCACGGCCGCCTATACAAGCTCAGCGAAAGCGGCTTTGTCGCGATGGCGCGGGGTTACGAACGCGGTCTGGATTTCGTGCTGCGGCATAGGTTCGCGACGCTGCTGACCTTCATCGCCACCCTGGCGGCGACCGGTTATCTGTTCGTCACCATCCCCAAGGGCTTTTTCCCGCAGCAAGACACGGGCATCATGTTCGGCGTGTCCGAGGCGGGACAAGACGTGTCCTTCCCGGAGATGTACCGGATCCAGCAAGAGCTGGGAGCGGTCGTGCAGGCCGATCCGGCGGTCGCCACGATCGCGATGGGGATCGGCGCGGGCGTCGGCAGCCCAGCGCAGAACAACGGGCGCATGTTCATCACC
>Ga0209773_10000528_pt1 | contig 12622 bp, 13 predicted proteins | sample BogFormECP14_OM1_FD_188244 | JGI IMG/M metagenome (GOLD analysis project Ga0209773, IMG submission 188244) | Bog forest soil microbial communities from Calvert Island, British Columbia, Canada - ECP14_OM1 (SPAdes) (version 2) | ecosystem: Environmental > Aquatic > Freshwater > Wetlands > Bog ... | reverse complement strand
GATGGCGCCGCAAACCATCGCTAAAGCGGGCGATGCAGCGATTCCTCGGCGCGAACGCCGGGCCGCCCTGACCCTGGCGCTGCCGGCGCTGATCGTTCTCGTCTTCCTCTACGCGCTGCCATTGGCGCGTCTGCTGTCGCTGAGTTTTCACGGCGACGCCGGCTTCGGCCTCGAGGCCTACGGGCGGATTCTCGGCGACGCGTATGGCCGTTCGCTGGTTTGGAATTCGCTGCGCCTCGGCTTGATAACGACCGCCATCACGCTGGTCGTCGGCTATCCCGCGGCGTTCGGATTGGCGATGTCGAAGGGCGCGTTGCGAAGCCTGTTCTTGGCGTCGCTGTTCCTGCCGCTCGCGGCGAGCGTGATCGCCAAGGCCTTCGCCTGGACGATTCTGCTGCGCTCGCATGGGGCAGTCAATGACGCGCTGCTGCTGTTACACATCACGGACAAGCCGATCCGAATGATCTTCACGCAGACCTCGCTGATCGTGGGCGCGGCGAACATCTTCCTGCCCTTCATGGTCTTGCCGATCTATGCCGTCGTCGCGCAGATCGATCCGCGCCTGACCGAAGCCGCCGCTACGCTCGGGGCGCCGCCGCTTTCCGCGTTCCTGCGCGTCGTCGTTCCGCTTTCGCTGCCCGGCGTCGTGGCGGGCGTGGCGCTGGTGTTCTCGCTCTCGGTCTCGGCCTACGTCGTTCCCACCCTGCTGATGGGCGAGAACTATCAGACGCTCGCGAGCGCGATCGCCAAGGCGTTCCTGCTGGTGCGGGATCCCGCCCTCGGCTCGGCCGCGGGCGCGATCCTGATGGCGATCGGCCTCGTCGTGGTCGTCGCCAGCAATCGCCTGGGGCGCGCGAGCGGAGGCCGCTGATGACGGGCGCCGCGTTTCGCGTCTTCGCAATGGGCGCCATGCTGGGCGCAGCGGTGTTCCTGCTGGCGCCGCTCGCGATCATCGCCGCGGCGAGTTTCTCGCCGACTCCCGTGTTCGATCTTCCCGTCGGCGGCGCCTCGCTCAGATGGTACGCCGCGGTGGGTTCGCTCGACGGCTTCTGGCCGGCCTTGACGCTGTCGCTGGAGATCGCGCTGTTGTCCACCGCGGTCTCGCTCGTGCTGGGCACGCTGGCGGGTATCGCGATCGCCCGGGGCGCCATGCCCGGCGCGCAAAGTTTCGCCGCTGCGCTGACCTCGCCGCTGATGATGCCGGGCCTCGTGCTCGGCATCGCGCTGTTGCAGTTCTTTCGCAGCGTCGGGCTCACTCAGGCTTGGCCTTCCCTGGCGCTCGCCCATGTCGTCGTCACGCTGCCGTTCGTCGCGCGCACGATGATCGCGGCGCTCAGCCGGTTCGATTTCACCTTGCTCGACGCCGCTCGCACGCTCGGTTCCAGTTTTCCCGCGGCGCTGGTCCGCGTGATGGCGCCGGCGCTTGCGCCCGCCTATCTCACCGCGGGCCTGTTCGCGTTCCTCGCCTCGATGGACAATTACCCCGTCTCGATCTTCCTGACCGACGCGCGGACGAAAACCCTTCCGATCAAGATGCTGCAATACATCGAGGAGTCGCCCGACCCTTCGATCGCCGCGCTCTCCACGCTCATTCTGCTGGCGACGCTCGCGCTGCTGCTCGTCGCAGATCGTGCAGTCGGCCTGCATCGGCTGGCGGGACTGGCGGAGTGAATGAAATGACGATCGCGCCGGCGCCTCTCGAGTCAGGGCGCGACTTCCTCGGTTATGGACGCGACAAGCCGGCGCCGCGGTGGCCCGGCGACGCGCGCGTCGCGGTGTCCTTCGTCGTCAACTTCGAGGAAGGCGCGGAATTCTCGATCGCCGACGGCGACGATCACAATGAGACGATCTACGAAGTCCAGCATAGGATAGAAGACCTGCCCGACCTCTGCCTCGACAGCCACTTCGAATATGGCGCGCGCGCTGGTTGGTGGCGCGTGATGGACGTTCTGGCGACGCACGAAGTCCGGGCGACGGTCAGCGCCTGCGGGCGCGCGGTCGAGCGGCTGCCGGCGCTCGCCCGGGACGCCATCGCGCGCGGCCATGAGGTGGCGGCGCACGGCTGGCGGTGGGAGAGCCACGCCGGCATGAGCGAGGACGTCGAGCGGCAGCGCATCGCGCGCACTGTCGCGGCGATCGCCGAAGCGGCGGGCGTGCGGCCGGTCGGCTGGCACACGCGCTCGGCCTCCTCGCCCAACACGCGCCGGCTGCTGCTCGAAGAGGGCGGCTTCCTCTACGACAGCGACGCCTATAACGACGATCTGCCGCATACGCTCGTCACAGGCGAGCGTCGCCACATCGTGCTGCCTTATGCGTTCGACACCAACGACATGCAGTTCCTGAACACCAACCGGTTTGGCGGCGCCTCGGACTTTGCCGATTATGTCCTCGAGGCGTTCGAGTGGCTATACAGCGAGGGCGCGCGTGCGCCCAAGATGATGTCGGTGGGGCTGCATCTGAGGATCATCGGACGTCCCGGCCGCATCGGAGCGCTGGATCGCATCCTCGCCGCGATGCGCGCCAGGGAAGGCGTGTGGATCGCCCGCCGTGACGAGATTGCGCGGCATTGGCTCGCGCTGAACGCGGAGGCGAGTTGACGCGGGCGCACCTCGAGCAGCATCGCTTCCGCGTCCTGGAACAGCGCGTGGCGCCACACTCGCAGTCGGAGTTCACCGCCAAGGTTCGACGAAGCGCTCAGCAGAGCGACGAGGAGCCTTATCGTAACCAGAATACGGGCGGCCTGACGCCACCGGCGCGACTGCGCGAGGCACAGCGGTTTGGGACATATCTCTGGCGCCGGATTTCGAGGAGATTCCGATTGCCAGCCAACAAGCTGATCGATTACTCTCCGGGCGTTCTGCACCGCGCTGAGCGAGGTCGCCGGTCCCCCCTGACGGCGGCTACAGTGTTGTGGGGGGGTCTAGTTGAGGCTGCGCGGACGTGACTTCGCGAGCGCTCGGGACCGGAACATGCCGGTCCAGGATCTCGAGGGCCCACGAAACGTCATGATCTTCGCAGGATCGTCGGAAGCAGTATCAGGCATGAGCACCGAGATCGAACGCAGGCTGACCAATATCTTCTCGGCCGACGTCCTTGGCTACAGCCGTTTGATGGGGCTGGACGAGGCCGGGACGCTGGCGCTACTCAACGACTACAAGGGCATCATGACCGGGCTTATCGCCCAGCATCGTGGGCGGATAGTAAGCACCGCCGGCGACGGTGTGCTAGCGGAGTTCCCGAGCTCTGTCATGGCGGTGCAGTCGGCCGTGGACATCCAGCGCCAGCTTGCTGAGCGGAATCAGAAGCTCGAACCTGACCGGCAAATGTGGTTCCGCATCGGCATCAATCTCGGCGACGTGATCGTAGAACGCGACGATATTTTCGGTGATGACGTCAATATCGCAGCGCGACTTCAATCCATGGCGGAACCCGGCGGCATTCTGATTTCGGGCACCGTATTCGATCAGGTAAAAAACAAGCTCGGCCTGAGCTTCAATTTCCTCGGGCCTCAGAGGCTGAAGAACATCGACGCCAAAGTGCCCGTCTATAGCGCAGTAATGGACGGTGGCAGCAGGCCGCCTTTCGACATTGGGGATGGCCAGAGAGCTACGCCGCAGAAGAGACAGCAGAAGCTGATCACGAGCGCGATCCGGGCCGGCACGATCGTGGCATTCTTCGGCGCGATCAACCTATTTTCCTGGCATGGCCACTTCTGGTTCCAGTGGCCATCCTTGGGTGTGCTCTTGATCTTCATACTCCGCGCGACCCATATCTATCGGCAGCAGGAGGGCGAGGAGTCGTCTAAACGCTGAGCGGGTGTCGTCCGCCAAATGGAGGCGGTCCTGCTCGGCGGCGCGCCGCTCGCGGCCTCGCTGGCGAGGCAGAACTGCGCGATCATGCTCGATGGCGTCGAGGCGACCCTGGCCCGCGTGGTGGCCGCTCTCGGGTCCGATCCCGGTTGAGAGTCTTCAATGCCTGGGATTGACGCAGCTGGAAGCATTTTATGCGCCAATTGCAGGCGACCATTGCCTCGAAAGGTCACCTGACAATACACAATTGCTTGAACAAAAAGCTTGACGACCGAAATTAGATTGTCTATGCTGAAACATTGAGCATATCGCCCAAAAGATATCCAATAATGCGTGTGCTTTATCCTTTGAATTTACTATCACCGGGAATACTATAAACTGTCCTGGAATGTTGGGAGTTAGACATGAAGTGGCCTGCGAAAAATACCGGGAGAAGAAGATTCCTCCAAATGGTCGTCGGTTTTTCGGCCGTCCTGGCCACGGGGGAGATAACAGGGGAAACGGCGACGGCGGCCGACCTCAAAGTCGTTCATTTCAGTGAAGCCGTCCATAACCTGGGTTATATCAACCTGTACGTCGGGATGCATTCGGGAATTTTTGCGAAGAATGGCCTCGACATGAAAGTGACCGCCGCCGGCGGCGATACGCAGACCTTCGCGGCGGTGCTCGGCGGGTCCGCGGATTTCGCGATCGGCGACGCGACGATGGCTCAGATTTCGCGCGAAAACGGTGGTCCCGGCGTGGTGGTCGGAACGGTGGTGCAGCGCGCGCATTACTTCGGCGTCTCGAAAAATCTCCAGCCGATTACCGATCCCAAACAGTTCAAGGGATTGACGATAGTGACCTCGCCGGAGCCGAACACCAACTACAGCGTCGCCAAGCGGCTGCTCGAGAAGGCGGGGCTGAAGGTCGGGGTGGACGCCACGATTCTGCCGGTGAGCCCGGGCACGGAAATCGCGGCGATGTTGGCGGGTCAGGCGGATATCGCGATCGCCTACCAGCCCAGCGTCGCGGCGGCGCAGGCGCAGGGCGCCAAGGTGGTGTTCGACTTCTCCAGTTACATCGGCCCGTTCTGCAATACCGGCATCATGGTCCTGCCCTCGACGATCCAGAAGGATCCGGCGATGGTCCAGGCGCTCGTCACTTCGTTCGAGGAAGCCTCGCGAAAGACCTACGCGGATCCCGCCTATTCCAAGCAGGTTGCGCGCATGGAATTTCCGGATCTGCCCGGCGAAGTCGTCGACGCCGCGGTCGACGCCGAGTTGAAGTACAAAATCCCGGCGGAATCGGTGATCACCAAGGCCGACCAGTGGAAGAACCTGATGGACATGCAGATTTATCTCGGCAACGCCAAGGGCTCGGTTCCGTTCGATCAGATCATCGACAATTCGTTCGCCGAAAAAGCGATCGCCGCGGCGAAATGAGCTGGAGGCGATGAACGGGTCCGAACCGGGCGCGATCTCGGCGGGGCCGTCGCGGGCCTCGCTTCTGTCGGCCTGGAAACTCAGCAAGAGCTACATGACCGGCGGGAAGGTTACACCGGTCATCGGCGAGCTGAGTTTGACCCTCGAGCCCGGCGAGATCGTGAGCGTCGTCGGCCCCTCGGGGTGCGGCAAGACCACGCTCCTGAACGTCCTATGTGGTTTGTTGGCCCCGGACGGCGGCGAGGTTCGCTGGCGGGGCGCCCGCCTCGCCGGCCAGCCGAGCGATGTCGGCTACATGCTGCAGAAGGATCTGCTGTTTCCCTGGCGTTCGGCGCTCGCCAACACGACGCTCGGGCTCGAAATTCGCAAAGTGCCGCGCGCAGCGGCGGAGAGCCGCGCGAGAGCGCTGCTGGACCAACTGGGCCTACACGGTTTCGCCGACTTCTACCCCTCGACCCTCTCGGGCGGCATGCGCCAGCGGGTCGCCCTGGCGCGCACGCTCGTGAACGATCCCGCGATATTGCTGCTGGACGAGCCGTTCGCCGCGCTGGATTTTCAAACCAAACTGCTGATCGAGAGCGACACCGCCAAGCTCGTGCGCAATACCGGACGCGCCGTGCTGCTCATCACCCATGACATCGAGGAGGCGGTTTCGCTCGCCGATCGCGTCATCGTCCTCACGGCGCGACCGACCCGGGTGAAGGCGGTCTATGATATTTCGCTCGGCGAGGATCGAACCGATATGATCGCCGCCAGGGAGCATCCCCGTTTCGCCGATTACGTCAGACGCATCTGGAGCGATCTCGAGGTTTCGCGATCATGAATTCGAACCCGATCGCCTCGGCCGACGCGGGCCAGATTCTGGACCGCAAGCCGCCCGCCCCGCGTAGTCGGCGTGTCTATAACATATTTCTCACGCAGATCGCGGTTTTAGCGCTGCTGCTGGCCGTCTGGGAATTTTTCACCCACGGCAACAAACTGGCGACATTCCTGTTCGCCTCGCCCTCGACGATCGGCGGCTTTCTCGGCAAGATGGCGCTCGACGGGAGCCTCTGGACCGACATGTACACCACCGGGCTGGAGACTGTGCTCGGCTTCGTAGTCGGCAATTGCATCGGCACGTTGATCGGCCTGTCGTTCTGGTATTCCCGCTTCGTTTCGGCGGTGGTGCAGCCATTCATCGTCGCGCTGGGCTCCATACCGACCATCGCGCTGGCGCCGATCGTGATCATCTGGTTCGGCACGGGGCTCGCCTCGAAGATCGCGATGTCGACGCTTTCGGTCGTCGTGGTGGCGATCGTCACTTCGTACAAGGGCGCGCTCGGGGTCGATCCCGATCAGATAAATCTGATGCGCACGCTCGGCGCGCGCAAGTTCCAGATCTTTCGCAAACTCGTGGTTCCGGCCTCGCTGACCGACATTTTCGCCGGGCTGAAGATGACGGTCGGGTTCGCTCTGGTGGGCGCGATCATCGGGGAGTTCATGTCCTCGTCGGACGGGCTCGGTCACGCCATCTTCAAAGCCGGTTCGCTCTACATCATACCGAAAGTCTTCGCCGCTCTGGTGGCCACCATCGCCCTCGCGCTGGTCCTCACATTTGTCGTGGGCAAGGTCGAGCGCATCTTGACGCCTTGGCGGAGCATCGATTGAATCCTGCGTCCGAGGGGAGGCCGCGATGAACGTTACGAAGCAGCCCGGTCATGTCAAATACGCGCTTTCCGGCGACGACGCCTTTATTGCGACGGTCGATCCCGGCGAGACCTTCACCGTCGAGACCGCGATCAACATCAACGACGGGGTCATCACTGATGTCGGACAGCAGCTGACGCCCGCCGACGTCACCCTGCCGTTCGTGAACGGCGCCACCGGGCCGATCCAGATCAGCGGCGCGAAGCCGGGCGACATGCTGACCGTGGAAATTCTGGACATGAAATTTGTCGGGCTCGGGTTCACCGCGCTCTGGCCCGGGATCGGCATGTTTCCCGATTGGGTCCGCCGCAAGGAGTTCGGTCATCACACGAAAGTCGTCGAAGTGTCGGACGGCGTGGTGCACTGGAGCGACCGGGTGAAAATCCCCGTGCGACCGATGATCGGGGTCATCGGCGTGGCGCCCGTGCACGGAGCCGTGCTGACCATCGACAACGGAACCCATGGCGGCAATCTCGACGTTCAGGAGATCACTGTCGGCAATTCCGTCATGATGCGGGTGCAGAAGCCAGGCGCCCATTTTTTCGCCGGCGACTGCCACGCCGTTCAGGGCGATGGCGAATGCAACGGAATGGGTGCGATCGAAATCGCGACGGTTCTCACGCTGCGGACGGCTCTGTCTTCGGCGCCGGGGCGGCTCAGCCACCCTCGGATCGAGACGCCGACCCATATCTGCACGCTCGGCTGCGCGCGGCCGCTCGAGGATGCGATGCGCATCGCCTTCGAAGAAATGATCAACTGGCTGGAGGACGATTGGCGCATACCGGCGCCGGAGGCCTACATGCTGCTCGGCCAAATCGCAGAGGCGCGCTGCACGCAGGTCGTGAACCCGAAATACACCTATATTTGCAAAGTCGAAAAGACCATGCTCGCGGGGTTCTCGCGCTAGAACGCGCGCCCATGCCGAGGGATCCGAGGCGGGTTCCACCTGCAGGCGCCAGCGCGGCTCACGATCGTCAATCGCCGTCTTTTCGCCATTTCGTGCTTGGGAGATTTAGCGTCCAGCGCGTTTGATCGTCGCTGAAATTCGTGCGCGCCGCGCCGTCGTTTGCCGCGCTTCCCCCGCCATCCGCGGCATTGCCGCGGCCGTCGCCTTGCCCGTCCTTTGGCTTATCGCGGCTGACAAATACCGGGGCGCCTTGGCCGAGCTTCTGTGCGGCGGAGCGGAGCACGGAGCGCATTTGACTGTCTGGAACGACGGTCACCGCGAGCGGTGTGGTTTCCCCGATGTTCTTGATCCAGAGATCAAAAGATTGATCGTCCTCCGTGTGCTCGGCAAGCAATTGAAACCGATCGGGAAGATCGCTCAGCGCACGTGGCTGCGGGTAGCCGAGGATCGCGCGGGTCGCCAATGGCGACCAGCAGACGAGAATGCCAAAAGCCACCGCAAGCGCCACCTTCTGCCAGATCGCGGCGGCCGAAGTCTTGAACAGCCATATCAGCGAGCAGACGAGGAGCCCGAGGAGGAGGGCGTCCGTGAGGATGTAGGCGGCAAACGGCGTCATGGGGTATGCGGCGCGGGAAGCGCAGCCTCTTGTTCTTTATTGGTTCGATAGAACTTCGTTGTTATCGGCTCCACCGGCGGATCGGCTTCGGCGAAATTGCCATCCGACAATACGTCCATCGCCCAGACATTGACCGCGTCCCCCTCGTAATCGAGCGTGAAGTCCTTGCGGAAGACCGACGTCACTTTCGGGTTGAGCTTTATGACTTCGACGTGAACGACGATTCCGAGGGCGTGCGGATCGCGAGCGCGGCCATCGTCGGAAGGGCGGGCCTTGTAAAGGTGAATTCCATAGGTGTAGCGGCCAGGGATGACGCCCCGCAGCGTCATGACTTCCTTGTGGGGCAGATATACGGTCTGGCCATCGGCCTTCAGCTTGTCGTCCATGTAGCCGCGAGAGTCGCGATCGAGCGAGAGCGCGCCCGCCTCTACGTTCTGGTAGAAGCACGGCTTTGCCGGGTTGGGAGGACCGGCGCCCCACAAATCGACGTCGTCGTCCAGCATCCTGTCCCATTCGATGCTGACGAGATACTGCGCTTCCACGTGAACGCCGTCGGCGACTTTCTTCGGCGCCACGCTCACAATAAGAATAGCGACGATGACGAGCAACATGTCGACGTAGGACAGCAGGATGCCAGCGCGGCGCGTGCGGTTAGGCATTGCGGCGGACCCGTCGAAGAGACGAATTCAAGATATGCGAGAGAATCAAGACGATCGCGAAGCCCGTGACGCCGCAGAGCGTCGAGAACAGCGCCGTCCCCAGGAGAGCCAGAACGTCGCCGCCCTCCTTGAGGGCGACCGCCTGCTGAGCAAGTCCGTAAATCGTTCCCGCGAGCCCGATGGCGGGGCAGAGGTCCGCGGCGATTCCACCCCACTCGGACGCGTCTTCGATCTCCACGACCTCGTCGAGCCTGCCGCCGCGTAAGCCGTCGTCAGGGACGCGCCAACACAGCCAGCCGATGTATGCCGCAGTTCCAACGACGAGCGCCGCGATCAAGGACGACATGTGACTGGAATCGTCGTGCCAAATGCGCGCGACCAGACCGAAATAGGTCGCGAAAAAAACGGCGATTCCGATCGCCACGACGATGGACAGCCATTGCAGAAAAGCCGGCTTCCGCGCGACTGTCCTCGCAAAATCACCTGACATTCGTCTTGCCTCTAGGGCGTAAACTTCGGCGTTCGACACTGTTGCCTCCATGGGACGCTCGGATCGGAAATCAAAATCAACGCGGGCTCCGGTAACGCCTGTCCCGTCGGGAATTTATATTGGAGCCCGTCTACTCCTCCGCCATTCCCCTTTGGGGCCGCGAGGTCATACTTGCGCATCATGCCGTCGGACCTGAGTATGATGCGGTCGCGTCATAGCGGATTCAGGTTCGATACGGCGGTAAGATTTGCCACATGTCGTTGCGATGGAATTGTCAATTTTTCGCGAGAGTGGAAGGATTTGGCCACTTTTCTCGAGGGCAGTAGGCGGGGTGGGACTAAAGCGAATCGCGCCCGCCAGATCGCCTGCGTTGAAATGGGTAAACGGTAACAAATGACCAGGAGAGAACTGCGGATCGTCAATCCGAACACGGATCCGCGCGTGACCCGATGGCTGCGCGAAGAGGCTAGTCGCGTCGCCGGCGATGCTTTCGAAGTGGTCGCTGTGAACGCCGATTCCGGACTCCCGGCCATCCAGACGCCGGCCGAAATCGAATTCGCCGCGAGGGCCGTGCTCTCCTCGATCTCGGCGGCGCCCCGTCCCTGGGGCGCCGTCGTCGCCGCGTTTGGCGATCCCGGATTGAGCGAGGCGCGTGCGCTTGGCTCGACGCCGGTCGTCGGGCTGGGCGAGTGCGGCCTGCTGGCTGCCGGTCTCGGCGGCCGGCGGTTTTCCATCGTGACGCTGGGCGCGGCGATGCGGGAAACGATCCTCGCCAAGGTCGCGTCACTCGGTCTGAGCGGCCAGCTGGCCGGCGTGCGCTTTCTTCCGTTCTCGATCGCCGAGTTGATCGGGGATCGCCAAGCCAGGCGCGACGCGATCGCGGCGGCGGTTCGCGCTTGCGCTGAAGAAGAGCGCGCCGAGGCCGTTCTGCTCGGCGGCGCTCCTTTCGCGGGGCTGGCGGCCTCGCTCGCGAAGGAAACAGGAGCGGCCGTGTTGGATGGGGTCGAGGCGAGCGTGGCTCGGCTGGCGGGCCCCGCCGGGATGGCTCGCCGGTGATTTCGATGCCAAACGTTGTCGGCATCGCTCGATTTATGCCTTTGCGACCGCGCGCAATCCTCTATGCTGAGTTCGGCGCGAGGTAGCCGATGTCCGGCGCGATAACGGGCGCGGGCGCCGACCGCGTCGGTTTCGGCACCTAATGAGAGGCCGGCATGCCGAACGCAAAATACGATCGCGACTTCTACGCCTGGGCCAACGAGCAGGCCGCGCTCCTGCGCGCTGGCGAAGTATCGCGGGCGGACGTCGAGAACATCGCCGAGGAGCTCGAAAGGCTCGGCCGCACCGAAAAGCGCGAGTTCGTGAGCCGCCTGACGGCGTTGCTCACGCTTCTCCTGAAAGCGCGATTCCAGCCGAGAAAGCGAAGTCCTTCCTGGAAAGAAGCGATCACGTTCGCGCGAGCCCAATTGCTCGAGCACCTCGACGACAATCCCAGCCTGAAAGACAAATTGCCCGAGACGATCGCCTCCGCCTTCCGCAACGCCCGCCGGTCCGCCGTCGATGAGACCGGTCCCGACGACGGCGCATTCCCCGTCGCCTGCCCATGGGCGTTCGAGCAAACGATCGACGAGAAGTTCTGGCCGGATTGACGCAAATGTAGCCGCCCGCTTCGAGCGCGGCCGTCGTAGAGCGCCTCGCTTTCCGAGTGTCGACCACGCAGAACCCACGCGGTCGGCGCGGGGCTCCTGTCGATGGTTTCGAATTGACGAAAATTTCATGATCAAAGGCTAGCACGAATGTGGTTTATTAGAAATAAAATCTCGTGCGTCTGGCAATTATTTTTCTAAACGCATGTTATATCTATTGAATTTCGTACGCGCCGAGCGCCTGCCTATCCGCGCCACATCCACGATCCATCGAGAGCAGCGTTTCTGTTTTCGACAAGCCCGTCGAGGCTCGTGCGGCACGGTCGGGCCCTGCCGCCGCCGCCATCACCCCGCCGCGGCCTGGTCCCCCTCGCGCCATTCCAACGCGACGACCTTGCCCTTCTCCACCGTCAAGGCCAGCCGTCCCTGTTTGAGTTCGAGCGCACGCGCGCCGAACAGCTTGCGGCGCCAGCCCTGAAGAGCCGGCACGTCGGCCTTGTCGTTGCCGGCGATCGCCTCGAGGTCGTCGACGGTCGCGATCATCTTGCCTGCGACGCCGCTCTCGTCGCTGATCTGGCGCAGCAGCACCTTCAGCAATTCGACGGTCGCGGCGGAGCCCGGGCCGCCGCGACGCTCGCGCTCGAGCTTGGGCAAAGTCTTGGGGTCGCGCGCGAGCCCGCGCTCGACCGCTGCGAGAATTTCCTCGCCGGCGCGCGAACGCTCCATCCCCCGCGGAATCGCGCGCAAATTGCCGAGCGCTTCCTGCGTGCGCGGCGCGGCGAGCGCGACCTCGATCAGGATATCGTCCTTCAGCACGCGCGAGCGCGGCACGTCGCGCGCTTGCGCCTCGCTCTCGCGCCAGGCCGCGACTTCCATCAGTACGGCCAAGTCGCGCGGCTTGCGCGCGCGATTCTTGAACCTCTCCCAGGCGCGCTCGGGATGCTGCTCGTAGGTCGAGGCGGACGTGAGAACGCGCATTTCGTCCTCCAGCCAGGCCAGCCGTTCCGTCGCCTTCAACTTCGCCAGCAGCGTGCGATAGATTTCGCGCAAATGCGTGACGTCGCCGATCGCGTAGTCGATCTGCGCCTTGGCGAGCGGACGGCGAACCCAATCGGTGAAACGCGAGGATTTGTCGACCGGCGTATGGCAGATCGATTGCACGAGCTCGCTGTAGGAAACCTGTTCGCCATAACCGCAGACCATCGCGGCGACCTGGGTGTCGAACATCGGGCTCGGCACGACGCCCGCGAGCTTCCAGAAAATTTCGACGTCCTGCCGCGCCGCGTGGAACACCTTCAGGACATGCGGGTCCGCCATCAGCGCGAACAGCGGCTTCAGGTCGATCTCGGGCGCCAGCGCATCGATCGCCAGCGCCTCGTCGTCGC
>Ga0209773_10000527_pt1 | contig 12629 bp, 12 predicted proteins | sample BogFormECP14_OM1_FD_188244 | JGI IMG/M metagenome (GOLD analysis project Ga0209773, IMG submission 188244) | Bog forest soil microbial communities from Calvert Island, British Columbia, Canada - ECP14_OM1 (SPAdes) (version 2) | ecosystem: Environmental > Aquatic > Freshwater > Wetlands > Bog ... | reverse complement strand
CTTAAATCGACGCTTGCGCTCCAGTAGCTTGAACGCCGTCGCGTCCATCTTCACCTGAGCAGTCTCTCAACACCCTGCATCGCGAAGCGATACAGCAGGTACAAAAGCAGAAACACCACGGATGCACCCAGAACGAACCAACGGTGCGGAAACGGCGCGTGAAAAATGAAGCCGAATAACACCGCTACAAAAAAACACCCAATTGCAAGCGCGCTCAAAACGACCGCGAGAAACGGCTCCGCCATCGACATCACCATGAAGAGAACGAGCGCGCACGCGCGGATCATCAAGACAAGCGCACCCGTCGCCGCGGTGCCGGTCAAGCGCGAGGTCCTCGAGAGTTCGCTGTTGGCGATATCGTTTCTCACACGGCCATCCAAGTCTTCAACCGGATCTTACTGAGCGCCACGGCTTCTTGCGAGCCATCCGCAAATTCGACGGTGGCCTGGGTCGGCCGCTGCCCCGGTTTGAGCACCATGGTGCCTTCCCGGCCGGCAACTTGGACTGCGAGGCTATTCCAAGAAGCGGAGGCTGGTCGCGACGCAGCCGCCGGTGCCATCGGGGCGGCACTGCGCAAGGGGTGGGATTCCGCGAGCGTCTTGGTCACAATCCGTCGGGTGATCGGTGAATCGCCGTTGAGCCAAGTAGTAACGCCTGCGGGATCTTCGTCATATCGTCGCGCCAGCAGGTACGCTGAGCGAATATCCGGGATTCGCCGACTTCTGAAGGCCTCGCGAATCGCGGGCGGCGCCTTGATCAGAAGCGCGATCTCGGAAATGTAGGACTTGGGTTTGCCGAGGCGCTTGGCGATCGTGATACGCGAGTCGCCGGCGGCCTCACGTTTCTCCACCCAGTCGGCGATGTCGAGGGGATCGAGTTCCTCGCGCTGCAGATTTTCGATGGCTTGACGATACGGATCGAAGTTGTCGTCAATCACCGCAGCGATGGTCGGGTGTCCGAGCAGGCACACAGCACGGAAGCGACGCTCGCCATAGCTGATGAGAAAGTAGTCCTTCTTGTGCACGTTGCGACGAACGGTGATCGCCTGCAGCAACCCGTCGGCCTTGATGGTTTCGGCCAGTTGAATGACGGCCGCCTCATCAAAAGACTTTCGTATATTGTCGGGGTCCCGTTCAATCCGGGCGACTGGCAGATCGCGCGGCTTGCCAGTGCTCGCGGAGGCGTTTCGGCCGAGCGCGGCCACATCAAAGTCTTTCAAGGCTTCGAATTGTCCCATGATCAATTCACCGTCGCTTCTGCATGGACAGGCTCCATTTTCTTCATCAATGCCTCGAACACTTGCAACACTTCGGCACTTGCATCCCGAGCCGCGGCTGTCGGAAGTTGCCATACGCCGCGGCCCTCCTCGAGCGCGCGGGGGATGGCTGCGCGAGCTGAGATCTTAAGCGGCAACACATAGTCCTGATAATTCTCAAAGAGATCCTGAAGGGCCGCCTTTTGCCGCGTCGAGTTGTGCATGAAACGATTGGCCAAGATACCCATAAACTTCAGTTTCGGATTCCATTGCTGACGCACACCAAATACGGTTTGCAGCATGTCCTTGACCGCCTGAGTCGAATATTCCTCCAGTTCGATGGGCACGGTGACAAAGTCAGCGCTCGCAAGCGCCGCGATCATGCGAATCCCTAACGTGGGCGGCGGGTCCAAGAGGCAATAGTCAAAGTCCTCCTGCATCGCCTCCAGGTGTGCGGCAAAGGTTTGCACGCGTCGGTTAGCTTCCTCCGCGCTGGCGCGCTCGAAATTCGCGAGTTGCGGCGTCGCGTGAATGAGCGCGATATTCTTACGAACCGCTGGCAGGATGATCCGCGTATCGGCAAACAGGGCCGTCGTGGGAATGTTGATGCTGCATTGGCGCAAGGTGTGCGACAAATTGCGCTGGCTGTCCAAATCCACGGCCAAGACCCGTGCCGATTGTTTCTCGGCCAAGTAGTAGGCAAAGAGGCTCGAGAGCGTGCTTTTGCCGACGCCGCCTTTCTGATTGGCGATGGTAATGATGTGCATGATGGATCGTTGCCGCGGTGCGAAGCAGGTCTCTCGCCAATCGCCTCCTGGCTGCAAAGCCGGCGGGAGCCTAAATCATCAAACTGTAGAAAACTGTAGAAAAGCGTACACCGATATGATTGACCTCACAAGCTGTCACGGTGTTTACTGCCAATCCTCATGGAGCAGGACGACATTGCACGGGCCCGCGCACTGCCGCTGGAGGCGGTCTTGGGCGGCTTAGGGGCGCAGCGCGACCCGAAGGACCCTGCGCACAATTGGCGCATCGGCTCGAGCCGAATCACGGTGACGGGCACCCAGTTTTACGACCACAATGCCGCCGGTGCGCTGCATCGCATGCATGAGGGTCGCGCCGGGGGCGGAGGCGCCATCGACCTGGTGCAGTACCTTAAAGATGTCGGCTTTCGCGAAGCGGTTCGTGAGCTCGGAGGCCTCGCGGGCACGAGGCAGGCGTCTATCTCAGCCACGGGCTCGGCCGCGCCCGTGCCAGCATCGAGCGACACGAGGCCGCGGCCGTCGCCGGCGGCGGACCGAGCTTCGCGCGCCCACTGGTATTTAACAGTAGCGCGCATGATTCCCGACGCAATCGTGGAGCGGGAGATGCGAAGCGGGAGAGTATTTGCTGACGTACGCGGCAATGTCGTCTTTCGGCTGCGAGACGAGGCGGGGCAGGAGGTCGGTTATGAAGTGCGGGGGACTTACGAGAAGCCCTACCACTCCGTGCATGGCGAAAAGGGGCTCTTCATCACCAAGGCGGATGAGACTCGCAGCGCGGCCTTCGTGGAGTCGGGGATCGAGGCCTTAAGCTATCGCGCACTGCGCGGGGTCGGACTCACCGTGTCGACCACGGGAAGCGCGATCGAGAAGCCGGCGAGCATGGCGCGGCTGCTCCAGGCGCGAGGCTATGAGATTGTCACCGCCTTTAATGCCGACAAGGGCGGGGACCGGATGGCCGAGCGCATGCGAGAACTACTCGGCGGCGGCGTGAGGCGCGATCGGCCCTCGACTGATCGCGGTAAGGACTGGAACGATCAGCTTAAGTCTCTGCGATTCGAGCAGAATACCGCGACCCAGCAGGCGCGAATCACTGAGCAGATCGGCAGAGGAACTATTGACTTGGGTCCGGAGCGATCACTCTGATAGTGTGGTTACCTGGATGAGAGCGAACTCAGTGTGCCAGCAACTGCAGTGATTGCGAGCGAATATGGTTCATGGGATTGACGATGACACCCTTAAGGTAGGGCTTGACCAGGCGCTTCGACACAAAATAGTACAGCGGTACCAGAGGGTAGTCCGAGAGCATCAAGCGCTCACTCGTCTCAAGGATTTCACGGCGGCGGCTTGCATCAGCGCTCCCGGCTGCTTGATCGAGCAGCTCATCGAACGCCGGATTCACGTAACCGGGGTCGTTGTTGCTCGAGTGCATGCGCAAAGTGTCCAGGAAATTGCTGGCATCGTCGAAGTCGGCACTCCAGGCGAGTCGCACCACATCCCAGCGGGACCGATCGTGCCGGGACTGTAGAAATACCCGATATTCTTCTTCGATTAGTTCGGTTTCGATCCCAAGCGTCTCCTTCCACATCGAGGCCACAACGATGGCGGTGCGCTTGATCGCGGGATTGGAGTTATACAACAGGTGTAAACGCAGGGGCGCGCGCGGCGAGTACCCGGCCGCGGCGTACAGGCGCTTCGCCTCTGCCACTCGTTCGGCATCGCCCAATTCCTTCCAGGGCCAGGACTGCGATTCATAGTTCCAGGTGCCCGGCGGGACGAACCCGAAGGCAGGGGTCTGTCCAAATGATAAGGATTCCACCAGCCGCGTGCGATCAATCGCCATGGACAAGGCTTGCCGCAATTGCGGATTGCCTTTACCGGGCCCTGCGGTCAAATTAAAACCGTAGTAGGCCGTCGCCAGATACGGCGCGGTGACAAACTCCGTCGAATGTTCGTGCCGCAGCGCCTCCACCATGTTCTCCGGGACGTTATCGGTGAGATCGAGGATGCCGGCCCGATAGCGTGTGAATTGCACGTTGCCGTCGGTCGCCACGTCGTATTCGATGCGCGGTATGTGCACCGTAGACTCATTCCAGTAATGGGGATTCTTCGCCAGTGTCACCGCCGTGCCCGGTGACCAGGCTGCGAGCCGGTAGGCGCCGTTCGACACCCAGGTAGCAGCATCGTGGCTGCTCGCGCTGGCATCGGAGTAAATGGGATAGGCGGCTGAGTGCGACAGCACTTGCGGAAAGTAGGGCGCCGGCCGCTCCAGAGTCACGATGAGCACCGAATCGCCACGCGCTTCGACGCCGAGTGTCGAGACGGCCGCTTTCCCTACGATGATGGCGGGTGCGTTTAAGATCAGGCGTAAATTGTCCGCGACCGCCGAACCGCGTTTCGGATCGAGCACTCGCTGCCAGGCGGCGATAAAGTCCTGGGCGCGAACGGCCTTACCATTGGACCATTGCGCATCCGGGCGCAATTGAAACGTGTACTGCGTGCCGCTCGCGCTGACCGTCCAGCCCGAGGCGACGCCGGGAATCACCTCACCCAAGGGCGACTCGGTGGTCAGGCCTTCGTAGAGATCGTCCATGACTTCGTAGGAGAAGGTGTCGCTCGCCTGCGCGGGATCGAGTGATTCGGGCTCGCCGCTCAAGCCCCGATGCAGCACCTCGGCGCCATGGTCGGATTGCCCCGGGCTGCAACCGAGAGGCGCCAGGACCAGGAGCGCGAGGCCTAAGAAGCGCAGATCGCATCGACACTGAGGCATCGAGGTCCCTCTCAATCTCTGGCCATTTTTACCCGGGTAATATCCGCCACCCGATGCGGCGGCTACTGGGCGTTAAAGCCCCTGCGGCTCACGCGCTCCGCACACCCCCAATGTTGGGGACGCTACTTCTTGCGCCAGGTATAAACGCTCACGCCAATCGTCTTGCTCGGAGCCTTGCTCTTTCTCGATTTGCTCGCCCCACGGCCAAACTCGATCTCAATGCCCTGAATGAAGGAGGCGATGCGTGCCAGCATGGCAGGTTGACTGATATCGAGCACATCGCTCGCCACTTTGATCGGTTCACTCGCCACGTAGGCAGCAAACTCTCGAGGCGCGGAGTCGGCCGGGTCCCGCATGGACTGAACCAGTGTATTGCCCAAGAGCCGCAATTGCTCGGCGGCATAGGCCAGCGCGGTCGTATTGAGCTCGGTCGGCAACGCCGTCGTTTTCCGGTAGCGCACGATTTCATCGGGGAGCAGCTGCACCAAGCCGCGACGACGCAGCTCTTTTAAGACCGTCCTCGGGAGCTTCCCGGGCAATGCCTTGTCGACGAGCTCCGAGAAGCTTGGGCCTTCCGGTTGCAAATCGAGCGGTAGGTCCAAAGGCAGTCCGCTGGTGGACTGGTAGCGGGTGTTTTTGCTCCACAAGGTCAGAATTCGCTCGCTCTTCGAGTGCTGGCGAGCTTTCTTTTGCATGCGCAGTTCAGCGCTCTTGGTGCCGGAGGCGAGAATATTTTGCACCTCGCCGCGGTTCAAACCCGCCGCGAGACCGATCTCTTCGTGACTCGGGCCTCGGCCGGTGCGCAAGTTGCCGGGCAGCGTTTCGGCGAGACGCCTGACGAACTCAACCCGCACCAAGGACTCAAGCTCGGTGCTGTTGACACCAATGCGGACACAAATATCAATGATCGGATCGAGCGCGGCCGCAAGTACCTCGGCGCGCTCAAAGCGATCTTTAGACTGGGCCAAGCGATGGCTCCCGGCGCGCGACCATCGGCCGTTTGCGACGCCAACGGCAGCGCGCGACTACCTGGATGACATATTGCAAAATACACTGTCTCCCTGCACTTTGGGCACTTTTCTGACGTTCAGACCAGCTGTTGAAAATTCCTTACACAAAGCATGTCGGTTTAGGAGACACTTTGTCTGGAGCGGTACGGTACCAATCACGCGAATCCAAGTCTATAAGGTACTATTTGCAGTGAGCGGGCGGTCGCAAAAAGGGCCGTTTTAGGGATAAATTGAGGTGTGCCAACAGGGCAATTTCCACGATGATGGACCTCCATGGCTAAAGGAATACCAACCCCTAGAAGACGGTCCCGCCGTGCCGCCGGCGGCTTGGGTCCGCCGGTCGATCGGGCGCTCCTGCTTCAGCTTGCCATTGAGATGAACCACATCACCCAGGATGTCTTGTCGAAATTGAAGGTATCACCGAAGGAGCAGCAATTCGCGGCCATGCAGGCACAAAAGATCAAGAAGCGAGGCTGGCCGAGTGCGCGACTCATGGCAGCGATCAATGGTGCCGGGGATGTCTTATCGACCTGGCGGCGCGACAAACGCTATCGCGGTGCGGATGGTAGCCCACGGGTACTGGCCATCCGGGGCAAGGGGGCAACGCTCGAGAGTTTGGTTCGCAAATGCGTCCCGCAGATGAGCCTTGACGAAGTTCTCACCTATATTTGCAGCCACGGTGAAGCTATTTTGTACAAGGGAGATCGGGTGGCTCTCTTGGGCAGCGCCGCGGTCATCACACAGCGAACTCCGGAGGTGACCCTCGCCTGGATGCTGACCCAGTTTCGGCACGTCGCCGACACGACGCTGCGCAACACCTCGGTTCCCGCTCACCTAGTCAAGGGCACGGGCATGTTCCAGCGGCAGGTCGCCGGCTGGCTATCGGAGAAGGACTTTCGCCTGTACACGAAAGAAGTATTTCCGCAGTTGCAGGAGATGTGTGCACAGCTCGAAGCGGGACTGTCCATCGATCGTCGCGCGAAGCGGAAGGCCAATCGCAAGGAGTGCGGCGTGGGGCTCTTTGTCTATCAGGATACGGGGCGCATCGGGTAGTCATGGATTTCAGGAGACTGCATGGCCGAGGCTAAGCCAAAAGCACCACGACGGGTCGGCAAGCGCCGCGCCGCGGCGGCATTGGGCGCGCCCTCCGATCGCGCCCTGATCTTGCAGCTTCTGAAGGAGATGCATCATTTGGTCCTGGACGCCGCCAAAGAGCTCGGCGTGAGCGCGAAGGATGCCAAGCACGCGATGGAATTGGCGGCCACCGACTCGCGCCGCTCTCGACCCAGCGAGCCCATCATGAAAGTGAACTATGGCATTGCGATCCTCTTGAACCACTGGCGCAATGACAAGCGCTTTCAGCGTCCCGAAGGCACACCGCGGGTGTTATCGATCCGGGGCAAGGGAGCGACTTTTGAAACCTTGGCGCGTACTTTTGTGCCCAGCGTGAGCCTCAACGAACTCATCCCAATGGTCTGCGAGAATGCCGAGGTCACTCGCTTGAAGGGCGGCAAGATCGCCCTCGTGGGGAGCCCCGTGATGATGACGCCGAAGACCCCCGAAATTACCTTGGCGTCGTTGGCCTTACGGCTGCGCCGGCTCACAGGAACCGTACTGCATAACGCCTCACTGCCGGCGAAAATGAAGTTAAATGGCCGATTCGAGCGGATTGTTACGGGCGAACTGACCGAGCGGGAGTTTCGAGATTTCGCCCAAAGCGTTCGGCAACCCATGCAGGATCTCTGTGATCGCGTCGATGCCGGGATCCGCCAGCCGAGACCTTCGCGCCCGGCACGAGCCCGGGAGAGGTCTTGCGGCGTCGGTTTGTATGTCTACCGGGACGACGGCGAGATCGGCTAAGGCAATCGGAACTCCCATGCCCAATCGCGTTCGCAGCAAAAAGCCCATTCGATTCCGCAATCGCGGTGACTCTCCCCTGTCACCGGCGACGCCCGACAAGCGCGAGCTGCTCTTGAAGCTCGCGCAAGAATTGCAGGAGATGATGATCGAATCGATGGAAGGCATCGGGGTGTCGCGAAAGGAACAAATGCTGAGCTACCGACGCGCCTCCCGAGGACTCGGGGGCAAGGAGCGTCCCAGTGCGCCGCTGATCGACCGAATTTCCGGGATTGCGGACCTCTTGAGCAGCTGGCGCCGTGATCGGCGCTACCTGCAAGCCGATGGCTCGCCGCGGGTACTGCCCATCCAAGGCAACGGCGTGAGTCTTGAGTCCTTGGGCAAGAAATTCGTGCCGGATATGTCCTTAAGCGAGGTCCTGGTCGCGGTGACGCGCCACGGAGAGGCAACCGTCTACCAGCGCGACAAAGTCGCTCTGGTGGGTGGTAGCGTGTTGGTGACCCCGAAAACTGCGGAAATGGCCCTCGCGTTGCTCGTGAGCCGGATTCGGCGATACTCAAATACCGTGCTGCACAATGTGTCACTGCCCGAAGGCAGCAAGGGACATGGTCGCTTCGAGCGACAGGTTTTCGGCGTGTTGTCGGAGCGTCAATTTCACGCGTATGCGCAGGCCATGCGCTCCCAATTGCAAGACCTTTGCGATCGCGCGGAATCAGGCCTTGAGCTCGCGGCCGATAAGAAAGGCGGCAAGCGCAAGGCCTGCGGCATTGGCATTTTTGTCTTCCGAGATGATTAAACTCTGCTAGGTCCCGCCCGGTTTTAGGCGGCGCGCGTTGGCGCCCGGTGCGCTTTCTCCCGATGGCAGATATCCCTGCGCGGCGGCGACCTTCCCATCTCGAAAAGCTGGGCGCGTCCCCTAAAGCTTTCACAATCGCGTTCCCAGTCGTGCTCGAAGCCAGCGGCGCCCTTTGGGGGGACCGAGGTACGCCCGTCCGGCAGCGATCCGGCACGCGCCTGTAATATTTTCTTGCATTCTTGCTGTATGTTTCATAGTCTCTCCATCTGTACGTTTTTTTATACACATATGGCGTCGGAGAATCGTGCGGGTGGGAAGCCGCCGCACGCCTCATCGGATAGAGGTCGGTAATGGGCCCACGGGTAATTCAACTGCGAATCAGCGCCTTGGTCGGGATTCTCGCCGGCATCGGCATGTTACCGGCCCTTGCCTCGCCGCCGCCGACTCCCTCGCTTGAACGTGAGGCCGCGCAGGAGTTTGTACTAGCGGGCACTGCGCTACGTGAACGCCTCAATCGCGAAACGGCGGGTGATTCGCTTGGCGCTCGCGTCGCCGCGCACGACGCTCAATTGCATCGCTACCGATACCTCGATCTGAAACACGAGATCGACCGTCTACACCCGCACACCGCCGCTTCCTCTTCCGTAGCAGCACCGCGGGATCCTTTCATGCCCGACGACTCTTTCTTGGCCGAATCGGCACCCGCAACCACCCGCACAGCTTCTAAGGCCGCCGAGGCGCGGGCCGAGGTCCCAAGTTATCGCTCGTGGGACATGTATCGGTCCCGCGAATTGAACGAGGCAGCGGGGCAAATCATGCGGGCGACATCCGCCTCGACTCCAATTGAGCGGGCCACGGACCTATACGCCGCTGATGCCATTAAGTCGGCAAGGCACGATCAAGGCGTGCCGGCGAACCAGATACCGCTGCGCGCGCCATCGGGAGATACGGCGCAACAGCCCTTTCTAGTCTATCGAGAACGGCTGCAGGGGAGCGATAGCCGCGAGTAGCGGCGCTGGATTTGGGGGGGCGTGCGGATCAAGCGCGTGATGAGAAGGTTTCGTAGGGTCAGTGGTACGTAAACGGAGGCCAAGCAAATGAATCAGGGGATCAGTGTGAAGGCGGGCTTGACCCGCAAGCAGCAAGACACGCGGCAGCGCCTCGGTCGCTGCCTCCTAGGGATGCTCGTGGCATGTCTCATCACGGGTATCGCACCGGAATTGGCATTCGCAGGAGCCAGTCCATTCGCGAGCGGCGCCACGGCCGCCAGCACCAATCTGCTGGCGATCCTCACGCCGATCGCGGTGGTCGCGGTCATGGCGTTGGGCGCAGCGGCGTGGTTCAACAAGATCTCGTGGGGTTGGGCGGTCGCGGGCATCGTCGGCATCTGTCTGGTGTTCGGAGCACAGCAGATCGTCACGTGGATCCGCGGCATGTTCGGCGTCTAGCGAATCATGAGTGAGCAGCAACCCATGGGGATCCGCGAGGATCCCCTCTTTGCCGGGGTGACACGCCCGGCCATGGCCCTGGGGGTCACGTATTCGGCGCTGCTCATCAACGGGATGACGACCGTGGAGCTGTTTCTTCTCACCAAGAATCTGCTGTGGATGCTGATCTGTATTCCGATCCACGGCATCTTTTGGCTCGTGTGCAAGAACGATGCGCGATTTTTCGATCTGCTGTTCCTATGGGGCCGCACGCGCGGCCCAGGACTCTTGGGCAACGTGCGCTATTGGAAGGCGAACAGCTACAGCCCGTTGCGGTTCGATTTGCCCAACACAGCAGGTCGACGGCGCTGGTTGTGGGGAGAGACGTTGAAGCGACAGTAGCAAGCTCTGTTGGCCGCGACGCGAGAATTATCGGGAGCGAAAGCATTGTTGTCGAACGAGCATTTTCAGTCGGTACTCCTTGGGCTCGCGGCCTTCACCCTGCTCGCGGCCGCGCTTTTTGCGCTGCTCTCACTCGTGAGTCTGCGACGCATGGGTGATCGCAAAGCCATGCTGCGCCGCTCGGCGATGAATCGGGAAATCTTTGGTGCCATGAACATTCCCTATACCGCCCACGCCCACGAGAACGTGGTGAAAACCAAAGCCGGCGACTATGTGCAGGCCTTCCGCCTGGCCGGGGCGAGTTTTCAAAGCGCGGACGATGCCGATATCAACAATTGGCACGAGCGGCTCAACATCCTGCTGCGCAATATCGCAAGCGATCAGGTTTCCGTCTGGACGCACATCGTGCGTCGCCGCGAGAACGTCTATCCGAGTGGTGAGTGTCCAGCGGGCTTCTCGCGCGAAGTCGATGAACACTATCGGGAACGAGTGACCGGCGAGACCCTGATGGTGAATGAGTTATACCTCTGCGTTGTGTTTCGGCCCCAGGCAGGGATGGTACAGGGCGCGGCGATGAAGCTCCTGTCGCGAAGCAACAAGAACAATGAGCAGCAGGAGTTTCGCGATTCGCTCGAGAGTTGCGCCAAATTGCGGGCGCAACTCTTGGCGTCCCTCGATCGCTACGAGCCGGAACTTCTCGGCATTTACGAGAAGGGCGGTCGGCAGTTCTCCTCACTGCTCGAGTATTTCGGCGTCCTCTTGAACGGCGAGTGGCGACCGGTACCGTTGCCGCGCGCTTCGATCAGCGAGGTGCTGCTCACCACGCGCCCCTTCTTCGGCTCCGAAGCGATGGAGTATCGCACTCCGACGCAAACGCGCTTGGGCGCATTCCTCGGGATCAAGGAGTACCCGACCCCGACGAGCGCCGGCATGTTCAACCTTCTGTTGACGGCGCCGTACTCCTTCGTGCTGACCCAGAGCTTCACCTTCTTGCCGAAATCCACCGCCCAGCGGGTCCTATCGGCGCAGTACAGCCGCATGCGCAATGCCCAGGATCTGGCCGTATCGCAGGCGGAAGAATTGAAAGACGCGCTCGATCAATTGACGAGTAATGAATTCGTGATGGGCGATCATCACTTCACCTTGCAAGTCCTCGCCGATCCCTTTGTCGGCACCAAGGAGGCGCAAACGCGAGGCCGGTTCAAAACCCTGCTCGATCACGTGTCGAACGCCCGTTCGATCCTCGCCGAGACCGGCATGGTCGTCGCACGCGAGGATTTGGCGCTGGAGGCTGCCTACTGGGCGCAGCTTCCGGCCAATTTCTCCTTCCGCAGCCGCAAGGCGCCGATCACCAGCCGCAATTTCGCCGGCATGTCGCCGTTTCATAATTTCCCCATCGGCCGGGCGACGGGCAACCATTGGGGCGATGCACTCACGATGCTGATCACCAATGCGCGTTCCCCGTACTACTTCTCGCTCCACGCGAGCGATCCGCGCGCCGCGGATGGTGGCAGCCGCAAGGACATTGGCCACACGAGCGTAATTGGACCGACCGGCTCCGGTAAGACCGTGCTGATCGGCTTTCTCGTCTGCATGCTCACCAAGGCTCAAACGACACAGGTGCTGTTCGATAAGGATCGGGGATTGGAAATCCTGGTGCGGGGCTTAGGGGGGCGCTATCTACCGCTCAAAAACGGGGTTGCAACCGGCATGAATCCCCTGCAGCTCGAACCCACACCAAGCAACGTGGAGTTCCTGAAAGGATGGTTGCGCCGCCTCGTCAAGCGAGGCGATCGACCATTCTCGGTGCGCGAGGAGAGCGATCTGGACTTAGCACTCCACGGCACCCTGAAATTGCCGGCGAGCGCGCGGCGACTATCCCGGCTCCTTGAATTCCTGGACCCCACGGACCCGGAGGGCATGCACGCGCGCCTACGCAGCTGGTGCACCTCGGAGAAGGGGGACTACGGCTGGGTCTTCGACAATCGCGAGGACTCGGTCGCGCCGCTGTTGGAGACGAGCGCCCTGATGGGGTTCGATGTCACCGACTTTCTCGATAACCCCATCACCGGGGGTCCCGTGACCATGTACTTGTTTCAGATCGTCAAGCGCCTGCTCGATGGCCGGCGACTGGTGGTGTGGATGGACGAATTCTCAAAGCTCCTGTCGGACCCCTCATTCGAAAGCTTTGCCAAGGACGGGCTTAAGACCTGGCGCAAGCTCGAAGGCGTCGCCGCGTTCGCGACCCAGAGTCCAAGTGATGTACTGGCAAGTCCGATCGCGCGCACCCTGGTGGAGCAGACGCCGACCAAGATCTTCTTCCCCAACGATAAGGCGACCGAAGAGGACTA
>Ga0209773_10000526_pt1 | contig 12635 bp, 10 predicted proteins | sample BogFormECP14_OM1_FD_188244 | JGI IMG/M metagenome (GOLD analysis project Ga0209773, IMG submission 188244) | Bog forest soil microbial communities from Calvert Island, British Columbia, Canada - ECP14_OM1 (SPAdes) (version 2) | ecosystem: Environmental > Aquatic > Freshwater > Wetlands > Bog ... | reverse complement strand
GTCGGGGCGACGAGGCATGCGCCTCGCCGCCTGGCGGCGAGGGCAGGCCCTCGGCTTCGCCGAGGGCAGGGGGCCGGGGCCGGGCCGGGGCGCGATCCTGGTCGAATAGTTGCGAGACACAATTTTGATGCTTATATGTTTTAGCCATGCACACAATGCGAGAGTGTGCTGCTGCTGCTGCTGCTACTGCTGCTATGTTGTAGACGCCGCATTAAATCAGTAGCCGATATATGAATCCTTAGCAATAGACGCCGCATTAAAATCAGTAGCCGAGGTATGAATCCCTGGCAATAGACGCCGCATTTTCTGATCAGCAGCATCAGCAGCATATCATATATGTGTATCTCTATTATATATCTCTAATTTCAAAGATATAAAAACCCAGTACATGTAGCAATCGATGTACACTAAACATTCCAACATTGTCAAGCACACATCTACTTATTCCAGTCTGCATAGCTACTTACAGTAATCATCGCTACTCATTGAGCATATCGTAACGGCAAATCTTATACTATCATTATAAGACGTGTCCTGCATGATAGAAACTCGATGGCACCTACTCGTAAAAATACGGCGAGAGTTGCGTCGGAAGAAGATCTTGGAAAGAATCATACAACGCCGCAGCAACCAACATCCGCCGACATCACCGGCAGCGAGGAGGAGGAACCGCCGATCAAAAAGGTCAAATGCCAGGCAGCGGAGGGGGAGGAGGCTAAGGCTATATCGCTGATCAAAGCCGTAGCAGCAGACGACGACGACGACAGCATCCAGCCGTCAGGAACAATGGCTGCAGCCACCGCCGTCGCCACCGTAGCATTCACAGCAAGAGCAGCAGCAGCAGCAGCAACCGCCGCCGACAACGACGATGACGACGACGACGCGTTCAATCTGAAGAAGGCGTACCAGGATGCTGCTCAGGAGCGGAAGATCAAACCTGGCAAATCGTGGATCCTTTCACAGGGGATCATGCTCAAGTCGGGTTACGTCGGCAGTCACCTGCTCTTCAGCATGTCGACCGCGGAAGATCGCGTGTTTCTCACCATCGAGGAGTACTTCGCACTGCGTAAGACGTACACGGTGATTGCTGCGTCGACCGACATGTGCTACACTCTCGGCGACTCCAAGAACTCGGTGCAGGTACATACGGATCAAGACGGTGATGTGACGGTCCACTCGTTTCGCGTCAACGATCTGCAGCATGCTGGTAAGATCAAGTTCACCAAGGCTGAATTCGCAGAGCTTGACAAAGCTCTGAACCAGTTCTGGCACATGTTCAAAATCATTCCTAGAAACATCGTTTCCAGCGAACTGACTAGGGACATGTTCCGTTGCTCGGCCGCAGCCTTGGTGGATTTGATCGATCAGTGCGCGATTACTAAGCCGGTGACCTACTCGTTCAAATGCTCCAAGTTTAGAAAGGCGTTCTTCAACTCCTACGCATTGCTCACCAACTTCTATGCCAACTATGTTGTGAAGCAGTTGGAAAAGAAGTTTGCGGGTAATGAGAAGGCGATGGGTATCGACATGTATGGTCTCTTCTATCAGAGTGTGAATCAATTGGATGTGCTCTTTGCTTTTGCAAAGATGCATGACGAAGCTACGAAGTAAAAAGCTTCGTTCGGTGAAGCATGATTAGAGAGAGAAGAATCATGCTTTTACAGCTCTATAGCTGCAGGACTTGCAATAACGCATTATATACTCGGTGTTCTTGCTAATATTTTATACATTGCAGCCGTCGCAAGCAAAAAGCGTGTATCTGTTTCTTCCTCCTTGGAAACAACCCCGGCTTCAACAGCTCATAACTCCGTTTCAGAGACACTTGATCACATTTTGAGTTGCCAGACTGAAATTGATAGACTGTCGAATTCAGTCTGGCAACTCAAAATGTGAACAAGTGTCTCTGAAACGGAGTTATGAGCTGTTGAAGCCGGGGTTGTTTCCAAGGAGGAAGAAACAGATACACTCTTTTTTGCTTGCGATGGTAGATTGCTTGAGGATTGCTACAGGAGTAAGGAATTACACTGCGTCATATGCGGAACAGTGTATCTAGCTCCTTTCCTACAACCTTCACATCAACATTGCGTAACTCTTTTTAACAACACCTTGTTTCAATATGATTTTAACGCTCTGCATCGTATATTCCTGCAGATTTATTGCGTCAAATCATATTGGGACAAGGTGTTGTTGAAAAGAAGTTACGAGATGCTGATGCGGAGATTGCGGAAAAGAGTATTTCTACCCTTTTATGTTCATTGCTTGCACATATATTACTGATTTCATGCTTGTGTACTACAATTATGATGTTTGAATAAAAAATAAAATTGGATATATTAGAAATCCTAACAAAATTAAACGTGTTATTATTCCGAATAAAGGTACAAACAAAACATGTGTATATGAGTCTTTTTTCTTGGATATCAGCTTATAATACTGCTTTCAGATAAAGATATGCACCCTCATTTCAGGGTTGGATAATGGTATTATAAAATTTAAAAAACTCCGATACACACTTTTTGATGACTTCTGATAACTCCATTTTTGGAGACATCCAGGGCTATTTGAAACTAATCTATGGCAGGCATCTCAATTAGCACATTTTTACTGCTCGGTAACAAATAACATAGGATGTTAAAAAAGGTTTAATTGCATGATCTGGGAGAAGTGTAAAAATGCTATAACTCTCTCAGAGTATGCAATTAAACCTTTTTAACACCCTATGTAATTTGTTACCGAGCAGTAAAATGTGCTAATTGTGATGCCTACCACAGTACAGTTTCAAATAGTCCAGGATGTCACCGAAATGGAACTAAATGGAACTACCAAATGTTAAAGGTCTGGGTGCCTAAACTGGGAGAAAACGTGTTACAACGTTTTACTCTTCTGTATAGCGTAGGGTGTTGAACTTGTCAAAAACTGATCAGATTATAGATGGTGAAAGAGTAGCACTCTTATTTTATACTTAGCAAAACTGTATTTATCATCACTCAACTCTTATTGCAGCAGTCTTATTTTTAAGTATAATATCACATAAAATTGGTTCCAAAAATTGAATTATGCTTAATAATCATCAAGTAGTTTTATTAGTAATCAGTATTGCCTGAAAAATATGTTTTATTTTCTAAAAGTGATGAAAAAATGTTTTTTATTCCTAACCCTAAGCATTGTTATTCTATAGGGGTTGAATAAGCATGATAATAACAGAACTTCTATCAACATTATGTCACTGCATGCAAGAACACTGTAACTCGGTTCTTCTAACTTTCTGCAACCATGACTTGAACATCTCGTAATCCCTGTTCAGAAAAAACACTTTCAACCATTAGCCATTTTTGAGTGGACATTTTTGAGTATCTGACAACCCTTCAGATGCATGCACTCAATATATTGCTAAGTAGTTTAGAATTACCAGATGCTGAAGTTAGAAGAACTGAGTTACAGTGTTCTAACGCATGGATGTGAGTATCAGAGGTTTAATAATCTAGCAGCGTGTAAAAATTATCTATCCTCGTATCAACATCTCATAACTCGCTTTCAGAGGTAGTTGGTCTTTTTATTAAATGATAAATTATCGGAAGATAAAACAAGTTTGAAAAACTACAATTTTGTTAAAAAACGGAGTTACAAGATGTTGACACTTTGGATACACAGAATTACGACATTTAGGCTTCTGACTAGAGTACATATAGGTACGGCCTTTTTGTTTGTAACGGGTAGAAAATAATTTTTGTTTGCAATGGTAGAAAATAAGTAGATACGTTCAAACAACTCTGCAAGGAATCATGTATATCTATAAATTTGGACCAATATATTACTCCATTGTCTGCTTTTAAGTATATGGTTTTTACTGGTCCGGAGTACTCTGGATAAAATATAGCTAGTCTGTTAGTCACAACAACGTCATATTCAAGCCCCCATAATCCTATTTTATAAGACACTTAAGACACAATTTCATAGGAGAGATGTAATGTTGAAACATTTCAGAGACCATCTGTTCAATAAAATGGAATTATGGGATGTTAAATATGTTTTTATTGAGTCTGATGAAAACAGGTCAACTTTTGTTATCCAAAGTACTCCAATGGTAACAAAACTGTTACTAAAATTTACATATTTCATAGCGCTCCCTAACCCTCATAGATTTAAAAACCTTACATCTTAAACCTGTACCTAATTAATGTCACCAGAAAATAGAGCTACGGGTGGTTAAGCTTTTCTGCAGGGGTGATCTCCATGATCTATACCGATCTATAGATCTATATCGTAACAACAGCATCAGCAGCAACAGCAGCCAGCGGTAAGATCTTCCCTTATTTTTCTGATTATTCTTTTGGACAGTAAACATGCACAACGGTGATTGTGACTAGAAAAAGGCTTATATATTAATTTGTGGCGGCTAGTAGAAGGTTTGGATGCCGTTTGTGTAGATTATTTTTACCGTGCTATGCATAACATCGCATATTCTGATTTCAAGTACAACTCTTTCAGACTTGTTCCCAAGCTAAATATAGTTGATGGTTCTGATCATACCTGTAATACAATATATTTTTAAAATTTGGATCATGTCTGAAAGGAGTATTGGTGTTAAATATTTTTCCGCTTTTCACAGCAGAATAGTGCATGTTTTTAGCAAGTATTTTATTTATCCCACAATCGGAGACAATTCAACTAGTTATGGATCACCAATCGGATCAAGAGGCTGAGAGTCCACCCCCACAAACGGTGTGTGAAGTGTGTCAAGTTTTATTACAGTTTTTAAAATGTTATAAATGTTATAAATGTTTACAAGTTAGCAATATTACTCTAGTGTTTAGGCAGAGTGTTGTTCTAGGCTGTTGTTTAGGCAGAATCAAACAAATCGCTTTTGAGAATTTTTCCACAGCTTCATCTTTGACATCTTGTAACTCCATTTTGGAACCGATCGGAATCATTTTCAGCAAACGGTGTGATTCCCAGACTTCATATTCCTTACTGAAAAACAATTTCCAGGGACCTCCTCAAAATGGAGTTACAAGATGTCAAAGATGAAGCTGTGGAAAAATTCTCAAAAGCGCGCTGCTTGATTCCGCCTAAACACTAGACAATAGTACATTTTTCAGAAACGAAATATTATTCGATAGCTATGTGATAAGAAGATAGCTGATTTTCTAAAATTTTGCACAGTTATATTACAGTTTGTATGTAATATGCTTGCTGAAAACCTGATTATCATAAAAATTGTATTTTCTCACATCATTTGTAAGTTATCCTTTTAACAACGCATAATACCAATTCCAAATGTTTTATTGCTCGGTAATAATATTGAAAACAGCAACCTGTGTCTCTGAAACGGAGTTATGCTACGTTAAAGGATAAGTTACAAACGATATGATATTTAGGTTATAGACAGAGGATTTTTCAACTAGCATGGGCAAAATTGATACGAATAAATATGTTTTCGCGGTACAGGAGATGGACGCAGAGACGGCTGCGGCCGTGGCCAGTCTCCTGCTGCTGCAGGAGGGCCGGGAACAGCAGCGGGCCGTCACGCCGCCGAACCGACCTGCCACCCCTGGAACACCGCTCCAGGACGAAGCCCCGACGCTTCGTTCCCCCTCCCCAGTCGTCGAGGAGCCAGTCTTCCCCCCAACACTTCGTTCCCCATCGCCCCAGTCCGATGGCCCCGGACTGGAGCTCAATCCGACGGCTGCCGTCTTCCCGGACTCGGACTCGGACAGCCCATACTTTTCCGAGACCAACTTCACCGAGTCCGACAGTCCGTCTCCCCCTCATTCCCCGTTCCCGCAGAGGCCCCCGTCTCCGCCAGGAACACCACCCCCTCTGAACACGATGGAATCAAGTAAGTATCTACATTTTACTAAAACATCGTATACTGGTGGTTACAGCGATATTTTCTATCAATTTTACACAAGGCCTGTCTGATCATTCGGTTCTAATATATCAGTGTTCAAATAGTAGTGCTCTATTATATTAGTGGTGTTCTTATTTGCTTCAACATGTACTAACCCATTGTGCTATTCTGTTATCTCAAGCTAAAACATACATAAAAATGTCTACCCGTTTTTTCCCTAGTAGCCGTTTTCCCAACACATTGTATCACAATGGTCTGACATGTGTTGGGAAAACGGTGAGAAAACCCGATACACGCTTTTATCTTGTGGCTACGGAGTAGCACAATAGTCTAACGCATACTGGGGAGATCAAAGGTTCTTACCTGTTAATCCGATATATTTCAAAAACAATCATATTCAATGTGTCAACAAAAATGTGATCATTCGTCTCTGAAAGGAGTTATGAGAAGTTGATGTCAGGGTTGCAGAAATTAAGAAAAATCTCGGTACACTCTTTCTGCATGCAATGTCAAATATATGCTATTTAAATATACAGTAAGTCCTTGAATACATGCACGCCTCAAGATTTCAACTAGCATTCATACAACGGCTATTATTTCGGAAACTGGTTCATGATATCTGGTGATTTTTGGTAGTGAGTTAGGTATGATATAGAACTAGGTCCCTGCCAAAAATCACCAGACATCATGAACCAGTTTCCGAAATAATAGCCGATGTATGAATGCTAGTTGAAATCTTGAGGCGTGCTTGTATTCAAGGACATACTGTGTTAATTTCAGATTACCCGGGTGTTATGTGATTAACTAAAAGGAGTTTATTATGTTCATGTTTTTATCAACCGTCACAAACACAAAACCCGTCACAAACAAAAAACCCGTTCTTAGTTTCTTCAGCACGGATCTCAACTTCTCATAACTCCCTTTCAGAGACGATTGATCACATTTTAGCAAAACAATGATTTTGTACCAACTAAAATGTGATCAATCGTCTCTGAAAGGGAGTTATGAGAAGTTGAGATCAGTGTTGCAGAAACTAAGAAGAAATCTCAGTACACTTTTCTTGCTTGTGACGGTCAAACAGAATGAATCGTCAACAGCTTTTATGCTATTTAAATATATTAATTTTAGATTGCCTGGATTCTATCCGACGGGCACGGGCGCACCTGTTCAGCATGGAGATCGGGGGAGGGAGGGAAGAGTCGACGGATGAGGGGGGAGAATCGATGGAGGAGGGGGAAGTGAGAGAGGAGGAGACAAAGGGAGAGAATGTGAAGCGGGTGTTTTGCCCATATTGCCCTCACTGCACCGGTCAGTATTGCCCCTGTGTGTACTCTGATCTTGATTAACATGCTTATTGTTTTTATTACACCGCGGAATTTCATGTTTTTAAACAGCTATGATTTTTAACATTTTCTTAGTTTTCTTTCAGGGATATCTTTTAAAATAATAAACCACTTTCTGATGACTTTTAATCGTGTAATACGATTATTAGTGTCCATATACATATTTAGTTATCTGCATTCCTATTGTTAATAGATAATTCCGAAGCAACTCTTTAAAACATTAGCCAGAGTAAAAATATTTTGTTTCTGCAGGCTTTCAATAACCTATCTTCAACATCTTGTAACTCTATTTTGAACTAATAGTTATCATTTTTAATACATTAACCCGTAATTCTAAGGGAATAATATGATGTACTAAAAATGACCACTATTATCTCAAATTAGAGTTACAAGATGTTGAAGTTAGATTATTGAAACTGTACAAATTGAGTTGTATGGTTCTGCCTGATATAGCAATAATAAATCTTCTTACTTTGTCATACAAATAGGTCTGTCAGCACGCACACCCAGCAGCAACAGCGGCAACGGCAGCAGTAGCAGCAGTAGCAGCAGTAGCAGTAGCAGCAGCAGCAGCAGTAGCAGCCGCAGCAGCAGCAGCAGCAACAACCCCCACTGCAGAGGATGCTGCTGCAACGGCCAGACCACACAAGGGATTAACGGTAAGTACAGTTCTATAGCCATAATAATGTAACCATTTTTTTACTGTTTTGAACACATATTAACTTTAACATCTCGTAACTCAGTTTCAAGGGTTCTTGCTCACTTTTTGTATGAAGCGAATGAGTTTTGTTTAATAACCTGAACCAGAGTACCAATCTAAATTGTGCACACATGTTCTTGAATCGGAGTTACGAGATGTTAAAGTTAAGTATAGTGCTTGAGAAAAATCTGATGCATCATTATTGCTAGTGATGATCGAGGGTAATACTAAGGGTCCTTTTTCTGACTGCTCTTGTCTGCTCTGGTTTGCTTCCCAACTCAATTATCGTAAATATCTTTTTCTTTTTGAAAAGATATACTTCGCTTATATTATTACAGTTTTTCCTTGACATTTGATGCACCAGACAAATATCATAAAATCATCTTTTAAAAAGACGGTAATTACATACTCTATATTATTCCAGATTTCTTTTGACATTTTATAATTTTTGACATTTTATAATCCTGATTTAAATCCCCTGCTGTTTTCTAAAATGTAGAAATATATGAGGGTTGTTTCTAAAATGTATAAATATAATGACAGAACAGAGATTCATGTGACAAAAATACACATTTTTGTTTGCAGCTCCACCGCAACTACCCGACGCCCTGCCCGAAGGCGTTGCTGGGCCGTCGGGTGCCGGACGACTGAGGAGCGTCGTCGTTGTGCCGCAGCCGTCGTCAGCGCAGCTCGAACGTGTCGAGGCACGTAAGCGCAAACTGCGCATGAAACGGGCCAGGCAACAGCGCAACAAACGGCTGCGGCGCCGTGAGACGTTGGCCCGCAACACCCGTTCACCATCCAGGTCAGAATCCGGTGCAGGTTCGCCTGCACCGAGTATCTGCCTGGATAGCACTGATAGTGAAAGCGAATGATTTTGTAAATACTCGTTGTAACTACCATTACTCGTGTAAATACCGTAACTCATTAAAAACAGGTCGGTGTATAATATATTTCACCAATTAAAATACTTGTAATATTATTTTTAACCATATTATGAAAATACTGTAAATCAGATGCAGATGAAATTGTCACCAATCTCAGCCGCGTGTATGTATCCAGATATTAACATTATGTAATTTCGTTTACTGTGTTTGCTATAATGTTGCTAAAAATGGGAATGCTATCTGCCGTCGCAAGCAAAAAGTATGTATCTGTTTCTCCCTCTTTGGTAACAAGCCCTACTTCAACATCTCATAACTCCGTTTCAGGGCTACTTGGCAGCATTTTGAGTGGTCAGATTGAAATAAACAGCTGTCTAGTTCAGTGTGATAACTCAAAATGTGATCAGGAGTCTTTGAAATGAAGTTATGAGATGATGAAGTCGGGCTTGTTACCAAAGAGGGAGAAACAGATACACACTTCTTGCTTGCGTCCGCAGCTATATTGCTGGTAAAAAAGATGCAATGTGTATAAAATTATCAGGTATTTATCCAAATTGTATTAATGTGATGTATAGTTTTCTATGTAATAAAATGTATCAATGTGTAATACCGTATTTTTATTAATCCCAAGAATCCTCAAAAACTACATATCATCTCTCTCTCTCTGGTGTTTAGGTAGAATCAACCAGCTCGCTTCTGAAAATTTATCCGTAACCTCATCCTCAACATCTTGTAACTCCATTTTAAGGTCGCTTGAAATTGTGATCAGTAAGCCACATGAGTCCTAATCTGGAATTCATATAGCTTACTGATCACCCCATTCCAAGTGGCCTCAAAATGGAGTTACAAGATGTTGAGGATGAGGTTGCGAAAAATTCTCAGAAGCGAGCTGGTTGATTCTGCCTAAAACACTAGAGACCGTTCTAGTCAGAAGCCTAAATATCGTAACTCACTTTCTCAAAAATATTGTCAACCTGATCGTCGGCATCTCATAACTCCATTTCAAAGTCATTTTTGAACATCTCTTGTAGACTCATCGAATCTTTACCAATTCTGGGTATTCTATAGGTCAATTTCCGTTAACAAAAGATGTTAAAAATGGAGTTACGAGATGTTGAAGATTAGTTTGCCAAAATTTGGAGAAAGCGAGTTACAACATTTAAGCTTCTGACTAAAGTCCCTATAAATCTTGCTCAGATCTCTAAAAGGGTTGTTGTGAGCAAGTTCGCTGTTAGAGTCTGAGATTAGCTAGGATTTATTGTGCACAGTATGCAGTTTTATCCTTTAGAAAATATAAAAGAATATTACAACCCCTAGTGTTTAAACAGAATCAGACAACTCTGTTTTTGAGAATTTTCTACAACTTCTATCTTCAACATATCGTAACCACATAGTAACCATATTCAGTAAACCACATAAAGCCCATGATTCCTAGGATTAACACAAGTAACAATCTCAAGAGGTTACATAATTTAGTTTTTGAGATGTTGAAGATAAGGTTGTCTAAGTGATAATTACAGAATTTAGAAAACTGAGCTGTGTTGTTTATGCTCCAGATATGTCAGCTATAACTCCAATGGGCAGTCTAATGATGCAATACAGTTTTTTCAATTTTTATACAAATTGATCTTATTACTACATAAAACCAATGTAGAAATACCCTTTTGTTAATCAGCGCTGGTCAATAGAAGTCCTAAATTTGTCTAAACTGTTGCTCAAGTCAGAAAACTTCAAATCTTATTCTGAAATGACTTATGTGATGTTGAAGATCAACTTGCCATCATTTATATGAAGGAGCTACAACGTTTAAGCTAGAGAGAGGCTGCTATTGAGTACAGGGGTGATATCTTTTTATCATTTTTAAAAGATTAAGGACATTAGTGTCAGCAGTTTAAAAAGTCATGATCACTCTTTTGTAGAAACTTAAAAGTAATATCTCTTTTCCCTCAGAAACCTAATCTCTAGCGTTTTAGACAGAATCAAGCAACCCACTTTTCGACAATTTTCTACAAACTCATCTTCAACATCTCATAACTCCATTATAGTATGCTTTTATTCGTTAAAAGTGAATCATAAGTAAATCATGTCAGACCCAGGAATCATAGGTTTCATACTAGTGTATTCTTTTCTGTTTCATAGATACAGCTGATGTCACAATAAAAAAACGGTACCTGTTTCTTTCTCCACGGAAACATCTCATAACTCCGTTTCAGAGACACTTGATCACATTTTGAGTGATCAGACTGAATTTGAAAACCTGTTGAATTCAGTCTGATCACTCAAAATGCGATCAAGTGTCTCTGAAACGGAGTTATGAGATGTTTCCGTGGAGAAAGAAACAGGTACACGCTTTTTGCTTGTGATGGGAGAGACATGGTTGTAGACTGAGTTTTCTAATCAGAAGTGCAAACAACTCAACTAGTTTTCTCTCAGTTTTTACAAAGTGTGTATCTGTTTCTTCCTCCATGAAAAACAACCTGACTTCAGATATGAGAGACACCGACGAATGAAACATAAAGACTAATTCTGCCGTCGCAAGCAAAAAGTGTGTATATAGATTTATCTCCGTCTCTGCAACCCTGACTTCAACGTATCGTAAATCCCTTTCAGAGACTGTAACCATTTTTGAGCTGCCACAAAGAATCTGAAGGGTTCTCAGATTCGTTTTTTTGTCAACAATAAATTCGAGAAAGTGTCTCTGAAAGGGATTTACGATATGTTGAAGTCAGGGTTGCGATAACGGAGAGAAATCTAGATACACATTTTTTGCTTGCGACGGCAGAATTGCTATAAGTAGTACTTCAGCATCTCATAGATCAGATCAGATATAATATCAAACCATGCTGAAGGGAAATTACAAAACAGGATTTATACAAGATTTACATATTTTTATTACAAATTACAATTTTTCTCTTAATTTACACAACAGTTTTCGGTTCAATGTCTTACTCCCTACAAGCCATACAGACTTTCCAGCGGTTGTAGTTTTGATTACCGTAATACTGTCGTCCCGAAAGCCCACCGAACTAACATGCCTGATGTTACTGAGAATCATATTGTTCTCATAGTCACAGAGGATTACCGTTTTCTCAACTCTATTAAACGCGTTCATCACCGATGAAATACAATTAATAGTCTGGGGTAGTTCATACTCTGCGCAGAAACGATCTCTGTTTTTCAGGATTTTAGTGCTTGAGGCTTTAAATCTACGAAACTCTCTCGAGTTATCATCCCTGCATTTGAACTGATAATATTCAGCTAGGGATAATGCGAATATTAGAGAGTTATCAGCCATCTTATCTTCATCATGTCCTAAAACTTTAAAATTATAGGAGAGTGCATGATGTTCAAACGGTACTTCATCACTTAGATTTAGACGATGTACATAAACTTCGTCAGAGTGCATCTTACCGTTTGACAAGTCTACATTTGGGTTACGAATCTCATTATAGTCATTATTCTGGTAAAGAGATTGATTTTCACCATTGTTTAAATCTCTGCATGCATCTTGATGTCCTAATGCGCAATTACTACCTATTATTAACGCTAAAGTACTTTGATCAGCAGGTGCACACTGTTTTATAATATCGTGATCTGATTTTATTGGAATCATAAAACCGTGCACTTCAACCTCTGACCATGTTCTCTCGACCATTTCAGGTAACACGCTGCCTGAAGACATGTGTTTGCTCATAGATATATATAACGAATCCTCCATAACTGATCTATCGATAACATTGTAACATGCATTATTACGGGTATCAACTTCTAAATAGGGTAGAGGTAATAATATCGTGGAACTATCCCAGTAAGTACTTACAGAAATACAATGCACGCCATTTATAAAAACCATGATT
>Ga0209773_10000525_pt1 | contig 12676 bp, 10 predicted proteins | sample BogFormECP14_OM1_FD_188244 | JGI IMG/M metagenome (GOLD analysis project Ga0209773, IMG submission 188244) | Bog forest soil microbial communities from Calvert Island, British Columbia, Canada - ECP14_OM1 (SPAdes) (version 2) | ecosystem: Environmental > Aquatic > Freshwater > Wetlands > Bog ... | reverse complement strand
CAAGCCCACCTGGTACATGGTGGCCACCGCAGACCGATCGATCAATCCGGACCAAGAGAGGATGATGGCGAAGCGCGCCAACGCCAAGACGGTCGAAGTGAATTCCAGCCATGTGGCCTACATGTCTCATCCGAAAGAAGCAGCCAAGCTCATCGAAGAGGCTGCTGCTTCCGCGCCAGCCACGGCAGCAGCTTGAAGTGCGGCGGTGCCTCCGCCGGTACAAACAACACCGGCGGAGGACCGGATGAACGTCGTCCCGTCAGGAACACGATGAAAGATCAAATCACGATTGAAGGACACGACGGCGCGTTTGCAGCCTATATCGCGCGGCCGAAGACGGTGCCGGCTCCGGCCGTTATCGTTCTGCAGGAACTGTTCGGAGTGAACGCCGACATTCGCAAGCACTGCGATGAACTGGCGGAACAGGGTTACCTCGCACTCGCTCCTGACCTGTACTGGCGGCAGGAGCCAGTCGTCGACCTGAACGTCACCTCCGAAGCGCCCAAGTGGACAATCTGGAGACTCTCAAAAGAGTCGTGATCGAGGTCGAAAGAGCGGCTGAAAGCACCCACTGAGACTAATCCCAAGCCTCAGTTAGAGGCCGCCGCAACTCACAGCGGAGTACCCTCTTAAAGGATGGGCGTCAAGGCTCAAGCGCGTCGAAAGAAGGTGTCCGAGTAATATAACAATATGTGTTATATCATTCACAACCCGATGAGATGAGCCGGCAAATAAAGGCAAAACTGTAAGACGAGACAGGCGTTTACCTGATTTCGATCCGGAACGCTCGGTCAGACGCTGATTGAATGGGAATCTTCGTTCAATGTCTAGCTTAATCTCTGGTCTCAAGTTGTCCCATTTTGGCTGATGCGGGACACCGCCGCGGCATCCAGTTCGTGCTGGTCTCTAGAGCTGGATGGATTGCATGGTGCACCACTTTGATGGAGTCGCGCGGTCATTTTCACCAAATCCGCGACCGAGTTGGCTGTCATCTTCTGCATCACCTGACCGCGGTGTGCCTTCACTGTGCTCTCGGTGATACCAAGCTCGCCCGCGACCTGTTTATTCAAAAGACCGGATACGACCAGCCGCATGACATCTCGTTCGCGAAGTGTAAGTGATTCGTAACGGTCCCGCAGATCCTGAATCTCCGTCTGCTGAACCAGCACGACGCGGCTTCGCTCAAGGGCTTGCCGGATCGCCGTTAGCAACACTTCGTCATTGAACGGTTTGGTCAGGAACTCGATGGCCCCCGCCTTCATGGCGCCGACCGACATTGGGATGTCGCCCTGTCCCGTTAAGAAGATAATCGGCATGTCGGTCCGTTCGACGGCCACGCGCTTTTGTAGTTCGAGACCATTAAGATCGGGCAGCGAAAAGTCGAGCACGAGGCAACTCGGAGTAAATGTTCGTGGGCGATCGAGGAACTCTTGCGCGGAGGCGAACGTCTCGGCCTGCCAGCCTTCATCCTCTATCAAGAGCTCCAGCGATTCGCGCACCCATACGTCGTCATCAACAACGAACACGATGGGCTTAGCGATTGCCATTAGTGATGACCCCACTTCATACCTAACTATCCCACGCTAACTCGTCATATTCCTCTCAGACGAAGTGCCGCGTTCACTGCATCAAGCAAAGCGGTGTCGCTGAAGGGCTTGTATAGGATACTTACGGCTCCTTGCCTCAAGGCTTGCTTCCGAATGTCCTGCTCACGGTGAGCAGTGATGAAGACGATGGGAATTCGTTGACCGCGGCGGTTCAATTCCTGCTGAAGCTCAAGTCCTGACATTCCCGACATCGCGACATCGAGGATTAAACATCTCGTGTCCTCCACACAATCAGACGAGAGGAACTCCTGTCCTGATGAAAAGGCCCGAGCTGGAAACCCGAACTCCTGAAGCAAGTCGGGAAGCGACTCGCGTAACATCTCATCATCATCAACTACCGATAGAAGCGGACGTTCGGTGGTGCTTTGTTCGGACTGCATAACGGCAGAATGCACGACTCTATCTGCGGCGTCAATTCGACTTTGGTACTGCTCTCGCACCCGTTCGCGAAGACGAACTTGACGAGGCACCTGAATCTGATGGAACTGCATTAGAAGAAAGCTCCTCATCAATAGAGTCGGAAGGCTCTAAAGCCTCCTTTGTGGTGACACGCGCGACCAGTTCGCCCAGGCGGGAAAGCAGGAAACTAAGTACGGGAGATTGGTTCGACCTGTTGTAGCCGAGAACCAAGTCGATCGTTGGCGGATCTCCTCTCAGAGGACGGGTGGTTACGGACTCGGGTATGAAATTCTGGAGGTAAGGCGGCAAGATCATGACGCCGCCGGTGGTAATGATTGATGCAACCGCTTGCGCCGGATGGTCCACCTCGTGAGTTGCGGTAATGCCCAGCAAGGATCGCTTCAAGTAATCATCAATGGCGCGGCGAAGTACAGGTGCGGTGTTAGCCACGGTGAGAAACGTTTCTCCGATGAGGTCTTGTGGGCTAATCTCTGGCAATGCAGCAAGGCGGTGATGCGTCGGCAGGTAGACGATAAAGGGACTTCTTAACAGAGTCTCATAGGCCAAATCCGGCCAGCCTTCTTCTCTTCGAAGTAAGGCTGCATCGATCTGCCCCTTCGAAAGAGCATCAGCAAGGAGAGGCGAGAACTGAGTTGACGTCGCGATATCCACGTTGGGAAATTCATCCTGTAAGATTTGCAGTACGGCGGGCATCCAGTGCAATTCCTCTCCGTTACTTATGAAGCCGATGGCAAAACAAGGCCTGGCCGGATGAGCTTGCGCACTTGGAAGAGAGAAGGAAAACGTAACGCCTGTGCCAACATTGGGTGTTGCCCATAAACGCCCCTGATGAGCCTCGATAATATAACGGCTGATCGAGAGTCCGATCCCCATACCGTCTCTTTTTGTAGTGTAGAAGGTTTGGAAAAGCCGCTCCGCCGCCTGCGGTTCGAGACCGATTCCGGCATCTTTCACGCTCAGGCGCACGTGATCACCGTCTTCTCGCGCAGTTCTGATGACCAGCTCCCTTGGGCGGTCGTTGATCGTGCTCATCGCGTCCGATGCATTTCGCAACAGGTTTAGGATGACTTGTTGAATTTGGGTTCGATCGCCTGTGATGATCGGCAGGTCGGCTTCGAAGTCGGTCAGCATCAGCACTCGTTTTCTCTGAAGCTGATCCGAAAGCGTCGTAATTACCTCTCGTGCGACCTCGTTGAGATCCAACGGCTCGCGCATGACTTCGTTCTTCCTGAATAAGGCGCGCAATCGGGTGATCACATCCGAGGCGCGGTTGCCATCGCGAATGGTCCGCCGGGCTGTTTCTCGCGCACCCTCGACGTTCGGAGGATCGGCGTTTAATCTCCGAAGACAAATACTGGCGTTGGTGATGAGACTCGAGAGCGGCTGGTTGATCTCGTGTGCAATCGAGGCAGTCAATGCGTTCAGGGTCCCAATGTGTGCAAGCTCATCCTCAAGCTGACGCAATCTTTCGCGTTCTTTCTCGGCACGCTTGCGGTCGGTAACATCCTGGACTATGCCGAACATTAGGGCAGGTCGGCCCGAAGTGTCCCTCTTCACATCACCTTGGCTGTGGACGAGACGCACTTCCCCTGTGGGCCGGAGCACTTGATACTCTATGTTGTAGCGGGCACCTCCACCGAGCGCTTCGTCGAGGGCTTGAGACACTAGGTTCCAATCTTCGGGATGGATCTTTTCCCCCAACCCTGCTAAGTCCATTGGCATTGCCCGTGGCTCAAGCCCGAAGATGCGATACGTCTCATCTGACCATGTAATGCGATCGTTTTCGAGGTCCCGGCTCCAGTAGCCGACATGCGAGATGCGCTCGGCCTCTTCAAGTCTAGCTTTGCTTTCTGCCAGTGAAGCCTCGGTGCGCTCCGAGCGCTTTGCGAGTTGGTGATTCAGAGACTCAAGTTCCTCACGAGCCTTACGCAAATCTTCCTCGATGTGGCGGCGACTCCTGGCGAACCATGACACCAGCAAAGTGAATAAGGCGAAGATCAAGAAATGCGGTAGCTCTGTAGCTGCTATGTAAAGGGTATGGAGTGGTGGAACGAAGAAGTAGTCGAATGCGAGCGAGCACAGAACGACCGCCAGCACACCGGGGCCTTGCCCTCCATACCAGGAACTGATTGCGCTCGCGCAGATGAAAAGTGGAACCGTCGCATCGCGGAACCCGAAGTGATCGAGCATCAGCCCCGCCCCCAATGCCACCGCAACAGAAAAAACCGCCAACGAGTAACGTTGGAGACGCGCCCAACGCCGCCGGCGTGGGGCTCGGTGGATGGCGGAGTCACTCGATGCAACAGGTGAGGCGATCATTCTTGATCCTGTTGCTGCTTCGGAAAGCCGTAGGGGCCACTGTCATGGCAGTCGGCGCTATCTTTGCCAAGACTCGTTTGCGTGCGATCGATCCTCGTCGAGAAGAAAACCGTCCGGGTCAGGTTGGTTGACCAAGTCGAAATTGACACTGGCGACGTTTTCCTATGGTGGGTTGAGAAATACGTACCATCCGACCGGATGTTGTTGACGGTCGCTCGCGCTTCTACTTCAAATGACGGATCTTGTAACCACGCTGGATGTGGAGAGTTCTGAACGGACTCGTCGAGTTTCTTGATTTCAGACATCAACGGTACCGAGGAAAAGAACGCCAGTCGGCACAGCGCAGGCTAGTACTGGAATTGTCTCGATTCGCGTTCAAAAGTCGAAGGCCTGTTGAAATTGTCACTTTGCTCCGGCGTGCGACCCACGATCAAACTCAGTGTATTAGGCTCAAATTGCGCTGGGACTGCAAGCCTTTCCGGCACTTTGCGATCATCGACGGGGCCGCGCACAACAAGCATGTTGAACCTGCTTTCGCAATCTGTTTCCCATCCGTTGCTAATTGGTTTCACTCTCGACATTGCCGACATTCTTTCCGGTATCGATATGCAAGAGTTGTTCGCCTCAGAAACAGCGACCTTGAAAAGTGCTCACAGCATCGCTATGACACACTTGCCGGGGGTAGCTAACGGTTCTTCTCCTCCACTGACCGGGAGGTATTCCGACAAGAGCCTTGAAGGTTCTGCTAAAGGATGCCTGGTCAGAAAAACCCGCTTCCAGCGCCACGTCGGAAAGAGCAAAGACAGACTTTGAAAGCAACGATTTCGACTGTTCGATTCGCCGGAGGATCAGGTAACGGTGCGCTGAAGTTCCAAACGATCGTCTGAAGGATCGCGTGAAGTGGCTGACGGAAAGTCCGCATTCACGTGCCAGATCCGCGAGCCCGATCTGCCCGTCCAGGTTTTCCCGTAGAAGCTCAGCAACTCGACGCTTCTGCCACGGTGCCAGTCCGCCGCGATGCGTTTTAATCCCGCGGGGCGATGGAGCATACTGTTGCGTTACATGAGCGCAAAATAGTAGACGGAAATGATCGAGGAAGAGCTCACAAAACACCTGTGGAGCGGTTAGAGAGGGCAACATCATTTGCGTCATCTGGTGGAGGACAAGGTCGAAGGCTCCATGCTGGCACGGAAGACTCTCGATGCTGGCAAGCTGGGCGTCATCCGTAAACACATCGAATGTGGAACGGGGAACATGGTAGTGGACCCAGTCAACCGGACCTCGATTACGGGCACGAGGGTTAGCTTCCAGGTCGTAAATTCCCACACCTCCGGCGGGCCATGTCGGGATTCGAGAATATCGGCCATCCACCCAGATTTCGCACCCTTGGACGCATGCTGGCGTCAGATGCACGGATACGACGAATGCTTTTTCGCCCGGAATGGATCCGGTCTGGTCGGGGAGACCGTTTTGCGAGGTTAGACGAGTAATCGCAATCTGCGGTTTCGAAGGCGGACTTATGACGAGGCTGGGGGCTTTACCCAAACGAAAATACTTCGCCATTTGACCCCCATAAGCGGCGGGCTCTCGAAGTTCACTCATCATACCGACTGGTCTCCGGTATCCATCGTCGCCTAGAACTGCGCATAAAGCTTTACGCACTCCAGATGCCATTTCAAGGTATTGATAAAGCTGTATTTAGCGTCACAGTCAATGCCTGTAATTGGGCAAATGCCGAATTATCAGCATTCTTGGCCGGGCTTTGCGATGGCGTCGTTTTCAGACAAGACCTTTGTCCGGATGCATTGGCGATGCCGATTTCGATGGCTTGCTTTCCACTACGGGCGATTGAGGTGATAGTCGGCCTATTTTCGCCCACCCAGGTTCCGCAAACCTGGATGCCGCGCATTTATCGCGCGATCACTAATAACAAATCCAATCGGTTTCGCAAAGACATTCGTCGTCCGATGAGATACACAGAGTTGGATTGTTCCAGCGACCGGGCTCAATTGCTTACCCGCTTCTCGGCGAGCGGGCCACCGCCGGATTTAGCCATTGACCACTTGCTTCCAGCGCACGTTGCTGAGAAATTGCGCAATATGGAGGGGTGGCAAGAAATACTAGCGCACACAATATCTTGTGTATGACGGTGAAGATATCGAAGGGATGATCGCTTGTTTTGGGTGGAGGGGAATATCGTTGTGGCTCAAGTCTGGGTCGTAGGTGGCCCGCACGCTGTGGGGGTATCGGGCATCATCGAAAAGGGGCAGACCGTACCCATTCCTCATCCGACCCAGCGAGGAAGAGCGCGTTCCATCTACGAAAGTAGGCAGACGACGCTGCATGCGCCCGGTGACAAGGCTCAAAGGCGCTGACTGCTGTGTTATCACAAAGAAAGGAATTTCATCATGCCGATGATTGACGTATACGCCGCTGCAGGAACCTTCGCCGACAAGCATAAGCTGGCTCAAGACTTGGCCAACGCGGTCATGCGGTGGGAGAAGGTGCCGCCGATCAATCTTTTCAAAAACAACACGGCAGCATTCATTCACGAGCTGCCAGCCGAAGCGATTTCGAACGCCGCCGGCCAGAGCAATTACGTGCGCGTTCAAGTGCTCACCCCAGTTGGTGTATTAGATCGCGAAAAGCAACTCGGCGTGGTGCGGGAACTGACCGACATCGTTTCTGCTGCGGCGAAAGATCCGACCCTGTCGAACCGAACTTGGGTACTTGTCACGGAATCGCCTGAAGGTGGCTGGGGGATTAACGGGCACGCGAACACGAGTGCCGACATCGTCGCGGCCGCCCGCTCAGAGCTGGCAAAGCAAGGTCGTTAAAAACACAGTGGCATTTGTCGGGGGTCCGAGCAGGGAGATAAGGGCAGACAGTATCCTACGGAAAAAGATCGACGTGAAGTTCTGCCCTGGGATTGCGAGCGCAAAAAATCTGGGTCATTCAAAACAGTGGTCACCTGATTCCCATCGATCAAAGCCATCAACTTGCCGATGGCATTCGAGTGTTTGAGTCTGCGCTCACTAACGTCGGCGAAGGCTAGATTTACATATAAAATGCAGGACAAGGCCTGTAATGTCCCTCGACCCGCAACGCGTTGATCGCGAGCAAGAGCATCTTGGCGATTACCCGACGTCTTCCCGCTGCGCTGGCAGCCGCACCCAGAAAACAGCGGAGGCGCCGGGTAGCGATTCGGGCAAGCGCACCAAGAATAGTCTCCATCAAGACGAACAAGAACTGGGGAAAATCGTCGATCTTATTCCACAGACGATCATCGTTTTGAATCCCAATGGGAAAGCTGTGTATGCAAATCGTGTCGCGCTTGAGTACACGGGGCTTTCCCTCGATGAAGTGCGGGCGGACGATTTTCGGAGTCGGGTGTTCCATCCAGAGGATGTCCAGAGACTTCGCCAAGAACGGCAGGACGGTCTCGTCGGCACGATCCCGTTCGAGAATGAGCAACGCGCCCTCGGCAAAGATGGCAAATATCGGTGGTTCCTGATCCAGTACAGCCCGTTGCTCGACGAAAACGGGAATGTCGTTCGCTGGTACGCGACAGGAACGGACATTGAGGAACGCCAGCGCTCCCAGGCAGCCCTAGCTAAAGCCCACGACGAACTAGAGTCTGAACGCGATCGGCTTCGCCTACTAGTCGAAGCCCAAAAGGCGCTGGTTTCAGATCTTGATTTGCGAAGTCTGCTGACAGGGCTCACCGCGAGCCTGAGGCGGGTCACAGATTGCGATTTCGTTGGTCTTTCGCTTCCCGACTCACCCAGCGGGGAACTTCGGGTGCATTTTGCTTGCTACATCGAGGGCCGAGGGACCGTTAAGGAAGGAATGACAGTTCCACTACACGGCTCTGCTTCTGGGAAAGCGTTCCAGACCGGCCAACTCGTGTGCCTGAACAAAGCCGAGCACCCGGACCCTGAGATCTACGACACACACGAAGGCCAGGAATTCTATCAGCTCGTGTCATTAAACGAAGGAGTGCCTTCGGGATATTTTCTCCCTCTGGTCCGTGGGAACAGAGTCATTGCTGTGTTGCAGCTCACCAAGCACGGCACCAAGTCTTTGAAAGCTCAAACGGCGGAGTTCCTCTCTGCATTAGCGGGCCAACTCTCGGCCGCTGTGGCCAATTCGCTCGAGCATGCCGCCCTTGTGGATTCACGCGAACGACTGGCGAGCGAACAGGTCTATCTAAGAGAAGAAGTCGTGCGTTCCTCAATGTTCGAGGAGATTGTCGGATCATCGAAGGAGCTGCGCGAGATACAGAAGCAAATTTCACGGGTAGCACCGACGGATTCCACGGTGTTGATTCAAGGCGAGACCGGAACCGGTAAAGAATTGGTCGCCCGTGCGATCCATAATCGCTCAAAGCGCGCCAATCGTGCTTTCATTTGTGTTAACTGTGCAGCGATTTCTCCGTCGCTGATCGCTTCTGAACTGTTTGGACATGAAAAAGGCGCTTTCACCGGTGCACTCCAGAGGCGCCTCGGCCGCTTCGAATCGGCCGATGGCGGCACGATTTTCCTTGACGAAGTGGGAGAACTTGCGCCTGAGATGCAGACCTCGTTGCTTCGTGTTCTACAAGAGCAGGAATTCGAACGCGTGGGTGGAAATCAGCCAATCCATATCGATGTGCGCGTAGTGGCGGCGACAAACCGAGATTTGGATTCCGCCTTGAATGACGGCAGCTTCCGAAAAGATCTCTTCTATCGCCTGAACGTGTTTCCTATTCAAGTTCCTCCTCTGCGAAATCGGGTGGATGACATTCCCTTGCTTGCTGAATATCTGGTCGATCGATACGCAAACAAAGCTGGCAAACCGATTCGCAGTATCAGCAAGCGAACGCTCCAGCTGTTCCAAAGCTATGATTGGCCGGGCAACGTACGGGAACTGCAGAACGTTATCGAGCGTGCAGTAATCGTATGCGATGGCGAGACCTTCCAGGTTGATGCAAGCTGGTTAAAGCCCGCTGCTTCCGTTGCCAAGGCAAGTGTTGTTTTTGCTGCCGACATTGCCGAGCGCGAAAAAGCCATGATAGAGAGTGCCCTGCGCGACAGCAAAGGGCTTGTCTCCGGGCCTGGCGGTGCCGCTGCGAAATTAGGTCTCCCGCGGCAAACTCTCGAATCGAAGATCCGAAAGCTACGTATTAATCGCTATCGTTTTAAAACTCCGTAGGCCTTTTCCTCTCTTAAATTGTTGCCGTCTTTGTCCTTACTCCCCCTTGATCGGTGTGCCAATGCCGAATTTCTGGCAAATGCTCATTGTTTCAGCCGGCCCGGAGGGCGCAAAGCCAGATAATTCAGGGGGTTTACAAATGGTCTTAAAATTGCATTAGCTGGTTCGGGATTGGTTTGGAGATGAGTTGGAAGGTTGAAAAACACCGCGACGGTCAAAGAACAACCATTCGACTGATAGGCCGAATGCAGATGCAACATCTACAGGATTTGCAGATGTTGATCGAAGAGAGCAGACCGCCGATAGCGCTCGATCTGGAGGAACTCATGTTGGTTGATCTGGAGGCGGTTTGCTTCTTGGGACACTGTCAGAACAAAGGCGTGTCACTGCTCCACTGCTCGCAATACATCAGGGACTGGATCGCGAAAGAACAAGGCATAGAAAAATAGCGATTCGTTCAAAAAAGACAGAAATAGAGGTGTCACAGAAAAAAGCTCGGTTTCTTATGTTCACTTGTGGCTGGCTTACTTCAAGCCTGAATCGGCGGCGCCGTGTCCTACTTTGCCCCCGACAGGTCCATTTGCCGTCCTCCCTCACCTCAGCCCTGTTCCGGAGAATTCGGGTGGCCGGTTAACGTCCTTTTCCCAGTCTCGACCCTTCGAACGATATCACCTCCCCACTAGTCTGGCTCTTACACGTGAGGCCCAAAACGACATTGCAAACTCACGCAGAATGTGAGTATCCCCGTCTTGGGACCCATAATCCGCTGTTCAGCCTCGATTGACGGGCGCGGGCGAACGGGCTCCATTAGAAGCGTCGGATATGCTACCGCGTGCGGTGCATGACCAACCTCAGAAGATGAACTTCAATGCAAACTGAATCAGGCGCGGATTGTTCACCGTCTGTGTGATCTGACCAAAACCTGGGGAATCCGTTGTCGTTCCCGGAAACGCGAATTGCGGATGATTGAAGAGGTTAAAAACCTCAGTACGGAGCTCGAGTTCGGCGGACTCGTAAACCTTGAACGTCTTGAATAGCGATGCATCAAAGTTGATGAAGTCTGGTCCAAAAATAGGTGTACGCGAGGCGTCGCCTAGCGCCCCCGCCGATGGATCGACAAAGCAGTTGGTATTAAAGAATTCCTGCGGAGTCGGGTGGCTCAGCTTCCCACTGCATGTTTGATCGGGACGATTGCCCAGAAAGCCAAGCTCCGTACCGGAGTTGTTCACCCCAGTCGACAGACCCATCGGGAAGCCGGAAGCCAGATGGGCGATCATGTTGACTTGCCAACTACCTACCAAGGCCTGAGTAATGCCGGATGCGTTGGAGGCGTAATGAGCGCCCCGCCCAAAGGGCAGTCGATACAGCACACTCCCAGAAAAATTGTGCGTCTGGTCGATAACCGTCAAACCTTTATCTGATAAACCAGGAATGACAAGAGGATAATATGCAACGCCAACCAGCGACCCGAGATCATCGTTGAGCCCGTTATCAAAGCCTTTTGCATAAGCGTATGACGCCAGAAAATAAAGTCCGCTTTTGTATGACTTTTCAGCTTTGAGTTGCAGCGAGTCGTAGCGTGCCAACCCTCTGTCGAGCACGCCGATGATGTAGTAGAACAGGGGATAGGGTCGCAAGTTCGTCGGATCAATTTGTAGGTTTGGGGGTGCCGTATTCAGGTTCCATTCGGCCGTCTGCAGATGACTCGAGCGCGAACCCACGTACCCTGCCGTTACCACGATGCCTGCTGGAAGCTCCCGCTGTAGATTCAAGTTAAACTGCTGAATCATCCCAGGTCTGAAATTTGTGTTTTGACTATAAACGTTTCCGCTCAGGTCGTTGGGGGTAGGCTGAACGGGAAGGGGGAAGCCTTGGGAGAGAGTGGTTACAGGCGTGATGTCGTCGGATTGGAAAGAGAATGTGCTGTAGAACGGAGGATTCAAATCCAGTCCTTCCGCTCCCAAATTCCATCCCGCATCGTGGAGAATCGCGTATCCCCCCCGGATTACGTTTTTTCGGGAAAACGGGCTGTATACGATGCCGATCCTCGGTTCGAAACCAAGATAGTAGGAGCTGATTCCGGCGGTCTTGCTTGCATTCACCCCGGCAATCAGAAGTTGCCCAGTCGCAAAATCAAAGTTGGAGTATCGGTTTTGCGCTTCTACCGTTGGCGTTGTGTAGTTCCAGGCCAAACCAAGCTGTAACGTTAAGTTGGGCCTTACTCTCCAGCCATCCTGGAAGTACGGCCTAAACTCCTTCCAGCGCCGGCCGGAAATTGAACCTGCGAATTCGTTATCGTGTTCACCACCGGCCGGAATGCCCAATAGAAAACTGGCGATCGGATTCCCGGTGGCCCCGTTCAGTGAGCCGTTTAAGAAGCCGGCCGTAAACAGGTTGTCGAACGACATTTCCCCCATCGGAAAGGCGTCGCCCAGTTCGTTCAGTTGGAAGAAGCGAACTCCCACACCCATCGAAAACGAGTGCGGACCGTGGACCCATTCAAAGTCATCGGAATAATGGAAAACGTTGGTGCCATCCTGAATCGGCGAGAATCCGCGATCACCCGCGCCCCAGTACCCCTCATTGAATTGCGTATTCATGAACCCGCTACTGAAAAATGTACCCAGGTTCGCATTCGGTATCTTGAGGAGGTCGCTCCAGTTCGTACCATCCCCGATGGAGATGATGTGATCGAAAATGCGGTTATATCCAGCAGTAAATTGATTGATCTTGGAGTTGGAAAAGATGTGCGCTTCCGAGATCGCTAGGTTGCGCCCGTGATTATTCAATGCCTGATTGCTGGCATAGCCGCCCGGCTGACTGCCAAAACCGGGAAGACCGGACGGAACAAGAACTGAGGCCTGGTCCCGGCTGAAACGCACGAACGCACGGTCCGATGCAGAGAACGTATGATCCATGCGAAAATCAAATTTATTGTCGGTGTACGTCTCTTTCGGCACATCGACGTAGTTAGCTGACAAAACGCCAGGAACATTGGGGAGCGGAAGATAGCTCAATATTTGTTGTGCAATGGAACTGATCCGATCTTGAGGAATGATGTTTCCCGGAAACTGAGTTCGAGTCATAACCCCAGTTGTCGAATCTGTTTGGGTCGTGGCCGGGTCGTAGATCGGCAC
>Ga0209773_10000524_pt1 | contig 12679 bp, 8 predicted proteins | sample BogFormECP14_OM1_FD_188244 | JGI IMG/M metagenome (GOLD analysis project Ga0209773, IMG submission 188244) | Bog forest soil microbial communities from Calvert Island, British Columbia, Canada - ECP14_OM1 (SPAdes) (version 2) | ecosystem: Environmental > Aquatic > Freshwater > Wetlands > Bog ... | reverse complement strand
CGGCTTGAAGGCTTCCATGATCGAGCCCGGCCCGGTGGAACGCTGGCCGCTGTGGACGTCGACGGAAATCAGCTTGATGCCCGGCGGCACGCGGAACGGCGTGTCGGGCACGTCCTTCAGCGCCATCTTCATGAAATCGCGAAAGATCGGCGCGGTGTAGAGCGCTGCCTGGGCGCTGTCGCCCAGCGAGCGCGGCTTGTCGTAGCCCATGAAGACGCCGAATGCGAGATCCGGAGCGTAGCCGACGAACCAGAGATCCTTCGCCTCGTTCGTCGTTCCGGTCTTCCCCGCCAGATGCTTGCCGACCTCCTTGATCGCGATTCCCGTGCCACGCTGCATGACGCCTTCCATGATCGAGGTGATCTGATAGGCCGTCAGCGGATCGATCACCTGCTCACGCTTGTCCACCAGCTTCGGTTCTTGCTGATTCTCCCACTTCGCGGCGTCGCAACCCTGACAAATGCGCTCGTCGTGGCGATAGATCGTGTTGCCCCAGCGATCCTGGATGCGGTCGATCAAGGTCGCCTTGATTCGCTTGCCGCCGTTGGCGAACATCGAATAGCCCGTGACTTGGCGGAGCACCGTGGTCTCGCCCGCGCCCAGCGACATTGCCAGGAACGGTGGCAGATTGTCGTAGATGCCAAAACGCTTGGCGTATTCGACGATCAACGGCATGCCGATGTCGCGGGCGAGCCGCACCGTCATCTGGTTGATCGAATGCTCGACGCCAAAGCGAAGGGTGTGCGGTCCTTCGGACTTCCCTTCGAAATTCTCCGGCCTCCAGATTTCGCCGTTGCCCTGATCGATTTCGATCGGCGCGTCGAGGATGATCGAGGACGGAGTATAGCCGTTGTCGAGCGCGGCGGCGTAGACGAACGGCTTGAATGAGGAGCCGGGCTGACGCTGCGCTTGGGTCGCCCGATTGAATTCCGACTGGTCGTAGGAGAAACCGCCCACCATCGCCAGCACGCGGCCGGTGAAAGGATCCATTGCGACGCAGGCGCCGGAAACCTCCGGAATCTGACGCAACCGATACTCGCCGGCGCGCGTTGTTACCGGTTCGACGTAGACGACGTCGCCGGGCTTGACGAGCTGCTTTGGCCGCTTCCACGTCCATTTGACGCCGTCGGCCGTCACCGTGCCGGTTTCGCGGCCGGAGACGAGCGCGCCCGACTTGTCGTGTTCGGGCTGCAGGCCGATGCGGATCGACGCATCCGTCACGTCGAGCACGACCGCGAGCCGCCAGGGCTTGACGTCGGCATATTCGGGAAGGTCGCCGAGCGGGACGCCCCAATCCTGTCCGAGGTCGATCGTTTTGACGGTGCCGTGCCAGCCGTGCGCTTCGTCGTAGCGAACGAGCCCGTCGACGAGCGCCTTCCGCGCCATCAGCTGCATCTTGGGGTCGAGCGTCGTGCGCACGGAGAGGCCGCCCTCGTAGAGCTTCTGCTCGCCATAGCGGTCCTTCAGCTCGCGCCGCACCTCTTCGGCGAAGAAGCCGGCTGCGATGGAATCGGGAGTCAGCGCGCGCGGACTGACCGTGAGCGGCTCGGCGCGCGCGGCCCTCGCCTGGTCGGCGGTGATGTAATGGTCCTCCTCCATGCGGCCGATCACGTAATTGCGTCGCTCGATCGCGCGGTCATGATTGCGAAAAGGATTGAGATCGCTGGGCTCCTTTGGGAGCGCCGCGAGATAGGCGACCTCGGCGATCGTGAGTTCGTGCACCGACTTGTTGAAATAATTCAGCGCCGCCGCCGCCACGCCATAGTTGCTGAGCCCCAGGTAGATTTCGTTGAGATAGAGCTCGAGGATCCGATCCTTCGAATAGGCCGATTCGATGCGCAGGCTGAGTAGGATTTCCCTGATCTTGCGCTGAAAAGTCCGATCGGCGGTGAGCAGGAAGTTCTTGGCGACCTGCTGGGTGATGGTGGAGGCGCCCTGGACGCGCTTGGAGCCCTGCAGGAACACATAGGCGGCGCGGATGATGCCCTCGGGGTCGAAGCCCCGGTGCGTGTAGAAGTTCTTGTCCTCGGCCGAGATGAACGCGTTCTTGACGAGTTGGGGAATGGCGGCCGACGGCAGGTAGAGCCGGCGTTCGTGCGCATATTCAGCGAGCAGGCTTCCGTCGGATGCGTGCACCCGCGTCATGACGGGGGGCTCGTAGTTCTTGAGCTGGGAATAGTCGGGGAGGTCCTGCTCGAACTTGAAGATCACCGCCCCGACTATGGCGGCGGCTATGACGAAGACGATGGCGCCGGTCGCGAATACGAAACCTATAAACCGGGCGATGGCGCGCATGCTCAGATCCAGACCCTTCGTGCTGTTTCCAGCTCTGTCGGCGGCGCGCCCCGGGGGCGAGCCCCGGGCTCTCTATCGCGAATCGAGGGCGGCGTCAGGCGTTCGTCGCCCCGCCTCGTCGCAGCCGGTTCCTTCCGTCCCGACTGCGGCAAAACTATGAACTGATCCTCATGGCGCATGGGGCGGCCCGCCCTTGGAGGGGTCGAGCGGGTTCGGTTTTTCCGAGGCGACCAGCGCCTCCGCAGGGGCCCCCGGCGCGGGCGGGGAACTTGCGGCTGGAGCAAAAAAGCGTTCGATAGCGCCGACCATCGCGGTCGCAGTTTTCGCCCGCCAGTCGGCGGACGTCATGTTGGCGACGTCCTCCGCGTTTGAAAGATAGCCGAGCTCCACAAGAACGGACGGGAAATCAGGCGCCTTCAGAACGACGAATCCGGCCGAGCGTTCCGGACGGTGATTGAGGCGTCCCGCCCCTTGCCATTGCGCCACGAGGCCGCGCGAGAAAATATGGGCGTAAGCGCGCGTTTCGCGCCGCTTCAGGTCGAACAAGATGTCGGCGACGCCGGCGTCTTCCTTCCTCGTATCCGCGCCGCCCGCCTTGTCGGCCGCGTTCTCGCGCTCTGCGATCCGCGCAGCCTCGGCATCGGAAGCCCGATCCGAGCAGGTGTATACGGTCGTGCCAGCTACGTCGGCTTCGCTGACCGCGTCCGCATGGATGGAAATGAACAACGAGGCATTGGCGTGGCGGGCGATTCGGACGCGATCGCCGAGCGAGACGAACTCGTCGCCATTGCGCGTCATGACGACTTTGAATTTCTTGCTCGCCTCGAGCCTGCTCTCGAGCTCGAGCGCGTAATCGTAGACGATCGCCTTCTCGACGATGCCGCGCCCGCCCAGAGCGCCGCCGTCGACGCCGCCATGGCCGGGATCGATCACGATCACCGGCGGCCCGATCGCGGTCGAGTTCGTTGTGGCCTCGGGCGGCGGGGGCGAGGGCGGCGGATTGGCCGCCCGGGCGGAAGCGACGAAAACTTCCGCATCGCAACGCTTGAACTCGACGGTCAGGCGCGATGGCGCGGACCCCTTGGCGATCGGCTTGGTCGTGACCTTGATGGGACAGGCCGGACGCCACAATTCGATCACCACCCGCGACTTGCCCGGACCGAAGAGCCCGAAGCGAAACGCCTTCACCAGGGCGCCGGCGCGCGGCGCCGCGATGCGACCGACCGACGGGTCGATCTGAAAATTCACTTCGGGAAAATCGACGATGATTCGGTCGGGGTCGGTAATCGGCCGCGCCAGCGCCTCGACCGGACCCGAGAGGTCGAAGGTCAGCCGCGCGCTGTCGCCCTCGTCCAAGAGATGCGCCGCGACCGCGACCGGGGGTTGCGCTTCCTCCGCGCGCGCGTTCATGCTGGCGAGGAAAACCGCCGCCCAAACGACAGAACACGCTTTCCTGGCCAAACGCGCAGCGCCCCGAATATTGATGCCCTTCATTTCGGCTCCCGATGCCGCTTACCTAGCACCTAGCAGGGCCGAGGTTAACGAAATGATGCGGCAGGCGTACGAAAGCGCGCGCGCGTGGCGCGGCGGCCACAGGGCGTTCGCGGCAGGACAGATCGAGGCTTCCGTACGTTCGCGTACGTTTTGTCTCCAAATTGCCGCGATGCGGCGCGATAAGCAGCTGTTCGAGCCTGGCGCCGCCGATTTCGCGGCTATTGGGTGGCGCGCGCATTAATCTAGATTTGCAAAATCGCGTGAGTCGCCTGATGGATGCGGCCGCTCTCGATGCAACAATGAGCCCCGATGACCCAAAGCTCTCCCTCCTCGCCTGCGCCGGTCGGCCTTCCCGACATCCAACGCCTCCCCGGCATCCTGGCGAGGTATCGCGATCCGAATCTCGCGTCGAGTCTGACGGAAATCGCCGTGACGGTAGCGCCCCTCTTCGGCCTCTGGGCCGCGATGTGGGGGCTTCTCCACGTGTCCTACTGGCTGTGTCTCGCTCTCGCCCTGCCCGCCGCAGGGTTTCTGGTGCGGCTCTTCATGATTCAGCACGACTGCGGCCACGGCGCCTTCTTCCGCACCCGCGCGATCAACGACTGGGTCGGCCGCGCATTCGGCGTCCTGACGATGACGCCTTACGATTACTGGAAGCGGATGCACGCCGGCCATCACGCCTCCTCGGGCAATCTCGACCATCGCGGCATCGGCGACATCGACACGTTGACGGTGCGCGAATACCTGGCTCTCGGCTGGGGAAGTCGGCTCCGCTACCGGCTGTACCGGCATCCAATAGTCATGTTTGGACTGGGCCCCACTTATATGTTCCTATTGCAACATCGCGCTCCGGTCGGCCTGATGCGCGGCGCCGGGTGGACGCCGTGGGCATCGACCATGTCGACCAATGTGGGCATCGCCGCCATTGCCGGCTCGCTGATGTGGCTTATCGGTCCGCTGCATTTTCTGATGATTCACGGACCCATCTTCCTGCTCGCCGCGTCGATGGGAGTGTGGCTGTTCTACGTTCAGCACCAGTTCGAGGATACGCGCTGGACGCGGGAGGGAAATTGGACGTTGCCGGACGCCGCGTTGCATGGGTCTTCGCACTACGATCTGCCCGTCGTCTTGCGCTGGTTCAGCGCCAACATCGGCGTACATCACGTCCATCACCTTGCCAGCCGCGTTCCCTTCTACCGTCTGCGCGAAGTGCTGCGCGACTATCCCGAACTCCGGAGCGTCGGCAGGCTGACGCTGGGGCAAAGCCTGCGCTGCGTGAACTACACGCTCTGGGACGAGGAATCGCAACAGCTGATCTCGTTCCGGAGACTGAGACTGCGTCAGAAGCTGCGGAGGGGCGCGGCGCGCGCGTGAGTAACGAAGTCGCTCCGGCGTGCGACGCGTCGGACGAAGCCGCTGATCTATCTCGGCCGAGAGGAAACGCGCCGCGAGCATCTTGGCGGATCGACTATCTTGGCGATGTGTTTCGTCGCGCCGAACGCGAACAGGGAGACCGTCGTCGATCGGCCGAAGCCGCTCGATGCGTCGATCGCGGGCATTGATCGGCACGATGAAAGCCATGTTGGTCGCCTGGGGATCAGATTGCGAGTTCCGCATCGGCCTTCGGCCGACCCTTCACGGATGAAACGAGTGACGTGACGTCCGCCGCCCCACCGTCATGACCGGGCTTGTCCAGGCTTGTTCCGGCCATCCCCGTCGTCCAACCGCACCGCAGGCTCCCATACTGCTGGCTCCCTGTCCGCTAAACATTTGGGCCACGCGCGAGCCTTAAGGGCCGGCGCGGAATAAATGCTTCAATCCGACGTACGGGTCTCTGCGATTCGATTTTTGGCTTACGTCTTCCGGCGAACCGAGATCCATGCTTACAGAAACACACCGTTAATTTCGCCGATTCAGCCGCTTTCTGCCAAAATCCCTCTCGAAAACATCTGTGAATACAGAGATTTGCGAGACGAGTTCCCTACGCAACAGAACAGGGAATTGAACGAAGCCGACCTCGTCGGCGGGACTCGCGGCGAGGTACTTGGTAGAAAGCGACACGAGAAAGGGATCGATGATCGTGCTCTTTAATACGGATGGAGTCACCTTTTTGACGCACGGCGTTGTGCCTATTTCTGAAATACGACACAGCGGCTGCCGGGTCGGTGATTAGCGCCCCCCTGATGAACTCGTCGGGGCGGCAGGCAAGAAGTTCGTCCGCACGCGGCCCACACGGGATAATGACGAAACCGGCGCTTGCAGCGAACGAGACATGCACAAACAAAGTAGAAATTACGACAAACTCCCTTAAGCTATTGGAATCGTTGCAAGGCGAATTGGTACTATTTCCATAGGACCAAATGTGGCGGAGTTTCCCATCTAGCGACGTCCGTCCAGTCAGAGCGCTACAGCCGCAAGCGCCGTGCGGCGGCTCCGTTCAATTCGGCTTCGATGAGGTCCGCATCCCTGCGGTCGCAAAGGTTCGCCCCGCGGACCTCACAGAAACCTCTAAATTGGACCTCACAGAAGCCTCTAAATTATTAATTCGCGACAACAGGGAATTAATTCGGCGTTATCAGGCCGGAACAGGGAATTGAGCGCCAAATCGATCCGCGCTCCGATGAAGCACGTATTCCGCATCCGTCACCTCAGCGTGGAGCGCCCGCTCGGTGCGAACGCCTCGGAACCCATAAAATGTCGCGCCACACCCAGCGCGCCGACGCCTATTTCCCACAGCACGCTGGATTGGCGTAGGGCGGAGCGAAAAATGGGATTTGGTATAATTTGGTACAATCATGAAATAGGCTATATTGCAGGCGGCCAAATCGGTCTTTCGCCTACGGCCGCTGAGGAGAAAGAGTTTGCCTCGGGAGCTATTGGGTTTACGGGACTTTCCGCCGCATGATTCAACTCGACCGCGTGTTCAAGTTTTACAGGACCGGAAGGCATGTCAAGATTGTGCTCGATCACATCTCGACGGTCTTCCAGAGCGGGCGTTCCTATGGTCTGCTGGGGGTCAATGGAGCCGGCAAATCGACCACGATACGGTTGATCGCCGGAACCGAATTGCCCAATGCAGGCCGCGTCAGGCGATCGGTTCGCGTGTCCTGGCCGCTCGGACTTGCCAGCGGCTTCCACCCCTTGATGACCGGTCGCGAGAACGTGAAATTCGCGGCTCGCGTCTATGGCGAGGATGTGCGCAGGGTTCTCGATTTCGTTGAGGACTTCGCGGAATTGGGCGATTATATGGATGTTCCGGTGAAGACATACTCTTCCGGCATGGGGGCGCGGCTTTCGTTTGGTCTTTCGATGGCCATCGAATTCGAGTGCTACCTGATCGACGAAACCCTATCAGTTGGCGATGCGCGTTTCCAGGCGAAATGCAAACGAATCTTCGATCGGCGGCGCGCCAACGCCGATTTGATCGTCGTTTCGCATTCGATGGAGACGATCAAGGAATATTGCGACCACGCCGCAGTTCTCGTCGACGGACAATTGATCATGTTCCCAGCTGTCGAAGGGGCGATCGAGGCCTACAATCGTCTGAACCGGTGACAGCTAGACGAACCGATACTACGCCGATTGCCGGATTTTCATCCGGCATGCGAGGAGCCATCGATGGACATCGACAACGAGCCCGATATCGACCGGCCGCCCTTGTCGGCCCTCGATCGAGCTCGTGTTTTGTCGCAGGCGCTGGCGGATGCGGCGCGCCTCGCCCGCAATTCGAAGCGCAGCCGCCGCGCCTTGGCGGCCGGTGGTTTTCAGGCGCGCCGGGGCGCCAGATCACTTCGTTTGGCCTTCTTCGTCAGTTTCGTCTTGATGGTGGCGATCCCGAGCGCGAGCGCGGCCATATATTACGCATTCATCGCCTCCGACCAATACGTGGCCGAAGCGAAGTTCACCGTTTCCGGCGGTGAGCCGCCTACGGCCGACAGTTTTGGGGCATTTACCGGCATTCCGGCAATCGCGATCATTCAGGGCACGCAAATCGTCATGAACTATATTCACAGCCGTGCTGCGGTTGAGAAGCTCGAGGACATGATCGGGCTACGCGGCCTTTATGCGACCGAGAAAGCCGATCGATTGGCCCGCTTCAACCCCTCCAAGCCGATCGAAAAATTCGTTCGCTATTGGGACGGCATGTCGAGTGTCTCGGTCAGCTTGCCGGGTGGAATCGTCGATCTGAAAGTGCGCGCCTTCTCGCCTGAAGATGCCACGAAAATCGCCTCCGCCGTTCTCGAGATCAGCGAAGCGCTCGTCAACAATATGAACGAGCGAATGAATCATGATGCGATTTCCAGCGCGGAATTTGAACTTGATCGCACTTCGGCGCGCCTGGCCAAGGCGCAAGTGGCGCTCGAGACCGCGCGCAACGACACCGGATTACTCGACGTCGTGAAGACGTCCGAGGCGCTCAATAAGCTGATTACCGAAACGCGCTCGGCGCTGCTGCTATTGCAGCAGCAGTATATCAGCGAACTCAAATACGTTTCCGAGTCGGCGCCGCAGATGCTCACCTTGAAAGCGCGGATCGACGCGACGTCCGGTCAGATTGCCGAACTCGAATCGAAATTGACGGCCACCAAACTGACCTCATCCAACGAGCCGACGCTGGCCATGTCGATGACAAAATTCTCCGAGCTCGATCTCGAACACGAAGTCGCCGAACGGCTTTACGCCGGCGCCGCGGCGTCGCTCGAGACCGCGCACTTGGCCGCTGAGCACAAATTGTTGTATCTCAATGCCTTTGTGAAGCCGGTTCTTCCGCAGGAACCGCAATATCCGCGCCGCCTTCTTTTTTCCGTGACGATCCTCGCGGGTGCTCTGGCGATCTGGGGAGCCTGCTGCGGTCTGGGAATGGTGTTCAGAAATTACAAGGCGTGAGCGTTTGCAAGCGGACCGCGGAACGGGTGGGGAAGATCGGCTGACCCAGCCTCGCCACTCACCGAGAAAGTAGCGCGCTTTTCCAGCGCCGATTGGTCCTTGCGGTCAAAGCCTTGCAGTCGGGCGCCGGGCCCGGTCGACGCGAGGGATCATGCTCGCACCGGACGTCGCGCGGCCCACAGATGATAAGCGTTGCTGCAGATTGTCCGCCAGCCCTGCACGGAAAAATCACTGGCCAATTCATAGGGCGCGAAGCGGTCTACGGAACCGCGCAAAAAGCGCTCGGAAACCTCACCGACGCGTCCGGCCGGCCAATCCGCAGTTGCCGGAGTGACCCATAGAAGCCAGCTAGGACCATAGACGTCTATTGCGCGGTAGAGATCCTTGATCCGCTGTTCGGCTAGAGGCACATTAGACTTGTAAACAAATATCTTTTCGCCGGATTCTGCGTCCTCGATAAGGTTGCGGGCCAGAAAATTCAGTCTTTTCATTTCCTTGCTTCGCCGTTCGTCAGCGCTCATCTTGCCTGACTGGTAAGCGGCGTGGCTGTTGAATTGGTATTGCGGCACGGAGGTGACGTACTCGAAGTCGCCGTTTGGGAACTCACCATACCTCACTTCGATGTTTTCAGGCGATTGAAGCGCGATGAAGCGGCTTTCGAAGGCGGCGATCAAACCATCGATCATAGTGTGGGCAAATCTGAAAAGGCCTAACGGCTCGGCGCCGAGCTGGCGTTGCACGAGGCCAAATTCACAATTGTCGCCGAGACTCTGAAACTGCCCCATCAAAGCGATGTCGGCCGCCGCGGTCACACGACCATCAGCCCCGCCATAGCGGATCAAGTGCGGCTCGACGAGACGCCTACATTTGTCCCAAATCGCGGACGATCGGACTGCGCTCCCCGGACCGCCTTTCCACCAAGACCTCGGGCCCCGCATGCCAACTCCAAACCGTGGAGGGAATGATCTCTCCATCTCGCTTCGGCCATTTCACGTCCGCCCATTTCACCAAGAAAACAGCGCTGGTGCAAGTGACTTTTAGCCCTGACCTAGCCCCCCAATTTCCGAACGAATCTCCGAGATCGCAACGTCGTGTCGATCGCCGTTCCCTTGGACCACGGCGATGCCCTGTGTGCACGCGACCGTGGCGGGACTCACCCCGGACCACCGCGCCGACGCCGCGGGCCCTGATAACTGGATTATACAGGGCCAAAGGGAAATTTCAGATTTTCGACGCGAAATCCTGGGACGCGAATTCGCCGGACGAGCAGCATTCTGACGTTTTTGGTTTTCGATTTAGCCATGAGTATCAATATACTAGATTGGCAACGGTTGTTGACGCCCAGCCTTCGCCCATCATCGGAACATCCCGCTCGCAATGACCGATGATATCTGCTAGACTTGATTAGGCGAATCCAGCCGGAACGATAAGGCGATTTTCTGCCCGAGATCGGCCATGACTCGGATCAGGAGAGAAGATGATGAGACGACCAAGCCCATCCATACACACGCTTGCAAAGCATCGATAGCAGGTGAGGTCGCGCCCGAATCGTTTGGGGGTGGGAGGTTAGATGCCGAGCCCTTATGGCATGCGGCCGCCGATTCCTGTCTCTTCGCGCAAATCCACCCAGCGGATCGCGGAGGAAGCGCTCGCCTTGAACTGCTCCGCGAGGTCCCGAGGGGTTGACGATTGGTTCCTCGACGCGATGTTGCGTGCGCGAAGAGGTGCGGCGTCCGCACCGGCCGGGCAGTTCAGGCGCCCATTGCGGTAGGACTGGCGAGGCGTGGGCGAAGTTGCGAGCATCATTGGACTACCCAGGCGATAGGGCGCGGGTGCTCCTGCTTTTGTCCTGGGAAATAGCATGGTAGGCGTGAGATCCAACAGCCCGGAGCTGTATTGGTTACCGCAGCAACCGCCGGACTGGCGAAGACGCGTCACTGCGCTGATCGCTGAGCCAGTCAAGGATTGGAGCGCGTCGTGGGCAGAGGCTGTGTCGCTGGCAAGATTCCGGCTGTCGTTTCCCTCCACCAACGCACTTGATCTTGCAGTGCAGCATCTCCTTTTTGCGCCGTTGGCTCGCACAGCCGCATCATGCAGACTTGCATTTCTCTCCTCGTCGACAACCACCCATCTTGCAGCAGGCATCCGGGTTGGGGCCTCGAGACGTGGGATCGCGGTCGAGATATACGAGCCCTCCTACGGCCAATATCGACAGGATTTGACCGACACGCAGTCCGGTCTCTACGCGTTCGCTCCGACAATTGTGCTCTTCGCGTTCGATGCCGTTTTCGTGGCGGCACACGCGCTCGAGGCAAAAACAATTGCTGACGCAAATCGGCTCGCCGATGAGTTCGTGAACAGTCTGCGTAAACTCTGGGCTAGCGCACGGGATCGGTTGGGCGCATTGGTCATCCAGCAGACAATTATGCCTCATATGCCGAATTACGGAGGCAACAATGAGCATCGGCTTCCTACGTCCGGGGCTGCTTTCATCTCCCGGGTCAATCAGCGCCTTCGTGAAGCGAGCGACGAGGCCGGGATCGACCTTCTCTCGCTTGACACAAGGGTCGTGCAGGACGGGCTGGAAGGCTGGTTCAGTCCGGTTTCTTGGTTTGGCGCTAAGCAAGAGGTCGCTTTGCCGGCGTCCCCAGCGTATGGCGACATGGTGGCTCGAGTAATCGCTGCCCGACAGGGGCGCTCGGCCAAATGTTGCGTCTTCGACCTCGACAATACGCTGTGGGGCGGCGTCATCGGGGATGACGGGGTAAATGGGATTGTCATTGGCGCCGGGAGCGCTGCCGGCGAAGCGTTTTTAAACTTGCAGAATTATGCACTCGACCTCCGCCGGCGCGGCGTCATTCTTGCCGTCTGTTCCAAGAACGATGAAGCGATCGCGGTTGAACCATTTGATAGTCGTGCGGATATGGCCTTGAGACGTCAAGATGTGACGTGCTTCGTCGCGAATTGGCAAGACAAACCGAGTAATCTCCAAATAATCGCGAGGCAGCTGAACATCGGGCTCGATGCGCTTGTTTTCGTCGACGATAACCCGTTCGAGCGTGAGTTGGTCCGAAAATCGCTCCCGGAAATCTTTGTTCCGGAGGTGCCAGACGACCCGGCTCTCATCCCACGCTGCCTTTCAGACGCTGGATGCTTCGAAATGATTGCCATAACCGACGATGACATTCGGAGAACGGCAACCTATGCTGAGAACGCGCTACGCGCCAGTTTTCAGAGCGAGGCGGTCGACCTCGACTCTTATCTTTTTGGCCTCAACATGGTGCTGCGTTGGCGCCGCCCCGGCGAACAGGACATTGCACGCGTTACGCAGCTCATCAACAAAACGAACCAATTCAATCTGACGACTCGCCGCCTCAACGAAACTGATGTCCGCGCTGCGATGGCCGCTCCTCACGCGGCTGTTTTGCAGTTCCGTCTCATCGACAGGTTCGGAGACAACGGGGTTATCGCCGTCGTGATTGGTCACGTTGCCGACAATGCCGAGTTTATGATCGACGATTGGTTGATGAGTTGTCGGGTGCTCGGGCGCCAAGTCGAGGGTGCGATGCTGAATGTCATCTCCTCCGTCGCGAGAGAAATGGGCGCCAATCGATTGAATGGCGTTTACCGACCGACAAAGAAAAACGGCATCGTCGCCGATCTTTTGGCTCGGCTCGGTTTTGCGACCGAGGAGGCGTCGAATGGCGTTGTGATCGGAGCCCTCGACCTCGAGTCCTTTGATGAACACCGGACCACAATGCACATAGAGGAAGAGTCCTTATGATGGATAAGACGAAAATCTACGACGTATTGCGGGATATATTCGCGGAGGTGTTTATGCGCGACGATATCCCACTTTCTGCTTCACTCAGCGCCAAGGACGTGTCTGGTTGGGATTCTATCAAGCAGGTGGAGATCATCATGGAGACGGAGCAGCGCTTCGGAGTGCGATTTGCGTCGCAGGAGGTTGATAACTTTCGTAACGTAGGCGATCTTGTTGCGA
>Ga0209773_10000523_pt1 | contig 12684 bp, 13 predicted proteins | sample BogFormECP14_OM1_FD_188244 | JGI IMG/M metagenome (GOLD analysis project Ga0209773, IMG submission 188244) | Bog forest soil microbial communities from Calvert Island, British Columbia, Canada - ECP14_OM1 (SPAdes) (version 2) | ecosystem: Environmental > Aquatic > Freshwater > Wetlands > Bog ... | reverse complement strand
CTCGAGCTCGTCGCGCTCGGATTTCAGCTCGCGCCGCGAGAGCCCGGTGTTCTGCGCACCGACGAGGCCGTCGCGCTCCGAGATTAGCGCCCACATCCGCACGAGGCCGCCCTGCACGCGCGGCTTGACGATCCAGACGATGCGCGCGCCCTCGCCGTCGATTGGCGACAGCATCGCGGAGATTTCATTGGCCGAAATTTCATTGACGTCCGGATGCGATGTGCTGCTCGCGGTCGCGGCGGGCGCGTCGATACCGTGCTGCTTCAGCTTGTAGAGCGCGCGACGAACTTCACGCCGCATCGCGCCGGCAGCGCCGGGTTCCATCTCGGTAAGCATCGCCGCCGCCTGCGAATCGGCAATCGTGCCGAGCGCGCGCGCAACCGCGATGTCGGCGATCCCTGCCGTCCCCCTCAGCGCGCGAAGTTTCGCGACCGCATCTGCGGGCGCAACCCCAGCGTCGAACCCCGCCTCGATCAGTTTCGCGTCGTCGGGATTAATTTCGTGTGACTTGCCCAAATGCTGCCCCAACAAGTTCTAACAGGGACGAAGTGCCGCATCATAGTCCGCACAGCGTGAAACGCGCGGTGGGTTTCTCATACAATAGAGCGGCCATTTTGAAAAACCTCGAAGCAAAATTCCGGCTGGCTGATTTGGCCGAAGCCGAGCAGCGCGCTGCTGCGATCGGATACTCGCGGCGCGCCGTTCTCGAGCAGCGAGACACTTTCTTTCGCGTCGCGAACGGCAAGCTGAAGCTGCGCGAGGAAAGCGGCAGCGCCGTTCTCATCTTCTATCATCGAATCGAGAGTGGACCGCTGATGCTGAGCGACTACGAGATTGTGCAGGTGGCCGAGCCCGCTCGAACGCTACGAATCCTCGAGGATGCGCTCGGCACAGTCGCCGTGGTCGAGAAAGTGCGGACGCTGATGATGCGCGACAACGTGCGGCTGCATCTCGACCGCGTCGCGAGGCTGGGACTGTTCGGCGAAATCGAGGCGGTGATAGCGGACGGCGAGGACCCCGAGCGGAGCCGCGGAGCGGTGGATGAAATCGTCGCGGCACTCGGAGTGACTCCGGGCGATCTGATCGACGTGTCGTACTTCGAGATGCTCGCGGCGCGCTAGTTTCCGCGGTAGCTGGGCGAGTTGCGCCTGGTCAGCATCATCTTGAAGCGGCGCCAGCGCGTGCGACTTTGTTTGGCATTGAGCAAATCGAGCTCGTTCAGCTTCTCGAGCGCCGCGAGCCGAATAGCCTCGGTATTCTCGCGCGCATTCGATATCGACGGTTCGGGTTCGGCTGGTCTCCTCGCTTCGCGAATCTGGCGCAGAATGAACTCCACGTCCTCTTTGCAACTCAGCGTCCCGAGCAAGGATACGCGCGACAAAGTTTGCAGCTCCGCGTCGGTTACCCCCAAGGCCTCGAGGCCTTCGCGGTCGGCACAAAATTCTTCGAAGATCTTGTCCTCGTTCATTTGAGTTTCGCCTGGACAGTCCGAGTACTGCGGATCTTGAGCTTCGTCGAATGCCGACATTTGTTGTGCGCCTCCCCTGTACATAACTGAATCCGCGCTCTTAAGGCGATTCGTGCGCCTTTACTCTTGACCTGCAATGTTTGGTCAAAATGTGAATTTTTGACGTTTCCAGTTATGTGTCACTTAGTTATTCCAAGGCAATTTTTGACACAATACACCCTGCAAGGTTTGTTAAATCAAGCAGGGATTTGATATTTCTGTCGACAATCCTGACCACGTAAAAGAGTCGGTGTCGGATTGTTTTGAGAAGCGTAAAGGAGGCACCGCAAGCGATAGTTAGAGCCGCAAGAGGTCAGACCGACGCGGCGAAAATCGCGTCGGCACCCGTCGATGTAAGCACGCCGTCCACGAATTCGCGGTCGGACGCGCTCAGCGCTCCGCGAGCTTCGCGCAGCCATTTGAGGCATTTGCCCTGGTAGGGAAACGGTTGCTGCACCCACGGCAGGCCGTCGATTTCGCATCGCACCTCCCTCTCGCCGGAGGCGAGCGCGCGGGCGTTGGCCAGCAGGAAGGGAGCGTAGACGCGACCAACTTCAGTCAAGAACGGGCGGAGCACGGCGGCCGCATCGTCGCGTCGGAGCCAGCCGGAGTCGTCAACCTCGAGCGACGAGAGATCGTCTAGATGCGACACCCATGACACGACGCGCGGAGTTTCAGCGGCCGCGATTGCAGCGGGCGTGGGGTCGAAATGCGCCAACTGGCTCAACTGGCCGAAGAGGCCGAAGTCGCCAGCCCCCGGCCGCGCGCCCATGAGAAATCGATGCCCGGCGACGAGATGAGAATCGAGCAAGCCGAGCAGGCGCCGGTAGCTCGCCTCAATGACGGGCGTGGTTACGTCGTTGGAGCCGACCACGCGCAGCCGTTCGATCTGGCGTTCGGCGATGTAGCTCGACGTCTTCGCCAGCGTATCGCGGCGCATCAGCGGATCGCGGTCGAGCGCCAGCACGTGCGAGGCCTTGTGGATATCGGCCGCGTATTTCCATCGATAGTGGAACATCGGCTTGGTCAGCCATTCGTCGGCGTAGTCCTCGAGCACCGCGTCGAGAAACGCGAGCGCGGGATCGGGCGGGATGATCGAGCGCGACGGGAAAGTCTTTTCGAGCCGCCGAATTTGAAAGGTCGAGTCGATCATCGCGTCTTCGGCGCGTCCATCCTCGCCGGGAAACACGAGCACCGGGATAAGCGCGACCGGAACCGTCGGGATGCCGACGTCGCCGGGCGATCCGCGCATGATCCAGGTGAACGGGATTCGTCGAAAGCGCAGCACCGCGCGCATCTTGCGCGTGTAGGGCGATCCAAATCCGCCGACAAGTTTCAAAGGTGTCATCGCAATTCTCCCATCTGCATGTTGTATCCTGTTTTTATTCGATGCGTCGTTAGCAAATGAGGCGCGCTGGTTTTGGCTCGGCTGATAACCGTATAATAATGCGATTCTTCGGCTTCAGGGCGGTTTTATGCTCCATCAGGTGAGCGGTGCAGGCGGGTTGGGGGTGGTGGAACTGGTAACGGGCACGGGCCCGGTAGTGGCAGTTGTGTTGTGGCTGCTGGTGGCCTTCTCGGTCGGAAGCTGGGGCATAATCCTTTACAAACTTTTCCAGATATCGCGGGCGCGCCGCCAGTCCGAAAAATTCATCGCGATTTTCTGGGAGTCCAAAAATCTTGCCGCGATTCATACGGCGAGCGTCGGCTTGAAGCTGAGTCCGGTCGCGCAGGTTTTTCGCGCGGGCTACCAGGAGTTGCTGCAACTGACACGCGCCAAGCGCCAGGCGGTCGGCTCCGACAGCGGCTTCTCGACCGACCTTGGCGGAATCGCGAACGTGATGCGCGCGATGAAGCGCCAGGAAAACGTCGAGCTGACCAAGCTCGAGTCGGGCATCACCTTTCTCGCGACCACCGGGTCGTCGTGCCCGTTTATCGGACTGTTCGGCACGGTGTGGGGAATCATGACGGCGTTCCTGGGCCTGTCGGCGTCGCATACGTCGAGTATCCAGGCGGTCGCACCGGGAATCGCCGAGGCGCTTATCACGACGGCGGTGGGACTGGTCGCCGCAATCCCGGCGCAGATGTTCTACAACTTTTTTATCGCGCGCGTGCGGGTGCTCGCGACCGAGATGGACAACTTCACTTCCGAATTTTTGAACATCGCCGAGCGTCACTTCCTTTCGTAAGGCATCACGATGGCATTCGATTCAGGACAGGGGCGCGGGCAGATGGTCTCGCAGATCAACGTCACGCCGCTGGTGGACGTGATGCTGGTGCTGCTGGTTATCTTCATGGTGACGGCGCCGATTATCCAGCAGGGCGTCGAGGTCACGCTGCCCAGCGTCAAGGCCGAGGCGCTGCCGGGCAAGGAAGAGCAGTTCGTCGTGTCGATCACGCGCGACAAGCAGATTTATCTCAATGACGCGAAGCTCTCGGCCGACGATTTGACCGGCAAGCTGAAGGCGATCGCGCAGGAGCGTCCCGACCGCCAGGTTTTTATCCGCGCCGACGACCAGGTGCCGTACGGCGAGGTGATCCGCACGATGGCGGCGATCAAGGCGGCGGGAATCGAAAACGTCGGGATGGTGACGGAGATGCCGGCGGACGGCACCGATGCAGGCGCGAAGTGAGCGCTAATCGTGGCATCGCCGGACCATAACGATGACGAACAGCCGTCGCGACTCGGATACTTCGCGGCGATTTTCATTTCCGCTTTGGGGCATGCGGCGATATTCGCGTTCGTGTTTTTTATCGCGCCGAGATTTTTGCAACCCGCAGAAGCGCCCCCGCCCGCATACACGGTAAAGATCGTGGACAACATTCCGGCCGGCGACCTGGGCACGCATCTGCCGCGCATCAATCGGCACCAAACGGAGGACAAGGCGGCCGCGCACAAGCCGCAGGAGTCGAGTCTCAAGACCGAGCCGTCGAAAAATGACCTCGCGCTCAACGATACCGATAAGAATGCGCTCAAGATAAATGCGAAGCCGACCGAGGAGCTGACGGCGACGGCGACTCCAACGCCGACCCCGGCGGAATCGCCATCAATCGAAGAGACGCCGGAGCCGACGGCGGAACCTGCGCACGGGCTCGAGCCGGACCTCGAAGCTACGGACGAGCCGACGGTCGAGCCGACTCCAGAGCCGACCCAGCAGCCGACCAGGCATCCGACGCCGAAACCGAAACCGACGCCGGCGAAAGCAAATCGAAATCGGCCGAAATCGGGATCGACGGTGGCCAAAGTCGCGGCAACGCCGAGCGTCGCTGAGCAGATGGCCAAACTGAAGCGCCAGTTGCTCGCGGAGCGCCTCGCGATGCTCAAGAAGAATCCGCCGCCTGGAGATGAGGGCGGCGACGATGAGGACACGCCCGACAACAACGCGACCGGTCCTGCCGGCGGTGGACCGGTGGTCGGATCGAAGCCGAGCGAGGGCGAAGGCTACGGTGTGGGTTCCGGCAAGGGCAGCCTCGGGATTCTACAGGACCCGGAATTTCTGCTGTACTATAAGACTGTGCAGGATCAGATTAAGAAGGCGTGGAGCTTTACCGGCGGATCGAACGACCTGACGGCGACGGTGGATTTTGCGATCGGTCCCGATGGCACGCTTACCGCTCTGAAAATCGGCACCAGCTCGAACGACGCGACGTTCGATGATTCGGTTATTCGCGCGATTCGGCGCGCCGCGCCTTTTCCTGCGCCGCCGGAAAAATTTCGCGATCAATTTTCGGCCGGCATCAAAGCGGTGTTTCAACTTGGCGAACTTAAATCGTGAGGCTGGGGGATGTTGCAGGAGGTGCGGATGTCCATTTTCGGTGAATACAGTCCGGGTCCGACGCCGGCGGCTACGCGATGAGGCGGGCGGCTAAGTTTTTAGCGCTCGCTTGCGCGATGGTACTCGCGCTCGCGACGGGATGCGCGGCAGCCGATATTACGATCACGATCGCGGGACCGGGCTCGCAGCTCTCGACCATCGCAGTGTCCGGGCTGAAGAGCCTCGGCGGCGACGACGACCATCGCGTCGGCAACGCGTTCGTCAACACGCTGCGCCGCGACCTCGAGCTTTCCGGCTACTTCAGAATTATCGATCCGCACGCGTATATCGAGGATCCGCAGACGTCGGGATTCGAGCTGGGGCAGTTCAACTTCGCCGACTGGCGATCGATCAACGCCGACTTTGTCGTCAAGGGCTCCACCAATGTCGGCGGCGATGGCGTCAAGCTCACCGCCTATCTTTACGACGTGGCGCAGCAGCGGCGGATGATGGGCAAGAACTACAGCGGCGACGCGGGCGACGTGCCGCGGATGGCGCGTCGATTCGCCGACGCGATCCTCGAAGCGGCGACCGGGCAGAAGGGTCCGTTCGATTCCAAGCTCGCGTTCGTGTCGACGCAGGGCGGGCGCTTCAAGGAAATTTACACGCAATCGATTGACGGGCAGGACCTCTTCAGGTTGACGGGCAACCCTACAATCAACCTGTTCCCGAGCTTCGACCGCAGCACGCGCTACGTGCTGTATCTATCGTACAAGAGCATGGCACCGGCGCTGTACCTGGCGGACTTGCAGCAGCGGCGCGAGACGAGAATCGAAAGCCCGCACGGAACCGTGATCGGCGGAACGCTGTCGCCCGATGGCGAGCGGATCGTCGCGTCGATCGAGCGCGACGGAATCACCAATCTGTACCTGCTGACGCGCGACGGCGGCGAGATTCGCCAGCTCACCGACACGTCGGGAATCAACGTGAGTCCCGCGTTTTCGCCGGACGGCGATATGCTGGCATTCACCTCGGACCGGTCGGGCACGCCGCAAATTTATACGATGAGCCTCGACGGTGGTGCGGCGAAACGCGTCACCTACAGCGGCGATTACAACACGACGCCTGCGTTCTCGCCCAAGGGCGACAAGCTCGCGTATCAGAGCCGCGACAACGGGCGCTTCGACATTTTTACGATCCCGGCCGGCGGCGGCGATCCGGTGCAAGTGACGGATGGCAACGGCTCCAACGAGTATCCAAGCTGGTCGCCGGACGGACGCTATCTCGCGTTCAGCTCGACGCGCAGCCACAATTCGCGAATCTATATACTGATGGTCAGCAACCGGAAGATTATTTCCGCTTTGACGGAGGGTAATGGTAATGATTCCTGTCCAGCTTGGTCGGGGTGGTTGGGTGAATAGCCGTTCGACATTGGCCAAGGCGATGGCGGTTGTGGGTGTTGCGGTGATGCTGGCGATGGCCGGATGCTCGTCGAAGAAACCGGCGCCACTGCCCGGCGAAAATCCCAACGGAAGTCAGATCGGCGAGAATGGCGCTGGCCCGAGCGGCGGCAATTCGCTCGAAGATTGGAAGACCGGGAAATACGGCGCGCAAGGTCCGCTCAGCGACATTCATTTCGGCTACAACGACTATACGATCGCGGACCAGGACGGCTCGGTGCTGAAGTCCAACGCGAGCTGGCTGACGGCGCATCCGCAGACCAAGGTCCAGGTCGAGGGTCATTGCGACGAGCGTGGATCAGAGGAATACAATATCGCGCTGGGCGCCAAGCGCGCGCAGGCGGCGAAGGATTACCTGGTGACGCTCGGAATCGAAGGCAGCAGAGTCTCGACCATCAGCTACGGCAAGGAGCTCCCGCTGTGCCAGGAGCACGACGAAAGCTGCTGGCAGCAGAACCGGCGCGATCACTTTGCCGTGAGCGAATAAAGGAATTAGACGCGTGCGAAAAACGAACTGGATGATCGGCGTGGGCTTGCTCGCAGCGGCATTTGCACTGGCGGGATGCGCCGATCAGACCGACATGGATCAGCTCAACAAAAATGAGTTCACATTGCGCGGCATGATCGCGGCCGACCGCCAACAGATCGACGCGCTGAAGGCGCAGGTCGCGCAGCAGAACGACCAGATCGAAGATCTCAAACATGGCGCGACGGCCGACACGGGCAACGCGTCGGGCATGAACGATCGCGTCGCGAGCCTCGAGGCGGAAGTGAAAGCGCTGCAAGCGGGCCTGGCTGCAACTCCCGGCGCTGTCCCTCCACCGGGCGCGCCGGCCGACAGCGTCGGCGGCGGAGCGCCGGCCGCAGGCGGCGTCGCGCCGGCAGCAGAAACGCCGGCTGGAGGACCTGCCCCACCGCCGACTCCCGCCGAGATTCCGCCGACCTGGCCGGCCGAGCTCGATCAGGAGATTGCCGACGCTGCGAACTCGAGTGACCCTGGCATCAAAATTTATCGCGAAGGCCTCGACGCGATGAAGGCCGCCAAGTATCCGCTCGCGGTCAGCAAGTTCACCAAGCTGCAGCATGCGTATCCGAAATCGCCGCTGAGCGAGCCGGCCGAATACTTCGCCGCCAATGCGTTGTTCGAAACGGGCGGCTACGATCAGGCGATTCTGCAGTTCAACGATCTCGTGATGCGTTTTCCCAAGGGCAAGTATGCGAGCGCCGCGCTGCTGCGTGAGGCGCAGGCCTTCGTTAAGCTCAACGATCGAATCGACGCGCGCCTGACCTTGCAGAAACTGGTCACCGATCACGCCGGAACTCCGCAAGCGGACGCCGCTAACACGATGATGAAAGATCTCGCGAGCGACTAAGGCGAGCGCACTCGCTGCCACGATTGAATGGAAATAATTCGCGATCTCGAAGCGCTCGCGCGCAATCCATACCCGGTCACCGCGATCGGCAATTTCGACGGCGTCCACCTCGGCCATCGCGCGATTCTCAAGGCGGCGATCGATCGCGCTCGCGCCGCGGGCGGCACCGCGTTCGCGCTGACCTTCGATCCCCTGCCCGCCAAGCTGCTGGTGCCCGCCCGCGCTCCGCAGTTGATCCTGACGCCGGCAGACAAGCTCGAGCTGCTGCGGCAGTCGGGCATCGATGGCGTGATCGTGCTGAACTTTACGCTCGAGCTGAGCCTGCTGTCGCCGCGCGATTTCGTGCGCGATTACCTGCGCGGAAAGATAGGCGTGCGCGAAGTTGTGGAGGGGCAAAACTTCAGGTTTGGGCACAGTCGCGCGGGAACACCAGCCGTGATGGTCGAGCTGGGGCGTGAACTAGGCTTCGATACGGACGTCGTCGCGCCGGTGAAAATCGACGGCATCGAAATCAGTTCAACCAAGGTGCGCGAAGCAATCACCACCGGCGACATGCATCGCGCGTCGCGGCTGCTGGGCCGACACCATTTTCTGAGCGGACCGGTCGTGCGCGGACGCGAGCGCGGAAGGACGATCGGATTTCCGACGGCGAATCTCGCCAGCGAAACGGAATGCATCCCGCCCGACGGCGTCTATGCGACGCGCGTCATCCTCGACGACGGCGCGCATCCGTCGATCACCAACGTCGGGATGCGCCCGACGTTTGCCGAGAGCGCGCGCTCGATCGAAGCACATATCTTCGACTTCACGCGCGACATTTACGGTCAGCGGATCAAACTGGAACTGGTGGAACGAATCCGCGCTGAACGAAAATTCGACACGCCGGACGCGCTCAAAGCGCAAATCGCTCTCGACCTGAGCAAAGCGCGCGAAATTCTGGCCGACGCGTAAGCGTTAACGGATTTTAGCCGCCGGCTCGACCCAGTCGCGCGCCAGCCGCTCGATCCATCCGCTGATCTGCGACTCGTCTTCAGGCGGAGTCGTGAGTATCACCAGCTCGTCGACGCCCGCCGCCGCGTACTTCTTCAAATCGTCGCGGCTTATCTTCTTCGTATACGGACACGCGATGATTTCGACTTCGCTCGCGTCGCGGCCGTTTGCTTTCAGCATCGCGCGCAGCTTGTCCGCCAGCGGCGCGGCGTCGTCGGGCCCGACATTGAAGCCGAACCAGCCGTTGCCGATGTCCGCCGTGCGTCTCAGCGCTGGCACACTTTCGCCGCCGAAGATAATCGGCAGCTTGCCGCCGCGCGCCGGCTTGGGAAAACATTTCGCGGCGTCGAAATTTACAAACTCGCCATGAAACGTCGCTGCGTCATCGGACCACAGCCGGCGCATCACTTCGATGTACTCGCGGGTCCGCTGCGCGCGCCGTTCGAACGGAATTCCAAGCGCCGCAAATTCCTCGGCCGACCATCCGATTCCCACGCCGAGTGCGAACCGCCCGCCCGACAGCGTATCGAGGCTCGCGACTTCCTTAGCCAACACGACGGGATTGTGTTCCGGCACCAGGCAGATTCCCGTCGCGAGCCGAATCGTTTTGGTAACGGCGGCAGCGAATGTGAGGGTGATGAACGGATCGAGCCAGTCCGCGCCGCCCGGCAGCGGGAACTCGCCGCTCTCGGCGTACGGATATTTCGAGTCCTGCCGATCGAACAGTACGACATGCTCGCCGACCCACAGCGTCGAGATGCCGCGGCGTTCTGCCTGCTCAGCCGTTTTCAGAATCGCGCCGGGACGCGCGCCCGTGCCGATCCCCAGCGCGAACAGTCCGACTCTCACTCGCTTGCTCCCGAACCAATCGCCGACGACGCCATCGCAGGAGCCTTCGTGAACTTGAGCATGAAGCGATCGGTCTGACCGCGATGCTTGAACACGAGCCAGGTGCGATCGTCTTCGGGATGACGCAGCGCGCTCGACGCGCCGGCCAGTTTGAAGCCGGCCTTCTCGACATCCTTGATCAGAAACTCTTCGTCGATTCGATGGAGCGTGGTGGTCTGCGTGTCACCGGTGCCAGCCTGCGCGCTGTGATCGACGATCCCGTAAATCCCGCCGGGCTTGAGCGCCTTGAACACCGCCGCGTTGACGTTGTCGCGCGGCAGTTTGAAGCCGACCATATCATGGTAGTTGAGATGGATGATGACCGCGTCGAGCGATTCGGGCGGCACCGGCAGCAGGTCGGGCGCGTCGAACGGTTTGCTGACCTTGACGACGTTCTTGAGCGCCGGCTCTTTGAGACGTTCGTTCCATTCATCTCCGACTTTCTTGAATTTGTCGGGGAACGGCATGTTCTGCGAGTAAACGGTGCCGCTCGGTCCGACGACTCGCGCGAGCAGCTCGGTCATGTAACCGCCGCCGGCGAATATGTCGGCGACTTTCATGCCCGGCTTGATTCCGTAGAAAGCGAGGATCTGATCGGGCCTGCGTCCGGCGTCGAGCGCCTTGTCGGCCGCGGGCCGCTCAGGCGAGTTGATCGCGGCGGTGATGTCCGCCGGTACCTGCGCGTCGGGCACCGGGGCGGCCTCAGTTGTGCTCGTCGCTGCGGGTTGAATCTGCGCGCGCGCAGGCGAAATCCAGGCGAACGCCGCGAACGCGAGTGCGATTGAGAAGAACAGCGAGCCGGTTGCAGTACGCATTCGAGTAGTCATTTCGATTCTCCGCGCGATGCCGATTGGCGACACCTGATCGACAGCTAACACACAGTTCGCAAACAGGGCAACGCAGGATTTTCGCACGCCAGCCGAGGGTTCAGCGCGCGGCGGTACTTTTTTCCGGCGCGACGGAGGCTGGCAGCGTCACGTCGGCGTGCGCCCACGCCTTCTTGAATCGAGCCTCGACACTGGCCGCCTCGTCCGACGCGTTTCGCGCGCGCAGACAAATCGCGAGTCCGTTGAGCGCCCATCCATTTTCGGGATTCCGCTTCAGGTCTTCGCGAAAGACCTCCTCCGCCTCCGCAGTCTTGCCGTCAGCAAGCAGTTCCATTCCAAGCGTTTCGCGCACGGGATAGTACCAATCGGGCGGCTCGTCGTAATTGAGCGCGTCCTGGATTGCGACGGCGTTCTGCAGCTGCTTGATCGCCTCATCATGATTGCCGTTCGCCGAAGCGATCTCGCCGGCGAGCGTGGCCGCGGCCATCGAAAGTAGTCGATTAGCCGAATTGAATCCCGCCATGCGCTCGGGCGGAGTCGCGGCGATGATCTCGTCGAGTTTATCCTGTTCCTTCTGCGCATCGCCTGGACGATTCTTCGCCGCCAACGCGAGGCCGCGCACGTAGTGCCAGACCGCTGTCGTGTAAGTCAGGTCCGTCGGTGGCGCGGGCTCCTTGAGAATGGCGTCCCACTTGCCGAAGCGAGCCTCGGTGAAATATCGCGAGGGCGATACGCCTTCCGCCATCGGCATCTGGCGGACCAACTCGAGCGGCAGCGCGTCGTCGAGGGCGCGCGACGCCTTGAACGCGCCCCGGCTGTTGCCCTCCATCATGTACGACGCCCACAGGAACGCGTCGTTGTGCGCAACATAGTTCATCGTGAACATGCCCCTGGGGTTGCGCTCGCGCAGGTAAACCTTGTCGGCTTTGATGGCAGCGAGGTTGGCATTGACGGATGCGTCGTAGTCGCCGATACGAAAATAAATGTGCGACGGCATGTGCACGATATGGCCGGCGGCCGGCGCCAGCTTTGGGAGCCGCTGAGCGCTCGGGAGTGCGCGGCCGGGGTCGGACGATGCTTCGACGGCGTGAATGTAATAGTGATTGGCGCCGATGTGATCCGGATGCTTCGCGATGACGCCCTCGAGCGTCGCGACAATTTCAGGCGTACCGGCGACGGGCTTGCCGTCGAGCGTCCAGAGTTGCCACGGATGCAAATCCATCATCGATTCGGTGAACAGCGTGCCGGCGTCGGGGTCGTCAGGATTCTTGCGCGCGACCTCGCGCATCGCGTTCGCGTAGGCTAGCTGGTGCGCGTCGGTCATTTTGCCGTCAGACGCGTAGCGCATCGCGAGCGCGTCGATATATTCGCGCTCGGGCTCTATCGCGTTCGCTTCGAGCGACTTCGCTTTCGCGATCGCCGCGTAAGCCATTTTGCCGCGATCGGTGTCCTCCGGCTCATTGATATTCGGCCCGAGCGCAAGCGCGATTCCCCAGTACGCCATCGCCATATCGGGATCGTACTGAGCGGCCTGTCGGAACGAGTCGGCCGCCTCGTCGAGATTGAACGCGTAAATGAAAGTCAGCCCCTGGTCGAAGAATTGTTGCGCGAGCGCCGGATTGGTTTTCGTCGTCACCGGATGATGCAAATTTCCGAGACCGTCGAAAATCGGCTCGTGCACCGAGTCGATCGATGCCTGCAAGTCAGTAGATTCAGCTTCGACCGGGCCGGCCAACGCGAGCAACAGCAGCGCGGTCGCGGCTGCGAAAAGCATACGACGGTTCCTCGGCATGCGTGAGAGTTACCAAATCAGCGGGAACAAGTGATAGCGGACTTTGCTCTGATAGTCGGAATAGCCGGCGAGATTCTTTGCGAGGAATTTTT
>Ga0209773_10000521_pt1 | contig 12696 bp, 8 predicted proteins | sample BogFormECP14_OM1_FD_188244 | JGI IMG/M metagenome (GOLD analysis project Ga0209773, IMG submission 188244) | Bog forest soil microbial communities from Calvert Island, British Columbia, Canada - ECP14_OM1 (SPAdes) (version 2) | ecosystem: Environmental > Aquatic > Freshwater > Wetlands > Bog ... | reverse complement strand
CGGTGATTTCCGGCTCCGGCGTTTTTCCGGCCTCGAACAGATCGATCGCTTCGTGATAGTCGCCCATGTTGGCGAAATTGGTGAACGCGAGCAGTCGAATGGTGGTGCTGCGTTTCTCCATCAGGCTCGGCCGCAACTCCAGTTCGTAGTTCTCGGAATGCGCGTCCTGCAGGTTCTTCTGCAGGTTCAGTCCATTGGCGCGCTTCGATATAAGAGCCTCGGCGAACTGCAGACCCCACCAGCGATCCTCGTAGTCGATGACGCCGCCATAAGTGTAGCCGCGAGTGTCGGCCGCGTAGTCCCACGCGCCGTTGTTCACGACCGTCCAGTTGATGAAATCGCTGTGGCTGCTGTTGGCGACGGCGTTCAGATCGAAGAAGTCGGCGAGGTCAAACTTGCCAACGTGGATGTCGAGCCGGCGAACCGGAAGCTGCGTCAGGATCGAAAGCGGCGAGCGCTCGACATCGACCGTGTCGTCACTGAGCGCGATTACCTTGTGATATTCGAGCCGCGCCAGGTACGGCTCGGCGCCAAGGTTCGGGCTCCTGACCGCATCGGCGTTAACGAAACCCGCGAGTCCCAGCGTCTGGCTGAGCCCGCTGCCGCCCGCGTTCTCGAGGTCCACCAGCGCTTCCATCGTCGGACTCATCTGCAAGCCGCCGTACAGCGTCACCACTTCCGACGCCGCCTGCTCCGAAGCGCGCTCGAAGCTGTTGGGGCCGCTGTAGTCGGCGTGAAAACTCGGATGCCATTGAAAGATGAAATTGCCCTGTCCGGAAAGCCACCACGGCAGGGTCTCCGAATGCTGAAAGACGGTATCCTGCCCGCTGTCGTAATCGAACTGGGCGTGCGCCTCCGATCGGAATGAGACGAGCGCAACCAGCACGAAGAGCGCAGTCAAACAAAACGATCTGGCGAACGCGCAACGCACACCCAATGTTTATACAGGAAAGGCGGACATGGTCCGCCCCTCCACTCACGCCGGCGCAGGATCGATCGCTATTGCGCGTCGCCGAGCTTCAGCAGTTGCTTGCCGAAGTTTGCGCCCGTGAACAGCCGGATGATCGTCTTCGGCGCGTTCTCGAGTCCGTGCTGCAGGTCGACCTGGTTTTTGATTTTGCCTTCGGCGAGCCACTTCGACATTTCGCCGATCGCCTCGGGATAGCGCGCCGCAAAATGAAATACCAGGAAGCCTTCCATCCGCGCGCCGAACAATAGCAGGTTGAAGTAGTTCTTCGGCCCGACCGGAGTGCGCTCGCCCAGGTTGTTGTACTGCGAAATTGCTCCGCACAGCACGATGCGCGCGCCCAGCGCCAGCCGCGCGAGCGCGTCATCGAGGATCTCGCCGCCGACGTTGTCGAAGTAGACGTCGATTCCCTTGGGGCAAGCCTTCGTCAGCGCCTCGCCGACCTTCTCATTCTTATAATCAATCGCCGCGTCGAAGCCCGCTTCCTTCACCAGCCAGTCGCACTTCTCGCGTCCGCCCGCGATCCCGACCACGCGGCATCCTTTGATCTTCGCGATCATCCCGGCTACCGAACCGGTCGCGCCCGCCGCGCCCGAGACGACGAACGTATCGCCCGCCTTCACCGCGCCGACCGAGAGCGTGCCGAAGTACGCCGTCAGCCCGGTGATTCCGAGCAACGACAGCGCCAGTATCGGGTCGGTGCCGCGCGGCAACTGCTGCAGGCCCATCATGCCTTCGCCGGCGCTGACGGTGTAGTCCTCCCATCCGAAAAGCCCCTGCACGAGGTCGCCCTTGGCAAATCCCGCCTTCTTCGATTCGACCACCTGTCCCACAGTCGCCGCCTTCATCGTCTGGCCGACCGGAATCGCCGGAATGTAGGTGTCCATTGACATCCAGCCGCGCTGCGTGGGGTCGAACGAGAACGCGAGGTTGCGCACGACGACCTGGCCGTCCTTCAGTGGCGGCACCACCGTCTCGTTCCATCGAAAATCGCTTTCCTTGATGATGCCCTTCGGACGCGCCGCCAGCAGCCATTGCCGATTCTTAAGCTCTGCCATCTGAATTTCCCTCACTGCGAGAATAGGTTCGCGTCCTCTGGACTTAGCCGATACTCGCACCGCAGACAAGGAACGCTCAAGGCCAGGATGCGGCCGCGCCATTGGCTCACGCACCGATCAAATCCTAGAATTGAAAACGGCAAAAGCAATGTCTGTGAGAATTCGTCGCGGCACAGCGGATGACGCCGACTTCCTGGCGCGCGTGATGATGCTCGCGTCGCGCGGACATCTGCAGCGCGGCGTGTGGGACCTGATTGCGGGCGGTTCCGAAGAAAACTGCCTCGATTATCTTCGGCGGCTCGCGCTCGCGGAGCCGGTGTCGCTCTGCCACTACTCCAGTTTCATCGTCGCCGAGCAGGACGGCCGCGCGGCCGCTGCGCTGTGCGGCTTCGATCCCCGCGCCGGCGGATGGCAAGTGCTCGGCGACGCGATGCAAAACGCCCAGCGCCAACAAGGATGGACGCCAGCCGACGAGAAAGCGTCGGCAGCGCGAACGGCGCCGGTCTGGCACTGCACCTTCGACACGCTCGACGGCGCGTGGGTGATCGAATCGGTCGCGACGATTCCCGAGTTCCGGCGCCGCGGATTGGTCGACGCCTTGATGGCCGAGATTCTCGAAGCCGGCCGTACTCGCGGCCACCGCCTCGCGCAACTTACGATTCTGATCGGCAACGTCGCGGCGCAACGCGCATACGAGAAAGCCGGATTCCGCGTGCGCGACGAAAAGCGCCATCGCGACTTCCAGGCCCTCCTCGGCGCGCCCGGCTTTATGCGGATGGTTCGCAGCTACTGAAAGGGTGATGCATCGCATTTACGGATCGTATTAACTGTAAGTAGCAATTAACTCCACGGGGGAGGAACTCGTATGTCGATGATGGGGCGCTTCGTGCAGGTGTCACCTGGCCGCCTGAAACAGATCCTTGACGACCCTTCGGATGTGGAAGCGCTTCTGAGGGGCAGTCCGCAAGGTGCTTCTTCAATGACGGAAGCGCTCGGCAACGCCCTGGCCAGTGCCCAGCGCGCGCCGGAGGCACTCATGGGCGCGATCAATTCACTGGATCCCGCCAATCGTGAGAAAGTTGCCAAGGCGCTCAGAGATCTCGGCGTCGATCCCGACGCGATCGCACGCGGCGAAGGCCGCGACGCTCTGGCCAAAGCGTTGGTCCAGCGCGCCAAGGCCCGCTTCGCAGGCCGCGCGCCGGGGCAGCCGCCGGCATCAGCCGCTGGTGCGCTGACCGCGGGGAAGGGCGCCGACCTATCGATCGATAAGGCGTGGCACGGCGTGCACTACCTGTTGTGCGGTCGAGCGGTACCCGGATCCGACCTCGCAAGCCAGGTGGTGATGGGCGGGACGGATGTCGGCGACGACCTTGGTTACGGGCCGGCGCGCTACTTCACGCCCGACCAGGTCGCCGCGATGGCCCGCGAACTGTCGCGCCCGAATCTCGAAGCAGAGATGAATGCTCGATTCGATCCGGATCAGATGATGCAGCTCGGCATCTATCCGGTGCAGTTCGACGATCCTGATGATCGCGATTGGCTGATGGGCGAGTTTCGAAAGCTGCGACAGTTCTACGTCGACGCGAGTGCTGCCGGCCTCGCCGTCGTCGCCTGCATCGAGTGAGATTTCAGAACGGGCGCGGTCCGAAGAACACAGCGTTGATGTCGCGCTTCGAGGACGCCAGCGCGTCGCGCGATTTGGCGGCCAGCGCTTTCGCAAGCTCGCGCGCCGCCGGCATCAGCTCGTCCGGCTTAACGACGCGGTTGAGCACGCCCATCGCGAACAACTCCTCTGCCTTGTAGTGACGGCACATGAGGATCGCATCCTTCGCGCGCCACGGGCCGAGGCTCGCGGCGAGCACACTAGCGGGAGCGCCGCGATACGGCACATCGAGATCGACCTCCGGCACCCAGAACTCCGCGCCCTCGACCGCGAGCGCAAAATCGAACGCCAGCGCGAATGACCATCCGCCGCCGACCGCGTAACCATTAATCGCGCCGATCGTGATCTGATCGAGATGCGCCAGCACGTCGAACGCGCGGCCTATCAGCCGCGGCCATCGTTTGCCGAACTCGCCCATGCGCCGGCGCCGCTCGGCCGGATCGATTTCGGCGCCGACCGCCGCCTTGAACATCGCGTTGTCGGCCCCTGCGCAGAACGCCGTCCCTTTGCCGGTTACGATCAGAACGCGGCACTCGCGATCGTCGCGGACGGCATGCAGATGACGCTCGAAGTCGAGGATGACGGCCTGATCGAGACAGTTGCGCCGCTCAGGCCGATTGAAAGTGATCGTGGTGATCGCGCCGTCGTGGTCGACGAGGAAGTTCTCTGCCATCAGCTTGGCTCCAATGTAGCCGAGCCTACGACCGCGAACTCCCTACTGCAATGGTTCGTATCGTCGAGGAATCACTCATCCTCGCAGCTTTGAGATTCGCACGACGAGTTCTCTCCGCGCGTCTCATGCTCGCGCACACTCTATCGCAGCTTGTCTCTTCGACTCCGGATCGCACGGGAACCAAATCTCGCCCGTGTGAATTAGCCGATGGGGAAATAACGCACTTTGCCTGAAATGGGAGGAATCGAAGTGCCATGAAAACCACACTCACGAAGAGAATCGAAACAGCGCTGGTTGTTGTAGTAGCGGGAACGTTGCTCAGCCTCGTCGCGTCCACGGCGCCTGCGCATGCTCACGATTCAGCGCCCAAGTCCAAACCGTTCATCGACAACTTCAGTACCGTCACCCAGGGTGATACTTCGGCGCCGACGGCCGGCCCGGAAGCGGGAGATCAGAATCCTTATGGTGTAGCAGTCGTCCCCCGTTCGGTCGGCAAGCTCATACAAGGCAACATCCTCGTCAGCAATTTCAACAATGTCGGGGCGCCGCCCACCGGTAACCTGCAAGGCACCGGTACCTCGATCGTGCAGTACTCGCCCGATGTTCAGACTCAGACCACCTTTGCGGAAATCGACGCGAGCACGCTGCCGGGCGCGTGTCCCGGCGGCGTTGGTTTGACGACGGCGTTGGCCGTGCTGCGGACAGGATGGGTGATCGTCGGCAGTCTGCCGACGTCCGATGGAACGATAGGCACGGTCGGCGCGGGATGTCTCATCGTTCTCGACGCGAACGGCAAACCGGTCGAGACTTTTTCGGGCGGCGTCATCAATGGTCCGTGGGATATGGCCGCCAGCGACGGTGGATTTATCTCACAACTGTTCTTCACCAACGTCTTGAACGGCAACGTCGCCGCCGCACCTGCTGATACTTCCGTGAACGAGGGAACGGTAGCCAGGATGACGCTGTTCACGCCGCCACAAGGCTTGGGTAAACCGTTCATCCTCGAAACGAAGATCATCGGTTCGGGATTCCCCGAAGAGAACGATCCGGCCGCACTGATTATCGGACCGACCGGAGTTGCTCTCGGCGTTAGTGGAGACACACTCTATGTGGCGGATTCAGCCGGTAACCGGATCGCCGGGATCTCGAACGCGTCCTTCCGCAATTCGAGCGCGGGAACTGGTAAGACAGTGAGCGCGAATGGCTCGCTGATGACGCCGCTCGGACTCACCCTCGCGCCCAACGGCGATATCCTTACTGCGAACGGCGGCGACGGAAACATTGTCGAAACGAGCGCGCTGGGCATGCAGGTAGCGACGACGTTGCTCGCACCGGCCGGAGGAGGCGCGCTGTTCGGGCTCGCCGTAATGCCCGGTGCAGGCGGCATCTACTTCGTCGACGATTCCGAGAACCAGCTCAACCTGTTTCACTGATTCATCTCTACGCATGCCTCCGCTCGTTGCCGATGGCCGATGGGCGGAGGCCTTTCGCATCAGCGCATTCGGCATTCGCCCCACCTCCGGTCCACTCGGCAATCTGCTTGCGCGCTAGCGATCGATGTTGAACAATCGCCTTTCGCGTTCGCGCGCGCGGAGAGGTGGCCGAGTGGTCGAAGGCACCAGATTGCTAATCTGGCGTACTGGGTAACCGGTACCGAGGGTTCGAATCCCTCCCTCTCCGCCATTTTTATTGGGTTTTTTCCGATCTGAATCATCGTTTTACGACCCCGCTTCGGTGCCGGTTTCGGGCCGGGTGGGCACAGGGTGGGCATGATTTGAGGCTACCGGGGCCGCTGCGCTCTCCAACGAAGACATTTCTTCTGCAGAAAGATCGTCGGTCGGTATCCAGCGCCAGTAATGTTTCAACAACATTTGCAGCGTGCGGTGACCCATCTGCCGCTGAATCCAGTTGAGCGGCTTGTGCTGCTTCAGCGCCAGGACCGCGAAGCTGTGACGGCACTGCCCGATTGGTCTGTGCGGAACTTCAGCTCGCGTGAGAATCCGGCGCCACACCACGTCAGTCGCCCAGCGCACGTTGGATGCACCTCCGCTCTCGTTAGGGAAGACGTATTTGCTGCGCAGCTGGACTCTTTCCCGTTGCTTCGACAGCTCCGCGCGAACCCTTGGACCGTACTGGATCATGCGCCGGCTGCTCTTCGTCTTCGGCGTCGTGATGCCATATCGGACGCTGAGGCTGCGGTTGATCAGTGCTCGGTCACGATCGAGGTAGACCCGGTCCCAAGTCAGAGCAAGCCCTTCGCCGCGCCGAATTCCTGTGAAGAAATACAACGTGACAAGAGCACGCTCCCAACCCTCGGCCGCCGCGATGATCGCTTCAATCTGATCCGCGTTATACGGCATCACTTCGGCATCTTCCGGCTCGTCCGAGAGTTCGGAATCGTCGTCGTTTGCCTGGCCGGAATCCTTAAATGGCTTCATCCCGAGCAGGAGGTCTTCATTGAGCAGTTTCCTGACGCGAGCGAACTCCAGGATTTGATTCAGGACATCCCACGCCATGTTCTTCCGCCGCGTGCTCAGCGGTTCGTTGGCCTTGGTTTGTTTCTCGTCAACGCGGACGCGCCAGCGGTCGATGTCTTCCTGACGTAGTTCCGAGACCGTTTTCGTTCCGATTGCGTCGCGCTGAATGAAGATCCCCGCGACTTCTTTGTAGTAGCCGTGGGTGGATTTTTTGACCTCGCCTTGCTTGCTGAGCAGCCAACTGTCGGCGAGCTCAGTGACGCTGATCGGTTGAATTTTTTCGGGTGTCTCGATCCCGCGCTGCTTTATCCGGTCGCTGTCCGGGAATCGCTTGGCATAGTCGAAAGTTCTCGCCTTGAGTTCGAGCTGTATCGTCGCGCAAAGCCTCCTCGCCTCGGCGATGGTCTGCTTGTTCGCTGACACCCCGAGCGGTTCGCGACATTTGAGGCCGTCGTAGTACTTAAAGCCGATTCTCAGGCGGCCGTGTCTGTCCGTTTCCAGCCATGCCATTTTGCGATTCCTCCGAGTATTCCGGCAGTGTACCTCGTAGTTTCACGCGGGGTTTGAACTGCCTTGTTCGGAACGTCGGCCAATGGATCAAGTAGCGTCCTTGCACGACGAAAAGACCGTCCTCTTCCCCGATCCCACCGGATTCGATCCAGCCATAGACAGTCTTTCGGTTACGTCGAAGAATTTTCGCGATCTCAGGGACAGTCAGATATTCGCTCTCTGGCGGTCCAACTTCTGCTGCTTGCCTGCTCATGATCGCCCTGCTTGGTCATTCGGCTTTATTTTTACCGGCGAAGAGTTTTGAACGGAGCGGAAAGCAGTACCGCAAGTTGGGTGCCAGACAGAAATCCGACGAACTGTAGGATTTCCGTCATCTTGCGTCTTCCGAAAGTGTGCTATGTGCAAATTTGGCACACACACTTTATGAACGGAGTGTTTCAACACGGGCGGATCCAGCTATCCGCCCAGTTCCTCGAGAAGCGCCTTCGCATCCTTCAGGTCGGCCGTGTCGAAGCCTTCAGTGAACCAGTTGTAGATGTCGGCGAGCATCGCGCACGCCTCGTCGCGCTTGCCCTGCTTCTCGAGCAGGCGCGCGAGGGTGGTGGTCGCGCGCAGCTCGAAAAGTTTCGCGCTCTGTCTGCGAGCTGCTTCGATTGCCGATCTGAATGATCGCTCGGCTTCCGGGTAGTTGCCTTCATCTTGCACGAGCAAGGCCTCGCCACTGAGGCGCCAAAGTTCGGCTTCCATCCGCCGTTCTCCGACCTTGTTCGCAGTTGCCAATCCGCGTTGCGCCCACATGAGAGCCTCAGCGGCGAGTTCTGCCCTCAGGTAGGAATCCGATAGGACGAAACAATGAAAGGTGTCCGGCTCGGGACCGAGGCTGCTTCGGTCGACATTGTCGATCTCGGCGATGCCTTCACGGGTCCGGCCCCGCGCTGCAATCGCCCAACCGTGGCACTCAGATGCCATCCGAAACATGTATCTATCGACTTCCTCCGCGATTTTCTTGAGCTCCTGTGCTGACGCCTCCGTTTTAGTTACATCCCGCAAGAGAATGTCGGGGAGCATCGAGGCCAACACCACGGTGCCCTTTAGCGTCATATGATTCGGCCATCTTTCCGACAGACGAGACAATTCGCCTTCAACCTGGCGTGCTTGATCGACATGGCCAAGCACCGCTAAGGAGAAAGAACGGTACAGGGCTTGGGTAAATGCGACTAGTATATCGAGTATATACGGTTCGGCGCGCGCCTTATCCGAAAGCTTGGCGTATTGGGCGAGCGCGTGTTCGCAGGCCGAACATGAGTCGCGATAGTTGCCGATCATCCAGAAGAGGTGGGCGCTCGCGTAGGCCGCCTCTGCAAGTGCGCGCGGGTTAGCGGTTCGACCCGTCAGCTCGCTCAATTCCTCAACGATCCGACGGCTGTGTTCGTATTGCTGCGTGTTGGTGTAGACGTCTCCCAGACCTCTCAGTATTGTGACAAGTTGAGCTTCGTCGCCGAGCCGCCGGCACAACTCGCGAGCCCGCAAGATCGCGTCGAGGCGATCGTTGGAGCCGGAACCCCTCAGTGCGCTGAGAATCTCGGCCAGATTGAGCTGTATCGACAGTTCGTTGCGATCTCGTTCGAGAGCATCGGGAAGCGCGGCAAGCGCCTCCAGCGCGGCCTGCAGGTGAATGAGTGTTTGCCGGAAGGCGGATCGCCGCCGCGCCTGTCTAGCGACCCGAAGTAAGTAGGTGACCGCTTTGCGCAAATTTGCGCTGCGGCTGTAGTGATGCGCGAGCTCGTCCAAGTGATCCTCAAGGCTCGCGGCATGTAGCTTTTCGATCGCGGCGCCGGCTCGCTCGTGCAACAGCTTGCGGCGGTCAGTCAGAATCGAGTTGTAAGCAACCTCCTGGGTCAGCGCGTGCTTGAAAGTATATTTGATGTCGCCGGCGGCAGGTTGCTCATAGATAAATTCGACGAGTTGCAGATCATTGAGCATCCGGTCGATTTCATCGTCCGGTTTCTTGATGACTTCTCGAACCAGCGAAAGCGAAAACTCTCTACCGATTACGGCCAGCGTCTGTAGCAGATCTTTCTCTGCTGGTTGCAGACGATCTATCCGCGAGGCCAGGATCACTTGCACCGTGGCGGGAACTTTCACCGTGTTGATCGACTTGGCGAGCTTCACCGTCCCGTTCCGCTGGAGCACGCCATCTTCGAACAGGGTCTGCACGATCTCTTCTATAAAGAACGGGTTGCCCTGCGTCTTCTCGATGATGAGCCGCTTGAGCGGAATGAGATCCGCGCCGTCTCCCAGTAAGGATTGAAGCATCTCCTCGGCGCTCTCCTGAGCGAGCAGATCAAGCCGCAACTGCGTGTAATACGTCTTGCTGCCCCACTGATGCGAATATTCAGGACGGTAGTTCAACAGCAGGAGAATTCTTGATGTACCAATCGAATCGGCAAGCAGATCCAGCAGCGCCTGCGTCTGCTCATCGATCCAGTGCAGGTCCTCGAATATCACCATCAGCGGCTGGTTGAGGGACTCGCGCAGTAGCAGGCGCTTGATCGCGTCGAGGGTGCGCCGCTTACGAAGCTGCGCATCCATTTGCGCAATCGGATCTTCCCTTTCGACGATGCCGAGCAGTACGAACAAGTACGGAATAATTTCTTCGAGCGAACGATCCAGTGTCAGCACCTTGCCGTTGACCTTCTCGCGGCGCGTGCGCGTGTCGTCACTTTTGGTGATCTTGAAATACCCGTGTAGAAGATCGATCACCGGCAGAAATGCGGACGCGTTGCCGTGCGATACCGAAAAAGTCTCCAGCAGCATCCAGCCCGATTGCGAAACGGCCTTGAACTCGAACAAAAGGCGAGACTTACCAACCCCCGGCTCGGCCATCGCGGCGACGATCTGCCCATGACCGGCCTTGACCTGCTTGACCGCAGCCTTCATCGCCTCCATCTCGCGTTGCCGGCCCACGAACTTCGAAAATCCGCGTCCAGCCGCCTGCTGAAGCCGGGTGCGCAGCGGGCCGAGACCGATCACCTCGTAAACATTCACCGGCTGGCTTACCCCTTTGACTTTGGTCGGACCTAAGGGATTGAGCTGGAAATAGCCCTCCACGAATCTACGCGTCTGCTCATTGATTGCGATTGAGCCGGTTGGTGCGAGCGCCTGCATTCTCGACGCGAGATTGGTCGTATGCCCGATCGGCGTGTATTCAGTGTGACCTTCGCCGGTCGTGATGGACCGCACCACAACCTCACCCGTGTTTACGCCGACGCGCGCTTCGATCGGCAGGTTGCCAGTTTCGCGCAATCGCGCAGAGTAGCGCGTGAGACCTTCCTGCATGCGAAGCGCGGCATAGAGAGCGCGCTGCGGATGATCCTCGTGCGCGACCGGCGCGCCGAACAACGCGAAGATGCCGTCTCCGGTCGACTGCACGATGTATCCGTCGTAGCGGCGCACCGCATCGATCATCAGCTTCAGCGCCGGATCGACGATCGCGCGCGCCTCCTCGGGATCGAGATCCTGCTCAAGCTCGGTCGAGCCCTTGATGTCGGCGAACAACGCAGTCACGGTCTTGCGCTCACCTTCGAGTGCGGGTGCGTCGGCCTGCTCTGCCGCGATCCTAAATGACGTTGAAGAAGTGCGTGTCGGCGATTTCGATACTTCCGAAGTCAGCGGGGCGGCACATTCGGCGCAAAATTTCGCATCAGACGCGTTCGGATGGGCGCACTTCGGACACGCCATTCTGAGCGGCGTCGCGCACTGATTGCAGAATCTCGCACCTGCGGCATTCTCAGTGCCGCACTTCGTGCAACGCATCGCATTGCCCCTTCTGAGAAAACGGCCGCTTCCCTCTTATCACTGAGGCTTGTCAGGAACTAGAACGGCCTAACCGGGTTTTGGTCATCCATGCAGCACGAAAGGGAATGATTCAATCGTCGCTGCGGCCGCGAGCGTAAAATTTCGCAACCCTCATCCGGTTTCCGCATTCAGTCCCGCTACACCATCGGCGAAGACGGTTCTTACTCGTATCGTAGAAAAATGCAGCGCATTTTGAATTGTCGCAACGTTTCAGACGCGAAAAATCTCCGCGGCAAAGCAAGTCGGCGGCAGACTCAGCGAGTGGAACCAGAAGTTGTCTCGGTTGATTCAGTACAGATTCGAATCGCCGTTCGAACTTCCGCGGTGTCTTGACTACCTTCGTGACGCCCGAAGACTCGCCGATCAAGGCATTGATCGCATCAATGCTGGCGCGCGGAATCGGCCGGCCTGCGACAATCGCCTCGACCATTCCGCGCATTAACGTACGTAGCGCAAGCGCGTCCTTCCAAACGCGCACGCGGGTTTTCTGTTGTCGCCATTGTTTTAATGCTACTTTCAGTTTATTCCGCTCAAACAACTTGGCTAAAACGAGCCACGCCACAAAATCCTGATCGTCGGTTAGCAGATCTGCGCGACCATCGGCTTCGCTCGGTTCGGTATTTATGAAATCGAGAAAGGAATAGCGGCCGACAAACCTGAACGGTTTGCCTGGATTCGCGAAGGTTGACCCAAAAATCGTGCGGACCATTTCTTAATGATCTAAAAACTCTTGACGCATTATGGCCGGATGCACTATTTGTCAAGGGCTGCGGGGGTGGAGGAGGTGTCGAGAATCCACAGGTCTGTTGGGGTTCGTCATGATTGGCCAGTCAGTTCCGATGCGCCGAATCATGGAAGTGATCGAGCGCGTCGCGCCCGCAAGAGTTTCCGTTTTCATCACAGGTGAAACCGGCACCGGCAAAGAAGTAGCAGCCAGAGCCATCCACGACCGATCCGGTCGAACAGGTCCGTTCATTTCCGTCAACTGCGCGGCCATTATCGAGACTCTTATTGAGAGCGAGCTGTTCGGACATCAGAAGGGCTCTTTCACCGGAGCGGACCGACGACACCCAGGACTCGTCGAGCGAGCGAACGGCGGAACCCTTTTCCTCGATGAAATCAGCGAGATGCGCAGCGAGGCTCAGGCCAAGCTCCTCCGTGTCATCGAGGAGCGCAGAGTGCTGCCCGTAGGCGGAACGCGTGAAATCCCGATTGATGTTCGATTTCTCGCGGCGTCGAATCGGACGCCCAAGCAGGCGATCGGCGAGGAACGGCTGCGCGAGGACCTCTACTATCGCTTATCCGCGACCAGCATTCACCTTCCGCCTCTTCGGGATCGTCTGGACGATTTGCCGGCGCTCATTGATCACTTCATCAAGCAAGCGAACCACGATTTTAAGAGGCAAGTCGACGGCGTCGATCCAGAATGCATGTGCGCCCTCAGAATCTATCGATGGCCGGGAAACGTTCGCGAGCTGCGTAATGTATTC